>WNGI01000115.1_pt1 | contig 51195 bp, 46 predicted proteins | sample 5400621 | NCBI WGS metagenome assembly WNGI01 (sample SAMN13153374, study PRJNA577476) | soil metagenome | isolation source: 20 cm soil or saprolite under Garry oak tree replicate 1 | place: USA:California | collected 2016-06-15 | reverse complement strand
AGCCGCCAGTCGAAGTGCACGGACATCGACAGCTTGGCCAGCGCCCCGGACGGCCCGCCCGTGAAGCGTCCGCCCCAGAGCCGGGTTGGCTCACTCACTGTTGGGACAGATCCCGGCGTGCCGCGATGCGGCTGGGCAGGCCCCACAGCTGCACGAATCCCTTGGCCAGTGTCTGGTCGAACGTGTCGCCTGTGTCGTAGGTGGCGAGCTCGAAGTCGTAGAGCGAGCCTGCACCGCGGCGCCCGGTCGCGACGGCGGCGCCGTTGGCGAGGCGCAGCCGGACATCGCCGGTGACGTGCTCCTGCGACGAGTCGACGAACGCGTCCAGCGCGCGCCGGAGCGGGCTGAACCACAGACCGTCGTAGACGAGCTCGGTCCAGCGCTGCTCGACGCCGAACTTGAAGCGCCGCAGATCGCGGTCGACAGTCAGGTCCTCGAGCTCCTGGTGCGCCGTGATGAGCGCGATTGCGCCAGGTGCCTCGTAGATCTCGCGGCTCTTGATGCCGACGAGGCGGTCCTCGACCAGGTCGATCCGGCCCACACCCTGTGCACCGGCTCGGCGGTTGAGCTCGAGGATCGCGTCGAGCACCGAGACGCGCTTGCCGTCGATCGCAGTCGGCACGCCGCCGGTGAAGGAGACGACGACCTCGTCCGGCTCGACCGCGGCGCTAGGCGGGGATGTGTAGGAGTAGACGTCCTCGATCGGGGCGTTCCACGGATCCTCGAGGAAACCGGTCTCGATGGCGCGTCCCCACAGGTTCTGGTCGACCGAGTAGGGCGAGCGCTTCGACTGGTCGATGGGCAGGCCCTTCTCCTCGGCGAACGCGATCGCCTTGTCGCGGGTCATGCCACTGTCGCGCACCGGGGCGAGCACGTGCACGTCGGGCGCCAGCGCGTTGATGCCCACTTCGAAGCGCACCTGGTCGTTGCCCTTGCCGGTGCAGCCGTGCGCCACCGTGTCGGCGCCGTACGTGTGCGCGGCGTGCACGAGATGCTTCGCAATGACCGGACGCGAGAGCGCCGACACGAGCGGGTAGCGCTCGAGATAGCGCGCATTGGCCCGCAGCGCCGGAAGGCAGTACTCGTCGGCGAACTCCCGCTTGAGGTCGAGTACCTCGGCCTCGACGGCTCCGCAGTCCAGCGCCCGTCTCCGGATCACGTCGAGATCCTCGCCGCCCTGGCCGACGTCGGCCGCGACCGCGATGACCTCGGCCCCGGTCTCGGCGCCGAGCCAGCCGATGGCCACGGACGTGTCGAGTCCGCCCGAGTAGGCAAGGACGATGCGCCTGCTCATGAGCCGTCCTCCGCCGTGAGCATCGCAGCGAGCGCCAGCGAGCGAGGAGCGCAGTGAGCAGCGCAGTGAGGAGCGGGGCGGTGGAGGGCGGCGGAACGGGCAGGCATCAGTTGCGCTCCAGTTCAGATCGTGTGCGGAAGGTTGACCAGCTCGCTGGCAATTGCCGAGCCACCGTCTGGTTTGCGCGAGATCACCAGAATGGTGTCGTCGCCGGCGATCGTGCCTAGCACGTGCGGCAGGCCCGCGCGGTCGAGCGCCGAGGCGAGGAAGTGCGCGGCGCCGGGCGGCGTGCGCAACACGACGACGTTGCCACTGGCCTCGGCTGAGACGAGCAACTCGCCCACCAGTCGGGCCAGCCGCTGGGGCGGGGCGTCGTCGAGCGTGCGTGCGGTGAGCGGTGCGCCATCCTCGGGGATCACGTAGCTGGGCAGGCCGCCGTCCGGGGTGCGCAACTTGACCGCGCCGAGTTCGTCGAGGTCACGGCTCAGCGTCGCCTGCGCGACGTGGAAGCCGGACTCGGTGAGCTCCACCGCCAGCTCGGCCTGCGAACGCACCGGCCGGTTACCGAGGATCGCGACGATGCGTGCGTGCCGGGCGGCCTTGCCGCCGAGCCCGTGGAAGTTGATGTCAGGAGCGCGCCTGCGCGTGGCGGCCATCAGGGTTGATCCAGCAGCCACGTGAGCAAGGCCTTCTGTGCGTGCAGCCGGTTCTCGGCCTCGTCCCAGACGACGCTCTGCGGCCCGTCGATGACCTCTGCGGCGATCTCGTTGCCCCGGTACGCGGGCAGGCAGTGCAGCACTACCGCGTCAGGCGCTGCGCGCGCCATCGCTTTGGCGTCGACGGCGAACGGCTCGAACGGCGTACTGCGACCGTCGCGCTCACCCTCCTGACCGATCGAGACCCAGGTGTCGGTGGCGACGACGTCGGCGCCGTCGAACGCTTCGTCCGGATCGGTCGTGGCGTGCACCGAGCCACCGGTCGCCGACGCGATCCGCCGCGCGGTCTCGACGATGCCGGCGGCGGGCTGATACGCCGCCGGTCCGGCGACCCGGACGTGCATGCCGGCCGTCGCGCCGGCGAGCAGGTACGAGTGGGCCATGTTGTTCGCTGCGTCGCCGGCATAGGTCAGGGTGAGCCCGGCGAGGCGTCCCTTGTGCTCGCGCACGGTCTGCAGGTCAGCGAGGAGCTGGCACGGGTGGAAGGCGTCGGTGAGCGCGTTGATCACCGGGACCCTGCTGGCTGCGGCCATGGCCTCGATGCGCTGCTGGCCGAACGTCCGCCAGACGATCGCAGCCACCTGCCGGTCAAGTACGCGTGCGGTGTCCTCGATGGGCTCGCCACGGCTGAGCTGACTCGTCTGCGCATCGAGGACGAGCGGGTACCCGCCCAGCTCGACAATGCCGACGCTGAACGACACGCGCGTGCGCGTCGACGGCTTGTCGAAGACGACGGCAATGGCGCGCGGCCCGGCAAGGGGTTGCCGCAGGAAGCGATCGGCCTTCATCTCGTCGGCGAGGTCGAGAATCTCGATCAGCTCGGCGGGGCTCAGGTCGTCGTCGCGAAGGAAGTGCCTCATCGCAGCGCCCCCTCAGCGTCGACGAGCGCCGCGACGATACCGGGCAACGCCTCGTCGACGTCGCGCTCGGAGAGGATCAGCGGCGGGGCGAGGCGGATGGTATCGGGCCGAACCGCGTTGACGAGCACACCGTGCGCGCGCGCGGCGTTCTCGACGGCACTCGCATGGTTGCCGGTCAGCGCGATCGCCCGCCACAGGCCCGACCCGCGCACGCCCGTCACGAGCGGACTGTCGAGAGTGGACAGTCCGTCGGCGAGATGCTCACCGACGCGTTTGACCGAGTCGAGCAGGTTCTCGCCGGCAATCGTGTCGAGCACCGCGAGCGCGGCGGCACACGCGACGGGGTTGCCGCCGAACGTGCTGCCGTGCTGGCCGGCCGCGAACAGCCGGCCGGCCGGGCCGATGCCGATGCACGCACCGATCGGCAGCCCGCCGCCGAGCCCCTTCGCCAGCGTGATCACGTCGGGACGCACGCCCTCGGCAAGGCTCGCGAACCAGTGCCCGGTACGCCCGATGCCGCTCTGCACCTCGTCGACGATCAGCAGCGCGCCGGACGCGTCGCAGGCGGCGCGCGCGGCGGCGAGATACCCGGGTGGCGCCGGCACGATGCCGCCCTCGCCGAGCGTCGATTCGAGAATGACGGCGGCGGTGCCCTCGCTCGCGGCGGCGCGGAGCGCGTCGACGTCGCCGTAGTCGACGAACGTGACCGGACCGGGCAGCGGCGCGAACGGCTCGCGCTTGGCCGGGTTGCCGGTGACGGCCAGCGCACCCATCGTCCGGCCGTGGAAGCTGCCGTTGGCCGCGACGACGCCCAGCCGCCCGCCGGACGGATCGAGCGCGCGCCCATGCACGCGGGCGAGCTTGAGCGCGCACTCGTTGGCCTCGGCCCCGCTGTTGGCGAAGAAGACGCGCCCGTCGGCGCCGACCAGGTCGAGCAGCGTTTCGGCCAGGCGCACGCCCGGCTCGTGGATGGCCAGATTCGACGAGTGCGCCAGCCGCGCGACCTGGCGCGACACCGCGTCGACGATCGCCGGATGGGCATGGCCCAGCGACGAGGTCGCGATGCCGCCGACGAAATCGAGGTACTCGCGCCCGTCGACGTCCCAGACGCGCACGCCGGCCCCGTGGTCGAGAGCCAGTGGCGGGATGCCGTAGCTGGGCATGATCGCTTCGCGCCACCGGGTCTGGAGTTGCTCGGTATTCATGCGGACTCCTTCGTCGGCAGGACCATCGTGCCGATGCCCTCGGTCGTGAAGATCTCGAGCAGCAACGCGTGCGTGACGCGGCCGTCGAGGACGTGCGCGCGCCGCACGCCGCCTTCGACGGCGCGCAGGCAGGCCTCCATCTTCGGCACCATGCCGGATGACAGCGCGGGAAGCATGGCGGCGAGTTCGTCCGTGTCGATCTGGCTGACCACGTCGCCGCGTGGCGGCCACTGCGCGTAGAGCCCCTCGACGTCGGTGAGCATGATCAGCTTCTCGGCTTCGAGGCCCACCGCGAGCGCCGCGGCAGCGGTGTCGGCGTTGACGTTGTACGACAGGCCGTCGAGACCACGGGCCACGGTCGCCACGACCGGGATCCGCCCGGCGTCGAGCAGCGCATACACGGTGCTCGGATCGACCGCCACGACGTCGCCGACCTGCCCGACGTCGACGGGTTCGCCGTCGACGAACGCCGGACGCCGCCTGGCGGTGAGCATGCCGCCGTCCTCGCCGGACAGGCCGACCGCGAAGGCTCCGTGGTTGTTGATCAGGTTCACGATGTCGCCATTCACCTGTCCGACCAGAACCATCCGGACGACCGCCATCGCCTCGGGCGTGGTCACCCGCAGCCCTCCGCGGAACTCGGTCTCGATGCCGAGACGGGTCAGCTGCTCGGTGATCTGCGGACCGCCGCCGTGCACCACCACCGGCTTGAGGCCGGCGTAGCGCAGGAACACGATGTCCTCGGCGAACGCGCGCTGCAGGTCGGGCGACGTCATAGCGTTGCCGCCGTACTTGATCACCACGACCTTGCCGTGGAAGCGCGCGAGCCAGGGCAGCGCGTCGACCAAGGTCGCGGCCTTCGTGAGCGCATGGTCGAGGCTCATGACGAATAGGCCGAGTTCTCTTCGACGTAGCCGTGCGACAGATCGTTCGTCAGGATCGTGGCGCCGCTGTTGCCGGCATGCAGTTGGACGCCGATCTGCACGATGCGCCCGGACAGGTCGACCAGCTCGCGCGGCTCGCCCGCCGCACCGCCCCGGCAGACCTCGACGCCGTTGATCCACACGTCGAGCTGGTCCGGGTCGAAGGCCGCCTGCGTCGTGCCGATCGCCGCGAGGACGCGTCCCCAGTTCGGGTCGTTGCCGAACAGCGCGCACTTGAGCAGGTTGTTGCGGGCGATCGCCCGGCCGACCTCGACCGCGTCGTCCTCGCTCGCGGCGCTGTTGACCTCGATGGTCACTTCCTTAGTGGCTCCCTCGGCGTCGGCGATCAATTGCCGCACAAGATCGGCGCACACCTCGGCGACAATCGCAGCGAAGTCGGCGGGGTCCGGCTGCACGCCGGATGCGCCGTTGGCCAGCAGGAGCACGGTGTCGTTCGTCGACATGCAGCCGTCGCCGTCGATGCGGTCGAACGTCGTGCGGGTCGCCGCGCGCAGCGAGGTGTCCACAGTGGAGGGATCGACAGCGGCGTCGGTGGTGAGCACGCACAGCATCGTGGCCAGGCTCGGGGCGAGCATGCCCGCTCCCTTGGCCATGCCGCCGACCGTCCAGCCGTCGGGGTGCGCGACAGCGGACTGCTTCGAGACCGTGTCGGTGGTGCGGATCGCGTCCGCGGCGTCCGCTCCCCCGGTGTCGCTCAGCGCGTCGGCGGCAGTGTCGACGCCGGCAAGCAGCGCGTCGATCGGCAGCCGCTCACCGATGAGCCCGGTGGAGCAGACCGCGACCTCGCCGGCACCGATGCCGAGCACCTTGCTGACGCGCTCGGCCGTGGCATGCGTGTCGGCGAAGCCGGCCGGCCCGGTGCACGCGTTCGCGCCGCCGGAGTTCAGCACCACCGCCCGCACGCGCCCGTCGGCAACCACCTGCTGGGACCACAACACCGGCGCCGCCTTCACCCGGTTCGCCGTGAAGACCGCAGCCGCGGCGTCGGACGGGCCGTCGTTGACGACCAGGGCGACGTCGCGCCCGCCGGGCTTCACGCCCGCCGAGATGCCCGCGGCGCGAAAGCCGCGTGCCGATGTCACGCTCATGGCGCGATCCCGTCGGCTGACAGGCCGGACGTCTCAGGCAGGCCGAGCATCAGGTTCGCGTTCTGGACGGCCTGCCCGGCGGCGCCCTTGCCGAGGTTGTCGATCGCGCTGGTGACGATGACGCGGCCGGAGCTCAGGTCTACGGCGGCCTGCAGGTGCGCGGAGTTCGAGCCGGCCGTGGCCGCGGTGTGCGGCTGCTGGCCCTCGGGCAGGACGTGCACGAAGGGCTCGCCGGCATAGGCCTCGGCCAGCGCGGTCCGGACGTCGTCGGCGGTCAAGGTCGGCGACACCGGCCGCGCAGTCACCGTGGCCAGGATGCCCCGGGGCATCGGTGCCAGCAACGGGGTGAGCGAGAGCGTGCGTGCCCCGCTGGCCTGCAGGATCTCCGGGACGTGCCGGTGCGCGCCGACCTGGTACGCGCTGACGTCGCCCATGACCTCGCTGCCGAGCAGGTCGACCTTGGCTGAGCGCCCAGCCCCGGACGTGCCGCTCGCCGCGACGACCACCACGTCGTCGGGCTCGACCAGCGCGGCGGCCACGAGCGGGGCGAGCGCCAGGATCGTCGCGACGGCATAGCAGCCAGTGTTGGCCACCCGGTCGGCCGCCGCGATCAGCGCGCGCTGGCCCGGCAGTTCGGGCAGCCCGTACGTCCACGCCGGGTGGTACGCGGTGCCGTAGTAGCGCTGGTACGCGCCGGCGTCGGTGAGCCGGTGGTCGGCGCCGAGGTCGACGACCTTCGAGCCGTCGGGCAGCTGCGCCGCGAGCGCACCGGACAGCCCGTGCGGCAGCGCCAGGAAGATCAGGTCGGCGCCGCTGAGCGAGTCCGGCGACATCGTGCCTAGCGTGAGGTCGGCCAGCGAGCGCAGCCCGGGGTGCACCTCGCCGAGTCGCTGACCGGCCTTGTCGTGCGCCGTCGCGGCCACGACGTCGAGGTCGGGATGCGCCGCGAGCAGGCGCAGCAGCTCGCCGCCGGCATATCCGCTCGCGCCGGCGACCGCGACTCGATAACCCATGTGGGCAATTATGCACTGTCATGCAAATTCATCCAAACCGATTGCGCGCGGTCGCCGACCCGTCCCGCGCCGCCGATGCAGGCCTATATGAAATCGGCGATGCTCAAGCAGCTACGTGCGTAGCTGGGCACCATGCAGTTCTGCCGCGCGCGCCACTGCGGCATCGCGGGCGAGCGCAGCCTCGTCGACGGTCAGCGTGCGATCCGCTGCGCGGAACCGCAGCGAGAAGGCGAGCGACTTGCGGTCGGCGCCCAGCCGCTCCGGATCGGCGAACACGTCGAAGAGCCGGATCGACTCGAGCAGCAAGCCTGCTCCGTCGCGCAGCGCATCGAGCACGTCGGCCGACGGGACGGCGTCCGGCACGACCAGGGCAACGTCGAGCAGCACCGGCGGGAACGGCGACACGTCCGGGCTCGGCGCGGGCGGCGGTGGCGGGAAGGCGTCGAGGTCGAGCTCCATCGCGGACGTGCGCGCAGGCAGGTCGAGAGCCGCGACAACTCGCGGATGCAGCTCACCGGCGTGGCCGACCACGGAGCCGTCGAGCAGCAGCTGCGCGCACCTGCCGGGATGCCACGGCGGGTTGTCGCCCGGCCGGATCTCCAGCCGCGCGCGTGCGGCGCCGGCGACCACTCGGGCAGCCTGTACCGCGTCGGCCCAGCCGGCGGCCCGGCCGTCGCCCCACCAGCCGGCCCGCTCGGCGTCGCCGGCCAGTACGACCGCGGCGTGCCGGGGTTGCGGCGGCACCGCGGCGTACATCGCTGCCACCTCGGCGTCGGACGGACGATGCTCTACGCCGAGGACAGGCGGAGGCGCCGCGTCGGCCCGGGGCAGGAAGACCAGGCCCATTTCGAAGAGCGCTACGTCGCGAGTTCCGCGGCCGACGTTGCGCTTGAGCGTCGCGAGCAGTCCGGGCAGCAGCGACGTGCGCATCTCCGGCTCCGCCTCGGACAGTGGGTTCACCAGGCGGGCCGCCTGGCGGCGCGGGTCGTCGGCGGTCAACCCGAACGCGTCGTGCACCGACGGCGCAGTGAACGGCGAGCTGAGCACCTCTGTGTAACCGGCGGCCCCGAGCGCCCGGGATACCGCTTGCCGCAGCCGCTGCCCGTCAGTGAGCCCGCGCCCGGCGGGCGGCGCCGGGAGAACCGACGGGATCTTGTCGTACCCCTCGAGCCGGACGACCTCCTCGACGAGATCGGCCGGATCGGTGAGGTCGGGCCGCCAGGTCGGCGGGGTCACCCGCAGCACGTCGTCGCCCTCGACCGCACAGCCGACCTGGACGAGCCGGGCGATGACACTCGCGGCGTCGATCGGCATGCCCGCGACGTCGCCCGGACGGCTCGCGGTGATGGCGATCTCGATCGGGACCGGCCCGTCGCCGACGACGGTGTAGCCGTCGACCGCCGTCGCGCCGCCGTGCTCGACAAGCAGATCGACGCAGCGCTGCAGGGCCACGCCCGCCACGTTCGGGTCGACGCCGCGCTCGAACCGCTTTGCGGCTTCGCTCGGCAGCTTGTGCCGGCGCACCGCCCGCGCGATCGACGACGGCTGCCAGTGCGCAGCCTCGAGGACGATGTCGGTGGTCGACGCGTCGATCTCGGTGGACGAGCCGCCCATCGTGCCGGCCAGCGCGATAGGGCCGGTGTCGTCGGTGACCACGAGGTCGTCCGGGTCGAGCGCCCGCTCCGCACCGTCCAATGTGGACAGACGCTCGCCGGCGCGAGCCCGCCGAACCCCGATCGCGCCGGTCAGCTTGGACCGGTCGAACGCGTGCAGCGGCTGGCCGGTCTCCAGCATCACGTAGTTCGTGACGTCGACGGCCAGCGAGATCGGTCGCATGCCGCACTGCCGCAGCCGCCGCTGCATCCACTCCGGACTGATCGCATCGGCGCGCAGCCCGGTGATCGCCCGGGCGGAGAACTGGTCACAGCCGATCGGGTCGTCGACGGTGACCTCGTACGCGCGCCCGTCGGCCGGCGGCAGCGTCACCGACACGTCCCGGAACGGCACGGCGAACGCGGCCGCCGCCTCGCGGGCGAGCCCGCGCACGGACAGGCAGTAGCCGCGGTCGGGCGTGATCGCGATGTCGAGGACGGACTCGCGCAGGCCTAGCACGTCGAGGGCGTCGTCGCCGGGCTTACCGGCGTCGGGCGCGAGCACGAGGATGCCCATCTGTTCATCGCCGATGCCCAACTCGCGGACGGAGCAGATCATGCCGTCGGAGACGTGCCCGTACGTCCTGCGCGCGCCGATCGCGAACCCGCCGGGCAGCACGGCGCCCGGCAGCGCGACCACGACCAGGTCGTCCTGGGCGAAGTTGTGTGCGCCGCAGACGATGCCCCGGGGCTCGGCCTCCCCCGCGTCGACGCTGCACCAGCGGATCGTCTTGCCGTTGCTCTGCGGCTCGTCCGCGAACGACAGCACCCGGCCCACGACGATCGGGCCGGACATCGCGTCGGCCGCGGAGTCGACGCGCTCGACCTCGAGACCGACCCGGAGGAGCGCGTCGCCGACCTCGCGCGCCGTAGCACCTGCGGGCAGGTCGACATGCTCGGCGACCCAACCGACCGGGGCGCGCATCAGGGCTCCATTCCGAAAGCCTGGGTGAACCGGACGTCGCCCTCGACCATGTCACGCATGTCGGCGGCATTGTTGCGGAACATCAACGTCCGCTCGATGCCCATGCCGAACGCGAAGCCCGAGTAGCGATCCGGATCGATGCCGCACGCCCGCAGCACGCGCGGGTTGACCATGCCGCAGCCGCCCCACTCGATCCATCCCTCGCTGTCGCACGTGCGGCAGTTCCAGTCGGGATTGCCGACCGACTCGCCGCGGCAGACGAAGCAGAGCAGGTCCGGCTCGGCGCTCGGCTCGGTGAACGGGAAGTACGACGGCCGTAGCCGAGTGACGATGCCCGGCCCGAAGAACGCCTGCGCCATGTGGTCGAGCGTGCCCTTGAGGTGGGCCATGGTGATTCCCTCGTCGACGACGAGGCCCTCGACCTGGTGGAACACCGGGCTGTGCGTCGCGTCGAGCTCGTCGGTGCGGAACGTCTTGCCCGGGCAGATCACATAGATCGGCGGCTCGCGCTCGAGCATCGCCCGCGCCTGCACCGGTGACGTGTGCGGCCGCAGCACGAGGCCCGAGTCGGGTGGCGCTATGTAGAACGTGTCGAGCAGGGTGCGCGCCGGGTGATCCGGCCCGATGTTGAGCGCGTCGAAGCTGAGCCACTCGGTCTCGATCTCGGGACCCTCCGCGACCTCGTAGCCCATCGCGGTGAAGACGTCGCTGATCAGTTCCTGCAGCGTCGTCAGCGGGTGACGTGCGCCGTCGAGCCGGTGGTCCCAGGGCAGCGTGACGTCGACGGCCTCGTCGACGAGCACCCGGGCGTCGCGTTCGATTTCGAGTTGCGCCTGGCGGCCCTCGATCGCCGCCCGCACCTGCGCCCGCGCCTCGCCGACTCGCCGGCCCGCCGCCGCCTTGGCAGCGGGCGGCAGGGTGCCGATCTCGCGGTTGGCGAGCGCGAGCGGTGAGCGGTCACCGGCGTGTGCGAGCCGCGCCGCCTTCAGCTCGTCGAGATCTGCCGCCTTGGCGATGGCGCGCAGCGCGTCGTCGACACTCGCCTGCAGCGCGTCCGGCTGCAGTGCGTGCGGCTCGACCGGGTCGTAACTCATGCGGGTCCTCATCGACGAGCGGGCTGGCGGGACGAGTCTAGGAGCCGGTCCGAACCCGCCCGCACCGAATAAGCGCGGGGCCGCCGCGCGTTGCGCAGCGGCCCCGATCGTGACGTGCTCAGGCCTCGGACTTGACTTCCTCCATCGGGGAGTCCATGCCACCGTTCTGCGCCGCCCTGGCCGCCGCGCGTGCGGCAACCCTGGCAGCGACCTCTTCGTAGGCCTTCGCGGCGAACTCAGGGTCGATCGGCGCGCCGTCGACCTTCGACTGCGGGTTCAGCTTCTCGATGTACGCGTCGAGCTCGGGACCGGACTCCCACGACGTGATCAGGCAGTACCGCGGCTCGTCGCCCGGGTGCCACACGGCGTGCCACAGCCGCTGCGTGTCGATGATGACCTGCGCGCCGGCCGGCAGCGGGATGCGCGTCTCGGTGGACGGGTCGTCCTTGTCCTCACGCAGCACCATGACCGAGTCCGGGTTGTCGGTGAGGTTGAAGAAGCCGCGCACGACCCAGCCGGTGCCCTCGGGGTTGAGACGGTTGTTGTCGTCGCGGTGCAGGTTGTAGACGGCCTCGGCGTAGGTGTTCGGCTGCAGCTCGATGACCCGGCAGCGGCCGACGTTGGCGCCGGGCTCCTGAGCCCGGGCGGTCAGCCGCGGCGCCTTGTCGACGTTCGCCGGCACCCAGACGCCGTCCTTGTCGGTCTTCGGCGGGGTGTGGTTCCAGAAGCCGTTGCATTCCATGTCGCCGTACGCGCTGGCGAGCGGAGCGAAGCGGGTGTCGCCGGACGACTTCCAGTCGACGTATTCGATGTCCAGCCACTCGGCTGGATCCTGTGCCTGGTCATAGGGGTCGAGGACGACGTAGCCGGACTGCTCGAAGGCCGGCAGCTTGACATAGCTCATGGTGCGCAGAGCGCCCTTTCGGGAGTGGGACGGCGGAAGTTAGGCGAACCTATCACGCACGTTTCGGCGGTCTCCTGAGCGACTCGTCGGCCCTATCCGGCCGGGACGAGATGCTGGGCGCGAGCCGACGCGTACAGGCAGATCGCCGCGGCGGCAGCGACGTTGAGGCTCTCCGCGGCGCCGTAGATCGGTACCTGCACTGCCTGGTCGGCAGCCTCGATCGCCGCTGCCGGCAGGCCGTGCGCCTCGTTGCCGAACAGCCAGACCGTCGGCCTGGCGAGCTCGTCGAGACGCTCGATGTCGTGCTCGCCGGATCCGGTCGCCGCGAGGACGGCGCAGCCTGCCTTGTGTGCTCGATCGATGACGTCGGCCAGGACGGCGTCGACGACGACGTCGACGTGGAACAGGCTGCCGGCGGACGCGCGCACCGCCTTGCCGTTGTAGACGTCGACGGACTCGCCCGCCAGGACGACGGCCTGCGCGCCCGCGGCGTCGGCCGTGCGCAGAATCGTGCCGGCGTTGCCGGGATCGTTGGCGTCGACGAGCACGGCCACCAGTCGGGGCTGGTTGGCGAACATCTTGCGCAGCGGCAGGTCGATCTTGCGGCAGACCGCCACCAAGCCCTGCGGGGTGACCGTCTCGGACAGCGCGGCGGCTGCCCTGGTGCTGATCTCGTCGACTCGAACGCCGGCCGCCTTCGCCTCGTCGATCAGCGCGACGTTGCGCTCGACCGCCTCGGCCGTGGCGTACACCTGGACCACGACCTTGGGGTGCCGCAGTGCTTCGCGCACCGCCTGCGCCCCTTCGGCGAGAAAGCGCCCGGCTTCACGGCGGGACTGCCGGCGAGTGAGCCGGCGGGCCGCCGCGAGGCGAACGTTCGAGTCCGCGATCAAGCTGCGGGGTTCGACTCGACGGATGCGCCGGTGCCGACCTCGGCGACCGCGTCCTTGGCCACCTTCGCGAGGGCGGCGAATGCGTTCTCGTCGGTCACGGCGAGCTCGGCGAGCACCTTGCGGTCGACCGTGACGCCGGCCAGCCGCAGGCCCTGGATGAACCGGTTGTAGGTGATGTCGTTCGCTCGCGCTGCGGCGTTGATCCGGGTGATCCACAGCTGGCGGAAATCGCCTTTGCGAGCCTTGCGGTCGCGGTAGGAGTAGGTCGCCGAGTGGAGCAGTTGCTCCTTGGCCTTGCGGTATAGCCGGGATCGCTGACCGCGGTAACCACTGGCGGCTTCGAGAGTGCTCCGGCGCTTCTTGTGGGCGTTCACTGCCCGCTTGACGCGTGCCACTGTTGTTCCTTTGTTCGTCAGGCCCCGTCGATCGTGGGGCGGGGTTCGGCGCGGTTCGTTAGCGGCCGAGGAGCTTCTTCACGCGTTTGGTGTTGACGTGGTCGATCTCCGTGGTGCCGGTGAGACGGCGGGTCAGCGTCGAAGACTTGCGCTCGAGCAGGTGGCGCTTGCCGGCGCGCTCGGCGAGCAGCTTGCCGGTGCCGGTGACCTTGACGCGCTTCTTCGTCCCGCTGTGCGTCTTGTTCTTGGGCATGAACTGTCCTTCTATCCGCGACCGCTGGCGGCGGTCGGGCCCGCGTGCTTGACGGGCTTGGAAGTGCGATGCGGGGCGACGACCATGATCATGTTGCGGCCGTCCTGCTTCGGCGAGGACTCCACGAAGCCGAGCTCCTGGATGTCGTCGGCGAGGCGTTGCAGCAGCCGGAACCCCAGCTCGGGGCGGGACTGCTCGCGTCCGCGGAACATGATCGTGACCTTTACCTTGTCGCCCTGCTTGAGGAATCGCTCGACGTGACCCTTCTTGGTCAGGTAGTCGTGCGAGTCGATCTTCGGGCGGAGCTTCATTTCCTTGATGACCGTGAGGGTTTGGTTGCGCCGTGCCTCGCGTGCCTTCTGCGCGCTCTCGTACTTGAACTTTCCGTAGTCCATGAGCTTGCAGACAGGTGGCCGGGCCATCGGGGCGACCTCGACCAGATCCAGATCGGCTTCGGCCGCGAGTTCCAGGGCCTTGCCGATCGGCACGATGCCGACCTGTTCGCCCTCGGGGCCGACGAGTCGCACCTCGGGCACGCGGATCCGGTCGTTGATCCTTGGTTCGGAGCTGATGGGACCTCCTTGGGTCGTTCCTCGTTGTCGTTCAGTCGTTGTTGCGGACGTCGAAAAGCCCCGCTGCGGCAATGCGCGCGGGGCCTGAATACTGCCCGACCAGCCCACCTACGACGACGCCGACGCGCCGTCACGCCACCTCGACGGCGGCTCCGTGGACCGGGACCCGGCACGCCGTGGCGGCGCGGGTGGGAGGCAGTTGTCAATTGCTGTCACACAACTGAGCGGCTTCCGCTTGCACACCCCCGCGCAAGCGGGGGCTGGTCGCAATGAAAGGGTAACAGCGTGCCGGACACTGACCCAAGTCTCGTCAACCTCGCGGACAAGCCGCCGATTCCCGCCCAGCCGGGAAGCGCGTCTCGCCCGCATCCGACAAATGGCATCCCGCTGCCGGCGCACGGCTTCGACGAACTCGACTCCTTACGCGCCCTCGAGGTCAACGACGCGCCCGCGGCCGCCGTGATCACGCGCGCCGCGGTGCTGCTGATGAGCGCGTCGGCCGAGAAGCTGGGTCTGTCACCCGACCGCGAGCCGCGCCTGGACCTGGACGAGGCGCGCGGCCTGATCACCGCCCTGGCCGGCCTGCTCTCGGCAGCCCACGACTACCTCGGCGCCGACGCGACGCCGCTCCGCCAGGGGCTCAAGACGCTGCAGGTCGCGTTCCGCGAATCGTCGTCGTTCCCTGACGAGCCGGGCCACGGCCCCGGCGAGGCGCTACTGAGCTGACCGTTCGGCGTCGCTTCGGAGCACGCAGAACTCGTTGCCCTCGGGATCGGCCAGCACGACCCAGCCGCTGCCGTCCGGGCGGCGGAAGTCACCGACGAAGGCGGCGCCGAGGCCGAGTAGCCGCGCCACCTCCTCGTCGCGGGTGTGGTCGTCGGGCGAGATGTCCAGGTGCAGCCGGTTCTTCACGGCCTTGATTTCGGGGACGCGCTGAAACCACAGGCCAGTCGCGCCGGTCGGCGCGACCAGCGACGCCTCGGGGTCACCGGGGAGGTCGTCGTCAGATCGCGGCCAGCCCGTGACGTCCTGCCAGAAGCCGGCGAGCGCGTAGGGGTCGGCGCAGTCGAGCGTCACGTGCCGGATCGAGATCGCCATCGCGCCGGAGACAATGCCAGCCCGGCGCGTGTTCGCGCAACGAGGTCGTGACGGCGGGGACGCGCGACCGTGGCCGCGCCCGCGCGCCTGTAGTCTCTCCAGGTCAGCTCCGGGGGGAGACTGGCTTCGGGGAACAACTGTGGGCAAGCATGCTCGGCGCGCGTCGGTGTTCACCGACGAGTCGGGGCGCCGCACCCGGCTCGCGGCCACCGCCGTACGCAGTACCACCGTTGGCGTACTCGGCATCGTCGGTGCTGTCGTCGTCGGCCTGCTCTCCGGGGTTCCGCTGCCCGGGGTCACGCCGCCGGTCCACCTGCCGAGCAACGAGCCCGCCCGCGCCGAACCTCCCGCGACGCCGTCAGCCACGCCGCCGCGCTCGACCGGTGCCACGACCCCGGCCGCGGCATCCGGCTCGCCGACCAACGCGCCGGGCGCGCCCGTGACACCGACGCCCACCGCCGCGCCTGCGTCGAGTCCGTCGACCGCGCAACCTGGCAACGGGAACCGGCAGTCGTCGACGTCCACGCCCACCACGACCAACCACGGCCACCCACCGGCGACGCCGCCAGGCCGAACCAAGCACCCGTGAGACCCGCCCGCGAGCCACGTGCGCACTGGGCACTGCTCGCGGCGGCGTTGCTCGCGCTGGGCATCCTCTTGGTTATCGCCGGTTACACATCGCACTCCGGTGCCGAGCGTGTACGAAAGCATGGCGCCGTCACGGTCGCGTCCGCGGCACCACGCGGTGGCGGCCCGGTGCTGGACGCGACGCACCCGACACGTCCGGGAATCTCGCTGCCTGCGCGCACGATCGCGCTGACCTTCGACGACGGCCCGAGCGACTGGACGCCGAAGATCCTCGACGTGCTCGAACGCCGGCACGTCCCGGCGACGTTCTTCGTGATCGGCAGCAACGTGACGGCGCGTCCGCAGACGGTGCGGCGGGCGATGCGCGACGGGGACGAGATCGGCGTCCACACGTTCACCCATCCCGACCTGGCCGACGTTCCGGCATGGCGCGAGCGGCTCGAACTGGACGCGACGCAGCAGGTGCTCGCAGCCGCGACCGGCTTCACGACCGATCTCATGCGGCCGCCCTACTCGTCGGTGCCGGGCGCCCTGTCCGCCGGCGAGCTGCGCGCGATCGGCCGCGCCGGCAAGTACCGGGTCGTCCTCACCGATCTCGACACGCGTGACTGGGCGCGGCCCGGTGTCGACGCGATCCTGCGCGAGGCCACGCCCCGGGGTTCGCGCGGGGCGGTGATCATGCTGCACGACGGCGGCGGCGACCGCTCACAGACTGTTGCGGCACTGGACCGGCTGATCCCCGAACTGCAGGCACGCGGGTACACGTTCGAGACGGTCTCGCAGGCGGCCGGCGTCGGCCGGCCGTGGCACACCGCCGGAGTCGGGCAGCGGGCGCGCGGTAGCGCCGTGACGTCCGCGGTGCGTGCCGGACGCTGGCTGGTGGGCGTGCTCGGGGTGCTGTTCGCGTGCGTCGCCGCGCTGTCGGTGCTGCGCGTCGGGTTGCTCGTGCTGCTGGCCCGCCGTCATCGACGCGGCGTCGGCGGGTGGGAGCATCTGTATGCGCCGCTACCTCCCGTCACCGTCGTCGTGCCGGCCTTCAACGAGGCTGCCGGGATCGCCGCGACGGTCCGGTCGCTCGCGGCGAGCGACTACCCGATCCTGCAGATCATCGTCGTCGACGACGGGTCGACGGACGCCACGGCCGAGATCGTCGCGTCGCTGGCGCTGCCCAACGTGTCGCTCGTCCGGCAGCCCAACGCGGGCAAACCGGCTGCTCTCAACGCGGGGGTCGCGCAGGCGAGGTACGGCATCGTGGTGCTCGTCGATGGCGACACGGTCTTCGAGCGCGGCACCCTGCAGGCTCTCGTCGCTCCGTTCGCCGATCCGCAGGTCGGCGCCGTCTCCGGCAACACCAAGGTGGGCAACCGGCGGGGCATCGTCGGCCGCTGGCAGCACATCGAGTACGTCATCGGGTTCAACCTCGATCGCCGCATGTTCGACGTGCTGCGGTGCATGCCCACCGTCCCCGGCGCGATCGGCGCGTTCCGCCGCCACGTGCTCGCGCAGGTCGGCGGGGTCAGCGACGACACGCTCGCCGAGGACACCGATCTCACGATGGCGATCTGCCGCTCGGACTGGCGGGTCGTGTACGCCCCGGACGCGCGCGCCCGGACCGAGGCGCCCGTAACGATCGGACAGCTCTGGCGGCAGCGCTACCGGTGGTGCTACGGCACCATGCAGGCGATGTGGAAGCACCGGCACGCGGTGGTGCAACGCGGCGCGTCGGGCCGACTGGGCCGGCGTGGCCTGCCGTACCTGCTCCTGTTCCAGGTCTTGCTGCCGATCATCGCGCCCTCGGTCGACATTGCCGCGCTCTACGGCCTGATCTTCCTGAGCCCGTTGCGGATCGGCATGCTGTGGCTGGCGTTCCTCGGCGTCCAGTTCGTGGCGGCCAGGTACGCGTTCTCGCTCGATCGCGAGAGCCCGCGTCCGCTCTGGACGCTGCCCCTGCAGCAGGTCGTCTACCGGCAGCTGATGTACCTGGTGGTGATCCAGTCCGCCGCGAGCGCGCTGTACGGCGTGCGGCTGCGCTGGCAGAAGTCGCACCGGACCGGCCGGATGGAATCGGCCCCTTTGCCGGCCGATCTCGGCTAGAGCCCCCCGATAGCCGCCGCGAGAATGTCGATGCCTTCGACGATCGCCTGCTCGCTCAGACTGCCGTAGCCGAACACCAGGCCTGGACGTCCACCGCCGGCGATGCGGTACGGGGCGACGCCGTAGACGCCCAGGCCGCGTACCGCGGCAGCCCGCACCACGGCCACCTCGTCGAGACCGTCGGGAAGCCACGCCGTCACGTGCATGCCGGCCGAGATACCCGTCGGCTCGAGGTTCGGCAATCGCTGACGGAGCGCGGCGAGCAGCACGTCGCGCCGATTGCGGTAGCGGGGGCGCATCCGGCGCAGGTGCCGGTCGAACTCGCCGCGGGCGATGAAGTCGGCGAACACCAACTGCTCGAGCACGGGCGAGCCGCGATCCTCGACGAGCTTCGCCTCGCCGACGACGGCGGCGAGCCGGCTCGGTACGACCAGCCAGCCCAGGCGAAGCCCGGGCGCGAGCGTCTTGCTGGTCGTGCCCGCGTAGACGACGTGATCGGGCGCAAGCCCCTGCATGGCGCCGATCGGATCGCGGTCATAGCGGAACTCCGCGTCGTAGTCGTCCTCGATGATCAGCCCGTCGCGTCGGCGCGCCCAGTCGACGAGCGCTGATCGAGAGTCGGGTGCCAGGACGGCGCCGCTGGGGAACTGGTGTGCGGCGGTCACCAGGACGACGTCCGCGCCCGAGTGCTCCAGCGCGGTGACGTCGATCCCGTCGTCGCCCACCGGTATGCCCACGATGTCGACGCCGAGGGCCGGCGCGGTGATCCTGATGTCGTCGTCACTGGACGGGTCTTCGACTGCCAGCACGCGCACCCCGGTCGCGGCGAGCACCTGTGCAACGAGCCGGATGCCCTGCCCGAACCCGTTGGTGATCACGATATTCTCGGCGCGCGCCGCCGTACCACGGACGCGGTTCAGGTACCCGGCCAGCGCCGCGCGCAGTTCCGGGGCACCTCCGCCGTCGAGATAGACGAGCCGATCACTCGGCACCTCGTTGAGGACGCGGCGCGTCGAGCGAAGCCACGCCGCGCGCGGAAACTGCGTGACGTCCGGGCGCCCGTAGCGGAAGTCGATCCGCAGCGACGGGTCGCTCATCCGGTCTCGCGGGACGGACACGACGTCGCTCGCCGCGCCGTGCGCGACCTGCGTGTACCCGCCCGAGCGGCTGATGAGGTAGCCCTCGGCAACGAGCTGCTGGTAGGCCTCGACCACCACGCCCCGGGAGAGTCCGAGATCGCCGGCGAGCGCCCTGGTCGACGGCAGTACCGTGCCGGACGGGAGGCGCCCGGCCCTGACTCGTTCACGAATGCCGGTCTCGAGCTGCCGGTAAAGCGGCGCCGGCAGGCGCCGGTCGAGCTCGACGAGCAGCTCGCTCGGCGCCGCGAAATTGGTCCTGGATCCCACCATGAGGATGGACCCTATCGACAGACCGTTTCGCTGCACGTCGGTTTTGGCCGCCCAGGCGTCCATATGACGCTGGGCGGCCAAAACCGTGTCGGGTCGGGCTACTCGACTTGGCCGAACGCCTTGATCTCCGCCGCCTCCTCGGGCGTCAGCTCGCGTGGCTCATCACCGCGCGCGACCTTCTCCGACTGCACGTGTCGGCGGATGTCGTCGACGATCTCCGGGTTGGCGAGCGTCGTCACGTCACCGACATCGGCGAAGTTCGAGATGCTGGCGATGACCCGGCGCATGATCTTTCCGGACCGGGTCTTGGGCATGTCGGACACGATCCAGACGCTCTTGGGCCGAGCGATCTTGCCGATCTCGCGGTCGATCGCGGCTACGACCTTGTCCTCGATCTCCTTGCTCGGCGTCAGCCCGGGTTTGAGCGCGACGTACATCTCGACCGCACGCCCGCGCAGCTCGTCGATGACGGGCACGGCCGCCGCTTCGGCGATCTCGTCGACAGTGAGGCACGCCGATTCGAGTTCCTTGGTGCCCAGGCGGTGGCCGGCCACGTTGATCACGTCGTCGATCCGGCCGAGGATGCGGAAGTAACCCTCGTCCGCTTGCAGTGCGCCGTCGCCTGCGAGGTAGGGCCAGTCCCGCCAGTCCGTGCTGGCCTTGTCGCGGCAGTACTTCTCGTAGTACGTCGAGACGAAACGCTCGGGCTGGCCCCAGATCGTCTCGAAGATCCCCGGCCACGGGTTGCGGATGCAGATGTTGCCCGCCTTGCCGCTACCCGCCGGGACCTCCTTTCCGTCCTCGTCGTAGATCACCGGATAGATGCCGAGCACGCCCGGCCCGCAGCTGCCAGGTTTCATCGGCTGCAGGGCGGGCAGGGTGCTGCCCAGGAAGCCGCCGGTCTCGGTCTGCCACCAGGTGTCGACGATGACCGCCTCACCCTTGCCGACGACCTGGTGATACCACCTCCACACCTCCGGCTCGATCGGCTCGCCGACCGTCGTCATGTGCTTGAAGTGGTATCGGTACTTGGCCGGCTCGTCCGGGCCGAGCTTGCGCAGCATGCGGATCGTGGTCGGCGCCGTGTGGAAGATGTTGACGTTGAGCCGCTCCGCGATTCGCCACAACCGACCGGCGTCGGGGTAGGTCGGCACGCCCTCGTACAGCACGGTCGTCGCCCCCAGGGCCAGCGGGCCGTACACGATGTAGGAGTGTCCGGTGATCCAGCCGATGTCCGCCGCGCACCAGTACGTGTCGGTGGGGTGGATGTCCTGGTAGTACTTCGACGTCCCGGCGACGTAGGACAGGTAGCCGCCGGTGCTGTGCTGGCAGCCCTTGGGCCGCCCGGTCGTGCCGCTGGTGTACATCAGGAACAGCGGCGCCTCGGCGGGCATCGACACCGGCTCGACCACGCGGCCCCGGTAGCGGTCCAGCAACTCGTCCACGAAGAGATCCCGACCCTCGACCATGGCGGTCTTCGAGGCGTACTCCCCAGGGTTGCGCCGCCAGACCAGCACCGTGTCGACCTCGGCACCGAGCTTCTGCGCGGCCGCCACCGCTTCGTCGGCCTTGACCTTGTGGTCGATCAGCTGGCCGTTTCGCCAGTAGCCGTCGATCGTCACGAGAACTCGGCTGCCCGAGTCGGCGATCCGCTCGCCGCACGCGACCCCGCTGAACCCTCCGAACACCTCGGAGTGGATGACTCCGAGGCGGGCGCAGGCCAGCATGGCCACGGGCAGTTCGGGCACCATCGGCAGGTGGAACGTGACCCGGTCCCCCGCCTTGAGCCCACCGACGTCCTGCAGCAACGCGGCGAACTCGTTGACCTGCCGGTACAGCTCCTGGTAGGTCACCACCTTCGTCGTTTCGGACTCCGGCTCCGGGACCCAGATCAACGCCGCCTTGTTCCGGTTCGTGGCCAGATGCCGGTCGACGCAGTTGTAACTGGCGTTGAGCCGCCCGCCGACGAACCACTTCCAGAACGGGGGCGTGCTGGTGTCCAGCGTCGTGTGCCAGTAGTGGTCCCAGTCGAGCAGGTCGGCGTACTCCTTGAAGCACTCCGGGAAGTGGTCCTCGCTGAACCGCTCGAGGATGCTCGGGTCAGCCGCATTCGCCTGGCCGATGAAGCTGGCCGGCGGCTGGAAGTACGCCTCCTCGCGCCAGTGAACAGCGATCTGTGATTCGGAGACCTCCGGTTCGGCTGCCATCCCGGCTCCTCTCAGCGCGGGTAGGTCGGCAGGACCGTGCGCTTGAACGCGAAGTTCGTGACACCGGCGAAGGACGCGTACCAGGCGAGCAGCGCGGTGATGATGCCCAGCCAGCCACCGAACTTGTAGAGCCCTGTCGTATTGGTGGCCGTCACGGACTGGGTGAGCTTGCCCAGGGCGAGGAACAGGAACGTCAACGCCAAGAACAGGAAGACCGCAGCCACGGCACCTGACACCCGCGTCGAGCCGATGAACATGTAGGCAGTGAAGATCGCCCACGCGAGCAGGTACACGCCGATGCCGTGATTGAGATCGTTCCCCTTCGCGTCCGTGGGAGCGTGGTTGAGCAGCCACCAGAAGGAAATCCAGAATGCGCCATAGGACGCGAACGCCAATGCGCCGAACGTGTTGCCCTTGACGAACTCCCACATGCCGGCCGCAAATTGCCCGATGCCGCCGTAGGCGAGCGCGAGGCCGAGGACAACCCCGTCCCCGGTCTTGATCATCCCGGAGTTGAACACCGAGAGGACGAACGTCGTCAACGCGAAGGCAGCAAGGCCCAGCGGTGCCGGGTCGGCGATCGCGGACACCGCTCGGGTGACCTGTGCTGCTGGCTGCCGTGTCACGGTTTCAGTGGCCATCTGCCTGCTCCTTTTGACGAGCCGGACCGTGGTGACACGATCCAGGCGGGCTCGCGCACCGGGGGTTCTCCCGGTTCGGTCACTTGACGGTGGCAGCGATCGGCCGCACCGCGCATCGGGTCAGGGCCGGCAGTCGGCGGGTGCGACCGATACGTCGCCGGGAGGTCGGCGCCCTACGACGAACGGCGGGTTCAGCGCGACGAGCGGTCGACGACCTCGGCGCGCACCGGCGTCGTCCGCGGCGCCGGCACCGGCGTCGTCTGTTGCGCCCCCTCGACGGAGCGGGCCAGCGCGAGGTCGAGCGATTCGGGAGCGTGCAGCCGCACCATCACGCGCGCCACGTCCGGATGCACCCTGCGTGGCGTGAGCACGGACGCCAGCACCATGACCCCGAACGCGAGCGGCACCGCCCAGGCGGCCGGCTGCTCGAGGAGGGCGCCGATCCACCCGTCGCGCGCACCGCCGATGACGGTGACCAGCACGGCCGCTGTGGCGAGCACGCCGCCGGTGATCAGCCCGGCGAGCGCCCCGACGTCGGTCAGCCGGCGCCACCAGATGCCCAGGACGAGCAGCGGGCAGAACGACGAGGCCGCAACGGCGAAGGCCAGCCCGACGACGGCGGCGAGCCCGAGCCGCGCGCTCGGCAGGCTCAGCGCGTACGGGACGCCGACCGCCACGATCGAGCTGAACCGGAACGCCCTGATCCGGTGCGCCCGTTTGGCGTCCCGGCCGCGCCCTACGACGTCCTGCGACAGCACGCCGGCTACCGACACGGTCAGCCCCGACGCCGTCGACAGGAACGCCGCGAACGCGCCCGCCGTGACGAGCGCGCCGAGCAGCGAGCCAGGCAGGCCGCCGAGCATCCGTTCGGGCAGCAGCAGCACGGTGGCGTCGGTGTCGCCCGTCAGCAGCAGGTCGGGCACGTAGCGGCGGCCGAGCGCCCCGAACACCGTCGGCAACAGGTAGAACGACGAGAGCAGCACGATGACGAACAGGGTCGTGCGGCGCGCGTCGCGGCCATCGGGGTTGGTGTAGAAGCGCACCAGGACGTGCGGCAGGCCCATCGTCCCCAGGCAGATCGCGAGGATCAGCGACAGGCTCGCGTACAGCGGGTGGTCCTTGCCCGAGCCGAGCGGCCGCAACCAGTCGCCGTTGCGCTGATCGGGCAGCGACGTGATCACCGGGACGACGTCGCCTTCGCGGAGGGCGACCCGCGTGTGCGCGCCGAGGCGATGCTCACCTGCCGCGAGACTGACCCGGGCGTCGACGTCCTGCCCGTCCAACCGCCCGGACACGAGCAGCGTCTCGGGCGCCTGCACCCGGATCGTCGTGTCGGACGTGGTGGTCACCGTCGTCGCGCGCTGCGCCGTCGGGTAACCGTCGCCGATCGAGTCGTGCCGCTCGTGCCAGACGCTCAGCACCACTACGGCCGGGACGAGCAGCGCGGTGAACTTCAGCCAGAACTGGAAGGCCTGGGCAAACGTGATGGAACGCATGCCGCCGCCGGCGACCGCGGTGACCACGACGCAGCACACGACGAAGCCGCCCAGCCAGTGCGGGGCGCCGGTCTGCGTCCGCAGGGTGAGCGAAGCACCCTGCAGCTGCGGCACGAGGTACAGCCAGCCGATGAGCACCACCAGCAGGCTGGCCGCCCGGCGAACTGCCGGTGAACGCAGCCGGATCTCGGCGAAGTCGGGAAGCGTGTACGCGCCCGAGCGCCGCAGCGGTGCCGCCACGACGGCCAGCAGCACGAGGTAGCCGGCGGTGTAGCCGACCGGATACCAGAGGACGTCGTACCCGTACGCGAGGACCAGCCCGGCGATGCCGAGAAACGACGCCGCCGAGAGGTACTCGCCGCCGATCGCGGCGGCATTCCATCTCGGCGAGACAGCCCGCGAGGCGACGTAGAAGTCGCTCGTCCGGCTGGCCCGGCGCAGGCCGAACGCACCGACCGCCATCGTCGTGACGGCCACGACGGTGACCGCGCCCACCGCGTAAGCGGTGTCGCTCACCGCCGGTGCACCAAGTGGGTGAAGTCGTGCTCGTTGCGCTCCGCGTGGCGTACCGCGTACGCGGCCAGGCCGATCAGCGCCGGGTAGATGAGTACGCCGAGCACGAGCCATGGCGCGTCCACGCCGAGCACGCGGGCATGGCTGAACCGCGGGCTGAGCGCGCCGAGTAGCGCGATGCCGCCCGTCAGGAGGGTCGTCAGGGCGCACACCACGATGGCCAGCCGGCGCTGGCTGCGCACGAGCGAGGTCATGTACACCTCGCCCAGCCGGGTCTGCTCGTCGATCTCGCGAATCGGCGGGCGCACCGGCAATCGGGTAACGGCCTCCGTGCGTTGGTGGGTCACCCGCACGCGCCGGATGGGCGGCTTGCCGGTCACCGCGGCGCGACCGTCTCGGCGCTACCACCCCACGCGAGCCGGTTGCGCAGCTCGCGGGTGTGCCGCCGGCTCACCGGCAGCTCGTGCCCGGCGAGGCGCACGCTGCATCGCCCATCGGCGACGCGTACCTCGTCGACGTGGGCGAGCGAGACGAGCGTGCTGCGGTGGATGCGCACGAACCCCGCCGCTGCCCAGCGCTGCTCGAGGGTGGACAGCGAGGTCCGGACGAGATGGCTGCCCGTCGAGGTGTGCAGCCGCGCGTAGTCGCCGTGTGCCTCGACGAAGCGGACCTGCGATCGGCTGACGAAGCGGATGACGCCGGCCAGCTCGACCGGGATCGTCTCGTCGTCGACCTCGCCCAGCTCGGCCGCGGTGGTCGCCGAGACGACTCGGCGCACTGCCTCGGCGAGCCGCTCCGGGCGCACCGGCTTCATCACGTAGTCGGTCGCCTGCAGGTCGAACGCGTCCACAGCGTGATCGTCGTAGGCGGTGACGAAAACGATCTGTGGGCGCACCGCGAAGCGCGCCAGCACGCGCGCGAGCTCGACGCCCTGCAGGCCCGGCATCTTCAGGTCGCAGAAGACCACGTCGGCTGGCGCGTCGCCGAGCAGTCGCAGCGCCTGCGGACCGCTCCGCGCGCACCGCACCTCGCCGACGCGCGCGTCGTTACGCAGCAGGTACGCGAGTTCCTCGCACGCGGGCGCCTCGTCGTCGACGACGAGTGCGCGCAGCGGCGCGCCTTCTGAATCCGCCCCTCCCCGCGCATAGGCGGTCATTCTTCGGAGGCTACCCCGGAGAAGTCCGCATGAGCAGGGTGCACGCCAGGCGCAAATTTCGGCACCCGGAAGCTCACCTTGGTGCCCGCCGCCGGGGCCGTCTCGACCACCAGGCCGTACCGGTCGCCGTAGACGTGGCGCAGCCGGGCGTCGACGTTGCCCAGGCCCACCGACGTGGCCTCCGACTCGTGACCGAGCGCCGAGCGGATGACGTCCGGATCCGATCCCGGGCCGTCGTCCTCGACGCTGATCAATGCGTCCGTCCCGTCGTCGACCGCGGTGATCTCGACAGTGACCGTGTCGGTGTGGCCCTCCATTCCGTGCCGGACCGCGTTCTCGACCAGTGGCTGCACGACCAGGAACGGAACGGCGATCGGCAGCACCTCCGGTGCCACACGCAGCTCGACGGACAGCCGCTCGCCGAACCGTGCCTGCTCGAGCACGAGGTACCGCTCGGTGTTGCGCAGCTCCTCTGCGAGCGTCGTGAACTCGCCGCGATGGCGTAGCGCGTACCGGGTGAAGTCGGCGAACTCGAGCAGCAGGTCGCGGGCGCGGTCAGGGTCGGTGCGCACGAACGACGCGACCGCCGTGAGCGAGTTGTAGATGAAGTGAGGGCTGATCTGCGCTCGCAACGCGCGCAGCTCGGCCTCCATCAACCGGGTGCGCTGGCGGTCCGCGGCGGCCAGCTCGACCTGGCTTGACACCCAGCGCGCGACCTCCTCTACGGCCCGGACGAGCATCGCGGAGGTCTCCTTGCCGTATGCGACCAGCGCGCCGACCACGGCTTCACCATCGACGAGCGCGCAAGCGACGGCGGCCCGCACCGGGCAGTCAGGCGCGCCGCACGAGACGACCTGCGGGCCCAGAACGTCGGTGCCGCCCGAGTGCAGGACGGCCTGCACGTGGGCGATGGCCTGCTCGGCGTGGTTGTGCGATATGCCGTCGACGGCAAGCGTCGTCGAGCGATCGGTGAGCGCCACGGCCGACGTGCCGAGCAAGGCACGCAGGTGCCTGGCCGCCCGCTGCGCGCCGTGCGCGGTCAGCCCTTCGCGCAGGCTCGGTGCGGCGAGGCTTGCCGTGTGCAGCGCCGCGAACGTCGCACGGTCGGCCGATGTGCCGAGGTCGCGGCGCCGCCGGACCCGGATCAGCAGTGCGGCGACCACGAGGACGCCAAGCCCGGCAAGCAGTGCACCGGCGAGCATGGTCAGGCGCCGTTGACTGCCGCACGAGTCTGCCCGAACAGCTGGCGAAGGGCGCGCATGACGGCGACCGACTGCTCGCGGTCGACGCGCTGCACCGCATACAGCGCGATCGTCTCCTCACCGGGCAGGACCAGCCGGGCGAAGTGGCGGCGCGCGGGAAACTCGACGCCGACCACCAGGTCCCACGGGATCGTCTTGGACGGACCCCAGTGGTTGCGGATCGTGACGCCGTCGGCGTCGGCGCGCAGCCGCGGGCGGGTCAGCACGAGGATGAACCCGGCGAGGATCACGCCGAGCACGCCGGTGGCAACCTGGTCTTTCACGCTGAAATGCGCGCCGGCGTTGGCTTGCGGCATCACTATCGCGACGACGATGAACACCGCGAACACGAATGCTGCCGATCCGATCGCGATGCGGGTCATCCACACCGGACGGGCCGTGATCACGACGTCGTTCACAGCCGGCACGCGTGGATGTCGGTGACGATGATGCCGCGAGCGCCCAGCTCCCACAGCTCGTCCATGACCCGATGGGTGTCGGTGCGCGCCACCATCGCGCGCACGGCGCACCAGCCCTTCTCATGTAGCGGCGACACGGTGGGCGACTCGAGGCCCGGCGTGATCGCGACCGCCTTCTCGACCAGGTCGTCGTTGACGTCGTAGTCCATCAACACGTACTGCCGGGCGATGATCACGCCCTGCAGGCGCCGAGTCAGCTGCTCGACCTGCGACTGCGTCGGCGCACCACGGCGGCGGATCAGCACGGCCTGGCTCGCCAGTAGCGGCTCGCCGAAGACCTCGAGGCCGGCGTTGCGCAGCGTGGTGCCGGTGGAGACGACGTCGGCAATCGCGTCCGCGACGTCGAGGCGCACCGCGGTCTCGACCGCGCCGTCGAGCCGGATCACCTCGGCCGGGATCCCGTGCTCGGCGAGATACGCGGATACGACTCCCGGGTACGCGGTGGCCACCCGCTTGCCGGACAGGCCGGCGAGGCTGAGACCGGCGCCGGTGCGCGCGGCGAAACGGAACGTCGAGCCGGCGAAGCCGAGCGGCAGGATTGCCTCGGCGTCGGCCCCCGAGTCGAGGAGGAGATCCTCGCCGGTGATGCCGACGTCGAGGCGCCCGGAGCCGATATAGACAGCGATGTCGCGGGGGCGGAGGAAGAAGAACTCGGTGTCGTTGGCGGGATCGACGAGGACCAGCTCGCGGTTGTCGCTGCGCTGGCGGTAACCGGCCTCGACGAGCATCTCGCTGGCCGGCTCGGCCAGCGAGCCCTTGTTCGGAACGGCGATTCGAAGCATGTGCGGACCTGTCTGTAGGCGGGATCAGGGCTGGTGTGCCTACAGATGTCGGTACACGTCGGCGAGCGTGAGCCCGCGGCCGAGCATGAGGACCTGCACGCGGTAGAGCAGCTGACTGATCTCCTCGGCGGCGCGCTCGGCCGACTCGTGCTCGGCGGCCATCCACACCTCGGCGGCCTCCTCGACGACCTTCTTGCCTTGTGCGTGGACGCCGGCGTCGAGGGCCTCGACCGTCGCCGAACCGGGCGGGCGGTCGCGTTGGCGCTCGGCGAGTTCGGCGAACAGCGCGTCGAAGGTCTTCATGGCGGAATCGAGCCTAGTTGACGCGCCGCCTCGGTTCGGTTTTGGCCGCCCAGCGTCATATGGACACCTGGGCGGCCAAAACCGGATCAGCCGAGGCCGAGGTCGACGATTGCCGCGACCGGCCCGCCGCCATCGGGCCCCTGGTGGGCCGCCGACACCGAGACGAACACCGCCGGGTCACCGGTGACGGCGGCTGCCACTCCCCCGACGCATGCCTTGATCTGACGGTGCCAGTGGACGTCGGAGTCGTCGAGCATGGCGTTGCGCCGCCCGCGCACCCGGCCGTCCTGGCTGGCCTCGCACTTGATGAAGACGTTCACCAGCCGGCCGTCGAGATCCGACGGATGCGGCCGCTCGGGCAACTCGAGCCCGGCGTCGCGGATCGCGGCCCAGACGCCGTCGGCGTCGAGGGCGTCGGTCATGACGCTGTGCCCGACCCGGTAGCGACCGCCCACTCCGCGCGCATTGCCCACCACGACGACCTGCGCCCGATCGAGCTCGACGCCGGACGAGCACGACGCCACCGACGAGAACAGCGAGCGGTCGCGCAGCACGTCCTCGTCACGTGGCATCTCGATCTCGCCCAGTGCCACGGCGATGCCCAATGCCGTGGTGCCGTTGGACACGTCCATCGACGTGAGCGTGTCCTCGGTGAACACGGTGTGCCCGCGGCTCTTCGCGTCGCGGATCGTGTCGATGGTCAGCAGCGGGGTCTTGGTCTGGACGTAGTGCACGTCGGCCGGGTCGGTTATGCCGGCACCGTGCATGGCGTCGCGGACCGCCGCGGCCACCTTGGTGATCATCGCCGTGCGGCCGATGTCCTCGGGCAGCAACTGCTCGCTCATCGCGAAGCCGACCGTCAGCCGGGGCTCGTCCGTACCGGTCGACCGGTCGGCCGGCAGCGTCGCGAAGATCGTCGCGTGCGGTGAGATCACGCCGTCGGTACCCCCGGACCACACGATCGGGATCTGCTTGACCGCCGCAGCATCTCGGGTCCCACGATCGACGAGCACCTCACGGAACGCTCGATCGGCGATGATCCGTGTGTAGTCGTTGACCCCGCCGTTGCCCTCGGTCTTGCCGACGACCGCGATAACGCGATCGGCGTCCAGCACGCCGTCGTCGATCAGCTTCGCCAGCTCGCTGGCGTCGGAGACGCTGTGCAGCGGCACCTTGCGGACCTCGATCGGCTCTGGCACGAACTCACTCCTCAGCTGCGGTGACGACGGTGCCGGATGTGCCGGCGAGCGCCTCTTCGATGCGCTCCAGGGATGCGATGACGGCGAATCCGCGCCCGGACTCGGCGAACCGGCACGCTGCCTCGACCTTGGGCCCCATGCTCCCACTTGCGAACTCGCCCCTCGCTGCGTGGCCGCGCAACTCGGCGACACTGATCGTGCCGAGCGGGCGCGCGTCCGGCGTCCCCCAGCCGAGGACCGCGGCCTCGACGTCGGTGGCGATGACCAGTGCGTCGGCGCCGATCGCGGAGGCGAGCAGGGCCGCCGTCAGATCCTTGTCGATCACCGCCTCGATGCCGCCATAGCCACCGGCGCCGTCGGCGACGACCGGGATCCCGCCGCCGCCGGCGCAGGTCACGACGAAGCCGGCGTCGAGCAGGGCCATCGCCGCCGGCTGATCGAGAAATTCTCGCGGTTGTGGCGACGCGACGACACGCCGCCAACCGCGCTCGCCGCGGTCCTCCCAGAGCTGGCCGTGCTCGATCATGACCTTCGCCTCGGCGCGGGGCAGGTAGCGTCCGATCGGCTTGGACGGCCGGGCGAATCCCGGGTCGTCAATGCCGACCAGGGTCCGCGACACGAGCGCGGCCACCGGGGTCGCGATGTCGCGGTCGGCGAGCGCGCGCTCGAGCGCGTTGAGGAAGAGGAATCCGATCGTCCCTTGCGTCTGGGCACCGCACCAGTCCAGTGGAACCGGCGGGACGACGGCAGCCGCGAGCTCGTTCTTGACGAGCAGGTTGCCGACCTGCGGCCCGTTGCCGTGGGTCAGCACGACCTGGTGCCCGGCGGAGACGATCGCGGCCACATGCCGCATCGCCCGCTCGACGGCGAGGCGCTGATCGTCCGGCCCGGCGCCGCCGTCGCGGGCGGTCATCGCGTTCCCGCCCAGCGCGATCACCGCCCGCACGCCTTTGACTGTAACGACTCGGGCGGGCCGCCCCTTGGGCGCGAATCGCCCAAGGGACGGCCCGGTCTTGGCGCTTATCGCCCAGATCCGTCCAGACGGTCCAGCCAGGCACGGACGGATTCGTTGTGCTCGCCGAGCACCGGCGGCGCGGCGTGCCGCGCGCGGCCGCCGGACTCGAAGCGCAGCGGCGGCCCAGGCAGCGTGATCGCGCCGAGCGTCGAATGATCGACGTCGACGAGCAGGCCCTGCGAGCGGGTCTGCTCCCAGGCGTACACCTCGTCGATGGAGCGCACCTGGCCGGCCGGGATGCCGAGCTCGGCGAGCTTGGCCATCAGCCCGGCGCGCTCGTACGGCGCGAACGCTGCATCGATCGCCGCGCCGACCCCGTCGCGGTCGGCCACCCGTTCGGGATTGGTCGCCCACTGCGGGCGGTCCAGGCCGAACGCCGGCGCGAACGCCCGCCAGAGGCCCTCGCTGCCGACGGCAATCTGCACGACACCGTCCGCGCAGTGGAACAGCCCGTACGGGCAGATGGACGGATGATGCGCGCCCGTCGTCTGCGGCACGACGCCGCCGACGGTGTACATCGTGCCCTGGAACGCGTGCACGCCCACGAGAGCGGCCAGCAGCGAGGTGCGGACGATCTGGCCGCGCCCGGTGCGCTCGCGGTCGTGCAGCGCCGCCACCACGCCGTACGCGCCGTACATGCCGGCGAGCAGGTCGCCGATCGGCACGCCCACCCGGGTCGGCTCGCCGCCGAGCGGTCCGGTGACCGACATGATGCCCGCCTCGCCCTGGGCGATCTGGTCGTACCCGGCGCGCCCGCCCTCGGGACCGTCATGGCCGAAGCCGGTGATCGAGAGCACGACCAACCTCGGGTTGAGCTCGGTCAGCCGCGGCATTCCGTACCCGAGCCGGTCGAGCACGCCGGTGCGGAAGTTCTCGACCAGGACGTCGGCGTGCCGGACCAGGCGGCCGAGCGTCCGCGCGCCGTCCTCGCTCTTCAGGTCGAGGGTGATCGACTCCTTGTTCCGGTTGCAGGACAGGAAGTACGTGGACTCGCGGTCGCCTTCGGCCGGCGTGACGAACGGCGGGCCCCAGTTACGGGTGTCGTCTCCCCTGTCGGGGGCTTCGACCTTGATCACGCGGGCGCCCAGATCGCCGAGCATCATGGCCGCGTGCGGGCCCGCGAGCGCCCTGGAGAGGTCGACGACGACGATGCCGTCCAGCGGGCCGCCGTCGGTCATGGCCGTCTCGCTCACGCTGGGCAGAACCAGCCCTCGTCCGCGCTCAGCGCGGCTGCGTCCGGGGCGGCGAACGGCTCACGGAACGTGAACGCATACGGCGACGGGCCGTGCTCGCGCAGGTGCAACAGCCGCTGCTCCGCATCGGCGACGGTCGGCAGCGTCCCGGCCGGGATCCACCACAGCGCGGTCATCGCCTGGGTCGCCGGCACGAACCAGTGCCGGCGCCGGCGCAGTACCTCGAGGTGAGCCGGGTTTCGGAACGCGAAGTCGCCGAGCGCCTCGATCGACTCCCACACGGTGAGGTTGACGATGATCCGGTCATCGTCGAGGAAGCGCACCGCCGTGGCGTTGCCATCCTCGGTCTGCAGCCGCCAGACGAAGCCGGGCGCCGCTTCGCCGACGGAGTTCACCGGATCGAGCGCAGCCACGAAGTCGGCCAGCCGTTGCGAGTCGAGCGGCTCGCGCGGCAGCGATGCATTGACCTGTGCGACATGGTGGCTCGCCATGCGCGCACTGTAACCCGGTAACTTCGGCGGCCATGACCACACCTCCCGCCGGCCTCTGCCGCTCCGCTCCTCGCTGCGTTCCTCAGTCGCTGGCGCTCCCTGCGGTGCTCGCTGCGATGCTCACAGCAAAGCCCGGCTCATGACACGTGACTCGCCGGTGCGCGAACTGCGCGTCGCGCTGACCGTCGATGACTACGACGCCGCCGTGACGTTCTACCGCGACGTCCTCGGCCTGCCTGAGGTCGAGGCGTTCTCCGACGGCGACGCGCATGTGGTGGTGCTCGCCGCCGGGCAGGCCACGATCGAGCTCGTCAACGGGCCGCAGGCGGCACTCATCGACGACGTCGAGGTCGGTCGCCGGGTCGCCGGGCCGGTGCGGCTTGCCCTCGAGGTCAACGACTCGGCAGAGACGTCGCAGCGGCTCGCCGCGGCCGGGGCGTCGATCGTCGCCGGCCCGGTCGTCACGCCGTGGAACCACCGCAACGTGCGCCTCGACCCGCCCGAGGGCGTCCAGCTCACGCTGTTCACGGTTCTCGACTAGTGCCCGTCCGGATCATCCTGGACGTCGACACGGGCGTCGACGACGCCTTGGCGCTGCTGTTCGCGGCACGCCATCCCGGCCTCGACCTGCGGGCCGTGACCTGCGTGGCCGGTAACGCCGCCGTCGACCAGGTGGTGACGAACACGTTGACTGTCCTCGACGCTGCCGGGGCCACCGACGTCCCCGTGGCCCGCGGCGCCGACCGCCCGCTCCTCGAACCCGTGCGACCTGCCCGGCACGTCCACGGCGAGGACGGGCTGGGCGACCTGCACTGGCCGGTGCCCGCCACGGCTCCTGATCCGCGTGAGGCCATCGACCTGCTCCGCGACGAGCTCCTCGCTGCCGAGCAACCGATAACCCTGGTGACGCTTGCGCCGCTGACGAACATCGCCCTGCTGCTGCGCGCCCACCCGCGTGTTGCCGCTGGCATCGAGCGGATCGTGTTCATGGGCGGCTCGGCCCTAGGCAGCAACGCGACGGCCGCGGCCGAGTTCAACGTATGGCACGACCCGGAGGCAGCCGCCATCGTGCTGGACGCCGCCGACGGCATACCGATGACGATGTACGGACTGGACGTGTTCTACGGCCCGGTCGTATCCACTGAGCAGGCCGCTTCGCTCGCGGCGAGCGACGACCCCGGAGCGCGCCTCGCCGGCCGGCTGCTCCAGTTCTCGCTGGCCCGCTACCGCGCCGATACCGCCACGATCGGCGACGCCGGCGCGGTCTGCGCAGTGGCCGATCCGGGCGGGCTGCGCACCGAACGCCTGCCGGTACGCGTCGAGCTGACCGGGACGTGGACGCGCGGGCAGACGGTGGTCGACCAGCGCGCCGATCGCGACGGCCCGGCGCTGGTCGACGTCGCGCTCGGCGTCGACGGCCCGCGCTACGCCGAGCTGTGGCGCTCGGTCGTCGCCGGCGGCTCGCCCAGCCAGTCGCAGTCGGCGTAGAGCTGCCCGGACAGGCGCGCGTAGCCCGGGCCGCGATCGAAGAACGGTTCGCGCTCCGGACGAGCGAGGCGCATCGCGGCCCGCTCGCGCGCCGTCTCGGCCTCGTCGACGGATCCGGCTGCGATCACGACGCCGTAGTCGTCGCGCGCCGCGGCCACTGAGACCTTGCCCCAGCGCACGTCGCGCAGCACCGCGCCCGGGTCGCGCTCGAGCGGGTCGCCCCAGCCTCCGCCACCCGTGGTGCGGATGCGGATCACCTCGCCGGCGCGGACGAACTCGGCGTCGGCCAGCGCGTCCACGGAGCGCTCGTTCGGCCCGCCGGGGTCGATCACGACACTGAACGGACGCCCGGCCCGACCGCCCTTCACCCCCCAGCAGGCGAGGATCGACCGGTCGGCGATCGACATGAAGTGCCCGTCGGACAGCATCCGGATGTGCTTCTCGTAGCCCAGCCCGCCGCGGAACTCGCCGGGACCGCCGGAGTCGACGGCCAGGCCCAGCCGCTCGACCAGGAACGGGAATCGCGACTCGGTGAACTCGGTGGGCAGGTTGCGCGAGTCGGGCACGACGTGGATGGTGTCCTCGCCGTCGGCGTAGTACCGCCCGCCCGATCCGCCGCCGAGCACCTCGCGCATCAGGTAGGGCTGGCCGTCGCGGTCCTCGCCGTACACGCCGGTGTAGCGGATGGTCTCCTGGTCGGCGGGCATCCGCCCGTCGACGGCCTTGGCCAGCACCCCGGCGAGGACGCCGAGCAGGCGCAGGATCACGAACGTCCGCGCGTTGGTAGGCGCCGGGAACACCGGCGTGAGCAGCGTGCCCGGCGGTGGGAAGCGCATCTCGATCAGCGGCACGACACCTTCGTTGACGTCGAGCTCGGCCATCCGCTCCGGCGTCTCGGCCAGGTTGCGCAGCACCGGCGCGAGCCACTTCTTGAGGAAGTTACCGTCCGCGAAATCGCCGCAGTGGTTGATCGGTCCCTTGGCCTGGGGGCCGGTGCCGGTGAAGTCGACGATCAGCTTCGCCTCTGGCTCGTCGATCTTGGTCAGCGTGATCCGCTGCGCATGCAGTCGTGGCGGGTCGACGCCGTCGTGCTCGGCGTAGTCCTCCCACGTCCACGTGCCGGCCGGGATGCGGGCGAGGATCTCTCGTCGGAACGTCCGCGCCGTGGAATCCAAGATCGCGTCGAAGCAGTCCTCGACGGTCCGCCGTCCGTACCGGTCGAACAACTCGCCGAGGCGGCGCGCGCCCATCACGCACGCGGCACACTCGGCGTCCAGGTCGGCGGCGAGCGACTCCGGCATTCGCGAGTTGCGGGTCATGATCGTCAGCGCGGCACGGTTGGGCACGCCGGCGTCCCACAACTTGATCGGCGGCACCATCAGACCCTCTTCGAAGACGCTGGTCGCGTGGCTGGGCATCGAGCCCGGGACGGATCCGCCGATGTCGTCGTGGTGGCCGAACGCCTGGACGAATGCCACGACGGCGGAGCCGTCGCCGTCAGAACAGAACACCGGCACCGTCACGCACAGATCCGGCAGGTTGCCGATCCCGCCCTCGGACCGGTACACGTCGTTGTGGAAGAACACGTCGCCCGGCTGCATCGTGTCGAGCGGGAAGTCGCGGGCCACCGGATGCACGAGCGCGCTGTACGAGCGTCCGGTCAGCTTGCGGAGCAACCGGTCGTGGATGCCGGCCCGGAAGTCGTGTGCATCGCGGATCATCGGCGAGCGCGACGTCCGCGCGATCGCGGTCTCGACCTCCATCTCGATCGACGCCAGGCTGCCCTGGACGATCTCGAGCAACACGGGGTCGACCGAGCTCATCCCGCCTGGCGCGGATCCGCGTTCCCGCCGCTCGCTGCGCTCGGGCGGACCCGCGGCTCCGCTCCGCGCCTTCGGCGCGGGCCGCGTGGCGGCGGCGGGGCTCTTCGCGCGAGCGCTCATCGCGTGGGTGGTTGCTTTCGGCTCGCTCGCCTTGGCCTTTCCCTCATCTCTCATCGCTTGACCACCAGGTTGCCTAGGGGGTCGATGCGGGCGTGGAAGCCGGGATGCAGCGGAATGGTCGCGCCGAACTCCTCGACGACGGCCGGCCCGGCGATCTGGTCGCCTGTCGCTAGATCGGGACGCCAGTAGATCGCCGTGTCGACATAGCCGTCGCCGTCGAAGCACACCGGGCGGGTACCGGTACGTGCACGCTCGGCCGCATCGGGACGCGCCGGCAGCTCGCGCAGCTCGGGGCGGGTGATCGGCCCGATGCCCGAGACGCGCAGGTTCACCCACTCGACCTGCTGGCGCGCGTCCGCCGCGAAGTCGTAGCCGTACAGCGCACGGTGCGCGTCGTGGAAGGCGCCCGCGACGTCGTCCGCGGCGGCCTTGTCCAGCGGGGTGTCCGGCACCGGCACGCGGACCTCGAACGCCTGCCCGAAGTAGCGCAGGTCGGCCGTGCGCGCGTAGCGGTGCTGCTCGCGCGGGAAGCCCTCGCGGTCGAGCGCGGCCGCCGCCTGCTCACGCAGCGACGCGAAGATCGACTCGACGGCGCTCACGTCCAGGTCGCCGTGCCGGGTCACCGCGGTGCGCACGTAGTCGTTCTTGACGTCGACCGTCAGCAGGCCGAACGCCGAGAGGTTGCCAGGGTTGGGCGGCACGAGCGCCGACGGCAGGTCCAGCACGTCCATCAGCCGGCACAGCAGCAGCGAACCTGATCCGCCGAACGTGACGAGCGGGAAGTCACGCACGTCCAGGCCCCGCTTGACCGTTATCTGGCGCAGCGCGTTGGCCTGGTTCCATGCCGAGATCTCCAGCACGCCGCCAGCGCAGGCCTCGCGGGTCAGGCCGAGCTCGCCGGCCAGCGCGTCGACCCCGCGACGGGCCAGGTCGGCGTCCAACGCGATCTCACCGCCGAGCAGGTGTGGCGGGATGCGGCCCAGCACGAGGTGCGCGTCTGTGACGGTGACGTCCGCGCCGCCGAACCCGTAACACAGTGGCCCGGGGTCGGCGCCCGCCGAGCGCGGGCCGACCTTGAGGGTGCCTTCGGGTGAGAGCCAGGCGATCGAGCCTCCACCGGCGCCGACCGTGACGACGTCGATCATCGGGATCTTCGACGGGTAGCCGCCGACCGAGCCCTCGGTGGTCAGCGTCGGCTCGCCGTCGAGGACGACCGACACGTCCGTCGACGTGCCGCCGCCGTCGCAGGTGAGCACACGTGCGAAACCTGCCCGGCGGGCGATCAACGCCGCGCCGAGGGCCCCGGCCGCCGGCCCCGACAGCACCGTGGTGATCGGTTGGTGCACCACTTCGTCGGCCGACAGCACGCCGCCGTTGGACTTCATCACGTAGAACGGAACACCCGCGGCAAGCGCGTCGAGCCGCTGCCGGATCGTCGCGACGTAACGGGACACGAGCGGCTTGACCGCCGCGTCCACCAGCGTCGTCATCGACCGTTCGTACTCGCGGTACTCGCGAAGTACCTCCGAGGAGATCGACACGATCGCGTCCGGGTGCTCGCGCTGCAGGATCTCGCGCATGCGCTGCTCGTGTGCCGGTTCGGCGTAGGAATGCAGCAGGCAGACCCCGATCGCCGTCACGCCGGCGTCGCGGAAGAAGCGGGCGGCGGCCACCGCGCTCGGCTCGTCGAACGGCCTGATCTCGGCGCCGGTGTAGTCCAGCCGCCCGCCGACGGTCCGGACGAGGTCGGCGGGGACGATGCGGTCCGGTTTCACCCAGAAGTAGCTGTTGCCGTACCCGTCCGGGACGGACTGGCGGGCGATCTCGAGGACGAACTCGTACCCCTCGGTCGTGATGAAGCCCAGCCGGCCGACCTTGCCCTGCAGCAATTGGTTGGTGGCGACTGTGGTGCCGTGACTGATCGCGCCGATCGCGGACGCGTCGGCGCCGAGTACGCCGAGCACCTTCTCGACGCCGGCCATGAAGCCCTCGGCCGGATCGTCCGGGGTCGAGGGCGTCTTGGTGGTCGTCAGCTCGCCGGTCTGCTCGTCGAAGGCGACGACGTCGGTGAACGTCCCGCCGGTGTCGATACCGATCCGGAGCCGACGCGTCATGTTGTCGAGTCAACTGGCCACCTGTGCCTAACTCGTCGGCGAGTCCTGCCGAAAGCGACGCCGAAGATCAGTACTCGGCCCGGCGCGCCCTGCCCAGTCGCTGGCCCAGCCCGAAGTAGTGGCGGAAGTTGTAGACGAGCGGACTCCACGCCTGCGTGTCGATATGCGAGGTGCCGTCGATGACGAGCCGCCGCTCCGCGTGCACCCGTAACGTCCTGGCCTCGACGATGACGAAATCGCCCGCGCTGTCGAGCCGCAGGCCGGCGACGCGCGCCTCGATCTGCACCGGGCACTCGGGGACGCGCGGCGGCCGCACGAGCTCGGACGCAACCGGGTGCAGCCCGGCCGCGCCGAACTTGTCCTTCTCGTACCGGCAGTTCGCCGGTTTGCCGTCTGGGACCGGGTTCGCGCCGGTCAGCAAGGCCAGGCTCTCGACGGCGTGCCACATTTCCGGGGCCGGGAAGTTGAGCACCAGATCCGGCCGTTTGCGCAGGTTGTGCGCGGTATGCCCCTCGGCGCCGATGCCGAGGACGAACACGTCACCGAGCGCCCAGACCGACGACATCGGCGCGAGGTTCGGCGTGCGGTCGGCGTTCTCGGTGCTGATCAGCACCACCGGGGTGCCGAAGTACAGGATGCTGGGCGCAATCGTCACATGCTCGGTCGGGAGCGCCTGCGTCATGACGTCGATCGTGGGCGGGAGACTGTTCGGCCCTCGCCGAACGGTCCAGCGCGCATAGTGGACGTCGTGACCCAGCCTCCCGCCCGCCTCCGCCGCTCCGCTCCTCGCTGCGTTCCCCGGTCGCCAGCGCTCCCTGCGGTACTCGCTGCGATGCTCACAGCGGAGGCCGGATCGTGACAACTACCGTCGACGCCTCGCCCGATCTCGCCGCGCTGGCGGCCGTGCTGGCCGACCGCACGCGGGCGTCGTTCTGCCTTGCACTACTGGACGGGCGTGCCTGGACGAGCGGTGAGCTCGCCCGGCATGCGGGGGTAGCGCGATCGACTGCCAGCGAGCACCTCGACCGGCTCGTGGCCGCTGGACTCCTCGTGCACGAGCGCCAGGGCAGGCACCGCTACGTGCGCCTCGCCGACGCGCAGGTCGCGGAACTCATCGAGTACATCTCGGCGCACGCGCCTGCACAGCCGGCCGCGCCACGGTCGCTGCGCGCGGCGTCGGCCGGGGCCGCCATGGCCCGGGCGCGGACCTGCTACGACCACCTGGCGGGCGTGCTCGGTGTCGGCCTCGCGGACGCGATGACCGAACGCGGGCTACTGCGCCGCGACGACGGCTGGCTGGTGACGCCCGCCGGGCTGGAGTGGCTGGCCGATCTCGGCGTCGACCTGGACGTCGCGCGGGCCCTTCGGCGCCCGTTCGCCCGGCCCTGCCTGGACTGGACGGAGCGGCGTCCACACCTCGCCGGTGCCGCAGCCGCGGCCATGTGCGAGCGCTTCCTCGCGACCCGCTGGATCGAGCGCATCGGCTCGGGCCGAGCCGTCCGGCTCACGCCGGCGGGCCGCCGGGCGCTGACCGCGTCGCTACAGCACGAGTTCTAGCTCGAGTTCGTGCTTGATCGGGATGTCGTCGTCACCGGTCTGCGGAATCTGCGGCTTGAGCCGGCGCGACTCGTCGACGGCATCGCGGTGCACGGTGACGAGATCCCAGCCGCGGCGCTGGTAGAACCGAAGCGCCGACGTGTTGTCGTTGGTCGTGATGAGCCACAACCGCCGCCAGTCGTTGGCGAGGGCCACGTCGACGACTGCGTCAAGCAGCGCCGTACCGATGCCGCGGTTCTGTCGTAGCGCATCGATCGACACCACCTCGGCCTCGCGTTCACCGGGGTTGTAGGTCAGCACCCCGGCGATGTCGCCGTCCTCGTCGGCGACGAGCGTCGGCAGATCGCGCATGTCGTGAGGCACGCCGCGCGACACCACGATCGGCGCACCCCAGCGCTCGACCAGGATGGCGGTGATCTGATCGCGCTCGTCGTCGCGCGGCTCCCGGACGCTGACCATCAGTCGACCACGTCGTCCGGCTTGCCGCCGTGCTGGAACGGCGAGCGGGCCTCGCCGACCAGCGCGTCGGCGTGCTTGCGGATCAGCGCGAGGTTGCGGTCGGCGAGATGGTCGAACGACTGCGGCACCGACGAGCCCGGGGTCAGCGACGCCATAGCGGTCGCCGGGTCGAGGCGTGCCGAGACCCAGCACTCGTGCGACGCCGCCCGCGCTACAACCTCCGCGATCGGCGTGACGACCATCGAGTTGCCGAAGTAGATGACACCGGCGGGATCGACCCCGGTCGCGTTCGCGCCGATGACGTACACGTGGTTGTCGTACGCGCGGGCCCGGTTGGTCAGCTCCCAGAGATCGGCCGAGCGCAGCAGCGCGGACGGCCGGCAGATGATCTCGGCGCCCTTGATCGCGGTGATCCGCGACAGCTCCGGGTAGTCGCCGTCGAAGCAGATGATCACACCGATCTTGCCCAGTTCGGTGTCGACCACGAGCACGTCGTCGCCAGCCGTGACCCAGCCGCCGCGGTCGACCCGCTCGCCGCCGAACGGGTGCGTCTTGCGGTAGGCGCCGAGCACGTCGCCGGTCGGGCCGAGCACCGCGGCGGTGTTGAACACGACCTCCGGCTGCGCCGCGCGTTGGTAGGTTCCCACCACCAGATGGATGCGCAACTCCGCAGCCGCCGCGGCGAACGGGTCGAGCAGCGTCTCAGGCGTCAGCTGCCACAGCTGCCCAGCCGCGACACCCGTCGTGAATCCGGTCGTGACGGACTCGGGCAGCACGATCAGCTCGGCGGCCGTGGCCGCGTGGCAAGCGCGTACGAGGTCGATCGCGTGCTCGGTGTTCGCCTTGATCGTGTCGGTGCTCAACGGTTCCGGCGACGGTGCCACTTGCACCGCCGCGACGGTCATCGCCCGCATCAGCGTCTCCTCCGTCCCAGAATCGCGCCCACGAGCACGCCGGCCAGCGCGATCGCGGCCCCCGCCAGCGCGCCCGGCAGGAAGCCGGCACCGAACGGCGACGGCCTGGCCGGCGCCACGAACACGCCTGGCTCTGCGGCCACCGGTCCGGCCGCGGGCGCCCCGACCCGGCCGGTGAGCACGTCGTCGACGTCCGCGAAGAACTCGCCGGCCATCTTCTTGGCGACACCAGCCAGCATCCGCTGCCCGACCCCACCGATCATCCCCCCGACGACGGCGTCGGCGTCATAGGTCAGCCGGGTCGCGCCGTCGTGCTCGACGAGCCGCACCTGGACCTCGGTGCTTACCGTCCCCGGAGCCCCGGCACCCGTGGCCGACATGACGAACTCGTTCGGGGGGCGCTGGTCGTGCAGCTTGACCTCGCCGGCGTACGTCCCGCGGATCGACGCGACGCCGGCGGTGACGACCATCCGGTACGAGTCCGGCCCGGTCGACTCGAGGCGCTCGCAACCGGGGATCGTCCGGACGAGCACGGCTGGGTCGTTCAGCGCCTCCCAGACGCGCGCGATCGGCGCGTGCAGGGTGGCTTCTCCGGATACCTTCACTCGGTTCCTCCCTGGTTTTGGCCGTCCAGGTGTCTATTTGACGCTGGGCGGCCAAAAGCGTGCTGCTGACGTAGCGCGAACAGGTCGCTGGGCGAGACGGGCATGGCCGTGATCGGGAAGCCCTCGGCGTCCTCGATCGCCGACGCGAACACCGCCGCGGACGGGATGACCCCGGCCTCCCCGGCACCCTTGATGCCGAGCGGGTTCAGCGGCGAGGGCGTCTGGAGATGGTCGATCTCGATCCCGCGCGGAACCTCGGTCACGTACGGCATCAGGAAGTCCATGAACGAGGCGTTCTGCAGCTGGCCGTGCTCGTCGTAGGCCATCCGCTCGTACAGCGCTCCGCCGACGCCCTGCGCGACGCCGCCGTGGATCTGTCCCTCGACGATGCGCGGGTTGATCAGGTTGCCGCAGTCGTGCACCACGCAGTACTTCAGGATCGTGATCTCGGCGGTGTCCGGATCGGTCTCGACGATCACCGCGTGCATGCCATTGGCGAAGGTCGCGTGCGGCGGCGAGTAGTAGTCGCGCCCCTCGATGCCGGGCTCGTCGTCCTCGGCGACGGGCGGCTTGCCCGGGTCGCCGACCGCGAACTGGGTGGCGGCCTTGGATGCCTCGTCGAATGCGTAGCGCAGTGGGTTCGACAGCACGGCGACCGTGCCCAGCGCGATCTCCGCACCCGGATTGCCGCGAACCCGGACGACGCCTTCGACGATCTCGAGGTCTTTGGGGTCGGCCTCCAGCGCTTCGGCGGCCACCCGCAGCACCTTCTCACGCGCCGCCCGGGCCGCGAGCGCGATCGCCGAGCCGCTCATCACCGCGGCGCGCGAGGCGAACGTGCCTACCGCATAAGGGAATCTGCGGGTGTCGCCGGTGACCACCTCGACGTCTTCCAGCCGGACGCCGAGCTCGTCGGCGACGATCTGCGCGAACACGGTCTGGTGCCCCTGCCCCTGGGTGGTCAGCCCGGTGGCCACCTTGACCTTGCCGGACGTCTCGATCAGCACGTGGCCGCCCTCGTACGGACCGACGCCGGTGCCCTCGACGTAGCACGCCAGGCCGATGCCGACCTGGCGCCCCTCGGCCCGGGCCGCCGCCCGGAACGCCTCGAAGGAGTCCCAGCCGACGAGCTTCTTCAGCTTCTCCATCGACGCCGGGAAGTCGCCGGAGTCGTAGATCAGCGGACGCCCGTCCTGGAACGTCAGGCCGAAGTCGTAGGGCATCTCGTCGGGCTGGATGAAGTTCGCCTCGCGCACGGCAACACGATCGAGCCGCAGTTCACGCGCTATCGCATCCAGAGTCCGCTCCATGACGAACGCGCCCTGTGGCCGGCCGGCGCCCCGGTACGGCGTCACGATGACCGTGTTCGTGTACAGGCTCTCGAACTCGACGCGGTACGCGGCGGGCTTGTACGGGCCGAGCAGCTGGGTCGACGTCACGATCGGCACGATCAGCCCGTACGGCGTGTAGGCGCCGTGGTCGTGCCAGAACGTCACGTGCAGCCCGAGCAGCCGTCCCTCGTCGTCGAACCCGACCTCGACGTGATGCTGCTGGGCGCGCTCGTGCGCGGCCGCGATGAAGTGCTCGCGGCGGTCCTCGGTGAACTTGACCGGTTGCCCGAGGGCGCGCGCCGCCATCGGCACGAGCACCTCCTCCGGCCAGGGATGCACGATCTTGACGCCGAACCCGCCGCCGACGTCCGGCGTGATGACCTCGACGTTGGTGAGGTCCAGGCCCAGCTTCGCGGCGACGGCTGCGCGCACGCCGGTCGAGGTCTGCGTCGAGGTCCACAGGCGAAGCCGCTGCGACTCGGTGTCCCACCGGGCCAGGACGCCCCGCGTCTCGAGCGGGGTGGACGCCGAGCGTTCGACGGTCAGGTCGAGCGTGAGCCGGTGCTGCGCGCCGGCGATGGCTGCCTCGGTGTCGCCGTACTCCTGCATCATGCGGGCGCCGACGTTGCCCGGCACGTCGTCATGGACGAGGTGGGCCGCCGCCCGGGCCGCGTCGATGCCCACGACGGCGGGCAGCGGCTCGTAGGTCACGACGATCCGCTCGGCGGCGTCCTCGGCGACGTAGCGGTCACGGGCGACGACCATCGCGATCGGCTCGCCCACGTGGTTGACCTCGTGGCGGGCGAGCGCGTACGCGGTGCGGCCGTGGGTGAGCGCCGGATGCGGGATGAGCAGTGGAAGCGGCTCGGCCAGCGGACCGGTCAGATCGTCGTAGGTGTAGATGGCGACCAGCCCGTCGATGTCGAGGGTCCCGGTGACGTCGATGTCGAGGATCCGCGCGTGCGCGTGTGGCGAGCGGACCAGGGCGGCCGCCAGCGCGTCGTGGCCCAGGTCGTCGAGGTAAGCGCCTGCCCCCATGACGAGGCGGCGGTCCTCGACCCGCTTGATCGGCTCGCCGAACATCTTGGTCATGAGCCGAGATCCTTCACGAGCATCGCAGCGAGTACCGGAGCGAGCGCCAGCGAGTGAGGAACGCAGCGAGGAGCGGAGTGGAGGGTCGAGGCGGGAAGCACCGTCATCGCGACAGCTCCGCGGCGCGCAGGACGGCCGCCACGATGTTCTGGTAGCCCGTGCAACGGCACAGGTTGCCGCCGATCATCTCGCGGGCGTCGTCCTCGGTCGGGTCAGGCGTGGCGCGCAGGCCGGCGGTGATCGTGGTCAGGAAGCCCGGTGTGCAGAAGCCGCACTGCAGCCCGTGACAGTCCTCGAACGCCTGCTGCACCGGGGACAGCTCATCCCCGGACGCCAGCCCCTCGACGGTCGTGATCTCGTGACCGTCGACAGTGACCGCGAGCAGCAGGCACGACCGCACCGGCTCGCCGTCCAGCAGCACTGTGCACGCACCGCAGACGCCGTGCTCGCAGCCGACGTGCGTGCCGGTGAGCCGCATGTCGTGGCGCAGGCAGTCCGAGAGCAGGCGCCGGGCAGGGACTCGCACGGAATGCGCCGCACCGTTGACGATCAGTCGAACGTCGTAGTCGGTCACGCGGCCGCCTCGGCAGCCGCGGCTCGCACCGCGCGGACGGTGAGCGCCCCGGCAAGGTGGCGTCGGTACTCGGCGCTCGCGTGGATGTCGGCCTCGGGATCCACCGACTGCACGGCCAGGTCGCGCACATCGTCGAGGGACGCGTCGAACGTCGCGCCGAGCAGCGCCGTGGTCAGGTCGATCACGAGCGGCGTGGGCGCGACGGACACGTACGCCGCCCGGATCGATGCGATGCGCAGGTCGTCGTCCAGCGAGACGACCGCGCAGACGCCGCACACCGCGTAGTCGCCGTGCCGCCGCGCGACTTCGACGAACGACGCCGCCGAGCGTGCCGGCAAGGAAGGGAAGAACGCCTCGACGGCCAGCTCGCCAGCCTCGACGGCCGACTCGAGCGGCCCGAGGAAGAAGTCCGCCGCCGCGACGGTCCGCTCACCGGTCGAGCGCGCCACTCGCACCGAGCCGCCGAGCAGCGCGAGCACCGCCGGCATCTCGGCGGCAGGGTCGGCATGCACCAGGCTGCCCACGGTCGTGCCGCGATTGCGGATGGTCGGATGCGCCACCAGGCGCAACGCCCGCCGCAGCAACGGCTGGACCTGCGCGGCCGAATCGTCGTGTTCCAGTTCGGCATGCCTCGTCAGGGCGCCGACCCGCACGCCGTCCGGCTCGGACCGCACATAGGACAGCGAGTGCACGCGGTTGATGTCGACCAGATGGTGCGGCGCGGCCAAGCGCATGGACAGCAGTGGGACGAGGCTCTGCCCGCCCGCCAGCACCTTGCCGTCAGTGCCCAGCCCGGCGAGGACGTCGAGCGCCTCGTCGAGCGACTCGGGTCGCGAGTAGTCGAAGGCCGAAGGCTTCACCGGGTCATTCTCTACGAGGCCCGCCCTCGTCGACGTGGAACGGCGATATCTCCCCTTCGGGTGTCTCGACCTTTCCGGTCGAGATCATCGCGCCGCCCTCATACGCCCGGCCCGCCGCCTGCGGCTCCTCGCGCAGGTGCGGCGGCGCCAGCCAGCGCACGACGTGGTAGCCGACGAGCGCGATGATCGTGCCGAGCGCGATGCCGGTGATCGAGAAGTCGTCGGTGAACTTCAGGGTCACGTTGCCGATGCCGGCGATCAGCCCGGCGGCCAGCGGGACGAGGTTCACCGGGTTGGCGAAGTCGACACCGTTCTCGATCCAGATCTTCGCGCCGAGCAGCCCGATCATCCCGTACAGCACGAGCGTGATACCGCCGAGCACGCCGCCGGGCGTGGCGCTGATGACCGCGCCGAACTTCGGGCAGAAGCCGAGCAGGAGCGCGACGATCGCGGCGACGTAGTAAGCGGCCGTCGAGTAGATCCGGGTGGCCGCCATGACGCCGATGTTCTCGGCGTAGGTCGTGGTCGGCGAGCCGCCGACGAACGAGGCGACAGCCGTGCCGACCCCGTCGCCGACGAACGCCCGGCCGAGGTACGGGTCGAGATCGTCGCCGGTCATCTCACCGACGGCCTTGACGTGCCCCGCGTTCTCGGCGAGCAGCGCGATGACGCTCGGCAGGATCAGCAGGATGAACGTCCAGTGGAAGTTCGGCAGGTGCCAGCCGACTGCCTCCTTGCCGTCGGCGAGGATCTTCGTGTGAGCCGGGAACCCGAGCCAGTCGGCGCTCTTGACGCCGCTCCAGTCGACGCGATGGTGGTCGGTCGCCTGGGTCGCGCCGCCGAGCACCGAGTTGATCTTGCCGAAGATGTGGTCGAACAACCACGAAACCACGTACCCGAAGACCAACCCGAGGAAGATCGCGATGCGCGACCAGAAGCCCGGGAACAGCACCGCGGCGGCGATGACGAATGCGGTGGTGAGCAGCGCGACCCACTGGTCCTGCGGCCAGTAGATGCTCGCCGCCACCGGGGCGAGGTTGAAGCCGATCAGCATCACGACCGCGCCGGTCACAGCGGGCGGCAGCACCTTCTGCACGACCTGCCCGCCGGTGACGTGGACGAAGACGCCGACTGCCGCGAGCACCAGGCCCGCGATCAGGATCGAGCCGGTGACCTCCTTGGAGTCGCCACCCTGCGCCCGGATCGCCGCGACCCCGGCCACGAACGACGCCGACGTGCCGAGGTAGGACGGGATCTTCCCGTTGACGATCAGCAGGAACAGGATCGTCGCGACGCCCGACATCATCACCGCGAGGTTCGGGTTCAGGCCCATGACGAGCGGGAAGACGAACGTGGCCCCGAACATGGCGACCACGTGCTGCGCGCCGAGCCCGACCGTCCGCGGCCAGGACAGCCGCTCGCCGGGGCGCACCACCTCGCCGGGTGGTGGCGTCTTGCCGCCGTAGACGAGGTTCCAGCCGAATGCCGCCATCATGACCTCCTGGGGATCCGCGGTGACCGGACGCTAGTGAGCGCGGCGGTTCGCCCACATGGTGCAGTGTTGACGAAGCGGACGCACCCGGTGCGTCAGATGCCGCGCATCTCGATCACTTGCAGGGCCAGGGCGACGTCCAGGCGCAGGTGAGGGTCGGTGGTGAACGGCCCGACGATGCGCTCGAGCTTGCCGATCCGGTAGCGCAACGTGTTGTAGTGGAAGTGCAGCACGCGCGCCGTCTCGGCCACGTTGAGGTTCGTGTCGAGGAGCGTCTGCAGGGTGTGGCGCAGGTCGGTGGCCTCGGCGGTGTCGCGGGCCAGATCGCCGAGCACCTCCGTCGCGAACGAGCGGAGCTCGGATGCGTCCGGTACGAGCGAGAGCAGCCGGTGCACGCCGAGCGAGTCGAAGTGCGAGACGCTCCCCCGGCCGCGTACCCGGCGGCCGACCGCGACCGCCTTCCGCGCCTCGGTGTAGGCCTGCGCGATACCGGACGGGTCGACCACCAGCCGGCTCACGCCTGCGCAGAACGAGCGGCGCCCGCCACCGCGGTCACCGGCCACCGACGCGACGACCGCGTCGACCGTCCGGTTCACGGCGTCCTTCGGGTCGGCGCCGTCATCGGTCACGTCGACGGGCAGCAGCGCGACGACTTCCGAGCTGAACCCCACGACGGGTGCGGCCTTGTCGCGGGAGCGGACGACCTGCTGCCACGCGGCGGTGAAGCGCTCCTGCGGCGAGCGCGGCGAGATCGGTGCGGGCGCCGCCGGGCGGCGGATGTCCTCGGGGTCGAGCTCGGCGACCACGACGACCATCGGCCGTCCGACGTCCCAGCCGAGCGACGTGCAGTGCGCGACGACCGCCTCGGCGTCACCGGCGTCGCCGGTGAGCACGTCGCGCAGGTAGTCGCCGCGGTACTTGTCCTCGACGGCGGAGACCGCGAGCTGCTTGGTGATCGCCAGCGCGGCGACGGTGGCCGCGCGCTCGAGTGCTTGCACGCCCGGCGGCGGCAGCGACCCGCCGGGGCGGTATGCGGCGATCCGGCCGTGGTCGGTACCCCCGGCCACGATCGACACGAGCGCGAGTTCGCCGGTACGCACACCCGGGGGCGCCTGGACGCCGGGCCGCAGCTGCTCGACCAGGAACCGGCCCGTGTCGTGGAAGAGCGGCAGCTCGCGCAGGGCCTGCCGTGTGCCCGGCGTCCCGCCTTCGGCCCGGACGCGCCCGTCCGGCGTGCAGATCAGCACGGCGGCGTCGAGCAGGCGGGCCACCTCGTCGGCGATCTGTGGCAGGTCGCCGCCCTCGAGCACGATCGCGGCGAGCGCGCGGTGCAGTTCGTCGGCCCGCGCCATCGCGCCGGTCTGCCGGTCGACGAGCGCGGTGAACACGTCGGTGATCACGTCGTCGAACGCGACGCCGTCGGGCACCCGCAGCACCGGCATGCCGATCTTGTCGGCCACATCGAGCACAGCCGGCGGCAGCTCGTCGAGGTAGCGGCCGAGCTTGATCGCGATCGCGCTCAGGCCGCGGCCGTCCAGGTCGGTGACCAAGCGGCAGAACGCGCCGGGGTTCAGTGCGCCGCCCGCGGAACTGGCGGCGCGGAGCGGGAATCCAGTGGTCAGCAGCAGTTCGTGCGGCTTGACCCACGGCAGGATGTCGGGCACCTCCATGACATTGACCCGCCGAACCTCGCGGTCCAGCCCCGCCGCGCCGGCGAGCACGCTCGCGCCGCGCAGGCTGGAGATGCCGAGCAGCGACCGGACGGGCATGCCGTACCGCCCGGGATCGGCTGGCAAATCACGCATGTGGTCGGCCCGATCGTTGGCAACTGTGACCATCGGCAGACGCTACGCGCCCTAGGTAGCGTCGGCCAGCGGGCCTCGGTCGATGATCGCTGGCCGCCTGGGGGGAAGGGACGGCCGGAGGATCGGAATGGCGACGGCGACGATGATGTCCCGCGCCGCGTTCCGAGCCTCCGCGCCGACCCGCCAGCGCGGCATGATCGCCGGGCCGGATCTGCCCGGCACGGTGCTCGGCAGCTTCCCCACCGCGATCTACATCCACGTCCCGGCCGGCTTCGGCGTGATCGCGTTGCTCACCCGCGACGCGGTGCGGGTGCCCTGCGGCGTGCAGTTGCCGTCGTCCAGCGGCGAGTTCCCGCTCGATCGGCTGTCCGGTCCGGTGCGCGTCGGCGGCGGCGCGCTGCGGATCGGCACCGCCGAGATCACCGTCGGCCGGCTGGTTTCCGTGTCCGTTCCCCGGCTGCCGGCGCCTCGGCGGGTCGACAGCGACATCGACGTCGACCTCGCCGACCCCACGCGCCTGCTCGGCCTCGGCAGCGGGCTCACCCCGTCCGGCGACGACGTGCTGGCCGGTTACCTCGCCGGCGCCGCGGCCTACGGGCTTGCGGTCGACGAGTTGCGGGCGTTCGTGTGCGCCGAGGCGCCGCGCCGGACCACGACGCTGTCGGCCGCGCTGCTCAGGCACGCCGCGGCCGGTGAGGCGATCCCCCAGGTCTGCCGATTGCTGCTCGCGCTCGACGACGGTATCGGCACCGACGACGCGCTCGCCGGCCTGCTGCGGGTAGGCCACACCTCCGGTGCCGCCCTTGCCGCAGGAGTGCTCGGCGCAGCACGCGCCGCGAGCGCGCCACGGGCCGCCGCCGCATGATCGAACACGTCGAGGCGCGCGCCGGGGCGTACGCCGACTCGGTGACGCTCATGCAGGTCAGCCGCCGGGTGAGCGCGAGCGACGGCGTCGAGGCGGCGCTCGTCGCGATGGGGACGCCGCTCAACCTCGACCTCGCGCTCGGCATGGGGTTCACACTGCCGGCCAACGGCTCGCCGGACGATCTGCTCGTCGCGATCCGGGCCCACGACGACACCGCGCTGGCCGTGGCGCTGGCCGTCGCCGCCGACGCGCTCACCGCCCGGCCGCGCCCGTCGAGTAACGGCCGGGCGACGGTGGCCCCGCGCACGGTCGGATCGGCGGCACGCGACGCGTCCGCGCTCGCGCTGATCTCGGTGCCCGGCCAGCACGCGTTCACCGAGGCGATGGACGCGCTCGACGCCGGCTGTGACGTGATGATCTTCTCCGACAACGTGCCCGTCGAGCAGGAGATACGGCTCAAGTCCATCGCCGGTGAGCGCGGCCTGCTCGTCATGGGCCCCGACTGCGGTACGGCTGTGGTCGGCGGTGTCGGGCTGGGCTTCTCACACGCGGTCGAGCCGGGTCCGGTCGGCATTGTCGCGGCATCAGGCACCGGCTGCCAGCAGCTGCTCTGCCTCCTCGACGCCGCCAGGGTCGGCGTGACGGCGGCACTCGGCGTCGGCGGTCGCGACCTGTCCGCGGCGGTCGGCGGCCGCTCGGCCCTGGACGCCCTGGCCGCCCTGGACGCCGACCCTGCCACCGAGCTGATCGTCGTCGTCTCCAAGCCGCCCGCCGCCGAGGTCGCGCGCCACGTCCGCGAGCGAGCCGACGCCTTGGCCACGCCGGTGCACTTCGCGTTCCTGGGCGAGGGCCAGCCCGACCTGACGGCGGCGGCGGAGGCCGCGATCCTGGCGACCGGCGGCCGCGTGCCGCCATGGCCGCACTGGCCGGGACGGTCCGCAGCGCCCCGCCGCGGCGCGCTGCGCGGCCTGTTCGCCGGTGGGACGCTCTGCGACGAGGCGATGGTGATCGCCGCGGAGCAGCTCGGCGAGATCCGCTCGAACATCCCGCTGCGATCTGAGTGGCGCGTGGGCGCGTCCGAACGTCCGGCCGGACATTCGATGATCGACTTCGGCGACGACGAGCTGACCGCCGGGCGCCCGCACCCGATGATCGACCAATCGCTGCGCCTGGACCGCTTCGCCGTCGAGGCCGCGGACCCGGCCATCGCCGTGATCCTGCTCGACGTCGTCCTCGGCCATGGCGCGCACCCCGATCCCGCTCGCGAACTCGCACCGGCGATCGCCGCCGCTGGGACGCCTGTCGTCGTGTCGCTGATCGGGGCGCGCGCCGACCCGCAGGACTTCAACGAGCAGGCCAGCATGCTGCAGAAGGCCGGCGCGCACGTGTTCACGTCGAACGCGCAGGCCGCACGATTCGCCTGCGGGCTGATCGCCCATGACTGACCTGCTGCGCCGCGAGACGGCCCTGATCACCGCCGGCATCGACCTGCTCGCCGACGCGGCGCAGGCCCAGGCGGTGCCGGTGACGCGCGTCGACTGGCGCCCGCCGATGGACGGCACGAGCGCCGACCTCGCCCGGGTGATGGGCGACCCGCGCCGGATCGCGGCCAATGCCGAGGCGGTGCGGCGGATGGTCGACACCCAGGCGCTGCTCGTCGACGTGATGCCCGCGGCCGACGCGCTGGGTCTCGCGCGCGACGACATCCTGCACGCGGGCCCGCCGATCACCTGGCAGCGCGCTTCCGGGCCGATGCGCGGCGCGCTGATGGGCGCCGCCGCGTACGAGGGCCTGGTCGCCGATCCCGAGCGGGCGGTCGCGTTCTACGAGGCCGGGGCGGCGAACCTGATGCCGTGTCACGACCACGGCGCGGTCGGGCCGATGGCGGGGATCGTGTCGTCCAGTATGTGGGTGTTCGTGCTCGAGGACCCGGCCACGGGCGCGCTGGCGTACTGCTCGCTCAACGAGGGGCTCGGCAAGGTGCTGCGGTACGGCGCCTACTCCCCCGACGTGCTCGACCGGCTGCACTGGATGTCGGTGTCGCTCGGACCGATGCTGCAGGCCGCGGTGCGTGCGCACGGCCCGATCGACATCAAGGCGATCCTCGCGCAGATGCTGCACATGGGCGACGAGGCGCACAACCGCAATCGCGCCGGCACGTTGATGCTGCTGCGCGAGCTGCTGCCGTCACTGATCGACTCCGGATTCACCTCGTCCGAGGTGGCGCGAGCCGTGCGGTTCGTCGCCGGCAACGACCACTTCTTCCTCAACCTGGCCATGCCCGCGTGCAAGCTGACCCTCGACGCCGCGCGCGACATCCCTGGTTCGACCATGGTCGTCGCCATGGCGCGCAACGGCACCGACTTCGGCATCCAGGTGGCTG
>WNGI01000113.1_pt1 | contig 51619 bp, 47 predicted proteins | sample 5400621 | NCBI WGS metagenome assembly WNGI01 (sample SAMN13153374, study PRJNA577476) | soil metagenome | isolation source: 20 cm soil or saprolite under Garry oak tree replicate 1 | place: USA:California | collected 2016-06-15 | reverse complement strand
AGCGCGGGAGTCGCGGTGTTTCGCGCGACCGCCTGGCCTTGCGCTCGGGTGGAGGCGCATGCCGCGAGAAGTCCAACCACGAGATGTTGAAGGCGCATGTCGCTGCCTAACGAATCGCGCTTAAGCTGCGGCGCGCTGACGAAGGATTCATTCCATAATCTACGCGCGCCGCCAGCTTCAAGCGCTTGTTAGGCCGCGCCGGCCACGCCCGCCCCAAGCTCCTTACTTCGCTACTGGACACTCACGATGCGGCGCAGCACCGAGCCGTCCGGTTGGCGGACCGTGATTACAAACGGCGTGCCGAGGGGCGGCGCTACAGACTCCGCATGATTCATGGCCACCGGTAACGTGATGCACTCGGTACCACTAGGCACCCGGTGTTCGCCGGTGAATGCAATGTCCAGGCTTGCTGAGGTAAGCTGTTTGTCGACTCGCGCGAGTTTCGAGCAACCGTCCGGCCCTATCCGCCCGTAAAAGTGTACTGTGAGGGTCTCGCTGAGAGCGAGGGTGCTCGGGACGGCGATGCTGTCGACACGGATGAGAAAATGCTCTGCGGAAGGACCGAAGAGGCCACAGCCGGCGAGGGCGAGCCCTGCCAGAAAGCCGCTCGTGGCAATGAATCCTCGTGCACGTGCTCGAGCTGCAATGTTCCTCAGGAATAACCGCCGATCCAATCTCATTGTAATGAAATAGACTGGTCAGTCTAACCGCAATATTACAGCGTGTCCGCCGGACTGCGCACACCCAGGCCCCCACGATTGAGGACGTGCGTGTACATCATGGTCGTATTCAGGCTGCGGTGGCCGAGGAGCTCCTGCACAGTGCGAATGTCGTAGCCGGCTTCGAGCAGGTGGGTAGCAAACGAATGTCGTAACGTGTGACAACTCGCACGCTTCGCGATACGCGCCGCCCGTACCGCTTCCTTGAATGCGCGTTGCCCATTCTCGGCCCGCATTGGGATACTTGACCTCGAGCGCTCCCGGCAGCTCCACCCACCCGCCTCCCTTGGCCACATCCCCCTCGTGCTGCGTCCGCACGGCCGCGAGATGCTTGAGCAACGGCCCCTTGAGCCGGTCTGGCAACATGGTGACGCGATCGCGATCCCCCTTGCCTCCCCGCACGACGATTTCGTTCTTCGCGAAATCGATATCCTTGACGCGCACGCGCAGCCCTTCGAGCAGGCGCATGCCCGTGCCGTACAGCAGCGCCGCCACCAACGCCACCGTGCTACGACCCTTGAGCTCCCCCAACACGCGGCGCACCTCCTGCTTCGTCAACACCACCGGCACGCGCGCCGAACGCTTGGCGCGAACCAACCCCTGGAGCCAACCCACCGGCATGTTCAGCACGTCCTTGTACAGGAAGACGATCGCCGCCAACGCCTGATTCTGCGTCCCCGCCGTCACCTTCCCTTCCACGGCTAGGTGGCTGAGGAATCGGCTGACATCGCTCGGCCCCAGCTCGCGCGGATGACGCATGCCGCTAAAGCACACGAATCGCCGCACCCAGTACGCATACGCGTCCCCCGTCCGCGGACTGTAATGCAGCGTCCGGACCGCGCGCCGAAGTTCAGTGAGTAATGAGGGAGCTGTTACAGGCATGATCTACAATAATGTGAGTCGACCGTCGGCACGGACCTAAAAAACGCACGCTCTCCCTGCTTCTAGACCACAGTCTTGGCATCCGTGAGCGGAAGGTTGAACGCCTCCGCCACACCCGGATACACGACTTTGCCCTCGACCACGTTCAGCCCAAGGGCGAGACTCGGATCCTTCTTGCACGCGTCCTTCCATCCCAGCCGCGCCAGGCGCTTCGCATAGGGAAACGTCGCATTCGTCAGCGCCAGCGTCGACGTCCGCGGCACACCACCCGGCATATTCGCCACGGCGTAGTGGAGGATGCCGTCTACCACGTACGTGGGGTTGTCGTGCGTCGTCGGCTTGGTGGTCTCGATGCACCCACCCTGGTCCACCGCCACATCCACGATCACCGATCCGGGCTTCATGACCTTGAGATCGCCGCGCTTGACGAGACTGGGCGCCTTCGCGCCCGGCAACAGCACCGCGCCGATCACGAGATCGGCCTTCTTGAGCTGCTCGAGAATGTTGTGGCGGTTGGAATACAGGGGATCGACATTGGGCGGGAGGACATCGGAGAGGTAGCGCAGTCGGTCGAGCGAGACATCGAGCAGCGTGACGTGCGCGCCCAGTCCCGCGGCCATCTTGGCCGCATTCGTGCCCACCACCCCGCCCCCGATGATCAACACCTCCGCCGGCAACACGCCGGGCACGCCGCCTAACAGGATGCCGCTGCCGCCGAACACCTTCTCCAGGTACTTCGCGCCTTCCTGCACCGCCATGCGCCCCGCGACTTCACTCATCGGCGTGAGCAACGGCAGCTCGCCGGTGGACAGCTGCACGGTCTCGTACGCGATGGCCACACAGCCAGACTTGATGACGGCCTGCGTGAGCGGTTCCGACGCGGCGAAGTGGAAGTAGGTGAAAATCAGCTGGCCCTTCCGCAGCCGCGGCCACTCGGGCTCGATCGGCTCCTTCACTTTCATGATCATCTCGGCCTTCGACCACACGGCGTCGGCACTCGGCGCGATCTCGGCGCCCACGCCGCGATAGGCGTCATCGCTGAAACCGGAGCCGAGCCCTGCGCCCTGCTCCACCAATACCGCGTGGCCGTCGCTCGTGAGCGACTCGGCGCCCGCCGGCACGAGCGCCACGCGATTCTCCGCCGTCTTGATCTCTTTCGGAACCCCGACGATCATGGTTTTGGCCCCAGTGAGACGACGGTTTGCCTGTCCGGTGCAAAAAACTCGCTCGCCAGTGTCGACACTTCGTCGGCCGTCAGCGCTTCCACCGTGCGCAACACTTCGTCGAGACTGCGATACGCCTCGCCATACACCGCCGTACTCGCCAAACGATACATCCGGGACGTGGGGCTCTCCAGCGACAGCATGAGCTGGCCGAGCGTCTGCTGCTTCGCTTCGTCCAACGCTTCATTCCTCAAGCCTTCTCGTGCCATGCGCGCGAACTCAGCCCGAATAGCCTCGACCGCCTTTTCGGCGCGCGCCGGCTGCGTGCCCACATACACGCCGTTCATGCCGACCGCGCGATAGAACGAGGTGAAGCTGTAGATCGCATACGCGAGTCCCAGCTCCTCGCGGATCCGCTGGAACAACCGGCTCGACATGCCGCCGCCGAACACGTTCGACAGGACGAGCAATCCGTACTTGCGCCGGTCGGAGTACGGGATCGTGTCGGTCGCAAACACGATATGCGTCTGCGCGGTGTCCTTCTCGAAGCCGCGCGTCACGCTCCGCACCGCCGGCGGCACGGGCGGCACGGGCGGCGGGGTCTGCTCCGCCCCCCCATTGAACCAGCCCTGCGCCTCGACCTCTTTCAGCAACGCTTCGTGCGTGATGTTGCCCGCCGCCGCGATGACGCAATTGCCCGGGAAGTACGCCCTGTCATGCAATTGCTTGAGGTCATTGGTCGAGAGCGCGGTGACCGTCTCCTTGGTCCCGAGGATCTGGAAGCCGTAGGGATGCGTCGGCCACATCGTCTCGTAGGTGAGATCGAAGACTTCGTCGTCTGGCGTGTCCGCGACGGTGCTGATCTCCTCCAGCACTACCTGGCGCTCGAGCGAGAGATCGCTGTCGCGCAGCAGCGGCGCGCGGACTATGTCGGTGATGACGTCGAGCGCGCGCGGCAGGTCGGCATCGAGGACGCGCGCATGATAGGCGGTCGAATCCCGCGACGTGTACGCATCGAGCGAGCCGCCGCGCGCCTCGAGCGACAGCGCGATCTGCTGCGCCGTGCGCCGCGTCGTGCCCTTGAACACCATGTGCTCGAGCATGTGGGAGACGCCCATCTTGGGGCGCGGCTCGTGCGCGCTCGCGGTGCGCACCCACACGCCGATCGCCACCGACCGGACGTTGGGCTCGCGCTCGCTCAGCACGGTCACGCCGTTGGGCGCGGCCGTGCGGTGGATTTCCCGGTCCAGGCGGACCGTATCTAGCGTGTTGCCCACGCTAGTTCTTCTCGATGAGCGCTTTCCGCGAGAGCCGCATGCGGCCGCGCTCGTCCACCTCCAGCAGCTTCACCTTGAGATGATCGCCCTTCTTGACGACGTCTTCCGTCTTCTCCGTCCGGCCATGCTGCAGCTCGGAGATATGGAGCAGGCCCTCGACGCCGGGAATGATTTCGACGAACGCGCCGAACGCGGTCGTGCTCTTCACGACGCCCTCGTAGATCCTGCCGACTTCGGGCTCCTGCATGAGCCCCGATACCATGTCTCGGGCCCGCTCCGCCGCCTCGCCGACGCCCGAAATCGTGACCACACCCGTATCCTCCACGTTGATCTGGGCACCCGTCTGCTCCTGGATACCGCGGATCGTCTTGCCCTTGGGACCGATGAGATCGCCGATCTTGTCGGGCCGGATCTGAATCGTGAGGATGCGGGGGGCGTACTTCGACAGCTGCGAGCGCGGCTCTGGCATCGCGTGATGCATGATGTCCAGGATGTGCAGGCGCGCGGTCTTGGCCTTTTCGAGCGCTTCGCTAATGACCTTCCAGTCGAGCTTTTCGACCTTGATGTCCATCTGGATCGACGTCACCCCGTCCTTCGTCCCGGCGACCTTGAAATCCATGTCGCCGAGGTGATCCTCGGTGCCCAGAATATCGGTGAGGATCGCGGTCCGCTTGCCGTCGGTAATCAGGCCCATCGCGATGCCTGCGCACGCCGACTTCACCGGCACGCCGGCGTCCATCAAGGCCAGCGACCCGCTGCAGACCGTCGCCATCGACGAAGAACCGTTCGACTCGAGGACTTCGGAGACGATGCGGATCGTGTAGGGGAAGCTCTCGTAGGGCGGCAACACCGCCTGCAGCGCCCGCTCCGCCAGCGCGCCGTGGCCGATTTCGCGCCGCGACGTGCCGCGCACCGGCTTCACTTCACCGGTCGAGAACGGCGGGAAGTTGTAGTGCAGCATGAACGACTTCGTCGTCTCCTGCGCCACGTCGATCGAGTCGATGCGCTGCTCATCGTCGGTCGTGCCGAGCGTGACCGATGCCAGCGCCTGTGTCTGACCGCGCGTGAACAGCGCCGAGCCGTGGGTGCGCGGCAGCCAGCCCACCTCGCAGTTGATCGGCCGCACGGTATCGAGATCGCGGCCATCCACGCGCTCGCCCGCCGTGAGCACGCGGTCGCGCATCGTGGTGTACTCGATGGTTTCGATAACTTCCGCAACCTCGCGCTGCTTATCCGGAAACTCCTCCGCCAGCTGCTGCACGATCGTCTGTTTGATGGCGCTCAGCGCCTGGGTCCGCTCCGCCTTCTCCGCCAGCGTCAGCGCCTCGCTCACCCTGTCCTCAGCCAGCGCCTTCACGCGCGCCACGAGCTCCGGAGGAGGCTCGGCCTTCGTCCATTCCATTTTCGGCTGCTGGACCGCCTCGACGACCTGATCGGCGACCTCGAGCAGCTCTTTGATCCCCTTATGCGCGACCTCGAGCCCCTTGATGATCTCGGCCTCGGTCAGCTCCAGCGCGCCACCCTCGACCATGACGATCGAGTCGCGCGACCCTGAGACCGTGAGATCGACATCGGAGAACTCGAGCTGCTGGAACGTGGGATTAAGGATCCACGCGCCTTCGACCCGGCCCACACGCACCGCGGCGATCGGGCCGTTCCATGGCACCCGCGACAGGGACAGCGCCGTGGACGCGGCCACGACGCCGAGCACGTCGGCATCGTTTTCCTGGTCCGCCGACAGGACGTAGACGAAGACCTGCACTTCGTTCTTGAACCCTTCGGGAAACAGCGGCCGCACCGAGCGATCGATGACGCGCGCCGAGGTGACTTCATCGTCGGAGGGCCGGCCTTCGCGCTTCAAAAAGCCGCCGGGAATCTTGCCGGCGGCATAGGCTTTCTCGCGGTATTCGACGGTGAGGGGAAAGTACGGCAGGTTGGCCTGGTTCTCGGATACGGTGACCGCGGCCAGCACGACCGTTTCACCGAACTGCACGAGACATGAGCCTGCCGCCTGCTTGGCCAGTCGCCCCGATTCAATCTTGAAGGTGCGCCCGGCGAAATTCGTCTCTACACGCTTCACTGCGTTGCCTGTCTAGAGCGCTGAAAAATACGCGGCGCGCCCCGGTGCTCTTCCCGGAGCGCACTGTTGACGCCTTTTTGGGACTTAATGTCGGAGACCGAGCTCGTCGATGAGCTGCCGGTACTTCGCGAGATCGGTGCGCTTCAGGTACTCCAGCAGGCGGCGGCGGCGGTTCACCATGCGCAGCAGGCCGCGTTGCCCGTGGAAGTCCTTCGCGTGGACCCGGAAGTGCTCGGTGAGGCTGTTGATGCGCTCGGTGAGCAGCGCGACCTGGACCCGGCTCGATCCGGTGTCCCGTTCGTGCAGCCCGTGTTTCCTGACCGGCGTCGTCTTGTCGTACATCGTCCCTGTTCCCTAATCGTTGGAAGCGCCGTAGGTTAACGAGCTTCCCCCCAATTGTAAAGGCGTCGTGACCAACGCAGCCACGGACCTGGTAGGTCAAACACTCGGCCCCTTCACCTTGGAGCGCCTGCTCGGTCAAGGGGGGTTCGCCTGGGCGTTCGTCGGCCGCGACCCGGACGGGACCCCGGTCGCAGTCAAGGTGCTGAAGCCCCGCTACGCCGGCGACGCCCTGTTCGAGAGCCGGTTCCGCAACGAGAGCGAGACCGCCGCCAAGCTCGAGCACCCCAACATCATTCGCATCCGCTCCGTCGCGAAAAGCGGCGAGCACGTCTACTTCGCCATGGACCTGTGCTCCGACAGCCTCGGCGCCCGGATCGCGCGGGAAGGCCCGCTCGCCGAGGAAGACATTCTCCGGCTCGCGCGCGACATCACGGCCGCCCTCGACTTCGCGCACCAGCAAGGCGTCATTCACCGCGACCTGAAGCCCGACAACGTGTTGATCCGCTCCGACGGCACCGCTGTGCTCACCGACTTCGGGATCGCGCGCGCCGTCTCGGGCTACGTGGCCTCGACCGGCGTCAACATGACGATCGGCACGCCGCAATACATCTCGCCCGAGCAGGCCCAGGGCCGTCCGCTCGATCAGCGCGCGGACTTCTACGCCCTCGGCGTCACGCTCTACAAGGCCGCGACCGGTGAGGTGCCGTTCAGCTCGATCGACTGGTTCGAGCTGGCGCGCATGCACGTGGAGGACCCGCCGCCCTCGCTGCGCAGGAAGCGCCCGGAGCTGTCGAAGCGGTTCGAACGCGTGGTCTTTAAGTGCCTCGCCAAGCACCCCGACGACCGCTATGCCAACGCCGCCGAGCTGCGAGCCGATCTCAATGAGATCGAGCAGAAGCGCCGGCCGAGCATGAACCCCGCCGCGCCCATCGGCACGTGGCAACCCCAGGCCCTCACCGATCCACCGGCCGGCCGCCGCACCTGGCTCGTGATGGCCGGTGCGGGAATCGGACTGCTGCTGTTGGTGGGGTTGGTGGTTAAGCTGATGCGCTGAAGACTTTTCGGATCGCCACGACGAGTCGGGTGAAGAAACCCGGAGCCGGGAGCGGGGAGCTGGGAGCAGACACCAAACCCTCAACCGCCTGCCGCAATTCCGCTTCGTATTTCTTCGGGAAGGGACGTTCCCCAGAGCGAACCGCAAATCCGGGCTTTTGCCCATCCCCGGAGAGCTCGACGAAGCCGGGATGCGCCCGCTCGATGATCTGCATGAGCGGTTGTAGCCGCTCCCTGCTCCCCGCTCCCGGCTCCCCGTAGTAGGCGGCCGCGACGACGCCCACCAGCTGTTCCGCAGTTAGACGACCCGCGGCGTAGCCCGTGAGGGCGTCGTTAACGGACGTTCCGGATGACATCGTTGGAGATCGCGAGCACCATGATCGCCAGCACGATCAACATGCCCACCTGCGTCAGCCGCAACCTGAGCTGCGGCGACAGCGGCTTGCGCCGGATCGCCTCGGCGATCAGGAACATCGCGTGACCGCCGTCGAGCACGGGAATGGGCAGCAGGTTCAGAACCGCAAGGCTGACCGAGAAGAACGCGAGGAACTGCAGGAACCAGTCGATTCCGAGTCGCAGCGCCTGGCCCGACATCTGTGCGATCGCAATAGGCCCGCCCAATTCCTTGGCCGAGGCCTTGCCCGTCACGAAGCGCTTCACCGACCAAACGACGTTGCCAAGCTGCGTCCCGGTTTGCTGCACGCCAATGGACAACGCCGTGCCGAACCTGACGGGAACGCGGATGATCGGGGGATTGCCGCCCGCGCCGATGAGTCCGAAGTGCTCGCCGGCTGAATCGTGGGTCTCGGGCGTGACGGTGACCTGCAGGAGACTGTCACCGCGCAGCACGGTGAGCGTGAGCGGCGTTCCGGGATTGGCCCGGATGCGGCGCGTCATGTCCGTCCACGAGGCAATCGTGTCGGCGCCGATCCGCACGACCACATCCCCGCCTTTGAGACCGGCTTTGTGCGCGGGCTGGCCGATGTTCACCGGGCCGATGCGTGCGGGATAGAGCGGCACGACGGCGCGCGCGAGCCGATTCCGGGTGGCGGAGTCCCGTGCAGTGCGCACCACGATCGGCTCGGGACGCCCCGCGACGCGAAACTGCAGCTCCGCCGGACCGTCGATGATCCTCTCCGCCAAGTCATCCCAAGTCTTGAGCGTATCGCGATTGACATGCGTGATGCGATCGCCGCGCTGCAGCGTCGCCAGAGCGTCCGCGCCCGGCGGCAGGCGTGACACCTGGACCGAATCCACGGCAGTCATGGCGAGACGCGGCTCGCCGCCGATCGCAACGAGGCCGGTGTAGATCGCGAACGCCAGGAACAGGTTCATCGTCACGCCGGCGAGGATGACGGCCATGCGCGCGGGCAGCGGCTTCTGATCGAATGCGCGCGCGGGATCGATCGGCACGGCTGCCTTGCCGCCCTCCAGGTCGCCGACCATCCCCTCCTCTTCCAGCCCCGCCATCTTCACGTAGCCGCCGAGCGGAATCCAGGAGATCCAGTACTCCGTCTCGCCGCGGCGCCACTGAATCACCGGGCGGCCGAACCCCAGCGAGAAGCGCAGCACCTGGATGCCGACGAGCTTCGCGACGATGAAATGCCCGAACTCGTGCACCGAGATCAGCACGCCGAGGACGACGACGAGCGACCCGAGCGTCAGGAGCATGCGGCCTCCTCCGCCAGGCGCCGAGCGTCGGCGTCCGCCGCGAGCACGTCTGCGAGCGATCTCGCGTCGCCGTGAAGCACGTCCTCGGATACCACTCGCTCGATGACCTCCGCAATGCGGCCGAAGGGGATTCGCTCTTCCAGAAACAGCTTGACAGCGACCTCGTTGGCCGCGTTGAACCGTGCCGGCGCCGTTCCGCCAAGTCGCGCCGCCTCGCGCCCGATCACATAGGCCGGGAACCGATCCGGCTGCAGTGCCTCGAACGTGAGCGCGCCGGCCGCGACCGGATCGAAGCGGCGCACCCCCTGATCGGGCACGCGATCGGGATAGGTCAGCGCGTACAGGATCGGCAGCTCCATCGTGGGGAATCCTACCTGGGCGAGTACCGAGCCGTCTACGAACTCCGCGAACCCGTGAATGACCGACTGGGGGTGGATGACAACATCAATCTGCTCATACCCGACTTCAAACAAGAAGTGAGCCTCGATGACCTCGAGCGCCTTGTTTACGAGGGTGGCGGAATCGACCGTGATCTTCTTCCCCATGGTCCACGTGGGATGCTTGAGCGCCTCGGCCACCGTCGCCGTCGACACGCGCTCCGGTCCCCAGGTCCGGAATGGGCCACCCGACGCGGTGAGAATGAGGCGCGCCAGCTCGGTGGGCCGCCGGCCCCCGCCCGCGATGCACTGCAGCACCGCACTGTGCTCGGAGTCCACCGGAACGATCTCGCCCCCGCCCTGCTTCGCCGCCTGCGCCACCAATTCGCCCGCCATCACCAACGTCTCTTTGTTGGCGAGTGCGACCCGCTTCCCCGCATGCAGCGCCGCGAGTGTCGCTTCGAGTCCGGCCGCGCCGACGATCCCGTTCACGACGATCTTGACGTCGGGATGCGTCGCGGCTTCGACGAGGCAAGCGGTACCGCCTTTTCCGCTCCCTGCTCCGTGCTCGCTGCTCCCATTCACAAGGCCCACAAATGCCGGCTTCCACTCCGCCGCCTGCTGAGCGAGCAGATCCTTGTTCGAGTGCCCGGTGATCGCGACCACGCGAAAGCGCTCGCGCTGCCGCGATAGCACTTGCAGCGTCGAACGCCCGATCGATCCGGTCGAGCCAAGAACCGCTACGCCAACGCTCATATCACTCCGAACATGCGATACAATCCCGCCGCCGTGGGAATCACGAAGTACAGCGAGTCGAGCCGGTCGAGCACGCCGCCGTGACCCGGAATGAGGGTCGAGGAATCCTTGAGCCCCGCTTCCCGCTTGAACAGCGATTCCGCGACATCGCCCACTTGTCCGACAATGGAGACCGCGAGGCCAAACAGCAACAGCTGCCCGTCGCTGAAGCTCCAACCTTGCCGATTCAGTACGAATTTGCCGAGCGCGAGTGCCGCGATCACGCCACCGAGCGTGCCGCCGATGGCGCCGGTTTGCGTCTTTTTGGGCGACAGCACGGGCGCGAGCTTCGGACCGCCGGCAGCGCTGCCGACCGCCATCGCCGCCGTATCGCAGATCCACGTGATGACGAGCGGAAAGAGCGTGAGCAGCACGTACGCGACCGGCCTGGTCGCCGCCGCGGTGCTGTGCCGGATCGCGATGAGAAAGGCGAGCATCCCGGACGCATAAAGGCAACCAAACATCGTGACCGCGACGCTGGTGAGCGGGCGGCCCGTCGGCCCGCGCCGCGCCATCGCAATCGTCATCGCCAGCATCAGCCACACCGCGCCCAGATAAATGGCCGGCTCCGCCCAGTGCGTCTCCGATCCCTTCGCCCAGTAGGCCAGCAACGGAATCGCCGCCGCCGCCAGCCAGCCGGTGCGCTCGAGCGGCTCGAACCCCTGGCGCCGGCCGAAATCATAGACCTCGTGCGCGCCGAGCACGCCGAGCAGCGCCAGCGTCGCGGCGAGCACCCAGCCGCCGAGCCAGACGATGCCGACGACTGCCGGAATGGCGATGACCGCCACGGCAATCCGCTGCACCAGGTTTTTGGAGGGCATCAGGACGCGGTGACTTTACCGAACCGCCGGTCGCGGCGCTGATAGTCGAGGATGGCGTCGAGCAAGGTGCGCCGGTTGAAATCCGGCCACAGCACCGGCGTGATGTACAGCTCGGTGTAGGCGAGCTGCCACAGCAGGAAGTTCGAGAGCCGCTGCTCACCCGAGGTGCGGATCAGGAGATCGGGGTCGCCCCATGGCGCGGTGTACAGCTTGGCGCGGATCGCCTCTTCGTCGATGTCCTCGAGCTTCTTCGTACCCTTGAGGACTTCCTCGGCGAGCAGCCGCGCCGCGCGCGCGATCTCGCCGCGCGACGAATAGGAAATGCAGAGATTCAAGTGGAGCTTCTGGCCGTCGGCCGTGTCACGCTCCACGCGCTCGACGGCCGCGCGACCGCCCGGCGTCAGGCGGCTGCGATCGCCGAGCACGTGGACCTGCACGCCCTGACCCTTCAGCTCGGCGACTTCCCTGGCGATGTACTCCTCGAGCAGGTCCATCAGCGCCGAGATCTCCGGCGCCGGGCGGTTCCAGTTTTCCTCGGAGAACGCGAACAGCGTCAGGACTTCGACGCCCGCCTCGATCGCGCCTTCGACCGCTTCGCGCACCGCCTTCATCCCGGCGCGGTGACCGAACGGGCGCGGCAGCCGGCGTTCATTTGCCCAACGGCCGTTGCCGTCCATGATGATCGCGATGTGGCGCGGAATCGGACCGGGTAGCATCAGACTTCCATGATCTCTGCTTCTTTGCCCTTCACCGCGGCGTCCACGCCCTTGAGATGCTCGTCATGAAGCTTCTGCACTTCCTTCTCGGCGTGCTTCTGATCGTCGGAGGAGACGTGCTCGGTCTTCTTGATCCTGTTCATCGTCTCAGTGCGCGCATGCCGGATCGCGACTCGGCCTTCTTCCGCGAACTTGTGGATGACCTTGACCAGCTCCTTGCGGCGCTCCTCGGTGAGCGGCGGCAGCGGAATGCGGATGATATTGCCGTCGTTCGAGGGCGTCAGCCCGAGGTCGGACGCGAGGATGCCCTTCTCCACCGCCTTCATGAGGCTCTTATCCCACGGTTGTACCGTCAGCAGCTTGGGCTCGGGCGCGGCGACGTTCGCGACCTGCGTCAGGGGCATCTCGTTCCCGTACGCCTCGACGCGCACGAGATCGAGCAGCGCCGTGGTCGCCTTGCCGGTGCGCACGGTGGTGAATTCGCGCTTCACCGCTTCGACCGCTTTGTCCATCAGCTGCTTGGCGTGTTTGAGATGTTCGGCGAGACCACCTGCTGGTGCGGGAGTCATTGGACGATCGTGCCGACGCGCTCGCCGGCCAGCACTCTAGCCGTCGCGCCGGACTGGTTGATGTTGAACACCACGATGGGGAGGTTGTTCTCCTTGCACAACCCGAAGGCGTTCGCATCCATCACCGCGTAGCCTTTCACGAGCGCTTCTTGAAACGTCAGTGTGGGGAGGAACTTGGCCGACGGGTCCTTCTTGGGGTCCGCCGTATAGACACCATCGACGTTGGTGGCTTTGAGGATCACCTGCGCTTCGATTTCGAGCGCGCGCAGCACGGCTGCCGTGTCGGTCGAGAAGTAGGGATTCCCGGTGCCGCCGGCGAAGATCACCATGCGGCCTTTGTCGAGGTGGCGCACCGCGCGCCGCCGGATGTACGGCTCCGCCAGCTCTTCCATGCGAATCGCGGTCATCACCCGCGTATCGACGCCCTTCTTCTCCAGGATGTCCTGCAGCGCCAGTGCATTGATGATGGTCGCGAGCATCCCCATGTAGTCGGCGGACACGCGATCCATCCCCTGCTCGCTCGCCGCCGTGCCGCGCAGAATGTTGCCGCCGCCGATCACGAGGCCGAGCTGCACGCCCGTGGCGGCAACGGACTTCAGCTCATCCGACACCCGCTCGATCACGCTGAAGTCGATGCCGGACGCTCGCCCACCCGCGAACGCTTCCCCTGATAGCTTGAGGAGCGCGCGCTTGTAGGCGAGCTTCGTCGCCACTTAGTTGCCTCCGAGCTCGAACCGGACGAAGCGGCGGACTTCCACCTTCTCTCCCGTCTTGCCGGACAACTCCTTCACGAGCTCGCCGACGGTCCGCTTATCGTCCTTCACGAATTTCTGCTCGAGCAGCACGTTGTCTTCGTAGTACTTCTTCATCATGCCGTCGACGATCTTGGCCCGGATGTTCTCCGGCTTCTTCTGCTCGGCGACCTGCGCCTCGTAGACCTGGCGCTCGCGTTTCACCACGTCAGCCGGAAGATCCTCGACGCGAACGGCCAGTGGCTTGGTCGCCGCGATGTGCACGGCGATTTCCTTGGCCAGGGCCTTGAAGTCGTCGGTGCGCGCCACGAAGTCGGTCTCGCTGTTCAGCTCGACGAGCACGGCCACGGAACCGTCATGGTGGACGTACGATCCGATCCAGCCCTCCGAGGCTTCCCGTCCGGCCCGCTTCTCCGCCTTGGCGGCGCCCTTCGCGCGCAGAATGTCGACGGCCTTGTCCATGTCGCCACCCGTCTCCTGCAGCGCGCCCTTGCAGTCCATCATGCCCGCGCCAGTCTTGGCGCGCAGCTCCGCGACCTGCTTTGCCGAAATCTCTTTCACAGTCGTCATGCTTCCTTTCACTCCCTCATAAAAACGCCGCCCTCGCGCCGTGAAGCTCGGGGGCGGCGGTCGGTGTGTTCATCCTGCGTCAGTTGTTACGCCTTCTCTCCGGTGCTGACAGGTTCCGCCGGGGGGGGCTCGTCTGTCTTCATCCGGGCCGCGATCGCCTCGGGCTTCGGCCGCCGCTTGCGCCGCGCGGGCCGCTTCTTGCGATCGCCGTCGACTTCGCCTTCGCCCGTCTCGGTCGAGTACGTCGTGCCCTCGCCCTCTTCGCTGGTGGCCGACTCGCGCAGCGGCATCTGGCGCCGCGCTTCGGCGATCACGTCCGAGATCGCGTTCGTGATCAACGAGACCGCCCGAATCGCGTCGTCATTGCCGGGAATCGGCACCGTGATCAAGTCGGGATCGGCGTTCGTATCCACGATCGCCACCACCGGAATCCCGAGCTTGTTCGCCTCGGCGACCGCGATCCGCTCCTTCTTGGCGTCGACTATGAACAGCGCGCCCGGCAGCCGGCCGACGTTTTTGATACCCGCGAGGTTCTTGTCGAGCTTCGAGCGCTCGCGGTCGAACAGCAGCTGCTCCTTCTTGGTGTAGTTCGTGAAGTCGCCGTCCGCCGCGCCCTGCTCCAGGTCCTTCAGCCGCTTGATCTGCTTCTTGATCGTCTGGAAGTTCGTCAGCGTCCCGCCCAGCCAGCGCTCCGTGACATAGAAGGCGCCGCAGCGCTTCGCCTCCGCTTCCAGAATCCCCTTGAGCTGCTTCTTGGTGCAGACGAACAATACCCCGTCCCCCTTCAACACGACGTTGCGCAGCAGCTCCTGGGCGTACTCGAGCTGCCGCATTGTCTTCTGCAGATCGATGATGTAGATGCCGGAGCGTTCGGCGAAGATGAATCGCCGCATCTTCGGATTCCAGCGGCGAGTCTGGTGGCCGAAATGGACGCCTGCTTCCAACAATTCCTGTAGCTGAGGCTGTGGCACGCTAATCCTCTCCCCTTGGGTTGTGTCCGCCGCCGCTCTCATCTCTCGCTCAACCCCGCAGGGACCCAGAGCGAGATCAAGCGGCGTGAGTATTTGAAATCGTTTACCGCTTGCTGAACTGGAAGCGCTTCCGCGCGCCAGCACGACCGGGCTTCTTGCGCTCTACGGCACGCGGATCGCGCGTGAGCAGCCCTTGCTCACGCAACTTCTTCCGATGTCTGTCGTCCGCGAGCACCAGTGCCCGGGCGATCCCGAGCCGCATCGCGCCAGCCTGGCCAGTGAGTCCACCGCCAACCACACGGGCCTTCACGTCGAAGGCACCGAGCGTGTCGGTCGCGGTGAACGGCTGCTGAATGTGCGACACGAGCGACGGCCGGGGGAAATAGTCACCCAGCGTGCGCCCGTTGATGCTCCACTTGCCCGAGCCCGGCGTCAGGTACACGCGCGCGATGCCGAGCTTCCGCCGTCCGATCGCATGCCAGCGCAGCTCCGGCGTGATCGCGGCGCTCATTTGACCTCCGCGAGCGGCTGCGGCTGCTGCGCCGCGTGCGGATGAGTCGCGCCCGCGTACACCTTGAGCATCTGCTTCACGTGCTGCCGCGACAGCGTGGTCTTGGGCAGCATGCCCCAGACCGCTTTCTCGATCACCCGCTCGGGATGCTTGCCGAGCACTTTCGACACTGGCGTAAACCGTTCGTGGCCCATGTACCCCGTGTGCCGGAAGTAGCGCTTCTGCTCCAGCTTGCGGCCGGTCAACTGCACCTTCTCGGCGTTGATGACGATGACGAAATCCCCGCCGTTCACGTGCGGCGTGAAAGTCGGCTTGTGCTTGCCGCGCAGGATCTGCGCGATGCGGCTCGCGAGGCGGCCGAGCGGCTTGTCAGCCGCGTCCACCAGCCACCAGCGACGCTCGACGTCTTCTTTACGAAGCGAAAAAGTCTTCATGCCCCTCGTGTCCTGTGAATCCTGGAAATCCGCAGCAGGGAAGGCTAATCGGGCCGTAACGATGTGTCAACTATGAGTTTGGCGATTTCAGCGTCACCAACTCCGCGCCCTTCTCCACCCGGTCGCCTGCTTGAACGTGGACCTGTTCCACGACCCCCTTCTGCGTCGCGCGGAGCTCGTTTTCCATTTTCATAGCCTCGACAACCACCAGACCGTCGCCAACTTCGACCGCCTGGCCCTCGCTCACCTCGACACGCACGACGAGCCCGGGCATCGGAGCCTTGATCACGCCCCCTGCCGCCTCCTTCCGCCCCCTGCCAGTCAGTTCTTCGATCTGCTTCGAGCGGTCGTCCTGCACCTCGATCTCGACGCGCTCGCCGGCCGCGCCGAGGGCCCAATGCTGCCCGTCCAGCTGCTGGCAGGCGACGGTCCAGGAGTCCTTGCCGAGCAACAGATGGAGGAGCGGTGTGCCCGGGATCGCGGCGGCGTGTGCTTCCATGCGTTCACCGTCAATAGTGACCGCACCACCTTCCACATCGATGACGTAGACTCGGCTCCGGATGGTAACGTGGTATTTCATTGTTCGTCCGTCGGCGGGTTCATGCGGCCTCCAACACGGCCACCGTCTCCACATGCGCCGTCTGCGGAAACAGATCAAACGCCCGCACCGCCTTCACCACGTAATTGACGTTGAGCCTCGCCAGGTCCCGCGCGAGCGTCGCCGGATCGCACGAGATGTACACGAGCTTCGACACCGGCGCGGACGTCAGCCGCAGCGACACGTCCCAGTGCAGCCCGCCGCGTGGTGGATTCACGACCACCGCGTGGGGCGCGGGCAAGCTCGGCAGCACGTCCTCGGCGCGGGCCGCGATGAAGCGCGCCGCTTCTCCAGGGAGCCGTTCGCGAGCCCACTGGATCGCCTTCTCATCCGCGTCCACGCTCACCACGTTCGCGCCGCGCTCCACCAGCATCGCGGCCGTGTCGCCGATGCCACCGTAGAGGTCCCACACCGTCTGGCCCCGCACGTCGCCGAGCTGTTCGACCGCCCAACGCCGCGTCACGATGCCCATGCCCGGATTCACCTGCTCGAAGGCCGTCGCCGGGAATCCGGTCGCCGGGCCGGCCACGACGCGCGCCGCGCCATCCACCGGCTGCCACCAGCACACGACCTGGCCATCCACCGCCGGCTGCAGCGCTTGCCGCAGGTCGTCCGCGTTGAGCCATGGCTCGCCCGCCGATTCGGCGACGATGTGCCGCCGCCCCTCACGATCGAGCCGCAGCGTAAGTCGCGTGAGCGGCTGCGGCAGCAGGGACAACTTGCCGCGCAGCTCGCGCCACAGCGCCATGAGCCTGAAGTCCGTGATGTGGCAGTCGGCCAGTGGGAATACGAAGTTTGTTCGATCGTACGGATGGAGCCCAACACTCGGCGCCCCATCGCCGCCCTCTCGCCGCCCCTTCGCCGCCAGAGAGATCTTCGCCCGATACCGCCACTCCTCGAGAGCCTCGACGATTTCGGGGTCCTCGATCTCAAGTTTGCCAATCCGCCGCAGCGTATCAGCCACATTCGCCCGCTTAGCCGCGAGTTGGCCATCGTACGACAAGTGCTGCAGCTGACATCCACCACAGTGATCGTGCACGTAGTGCGGGCACGAAGGGGCGACGCGATGGGGACCGGCCTCGACGATCTCGCCAGCTTCCGCGCGCGCGAAGTTGCGGTGCCGTTGGAGCGAACCCTCACGCAGGCGAATCCGATCGCCCGGGACGGTGCGCGGCACGAACACGACGCGCCCGTCGCTGAGCCGCCCCACCCCGTCGCCGCCGACCGCTATCCTGGTGATGGACACGATCTCGTTCACTCGAGACTGTCTCGCAGATTCATCCGACGGCTTTCGGTGACCCATGGTGACGCCCCGACGGCCCGACGGCCGGACGGCCCCCGTTGTTCGGATTCAGCGGCCGTCAGGCCGTCACGCCGTCCGGCCGCCCTCCGTTCGTCAGCCACCATCGCCGCCGCAACAGCCAGAGCTCTCTCGAGGCCCGCGCGCGGCGCTGCCGCCAGTACCCGCGCGCCGGCACGCTCCAGATATCCGATGTCGATCTCACCCTTCAGAAACTCCGCATCCTCCATCACGCGCAGATGGAACGGCTGGCTGGTCGGCAGGCCCACGATCACGAGCTCGCTCAACGCCCGCCGCATCCTTTGAATCGCCACGTCGCGCGTCTCACCCCACGCGATCAGCTTCGCCAGCAGCGGGTCGTAGAACAGTGTGACGTCGTTCCCCGCCTCCACGCCCGCATCCCAGCGGATCCCCGGTCCGCTCGGCACGCGCAGATACTGCAGCACGCCTGTCGCCGGCAGAAAGTCGTTGAACGGATCCTCGGCGGTGATGCGGCATTCGATCGCATGGCCGCGCGGATGCAGCTGACCGCCCGGGCCTGTCGCGCCGTGCACCCGCATCGCCTGACCGCCCGCGATGCGCAGCTGCTCGCGCACCAGGTCCACGCCGTACACCAGCTCGGTGACGGGGTGCTCGACCTGGATGCGGGTGTTCATCTCCAGGAAGTAGAACTCGCCGCTGGGCGTGAGCAGAAACTCGATCGTCCCGGCGCTGACGTAGCCCACCGCGCCCGCGGCCGCGGTCGCCGCCTCGGAGAGCCGCCGCCTGAGCGCGGGCGAAACGGCGGCGGACGGCGACTCCTCGATGAGCTTTTGATGGCGGCGCTGGATGCTGCACTCGCGTTCGCCGAGCGCCACCACGCGGCCCCGGTGGTCGGCGAGAATCTGGATTTCGATGTGCCGCGGCCGCTGCAGATATTTCTCGACGTACACCGCGCCGTCGCCAAACGCCTTCTGCGCTTCCCCGCGCGCCGCCTGAAAGGCGCCTTCGACTTCACCATCATTGGCGACGAGGCGCATGCCCTTCCCGCCGCCGCCCGCCGCCGCTTTGAGCAAGACGGGATAGCCGAGCCGCTTGGCTTCGGTGCGCGCTTCGAAGTGATCGCGCAGCGGCGTCGTCGTGCCCGGGACCACCGGCACGCCTGCGGCCTGCATCCGGCGGCGTGCCTCGGTCTTGTCCCCCATCGCCTTGATCGCCGCAGCCGTCGGTCCGACGAAGATGAGCCCGGCGTCCGTGCATGCCTCAGCGAACGCCGCCCGCTCCGAGAGAAAGCCGTACCCTGGGTGCACCGCCTGGCAGCCCGTGTCCTTGGCCGCCGCGATCAGCTTCGGGATGTTGAGATAGGAGTCCGCCGACGGCGCGGGGCCGATCGGGACCGCGGCATCGGCGTCGCGGACGTGCGGAGCCAGGCGGTCAGCTTCGGAATACACCGCGACCGCCGCGAGACCTTCTTCGTGGCAGGCACGGATGACGCGAACCGCGATTTCGCCGCGGTTCGCGACCAACACGCGCTTCAATGACACCCGACCTCGTCACCCAGTTTAAACGTCTCGAATGCCTTGCAGAGTCCCCCGGCGTTTGTGACAGCCCGCCGGTAAATCGCGGTCACCGGTGGGGTCCAGGTTTCGTGCTCATCCACCGCCTGCCGCAGCGCCGCGAAAACGAAATCCTGCGCCGGTACGCGATCGGCCTTTGTCTCCCTGCCCGTCACCCAGACCAGCGGCCGCTTGTTCCACTTGACCGAGCGTTCGTCCGGCGGTCGCTCGAATGCCATGCTCGCGCACACGGCGCGCGGCTGGCTCAGCGCGCGGAGCGAAGGATCGCGGGTCTTGAGGTCGCGCAGCACACGGTGACGGAGCACGCTGTCGCCGCGCCAGCGGTCGAACGGCACAATCATGAGATCGGGCCGGAGGCCGCGCGAAAACCGCAGGTACCACGCGGCTTGCGTGTCGGTCTCGCCGGCCGTGAACAGGATGCCCTGGTGTGGGCAGGCACGGAGCAGGTTCTCGCCCAGCTCCTCGAGCACCGGTGGGAGACGCAGCTCTTCCGGGAGCCCGTGCCAGACCAGGGTCGCCGCAATCGTGCCGGCGGATTCCCAATCGATGAATGCGCGCTCGCCGTACGTGTACACGCGATACACGCGTGCGGAGTCCGCGGTGCGGGTCCCGGTGCTGAACCGCGCCGCGCGCTCGAAGGCGAGCTGCGCCGTGTCGAGCGTGGCGTGAGCCAGCACGGTGTCCACCGTGACGGGCTTTTTGTGCGTGTGATAGTCGGTCGCGCGCTGCAGGTACGCGCGTCCGAGCTCGAGCCACGCGGCGCCGTCGGTCGAATCGGCGGCGACCTTCGCCCAGAGCTCCGCGCGCGCCGAGTCGGGGCGCGGACTCTGCAGCAGCGCCAGCACGGCCGCCGCGTTACAGAGGAATGTTGCCATGCTTCTTTGGCGGATTCTTGGCGCGCTTCGTTTCGAGCGTGAGCAGCGCTTCAATCAGGCGCGGCCGCGTATCGCGCGGATCGATGATGTCGTCCAGAAACCCTCGCCCCGCGGCCTGATACGGATGCGCGAACTTCTCGCGGTACTCATTGGCGCGCTCTTCGCTCGCCTCTCCTTTATAGAGGATCTCCACCGCGCCCTTGGGTCCCATCACCGCAATCTCCGCCGTCGGCCACGCGACATTGTAGTCGCCGCGGATGTGCCTGGAGCTCATGACGTCGTAGGCGCCGCCGTACGCCTTGCGCGTGATGACCGTCAGCTTGGGGACGGTCGCCTCGCAGTAGGCGTACAGCAGCTTCGCTCCGTGCTTGATGATGCCGCCATGTTCCTGCGCCACGCCCGGCAGAAATCCGGGCACATCCTCGAACGTCACCAGCGGGACATTGAACGCGTCGCAGAACCGAATGAAGCGCGCGCCTTTCAGCGACGCCGCGATGTCGAGCACACCCGCCAGCGCCGCCGGCTGATTCGCGACGATGCCGACCGGCCGCCCCGCTAGGCGCGCGAACCCCACGATCAGGTTGTTGCCGTAGCCGGGCTGCACCTCGAGGAACACGCCGCCATCGATGACGCGCTTCAGCACGTCGTGCATGTCGTAGGGCTTCGTCGGCTCGTCGGGTACGATCTCGAGCAGGCCCTCGTCGCGGCGGTCGGATGGATCGTCGGATGGGCGGATGGGCGGACCGTCGAGATTGTTTCCGGGGATGAATCCGAGCAGAGTGCGGATTGCCGTGATCGCCTCGAGCTCCGAATCGTGCACGAAGTGAGCAATGCCCGATGTGCCGCCGTGAACGTCCGCGCCGCCGAGCTTCTCGAAATCCACTTCTTCGTGCGTGACGGTCTTCACGACGTTGGGGCCGGTCACGAACATGTAGGAGATGCCGCGCACCATGAAGATGAAATCGGTGATCGCGGGACTGTAGACGGCGCCGCCGGCGCAGGGGCCGAGGATCGCGCTGATCTGCGGCACGACGCCGGAGGCCATCGTGTTGCGCAGGAAGATGTCGGCGTAGCCGCCGAGCGACGCGACGCCTTCCTGGATCCGCGCGCCACCAGAATCGTTGAGTCCGACGACCGGCGCGCCGTTCTGCACCGCCAGATCCATCACCTTGCAGATCTTCTCGGCGTGCGCCTCGGAGAGCGAGCCGCCGAACACCGTGAAGTCCTGCGAGAAGACGTAGACGAGCCGGCCTTCGACCCGGCCCCACCCGGTGACGACGCCGTCGCCGAGCACCTTCTGGTCGGCGAGGCCGAAATCGGTGGCGCGATGGGTGACGAAGCGGTCGAGCTCGACGAAGCTCCCCGGATCGAGGAGGACATCGAGCCGCTCGCGCGCCGTCATCTTCCCTTTTTGATGCTGAGTGGCGATCCGATCGGTTCCGCCGCCCTGTTCTGACTCCGATCGCTTCTGCTGGAGTAGCTCGAGCTTTTCTCGCATTGACATGCGCAAAATGTAGACGCGCAAACGAAAAGGGGCGAGGATAACCTCGCCCCTCACTCCTCACAGCCCCTCAGCCTCTCAGCCTCTCAGGCGTCCAGTGGCGGCGTCTCGTCGTCTGGCGGCGGGACCGGCGGGGGTGGCGGCGGAATGATGTCGTCCTTCGGGAATCCGGTCGCGGCCAACACAATCCGATGGTGGATGGGATCAACTTCCAGCACCTTCAGCTCCACCGCCTGGCCTTCCTTCACCGCGTCGCCGGGCTGCTGAATGTCGGGGATGCCCAGCTGCGACATCGGCACAAAGCCTTCGATGTCGCTGCCGAGATCGACGACCACGCCCTTGTCCATCAGCCGCATCACTCGGCCGCGCAGCTCCGTGCCGACGGGATACGTTTCGCCGATCCGCAGCCACGGATCTTCCTGCGCCTGTTTCAGCCCGAGTGAGATCCGCTTGTTCTCGGCATCGACGTTCAGAATCAGCACGTCCACCTCGTCCCCCTTCTTCACGACCTCCGAGGGGTGCTGCACGCGCTTGGTCCACGACATGTCGGAGATGTGAATCAGGCCGTCGATGCCCGGCTCGATTTCGACGAACGCGCCGAACGACGTGAGGTTGCGCACCTTGCCGCGGAGCCGCGTGCCGACCGGATACTTCTGCGGCAGCGCCATCCACGGATCCTGCTCGGTCTGTTTCATGCCGAGCGAGACCTTCTCTTCGGTCTCGTCGACCTTGAGCACCACCGCTTCGATCGATTCACCGATCGACACGAGCTTGGACGGATGCCGCACGTTGCGCGTCCAGCTCATTTCGGAGATGTGCACCAGGCCTTCGATGCCCGGCTCGAGCTCGACGAACGCGCCGTAGTTCGTGATCGAAACGACCTTGCCTTGCACGCGCGTTCCAACGGGATACTTCGCGGCCACGTTCTGCCACGGATACGTCTGGAGCTGTTTCAAACCGAGCGAGATGCGCTCGCGCTCCCAGTCGATGTCGAGGACTTTGACCTCGAGCTCCTGGCCGATCTGCACCATTTCGGATGGATGGGAGACGCGGCCGTAGCTCATGTCGGTGATGTGCAGCAGGCCGTCCACCCCGCCGAGATCGATGAACGCGCCGAAGTCGGTGATGTTCTTGACGATACCTTTCCGCACCTGATTGACCGAGAGCTCTTTCATCAGGACGTCGCGCTTCGTCTTGCGCTCCGCCTCCAGCAGCACGCGGCGCGAGACTACGATGTTGCGGCGGCGCTTGTTCAGCTTGATGATCTTGAACTCGAAGCTCTGGCCGAGCAGCTCGTCGATGTTCGGAACGCGGCGCAGCGCGATCTGGCTGCCGGGCAGGAACGCATCCACGCCCATCAAGTCCACCACGACGCCGCCCTTGATCTTCTTCACGAGCGTGCCGCGGACGCCTTCGTCCTTCTCGTGCGCTTCGCGGATCCGCTCCCAGACGCGCATGAAGTCGGCTTTCTTTTTCGAAAGCACGACCGCGCCTTCCTGGTCCTCGAGGTGCTCGAGGAAGACCTCCACCTCGTCACCTTCCTTGAGACTCTTCGGATCCTTGAACTCGTCGATCGCCACCGCGCCTTCCGACTTGAAGCCGACGTCGAGGATGACGGCGGTGTCGGTTACGCGCAGCACTTTCGATTTGACGATCTCGCCTTCTTCGATATTGGAGAGCGTCCCCTCGTACAGCAGGGTCATCTTCTCGATCTCGTCGGGGGAATATTCCTCGTCGAGACCGGAGCGGACGCGGAGTTGCGACTTGGGGGCTTTGCGGACAGGTAGATCTTCTTCGAGATCTTCTACGTCACGTGCTTCTACGAGCATTCGATACACCGGTTCGGTTATGAGTTTTAGGTTGACCTCGTCATTCAAAGTCCTTTCGGGACAGTGTTTGCCGAGCACAGGCTGCAGCCTGTCAAATTACGGGCGGAAACCTACCCAGGGAACACCCGTCGCGCCAGTTCAACGACGTGTGTGACCTGCTCATCCAGCGTCAGGCTCGTAGTGTCCAATAGGACCGCGTCTTGTGCCGCTTTGAGCGGGGCCACCCGGCGGGTGGAATCGGCCGCATCCCGCGCTGCCAGCGCCTGACTCTCCCGACGCACCAGCTCGACATCCCCCGCCTCACCCCGCTGAACGAGCCGCCGCCGGGCCCGCTCATCGGGTGTGGCCGTCAAGAAGATCTTCAGTGGTGCCTCGGGAAAGACCACCGTCCCAATGTCCCGCCCGTCCACGACCACCCCTCCAGATCCTCCACCCTCTACATCCTCCACCACCCTCCGCTGTTGGGCGTTCACCCAGGTTCGGACTTCCGGAATGGCGGCCAGCCCGGAGACGGACCGGGTGACGCGGTCGCTCCGGATCGCTGCCTCGACGTCGGCGCCGGCGACCTCAGGCCGGAACACCCTTCCGACAAGGACCAGGCGCACGGGGAGCCGCTCGGCGAGTGCGATGATCCGCTGACTGCTCCACCCTCCGCCGCCCTCCGCCGCCCCTCGCCGCCCTTCGCCGCCCTCGTCGTTATCGAGCGCGGCGAGCGTCAACGCCCGATAGAGCGCGCCCGAATCCAGATGCGCCCACCCCAGTCGCTCGGCCACCTTGCCGGCGGTGGAACTCTTGCCGGAGGCTGCGGGGCCGTCAATCGCGATTACTCTGAGCACGCAGTAACCTAAACAACGAGGGGCGACTCGACAGAGCCGCCCCTCGTGTGCTGCAATGTGACTGCCTACTTCGCGGGCTTCGAGTTGACCTTGGTTGACGTCGTCTGGCCCACACTGATCGCCGGACGGCCCAAGACACCGCCGCCCACGACCAGCCGGAACCCACCAGTGCTCCCTGGATCAAAGCTCAGATCCCCGAAGGTAGCGAGTCCGGCGTTGTTCGTCGTCTGCGTCAGCGTGCCGAGCAGAGTCTTCGGAACGCCGTTGTTGTTGACGGCGAGGATCGAGATCTGCGTCCCACCGACCGTGGCGCCGGTAATCGGATCCGTCGCGCGCACCTGCACCGTGAAGTTCTGGCCCACCGTGACCGACAGCGGCGGCTGAACCGTGAACGCGAGGTTGACGCTCGGCACGTCGTCCAGCCCGAACTCGCTGCCAATTCCGCCGGTCGAACCGCCGATGCCCGCCCTGGTGAGCGCGGTCGCCAAGAGGGTTCGCGGCAGGACCAACTGTGCCAGCGCGTGCGTCCAGGAGAATCGTCTCGCGCGCGACGCGAGCCCACCGCAGGTGGACGCGTCGAGGAAGTATGCCTCCCCGAAAGTCAGCAGCCCTACGTGCTCCTCGTGCAGCATGGACGTCGTCGCCGTGTTCGGATCAACGCACACGCCGACGATGGCCGCCGGCGCGAACGTGGCGTTGCGAGGCAGCACCTTCCAATCGTAGGTCTGGGGCGTCGAGCCTGGCCGGCCGTAGAACGCGATGCGCGCCGGCGCGGGATTGCCGCCGAGCGTCGTGGCCCACGTCACCCCGAGCTGCGGGGCGACACCCGAAAAGGAACCGCGCGACAGCACAGGGTCGCTCGCGGCATCCGCAGCCCCACCGCGCACGCCAAGGGCGCCCGGCATGGCGGTGGTGATGGCGACGGTGTAGTCCTCGGGATAGTTCTCAGGCAACTCGGCGAGCGTGCCGAACATGCAGGCGGTGATCTTGTTGATGAGCGACGACCCCGCGCTCGCCGTTCCGCCCGTTCCCGTCTGTGCGTTCCGGGCGATGATCGCGATGATGTCGAACCCACGATCGCGCGCGGTCACGCTGCCGGGTCCCGCGGCGCCGATCTGATCGAGGAGTGTGCGAACCGTCTTGGCGTCGGTCGAGTTGAAGTACTGCGACACCAGTGAGTTCGTCCCGCTGAGATCGCAAGCGGGAACAGCTGTCAATGCGGTCACCGACGCCATCGGACCCGACGGCAATTCGGTGCGCCGTTCCCCGCACGCGATCACAATCACGCCTGCAGCGATCACGATTCCGCTCCACACCCATCGCTTCATGTTCTCTCCATGAGGTTCGAGATACCGGACACACCTCCGGCCGGGCGCGACATGGCAAACAACGGTCCCAACACGTCGTGCTAGGTAAGACGCGCTACTGCACTACTTGATGTGAAAAGGGAAACGCCGACGGAGGGAAACCTGTATGCCCACCGGTACAGAACTGCTTATCGGCCCGTCCCAACCAATGCCACAAATCGCGGATCATCCCGCAGACCCCTGTAAAACCACGTTTCATCCCGCGCGATCGACTCCCGGTCCTGCGGATTTGTCGCCAGGAAGCGACCCAGGAGCCGCAGCGCCTCATCGCGATCACCCATTACGTTGCGGGCCGCCACCTCGAGATACATGAGATCGTTTGTCGGATCGACGCTGGGATCGGCGCGCGAGCGGAGCGCGACGGCCCGAGCGCTGTCGCGCAGCCCCGCGTTTGCCAGGGCCATCGACAACATGATCTGCGCGCGCTTGCGACGGTACTCCTGCTGATTCTGGGGATACAGGCGAGCGTACTGCTCGACCAATCCCCACAGTTTGGGCACGTCGGGCTTGAGGCCGTGAATCGCGTACAGCGAAATCCGGCACTCGGTAAAGTACGGGTCGCTGGGGAAACGGCGTTGCCCCTCCCCGCACCATCGGGCCGCTTCGGCCGCGTCCTCCAGGTCCAGCGACGCCGCAAAGAGGCGCCAGAGCACAGCGCTCGCCTCGGTGAGATACTCATCCGCTTCCCACGCCTGCAGTGCGGCCAGCTTGCCTTCGGCGGTCGCGGATTTCCGCATGAGCAGATGGCTGAGCAGTCCGAGCGCCGAAGCGCGCCGCGGGTTCGAGCGCGCCGCGCCGCCCGCGCGCAAATCAGCTTCGGCCGCCGCGAGGAGCCGATCACCGGAGAGCGAGCCCACGTCCACATTCAGCAGGTAGCGCATGTAGCGCATCGTGCCACGCAGATGAATCGCTTCCGAGTCGGTGCGGAGCGCGAGCGCCTGGTCGGCAAAGCGAAGTCCGCGATCCGTCCATTCTGTGGCGGGACCCTTGTCGAGACCCACGATGCGGCGTTGATCCCAGGCCAGCCAACCCCGCTCGACGATCGGCGTGGTCCACTTGCCGTCGCGTGCCGAGGCTCTAGCCAACAACGAATCGGCGTGCGCCAACACGGCGGTGGCGCCGGGGAGATTGCCGGCCGCGATCAGCCCGTCCGATGTCTTCCGATCCTCCGCCGCCTGCTGCACCAGCTCCCACGCAGCGACGCTGCTCGTGGCCGCGCGCGTCTCGCGCAGCTGAACCTCTTCACCAATGGCGAGGCGGAGAAACTCCGCCACCGCGCGTGACAGCGTGTCCTGGAGCGCGAAGAGCTCCGTCCGTGGGCGCTCGAGTGTCGTGCTCTTCGTTTCCGTGCCTTTCGCCGCATCGACCAGCGCGACGTCCACGCGCAGGCGGTCTCCTTCCTCGGTCACGGTGCCTTGCACGATGGTGCCGACGCCGAGCGAGCGTCGCAAACTGTCCGACCGGACGGGAGTCGATGCGTTGCGGAACGGACGCACGCCGTTGGCCGAGATGACCTGCAGCGCCTTCACAGCCGAGAGCTCGTGAATGAGCGTTTCCGTGAGGCCGTCAGCGAGATACTGCGTGCGCGTGGAATCGCCGCGATGCTCGAAATACAGAACCGCAATCCGCCGAGGATCGGCATCCCCCCCCGCCATAGCAGTTCCTGCTTTTGCATTGCCGCGAATGGCGCCGAGGAGAGCCCACGCCGCGCCAAGCAGAACAGCACCGCCGACAGCCGTGGCGACCGGCTTGAGCCACGCGCGGGGCCGGGCGGACAGCGACGACGGGGTTAGGCGCCGCCGCACGGTCGTCGGACGACTCGGCACCGCCAAGGCGTCGGCGAAGAGTGTGGTCGTGGCAAAGCGATCGGCCGGAACCTTGGACAACGCCTTGAGGAGCGCGTCCTCGAGCGCTTCGGGCAGGCCGGGACGCACGATGGACGGGGGCGACACCATGTCGAGGGAATGACGGGCGATGATCGCCTGCGCCGTCGGTCCGGTGAACGGCGGCTGGCCAACGAGCAGCTCGTACAGCACGCACGCGAGGCTGTACTGATCGCTCCGCCCATCGATCTGCGCCGCGCCCGTCGCCTGCTCCGGGCTCATGTAGGTGGGCGTGCCGATGACCGTCCCGGTCTTGGTCAGCGACTGCTCGTCGGCGTCATCGATCGCGCGCGCGATGCCGAAATCCGCGACCACGGCCGTGCCGTCCGACAGCATGATGTTGTCCGGCTTGATGTCGCGGTGCACCACGCCGCGGCTGTGGGCGTAGCTCAATGCCCCCGCCACCTCCGTGATGATGCGAATCGCCTCTTCCTGCGACAGCTGCTTTTCCCGAGCGAGGCGGTCGCGTAACGACTCACCCTCGACCAGCGGCATGACGTAATAGAGGAGGCCCGCGGCGTTGCCGGAGTCGTAGAGCGGGAGGATGTGCGGATGCTGGAGGCGCGCGGCGATCTCGACTTCGCGCGTGAATCGCTCGGGGCCGATCTGAGCGGAGACCTCTTGATGGAGAACCTTGATCGCGACGTTGCGGCGGTGCTTGAGATCCTCCGCGAGAAACACAGTCGCCATGCCCCCGCGACCCAGCTCGCGCTCGACGGCATAGGCGCCCGCGAGCGCGCCGCGTAATGTCTCCAGCAATGCCGTCAGGATTGGTCCCCTAGGGAGAGTCCCTAGTCTAGCCCCCGGCATCACCCGCGGGCAAGCGTCCGCGGTCTGCCGCTGCCATGCCAAAACAGCATGGGAGTATGAACATCAGCGTGCGCCGACTCGGTCGAGGTCCTCGAAGAAACTCGGATAGCTGATCGCCACGGATTTCTTCTCTGACAGCTTCACATCCGCAGCGTCCACTGTCCCGAGCACCGCAAACGCCATCGCCAGCCGATGGTCTTTGGCAGTGTCGACCTTGCCGCGTGGTGGCTTGTCCGTGCCTTCGACGTGTAGATCGTTGCCGCGAGCCTCCGCCTGCACACCCACGGCCCGCAGATTGGCGGCGATCAACTCGAGGCGGTTGCTCTCCTTGACGCGCAGCTCGCCGACCTCTCGAAACACGGTTTCCCCTTTTGCGCGACTCGCCAGCACCGCGAGGACCGGTACTTCATCGACCAGCGTCGGAATCTCCGCTGCCGTCACCGCTGTCCCTCGCAATCCGGCCGGTCGCACGAGCAGATCGGCCACCGGTTCGCCGCCCTCATCGCGCAGATTCACGCGCTCGACATGGGCACCCATCCGCTCGAGCACGACGATGAAACCGGTGCGCGTCGGATTCACGCCGACGTTTTCGATGGTGAGCTCACCACTTCCCGCGAGAATCGCTGCTGCAACTAGAAACGCTGCGGACGAAGGATCTCCTGGAACGGACAAGGCGATGGGCGGATGGGCGGATGGGCGGACGGGCGGTTCAAACACAATGGCGCCGTCACGTTCACGTATGCTGAGGCCGAGATACGCGAACAGGCGTTCGGTGTGATCGCGCGAGCGGTACGGCTCCCGAATAGTTACCGGCACCCGTCCGGTGAGTCCCGCGAGCAGTATCGCGCTCTTGACCTGCGCGCTCGCAACCGGGCTCGTGTACGTGAGTCCGTGCAGCTTCCCGCCTCGAATCGTGAGGGGCAGGCTGTCTCCTCCTTCCTCTATATCGGCGCCCATCTGCTTGAGGGGTTCGGTCACTCTTCGCATCGGCCGGCGCCGCAGCGAGGCATCTCCGGTCAGCGTCGCGGCGAATGGCTGGCCCGCCAGAATCCCAAGCATGAGACGGGCCGTGGTACCTGAATTGCCGCAGTTCAAGCGTGCGCCGGGAGCCGTGAGCCGTGCGCCGGAGACCTTCACCAGCGAGTCTCGAATCGTGGAGATGTCCGCACCGAGCTGACGTAACACGCGGGCGGTGCTCTTCACGTCGTCACCGGTCAACAATCCGGACAGCTCGCTCTTCCCCCCCGCGAGCGCGGCGAGCATGAGCACGCGATGCGAAATACTCTTGTCGCCCGGCGGGCGGACGACCCCGCCGACCCGAGGCGTCCTAGCTGCTGCCAAGCCGGCGCCTCCAGGCGGCCGCGCGGGAGAGCCACGCCGTCAGCGTAGCGGCATCTCCCACCTCGAGCGCGCGCTCGACCGTGCCGAGCGATTCCTCGAGCGCCCTGAGCGCCGGCAGGATCTGGTCGCGGTTCATCAGCAGGATTTCGGTCCACAGCGCCGGGTCGCTCGCCGCGAGGCGCGTGGTGTCAGCCGCGCCACTGCCGAAGGACGATCCGGGAGGCGCGTACCGCGCCAGGAAGTCGCCCAGCAACGACGCCACGACTTGCGGCACGTGACTCGTGGCGGCGAGCTGCGCGTCGTGGCGCGCCGCGTCGAGCACGACCGGCTCGGCCTCGAGCACCTCCTGCCAGAAGTCTGCGACCTCGCGCGCCGCATCGGCGCCGTCTGTACACGGCGTCACATAAACGACGGCGCCGCGGAACAGATCGGACCGCGACGCCTCGAAGCCGTGACGATGGGTGCCCGCGAGGGGATGACTGCCCGCAAAGCGCTCGCGCAGGCCGAGCCGCTCCGCGCGCGCCACGATGCCGCGCTTGACCGACCCGACGTCGGTGATGAACGCGCCCGGTTTGAGCAGCGAGCCCACTTCTTCGAGCTGGGACAGATTCGCGGCGGGGGGGGCGGCGAGAATGATCAGATCCGCGGCGCGCGCGACGTCGCTGGCCCGCCCCGGCGCGTCGTCGAGGGCACCGTGCTGCGCCGCGAGCGCGCGCTCGGCCGGATCGGGCGACCACCCGATCACGGCAATCCCATCTCCCCTGCCCGGTTGCTTCACCTGCCGGGCAATCGAGCCGCCGATCGCGCCGAGCCCGATCAGGCCGAGGGTCTGGGGTCGCACGGCTTGGAAGGTACACGTCGCCCGCATATTATGGAGTCCCATGCGGGGTTGGTTGGGGGCTCCGAGCATCACTCGACTTTTTGCCGCGACGTTCATCGCGGTGGCGCTCGTTGGCCTGGTCACGCAGGTCGCGACCTGGCGCAGCGCCCGCGCCACCCAGGCCGCGATGGTCGCGTTGACCCAACGGCTCGAACGCATCCAGGGTCTCGATCCCTCACCCCGCATCGCCGCCGAAGCCACCGCCGCTGCCGAGCTCGCCGTCGATGCCGGCGACGATGCCGTGCAGGCGGCGCTCGCCGCGAGTGTGCTCTTTCTGGCGATGCTCGCCGTCCTCGGCCTGGGATTCTGGTACAACCGCCGCCGCCTCGCGGCCCCGTTCTCGCGCATCGCCCAAGCCCTGCAGCGTGTCGCGGAAGGCGAATACGCCGAGCGCTTGCCGGAGGACGAGCCGGCCGAGTTTGGCGTCATCGCGCGCGGGGTGAACGCCATGGCGCAGTCGCTCGCATGGCGCGAGGAGTTGCAGGCGTATTTGTCGCAGCTGCTCACCGCGCTGAATACGTCAGCGGATGACGCCGCGACCGGCATCGCGCAGGCGCTGGGCGTAATGGCGGGCGCTACCCGGGCGTCGGGCATCGTGCTATATCAGCCCGCCTACGACTCCAATGAATGGGCACCCACCACCGCCCGCGGGCTCGAAGCCCGGCCGGTCGCGCGCGCCACCATGCGCGACCTCGTGGGCGACGCGACGCAGGCCATTCACTATCGCGGTGAGGCCGTCCAGTCCGTGCGATATCAGCTGCGGCTTACGGCGCCTATGATGGAGGGGCTGGTGCTCGTTCCGCTGCGCGCGGGGACCAAGCTGGTAGGGGTATTAGGGGTCGTTCCGGGCGAGACCTTCGATGCCGACGAGCGGGCCGCGCTCGAGCAGGCGGCCCCGAACCTGGCGATCGCGTGCGAGCGCGGCTCCGCGCATCAGAATACCCGCCGCCTGGCCGTCGAGGTCCGGCAGACCGCCAAGCGGCTGGAGCAGCTCAACGCCGAGCTCGACGGCGCGATGAAGACCAAGGACCAGTTCCTGTCGAACATCTCGCACGAGCTCCGCACGCCGCTGAACAGCATCATCGGCTTCACCGACCTTCTCCTGACCCAGGAGATGGGGCCGCCGCTCTCCGCTCAGCAGCGGGACTTCCTCGAAACGGTCGCCCGTAATGGCCGGCATCTGCTCGAGCTGATCAACGAGCTGCTGGACCTGCAACGCATCGCGGCAGGACGGATGGAGATCAAACCGGAGCCGGTGGAGGTGGCGGCCCTGCTCGATGAGGCCGCGCGAAGCGTGACGGCCCAGGTGCAACAGCATCGCCACACGCTGTCAGTCACGCCGGCGCCCGCGGGTCTGCGCGTGCAGGCGGATCCAGGCCGCGTGCGGCAAGTCCTCCTGAACCTGCTTTCGAACGCGATCAAGTTCACGCACGACGGCGGCCGGATCACGCTGGCCGCCGCGGCGGTCAACGGCGGCCACGGTTCCGCGGTCCGCATTGCGGTCACCGACACCGGCATCGGGATCGCGACGGAAGATCAGCCCAAGCTGTTTCAGGAGTTTTCCCAATTGGACGCGTCCGCGAGCCGCAAGTATGAAGGAACGGGGCTGGGTCTTGCCCTGTCGCGGCGCTTGATCGAGTTGCACGGCGGAATGATCGGCGTGGAGAGCCAAATTGGGAAAGGCAGCACCTTCTGGTTCACGCTGCCGCAGGCGGGTTGAGCATGGCCACGATCATCGTCGTGGAAGACCAGCCCGACAACCTCAAGCTGCTCACGACGCTGCTTACGCTGAAGGGGCATCAGGTGATCGGACTTGCCAACGGTGACCGCCTGGCCGAGGTGGTGCGGACGCAGCAGCCGGCTCCCGATCTCGTGCTGCTCGACATTCAGCTGCCCGGCCGCGACGGCTATGCGCTGCTCGAGGAACTCAAAGCATTGCCCGAACGCTCGTGGAAGGTGGTCGCCCTGACCGCGCACGCGCTGCCCGAAGACCGCACGCGCGCCAGCGCGGCCGGTTTCGACGGCTACATCACCAAACCGATCGATGTGCGGACGTTTCCTGCGGAAGTGTCACGTTACCTGGGAGGATGACTCATGGGCGGTAAAGTGCTGCTGCTGGGGCGAGTGGTGTTCTCGTACTTTTTTCTCTACTCCGGATTCAACCACCTCACCAAACTCAGCGCGTACTCGCAGTACGCCGGCGCGTCGGGCGTGCCCGCGCCGACGCTGTTGACCGCGATCGCAGGCGTGATGCTGCTGGCCGGTGGCTTGAGCATTTTGCTCGGCGTGCAGGTGCGCTGGGGCGCATTGCTCATCACCGCGTTTCTCATTCCCGCGGCGTTCACGGTGCACAAGTTTTGGGGAATTGCGGATCCGATGATGCAGGCGAATCAGGCGGCGCATTTCTGGAAGAACATCACGCTCGCCGGAGCGTGTCTGATGATCTTTAGTTTTGTGACGCTCTACCCGGCCCGCTGGCCGTACAGCATCGGCCGCGCCGGCACGCCACCGGCCCTTTAGGGCCGCTCGGGCGGCGGTGTGTATGGGGGCGCGTGACGCGCCCTCTCCGCGTGCCGCAGGTGCATGTGCGGATTCGGATCGGGATTCGGATGGGGATTCGGGTTTGCGTCCGCTTCGTGCAGCGTGATCGAGCCGTTGACGGTGACGAGCTTCAGCGCGGGGCCACCGCTGCCGATCGTGCCGCGCAGATGCCGGGGCGTGATCTTGCCGATGATCTTCACCGGGAAGTCGGTCTCAACCCGGCCGTTGACCGTTTCGGCATCGATCTCGGCGTTGAGCTGAAGGGGCAGGCCCGCGCTCACCGAGCCGTTCACGGTCGTGAGCCGCACGTCGCCGCCCGTCAGTGACTGCATGTTCGCTTCGATGCTGCCGTTGACGGTGGTTGCCTGCACCGGACCGGCCGACGTATTCACCGCGATGCGGCCGTTGACCGTCGCGGCTTCCACCGGCGCGCTGACGCCGTCGATCTGTAAGGCGCCGTTCACGGTCGAAGCGTCGATCGGCACATTACGCGGCAGCTCCACCGTGAAGCGCACCGCGACGTCGTTCTTCCGCACGCCGTTCATTTTGTAATCGCCGCCATCGTTGCACTGGCGGTCGCGGGCATCCCACAACGCGCACACCGTCAGACCCTTCTCGGTGAGTACGGGAACGACCTGCACCGACTGCGGGTCCGACATGTGCCAGCTCTTCTCGGCGCGAATCACCAGACTGTCGCCGGCACCCGACACGACTTCGATGGGACCATTGGTGTTCCGAATCCAGACGTGCTGCGACGGCTTGATGAGTGCGTGGTATTCCCACGGATCGCCGACGTGACGGCCGCGGCCGAAGAGATCGCCGCCCTCGCCGTCACCCCAATTGAAGTCGCCGAACGCGCCCAGGGCGCCGAGCGACGAAGGCACGTTGACCTTGATGCTGCGAATGAAGAGCCCGGCGCCGACCACGAGGCCGAACAGCACGCCGCCGCGAATGATCTCGCGACGCCAGGTGCGCCAGATCCGCTTCGCGGTGGAGGGCGTAGCTACTTGATCGATTGACATGTTCATGAGTATCCGCTGTTACGAGTATCCAATCTGATAGGTTTCGCCCGGATACGCGACCGCCCGCCGAACTGCGCGGGCGGTGCGGTCCGATCCCCGAGGGAGGTCAGGGGATCAGCTTAGGGTACACTTTGGCTGAGCGGTTGCCTCGACCGTCACGGGGGCCAGCATCCCCCCGTACCAGACGCGGTTAGCGTCCTCGGTCGGGTCAGTGGTTTCGACCGTTCGGGCCACACGGCGGAACGTGGCCGCACGGTCCATGGTCATGGCGGCTTGGGCGGCGAAGCCGTATCCAAAGGTCAGGATCGTCGCGATCAGCAGGGTCAGGCCGCGCATTGCAACCTCCAAACTAAGAGACATTGTCGAATCGGTTCAGAGGGTAAGACGCTGGGGCGGCCTGAAAGGTTGCATGGGATTTTGAGTTGACAGGTTCCGGACTCGTGAGGACGGACACAATGAAACGGGGCACGCGTTGCGCGTGCCCCGTTCCTTTGTCTCCGCGAATCGATTAGTACCCGGTGTTTTGAACCAATCCCGGCGCGACGTCCAGCTCATTCAACGGGATCGGGTAGAGCTGCTGAAATGCCGGTATTCCCATTACCGCCACCGCCCTGCCCGTGCGGACCAGATCGGGCCAGCGATGGCCCTCGAACGCCAACTCGAGGCGGCGCTGCTGCAAGATCGAATCCATTGCGGCCGGTTGTCCCAGCGTCACGAGATCTAGCGGCCCGAGGCCCGCGCGCGCGCGCACAGCGTTCACCCCCGAATCGGCTTCCGCGAGCTTGCCCTGTTGTGCCTGGGCTTCCGCCTGATTCAGCAATACCTCGGCGTAGCGGATGACATGGAAATCCTCACCACCGATCCCGCTGCCCCACTTCGAACCGTATACCTGGCTGCCCTGAAACGAAATGTCGTGCTTCCCGCGAAGATCCGCGGTAACGAACGACGCCGGCGTGCCGTTATAGCCCGGGGCGTACTGCCGGATGAAGCCCGTGGTTGGCCCGATTTCGCGACGGCCCCCAGCCGTACCCTTCGCACGATAGTAGTAGCCAAGGAGCTGGAAATCGGTGGGCGTAAAGTCGAGGACAAAGATCGCCTCGGCGCCATAGCCATCGTTGAACAGATTGCCGTAAACCGGGTCGAGGTTATAGCCCATCGCTGTGACGGCTCGCGCTTCGGCTTCTGCCCCAGCCCAATTCTGTTGAAACAGATACACGCGCGAGCGGATCGCGTGAACCGCGCCAAGATTACCATGCGTCGCACCAGCCGATTGGCCGGAAACCGTCATCAAGGATTCGGCTTTGGCCAGGTCGCTGAGAATCCGCGTATAGACATCGCCCGTCGTGGCCCGCGTGACCTGCGCAGCCGATGCGATATCAGACGCCGGCACCGGCACCAGCGGAATGGGAACACCCAAGCCAGTCGTCGCCTGCTCGCCCCAGAGCGTCTGCAGGTTGTGGAATGTCAGCCCGCGCGCAAAGTAGGCCTCGCCCAGGATTTGGTCCCGCTCGCTGGGCCACGCGGGTTCGTCCGAGACGACCGTGGGCACACGATCGATGAGGATGTTCGCGCGACCGACGACGCCATACAGCGCATCCCACAATCCTTCGATCGTGGTATTGTCGGCCGTTAGCTGATTGTTGTCCGCCAGCCGATATGTGGTGAACGTGCCCGTGTGACGAACGTCGTCGCCGGACAAGTCACCAAAAAAGACGAATGTGCCACCGTAGTATCCGGTGCTCTGGAAGCCGTCATACATCCCCGCAAGCGCGGCCCGTGCTCCTGCCGGGGTCTCGATCGCGGTCGCCTCCGGGACCTGATTGATCGGTTTGACGTCCAAAATCGAATTGCAGCCGGCAGCGACGAGCACCACCACCGCCGGGAGAAGAGTCTTGCGTGTCATATACGCTCCCATGGGATGGTTAGAATGCGCCGGAGATACCGACCATGATCGTGCGTGCGAGCGGATACGCGTAGAACTCCGTCGCAAGCGAGATGTTGGAACTCGAGCCGTTGCTATTCACGTCGGGCGAGTACCCGGTGTACTTGGTCCAGGTATGGAGATTCCTGCCGGAGACATAGATCCGCGTGTCGGTCATCCGGAGTGTCCGGGCCAGCTTCGTGGGAATCGTGTAGCCCAGCGTCACGTCCTGCAGCCTGACGTATGAGCCATCCTCGAAATAACGGCTCGAGATTCGCCCGACCACGTCGGACGTCCCGTCGAAGCTCGGCCGCGGCTGGTTGGTGATGTCCCCGGCCTGCCGCCAGTGGTTCAGCAGGCTGCGGAACTTGTTGTCGTAATAGTAGCCGGCATCGTTGGCGAAGACGTTGATGGCATTGAAAATCGTGTGCCCCTGGGTGAACTGGAGGAACGCCTTGAAGTCGAAGCGCTTCCAGTTCACCGTATTCGTCCAGCCGCCCCAGTACTTGGGATGCGGGCTGCCGACAAACACGCGGTCGGCGGCGTCGACCGTGCCGTCATTGTTGATATCGGCGTACTGCGCATCGCCCGTCGCCGGATCCACCCCCGTGAACCGGAGCGCGTAAAACTCGCCCAGCGGGTGGCCCACTTCGACGCGATTGACACTGTACAATCCCGACGTGAACGGCTCGTTCGCGTACAGTTTCGCGACTTTGTTGTGATTCCACGAAATGTTGAAGTCGGACGTCCAGTGCCAGCCGGCGGGATCCGCCGACTGAACCGCCAGCGCGGAGATCGTCAGCTCGTAGCCGCGGTTCTCCATGCTGCCGATGTTTTGCGTCACCGTCGTGAGGCCGCTCGTGGAGGTGATGGGCCGGTTGAGTAGGAGATTGTCGGTCAACTTGTTGTACCAATCGGTGATGATGTTCACCCGGTTCCCGAAGATGCCGAGATCCAAACCGGCGTTGTACTCCCGCGTCTGCTCCCACTTCAGCGCGGGGTTCCCGAAACTGCTGCGGGCATATCCCGGCACGGCGCCATAACTGGCGCGACCGAACCGGGACAGCGGGGCGAAGTTGTCGGCGATGTCCTGGTTCCCCGTGACGCCGTACGAGAGACGCAGCTTGAGGTTGCCCCGGCGCGCGAGGCCGTGCGCGAACGGCTCATCGGTGATTTTCCAACCGAGCGCGATGGCCGGGAACGTACCCCAGCGATTCTCGGACCCGAATCGCGAGGAACCGTCGGTGCGGACACTCGCGGTGAGCAGGTACCGATCCTTGAAGCTCGCGTTCGCGCGCGTGAAGAATGAAACCAGATTGTAACCGGTCCAGTCGCCGTCATAGGCGACCACCGTGGCGGCATTGCCGGGATACTGGAACTGATCGCCCGGGAATCCGATGCCGTCGACCAGGTCGAGCTCCGACTGATTCCACTCCGCACTCGACCCGAGGGTGACTGCCAGGTTTGCCGCCGGCGCGATGCGCGGATGGAAATCGGCGAACCCTTCGATGACGTAGCGCGTCGGCGTGTTGTTGCCGATGATCGATTCGCCCCCCACGCTCTCCCCGTAGGAGCCGGCAACGTTCGGCGAATACCAGCGGAGGTCACGCAGGTTCAGGACATCGGCGCCGAAACGGCCATTCAGCGTGACCAGGTCGCTGACGGTATAGTTGGTTTCGACGCTCCCGACCACCCGCAGGAGCCGCGACTCCGTCTTATCATAGGTCGCGATGGCGACGGGGTTCTCGTAGGCCAACCCGTCGTCGGTGGTCGTGAAGATGTCCGTGTCCGGACGTTTGACCGGGAGCCAGGGTTGGCTGGCGATGGCATTCGTCCCGACCCCCGCGATACTGTTGTCATTCTCGATGCGCTTGTGCGTTTCGTTGCTCACCGAGAGCGCGCTGCGGAAGTGCAACTTCTGGGACGCGGTGACGTCGAGGTTGAGCCGACCCGCATCTCGCGTATAGCCCGAGGCAATCACGACCCCGTCCTGGTTGAATCGCGACCCCGACAGGAAGTACTGCACGCGATCCGAGCCGCCGTTCAGTCCGATGGTGGCATTCGTGACCGGCGCGGTCTGGAAGACGGCGGCCTGCCAATCAGTCCCCTTCCCATTGTGCGCGACGTCGAAAGTGTCGGGATTGCCGAAGTAGAAGGCCCCATAGCCGTCGTTCTCGGCGCCTTCATTCATGTACGTCACGTATTCGCGGGCGTTCATCAGGTCCCAGCGGCTATCCTGCGGGACGACCTGTGAGCCCGCGTACGTCGTGTACGTCAGCCGGGTCGCCCCGGGGGTTCCGTGTTTCGTCGTGATCATCACGACGCCATTCGAGCCACGCGATCCATAGATCGCCGCCGCAGCGGCATCCTTCAGAATGTCGATTTTTTCGACCTCATCGGGATTGATCCCCGTCGTCGCGGTAAGATCCTGGCCGCCGACACCCAGCTGCGAGAAATCGTCCCGCAGCATCGGGACACCGTCAATCACGTAGAGGGGCTGGTTGCTTGCGGAGATCGACGCGGCGCCGCGGATCCGCACGGTCATCCCCACGCCCGGATTGCCGGCGTTCTGGATCACCTGGATACCGGCCGCCTTGCCCTGCAGCGCAGCATCGATACCAGCCACCGGCGTGTTCTGTATCTGCTCGGAACTGACCGACGCGACCGAGCTGCTGATGTTCGCGCGACTGTCGCTGCCATACCCGGTCACGACGACGTCGCTCAGGGTCGTGGCTGCCGCCGAGAGCTCGAAGTCCATCGTGGCACTGCTGCCATCGGTCAGCGCGATCTGCCGCGTCTGCGCCGCGAAGCCGATGCGCTGCGCGCGGAGCGAGACCGTTCCGGCGGGCACCGACGCGAGCGTATAGCGGCCGTCGCGATCGGTGAGCGCGCCGAGGGCGCTGCCGACCACCGATACCCGCACGCCGGGCACGGGCTGCGTGGTGATCGAGTCGACGACGCGACCGCTGACTGTGGCAGTTCCTTGGGCGGCGAGCGGCGTTGTAAAGAGGAACAGACCTGCGGACAGGAAAACCCAACGTAACAGACGCTTCATGGCGAACCTCCCGTTAAGAAGGGAAACGGCGGTCTCCACCATGTTGCGGTTCGATGCGACGCTCTGCAAGACCCCTAGTTAGGTAGCGAAACCCGATTCGTCGCGGGATCGAAGGTCGAACCCGCGGGAAGGAAATGCAGCGTCACATCGCTCGCGCCCAGGGCTCGTGGGGCGATCGTAACGAGCGCGCGGCGCGCGTCGTAGACGACCACCGCGCCCGCGCCTCGCACTGTCCACGTCCCGCCAGGGCCGATCTCCAGCGCCGTGGACTCGTCGATGCCGGCGCCCAGCAGTGTAGGGCGCTCGAGCACGGCCGCGAGCAGCCGGTTCTGCCGCTCGCGCCGAATGAAGTGCTGATCGACGATCGCGCCGTGCAGGAATCCGAAGCCGGGCGCGACCTCGATCACGCTGCGCGCGATCGTGGGAAACTCGTCACCGTAGTAGCCGAGGGTGTCGCCGGGCGGATGCTGATTCCCCGTCAGCATCGAATCGGAGAGCACCGCGGCGCCTGCCGACGTGCCGCCAACGACGGCACCGCGGTCGTAGGCGGCCTGCATGGCTTGGAGCGTGGGCGTGCCGCGCAGGATCGGCGCGAGGCGCGTCTGATCGCCGCCCGTGAACCAGATGCCCGTGACGCCGTCGAGCCGCCGCGCGCTCGACGCACTCTCGGCCTGCGCGCGCGTGAGGACCAGCACGAAGGCGTCCGCCCCGAAGTCTCGGAGCTGGACGGCCTTTTCGTCGCCGCTCGCCTGCGCGTCTGCGGAGGCCATCGGCACGACGGCGATGCGCGCGTGCCCTCGTCCGCCCGCCAGCTGCACGAAGCGAGCAACGAGCGAGTCGGATTGCGTGCCGCCGCCGACAATGAACAGCGACCCGCGCGGACGCTCGGACCCGACAGCGCCCGTCCAGGTGAAGAACCCGAGGAGGGTAACCGCCGCTGCGCGGGTCAGAGTCGTAGTCCACCTCGCAACATCAGCCGGCTCAGCTGCTCCGCGCGCTCGATGTCCCCCGGCGCCGTGAACGCATACTGTTCGACCGCATACACGAGTCCGACACTGATGCGGTCGCGTTCATACTCGAGACCCACCGCCCCATCGAGCGTGATTGCAGCGGAGGAGAGGCCTTCGATCGCCGCGACGGGAATCAGGCCAATCCGTCCGATCGCGTGCAATCGCCCGCCGCTGAATGCGGGCCGAACTTCCGCACCGATCCGCCCCACGACCCAGTGTTGCCGGCCGGCGTCGCTGGAAATTGCCCGGAAGGTCACCCCACCGTAGAAACCCCACACCGACGCTAACTGGTAACGGGCCAGCGCCTCAGCTTCGCCGATGCGACGATCCAGATCTGCCGCGTCTGCCGCCTGCAGCTCACCGCCCAGCCCGCGAAGACTAATCGCCACGCGAGAGCTGAGGCGCCCTGCCACGCCGAATTCGAGTGCCAAACCGCTGAACTTCTCGAGTCCGTAGCCGGCATCGACGCGCTGCTCGACGTAGCCGAGTCCGCCGGTCCCGATCCACCTGCCCTGGCTTGGGGCGCGCCCAGCGGTGAGGACGAGCAGCGCCGCGACCCACGCCGCCGCATTGCGGATTCGGATCACGGCGCCGCGCCCGCGGCCGGCCGGATCACGAGAATCGTCTGCGCCAGCCGTTCCGCGTTGCGCTGTCGTATCTGTTGATTCGTCGCGGCGCGCTGCGCGCGCTGGCGCTCGTTGGCCGCAATGTTCTCCGGGCGGCCACCGCCCCGCCGCGTGAAGAAACTGCCGACTCCGACCGCGACGCCGGCTGTGGCGACGACGGTGGCCATGCCTCGCGACTCGCCCAGGCCGCGGTTCGTGCCGATCTCCGACAGCAGGAACGCGCCCGCCGCCACACCGAGTCCCTTGAGCAGATCGGTCGTGCCCGCCGACTTCTCGTAGCGTTCCGGCAACAACGCAGGGGGCTGCAAGTCGGGCAGCGTGTCTTCCAGCGGCGGGAACTCCTGCTGGACGTCGAAATACGCGCTCGCCGAGTCGGTTCCTGCCCCAGCGCGCAAGCGACTCTGCGCGAGCAGCACGACGGCGTAGCGTCCCGACGGCGCGAGCTGCCCGTTGGCCAGCACGCCATCCCACTCGATTTCACGCAGCCCGTCGATCTCTCCGACGAAGAGCGGGAACGCAAGCGCCGGCGCGATTGCGCGGATCTCGCAGCGCACCGAGGCCGCATGCGTCGCGACGACCGTAAACGCCATGCGCTCCGTGCGCGGGTCGAGCCGCGTCGCGGCGACGGACCGCACCCCGATCCGGAACACCGCCCGCCGTGCCATCCGAAACGCATCCACCTGGGTCGGCGTGAACTGTGCCGGATCGAGATCGGTAAACGGATCGCGCTCGAGCGCGGCGCGAAAATGCGTGACCCCTGAATCGGTCGCGCCGAGCAGGACGAGTGCCGCGCCAAGATAGAGATTGGCTTCCACGCGCTGCGCGGCTGTTACGTCGTACGACCACCCTGGAGAGATGATCTGGTGCAAGAGCGGCAGCGCACGCTCCAGCTCGAGCTGTTCGTAGAGATCGCGTGCGCGACGCAGGGTCGCCGCGGTCGTGTCCTGGGCGGATGCGGGGACACTGAGCGCACTTACGCACAGCACCACCAGGACGACGCGTCTCATTCCGACGGAACGCGCAATGTCACTCGGCCCAGGGTGTGTGTGACGCCCGTCTGCACGATGATCGTTGTGTCCCAGGCCTGGTAGCCGGCGGCCTGCACGCGCAGCCGTCGCGCGCCCGTCGGGATCCGAAGATCGACCACGCCCCCGATTCCGACGCGCCGGCCATCGACGAGAATCTCTGCGCTCGACGGGCTGGTCAGCAGGCGGAGCTTGCCGGTCAGCACCGGCGCCGGGCGCGGGGCCGGGGCGGGGGCGGGGGCGGGGGCCGAGAGCGGAGGGGGCGTGGGAGCCGCGGGGGCCACGGGAGCCACGGGAGCCGCGCTGCCGGTCAATCGCGTAACGGCCCAGCCTGCTCCGGCCACGAGCGCCACTGCTGCCGCGTACGCGAGCGAGCGCAAGGCGCGCCCCGCGCGCGTGGTCCGCGGCACCGCCACCGCCGCCGGCGGCACCGCGAGCGTGGGCATGTCGGGGAGCGCCGGGAAGGTCCCCGTGTTGATCCTTGGGGCGCTGTCCCCGCGCGCGAGATCGCGGAGGGTGCGGCGGCTCTTCGTATGCTCGATCGCCGTGAAAGGAATCGCCTCGAGCGCATGGAGCATGTCGTTCGTCGAGCCGAACCGCTCCGTTGGATTCTTGCCCAAAGCCCGGCCGATGACGTCGAGCAGCGCCGGCGGGATGTCCTGGCGCGCGAAGCGCAGGTCGGGGGGCCGCGTGAAGAAATGATGCTGGATGATTCCCGCCAGCGTGTCCGATTGAAATGGTGTCGCGCCTGCGAGCATCTGAAACGCCACGACCGCCAGGGAGTACTGATCGCTTTGCGGGCCCGCGCGCGCCCCGGAGCACTGCTCAGGGCTCATGTACGCGGGCGTGCCAATCAAGGTGCCGGCCACGGTCAACGTGACGTCGCTGGCGCGCAGCGCCACCCCGAAGTCCGTGACGATCACGCGGCCCTCGCTGTCGATCAGGATATTCGCCGCCTTGACGTCGCGATGCACGATCCCGCGCTGGTTGGCGAAGGAAAGCCCGCGGGCGGCGTCGCACAGTACCGTCAGCGCGACCGGGACGGGGAGCGCGCCCTGCGACTCGAGAATCGCCTCGAGTGATCGGCCCTCGATGAACTTCATCGCGATGTGAAAGATCCCGCCCAGCAGGCCGACACGATACACGGGAATGATGTTGGGATGATCGAGCGACGCGACGGTCTGCGCTTCGCGTTTGAATCGCTCCGCGGCCGCCGCGCTCAGTCCGATATCCGGCCGCAGGACTTTGAGTGCGATCGATCGCTGCAAGGCGATCTCCGTCGCGCGATACACGATCGCCATGCCGCCCCGCGCCAGCTCGCTTTCCACTTTGTATTCGCCGTCGAAGATGCGCCGGACGCGGGCCAGCATCGCTTCGGACTCTTCGACCTCGACGACGATCGTGGACGCGTTGGGATCGATGATCTTCGACCCGCAGTAACCGCAGAACCGCGTCGACTCCGCAAGCTCGGTGCCGCACTCGAAGCACTTCACGGATTCACCCGGACCTGCTGGCGCAGCGTGGGAAAGGAGTCGGTGTAGATCGACCCGATGAGCTTGATGGTCAGCGTACCGAAACCCTTGCTCAGCGCAATCAGGGTGTCGCCGTTGGTCGAGAATGCCAGGATCGATGGATCAGACGAGCTGATCGCAACGCGAGCATTGGCGATGACCGTTCCGTCGATGGTGGCGGACACGGCAAAAGGCGTCCGGTCACTGACGTTGAGGGTGGTGGGGCCGGCATAAGTCAGGACGACATTGCCGACCTGTTGCGAGCTAAACAGGTCCGCAAAGCCGCACGCGAGCGTGATGCCGCCGCAGAGCGCAGGAACGATATGCCGGAGCCGCATGGTCGGTGTCCGCCTGGCCTGGCGCGCGTGGCGCACCCCAGCCGTCCGGTGAGTGGAAGTGGGGGCCAAGGTAGGGGTTTCGTCCGGCCTGGCAAGGGGTTACGTCACGTCAGAGCACGGCGGGGCAGATGCTCGGGGCAGGACTCGAACCTGCAAGGGGTCGCCCCCGAGGGATTTTAAGTCCCTTGCGTTTACCGATTTCGCCACCCGAGCGGGCCTTCGGAATGACCAATGATCAATAACCAATGATCAATGATCAATGACGAATGATCAATGACGAATGATCAACTATAGCCGCTCAGTATGGGCTCCTGCCGACGCCACTACCTCGGTGATCGGTGGCTCGCGGCCGTAGGCGCGCTCGAACGCGCGCTCGATCGCCGGGATCGTCTTCTTGTCCGTCTTCCCGACGAGCACGATCGCCGCCCCGCCCCACCCCGCACCGGTAAGCCGCGCGCCCCACGCGCCCGCGCGCTTTGCGGCACCCACCACCGTGTCGAGCTCCGGCGAGCTACACTCGTACAACCGGCGACACGACTCATGCGACTCGAAGAGCAGCTTCCCGAACTGTTTGAGCTTTCCTCGCTCCAAGAGCTCAGCGGCGAAGCGCGTGCGCGCGGTCTCGCTCACGACGTGCACCGCGCGCGAGCGCAACGGCTCGCGCAGGGAACGCTTGAGCCGCGGCAACCACTCGGGCCGCCAGCTCGCGAGCCACACCAGCTCGGGAAGCTCGATCTTCAGGCGTGTCACCGCCGCTTCACACTCGGCGCGTCGTTCCTTGAGACCGCCCGTCGCGAGATCGTGACGTTTGCCGGTGTCCACGAGCAGCAGGCGGGCGCCGAAGGGGATCTGTTTGGCCTCGAGCGACGCGCATTCGAACAGCAGCGCGTGATCGCGTTTGCCGAGCGCCGAGATCGTCTGGTCCATCAAGCCACACGGGACGCCGACGTGATCGTGCTCCGCGCGATACGCGACGCCGGCGATCTGGCGCGGCGTGAGTCCGGGCGCGAACGCCTTCGCCGCGGCGACAGACAGCGCGGCTGAGGACGAGAGCCCGGCCCCCACCGGCACGTCGGACGCGACGGCCACGCGGGCGGACGTATCCGCCGGGATCGCGTCGAGCGCCCACAGCTCGCGCAGCACTCCCGCGATGTAGGCGGCCCACGTCCTGGGCAGTTCCTCTTGCCATCTGAGCTTCACCACCACGTTGTCGCGCGTGGAAACCGCTTCCAGCACGCCGGCGTCGCCCGGCGCGACGGCCGCGCCCGGTCCGATCGCCGCAGTGGTGCGATGTGCGATGGCGATCGGCAGCACCGGACCGCCGTTGTAGTCGGTGTGTTCGCCAATGAGGTTCACACGCCCCGGCGCCGACGCGGCGGACCTAGGTGTTGTCCCAAATGTTTTATGAAACAGGTCTATCGCGGGTCGTGGCATGGGTTTGACTTTGAATCCGGCCAATGCTACCGTATCGCGGCCGGATTCACCATCTCCCCATTCTGGATTTTGGAGAACACGTATGCGGCGGTTCGCGTTGGTGGTGCTTGCCGGAGCTTCCTCGCTTGTCGCCGCGTCCCCACCCCGGCTGGCGGCACAGGGGTTCAGCGTATACGAGCACAGCACCTGCGCCATGGGCCGCGCGGGCGTCACCGCGGCCCGGCCCTGCGCGGACGGCTCGGCAATCTTCTTTAATCCAGCGGGAATAACCGGTCTTTCCGGCACCCATCTCAGCGCCGGCGTGACGTTCATCGGCGCGCACGGGAGCTTTACCGACGACTTCCTGGCCCAGCAGAGCGATCTCAAAAACCCCGTCATCCCCGTCCCCAACGTCTATCTCACCCATCAGTTCAGCCCGAAGCTGAATGCCGGACTGGGGGTGTACGCACCCTATGGCCTGCAGACCAAGTGGGATGAAAACACGTCGCCAGGCCGGTTCCTCGGCTATTTCACCGACATCCGCTCGATATATGTCCAGCCGACGATCGGTTACGAGATCAGCCCGAAGCTCAAGTTCGGCATCGGCGTGGCGTACATCCATAGCACTCTGAAGCTCAAACAGCGCACCGATCTCTCGACGCAGGTCGTCCCCGCCGCACTGGCCGGCCCGGCACTTTTACCACCCGGCACGACGTTCGGAATGCTGGGCGTCGCTACTGGGACGGATTTTGCAAACGCCAGCCTCGAGGCAACGGGCACCGGATTCGCGGTCAATTTCGGCGCGATCTACAAGGTGAACGATAAGCTCAGCATCGGCGGGCACTGGCTCACGCGAAAGCAGATCAACTACGACGGCAACGCGACGTTTACCCAGGTGTTGACGAATCTCGTGCTCCCCGTGGCGGTGGGTCCGCTCCCAGCCGGCACGCCCGTCGACGGCGTGCTGCTGCCGCTGTTTGGCACCAACGGCCCGCTGTCCAACGGCACGGTCTCGACCTCGATCGAGATGCCGCCCCAGGGCTCGCTCGGCTTCGCCTACAAGGTGAACGACGCCTGGTCGGTAATGGCCGATTGGCATTACATGGTGTGGGGCTGGTTCAATTCGGTCAACATCGACTTCGCGAACCCCGGGACGCCCGATCTCGCGCTGCATCCGCAGAACAAGGACACGCACGGCTTTCGCTTCGGCACCGAGTATCAGTACAACGCGAAGGTCATGCTGCGCGGCGGCTATTTGTATCACGGCGCCGCCTCGCCGGACCAGTTCGTGACTCCGCTCTTGCCCGAGGCGCCGCGCAACGAGTTCACCCTCGGCGCGGGGATCGAGCTGTCGCCGCGGTTCCACGCCGACCTGGCGTATCAATACATCAGACAGAACGACCGGCGCGGCACGGTGAATCTCGCGCAAGGGAACACCGGTCTGTACAAGTTCTCGGCCAACCTGTTCGGCCTGGGACTGGCCTACACTTTCTGAGGACCTGCGACTCATGATTCGGACCAACCGCTGCTCGGCCGCAGTCCTCGGACTCCTCCTGGCTGCTGCCGCTTGCGAAAACGACCAGCTGAACCGGCCGTTCGCCACCACGCCGGTCGATCCCCTGTTCGACCGCTACGTCTCGATGGGGAATTCGATCACCGCGGGCTTCCAGTCGGGCGGCATCAATGACAGCACGCAGAATCAGTCGTACGCGGTGCTGCTCGCACAGGCGATGCACGCGCCGTTCTACGTCCCGCTGATGCGCAAGCCGGGCTGCCCGCCGCCGTTCACGAACGTGTTCACCCAGCCGCCCACCCGCGTTAGTGGCGGCACCGCGACGACCTGCGCGCTACGGACCATTCCGGCGAACCCGCCGCCATTCATCAGTAACACCGCGGTGCCTGGCGCCGAGGTAGAGGACATCCTCAATAATCTCGACAGCGCGTCGAACGCCAATTCGCTGACGCAGTTCTTCCTCGGCGGACTGACACAGGCGCAGGCGATGCAGCGCGCGCAGCCGACCTTTGTGACCATCTGGATCGGCAACAACGACGTGCTCGGCGCCGCGACCAGCTCTCCGAACGCCGGCGACAGCACCAAGATCACGTCGGTCACAAATTTCCAGGCGCGTTACACGGCGATGCTCGATGCCGTGGATGCCGCCGGGCCGCGCGGTGGTGTGTTGATGGGTGTCGCCAACGTCACTGCGATTCCGTACTTCAGCACGGGCGGGACGTATTGGGCGATCAAGAACGGGCTGGTTCCGGGCGCGCCACCGTTGCCGCCGGCATTCACCGTCAGCAACAACTGCGCTTTGATCGCCAGTGGCATCCCGGGCGCACGCGGCGACTCGACGCTGGTACCCTTCCCGTACGGCGCGGCGTTGATCGGCGCCGCAGCTCAGGGCGCGCCGCGCAACCTCGATTGCGCCGATACGGTCGCCGCGGTGGTCGTACCGAAGGAGCTGGTCAAGCTGGTCGCAGCGGTGACGGCCTACAACACGTTCATCTCCGCCCAGGCGCAGCCGCACGGGTTCGTCTACTTCAATCCCAATACGGCGCTCGACTCACTGCGGCAGGTCCCGACGGCGGTACGGCCGTTCCCGCTGATCGGACAGCCGTGTGCCGCGAATCCGTTCGGAACGGCGTTCTCCTGCGACGCGGTGCACCCGAGCGCGTCCACGCACCGGTTGATCGCCATCAAGCTGCGCGATGCGATCAACGCGGCGTACACGACAGACATTCCGCCGATACCCTGATCGACAAGGGCGGCAGAGGGCGGCAAAGGGCGGCAATGGGGTATGCATCTCCGTTGCCGCCCTTTTCCGCCCGTTACCGCCTCGTGGCGATCCTCGCCCTCGCGCCGTGTCTGGCCAACGCCCAGGCCGGGCCGCGCACCGATACGCCGCGCGCCGGGACATTCCGTGTCAGCTTCGAGCCCGTGATCACGACGTGGGACCGCGAGTTCTTGATCGACGGTTACAAGCAACGGATCGGGGCTTCACTCCCCACCACGGTCTTCGTGCACGAGGAGCGCCGGGCGACGCCGCTCGGCGTGGACTTCGGCATCACGAACCGGATTTCCGTGGGCGTCCGGCTGCCGCTGGTCCGCGTAAACACCCGCGAAGGGTATCCGAGAGACTCGACGGGCGCGCCGGTGGATAGCGCCGCCGTCCGCTGGCTCGATTCGCTGCTCGCGGACACGACGTACGCCTTTGACCCGCTCATCAGCACACGGAAGCATCTGATGTACTGGTCCGGCGATCCGGAGTTCGAAGCCAAGTACCGCTTCGTCGAATCGCGCGCGTTCGCGTTGAGCGCGGCGCTCGTGATGCGGCTCCCCTGGGGCCACCAGGACTCGCCCAACAACCTGTTCGATCTGTCGAGCGGCGATCACCAGACCGATCTGGAGATGCAGATCGCGGGAGAGCTCACGCTGTTCAAGAAGCTGTGGCTCAACGGGCTGGTGCGCGCCGGAATGCAGCAGGCCGGCACCCGCAGCCGGCGGGTCGGGCCTCAGGACGAGCTGCTGCTCCCACACGCCGCGCTCGCAAATCTGCACTGGGATCCCGGTGACTACGCGCGTTGGGACTTCGCGCCGATGCTGCGCCTCGGTGGGGAGTACGCCTTCGGGTTTACCGTCGGCTACTACCGGCAAGCGCAGGACCGTTACACCTATCGCACGGCTCAGGATTCGATCGACCTGGCCACGCACCTCGGCGCGCCGATCTCCGCCAGCGTTCTGAATGCGGGCACGGAGTGGCGCTGGACGCGCCTCGGCGTCGTGATGACGTACCTGGGACGGGATGTGGAAGGAAGCTTGTCCTTCGAACAAACGGTCAGCGGCGGCTTTGGGGCGCTCGTGCCGGTGGCGTCGGTGTTCCGGATTGTGATGCGGACTTCTCGCTGGCCGTTTTGAGGAGCTCGACGGCGTGACGGCGCGCGGTCGCCATATCGGCATCCCCCAGCATCCGCGCGATCTCCTTGATCCTCAACTCACCCTGCACAACGTCCACATCGCTCGTGGCAATGCCACCCTTCTTCCCCTTTTTCACCACCAAATGCTGGTCGGCGTACACGGCGATCTGAGGGAGATGCGTGATCACGAGCGCCTGGCGGCCTTCGCGCGAGACATCCATGAGCGCAGCGCCGACGCGGCCACCCACTTCACCGCCGATGCCTTGATCGACTTCGTCAAAGACGAGTGTCGGCACGACGTCATGCGCGGCCAGCACGACTTTGAGCGTCAGCATGAGCCGCGACAACTCGCCGCCTGATGCCACCCGAGCTAACGGCCGGCTTTCCAACCCCTCGTTGAGCTGTACCTCGAAGGTGATGTCCTCAGCACCGTGTGCGCGGTGCGCGGTGAGCGGGAGTAACCGTGCCGAAAACCTCCCGCCTTCCATCCCCAGGGCGGGTAGGAGCTTGTTGACCGCACGCGCCAGTTTCTTGGCACCGGCCGTGCGCTTGGCGGTGAGCGCCTCGGTCGCTCGTTTGAACTCCTCAGCCACCTTTTCCCGATCGGCGCCGATGTTGCGCAGATCGAGGTCGGCGGTGTCGAGCAGCTCGAGCTCCCGGGCCGCCCTGTCGCGCGCGGCGAGGACGTCGGCGATCGTGGGCCCATGCTTCTGCTGCAGCCGAAACAGCAGATCGCGGCGCTGTTCCACGGCGTTCAGGCGCTCGGGATCGGCCTCGACGTCGCTCGCGTAGGCCCGGGCGGCCTGCCCCAGCTCGGCGGCGCCCGCAAACGCCGCGTCGAGCAGCTCCTGCCATTTGCCGAGTGACGGATCCACGCGCAGCAGATTGGCGAGGATCTTTTGAGCCTTCGTCAGTCCCGCGGCATCAACGGCCTCTTCCAGCTCACGCGCCAACCGGCCCAGCTCGTCCGCATGCCCAAGGCGTTTTGCCTCGATCTCGAGCGCCTCGTCCTCCCCCACCTTCGGCTTCACGCGCTCGATTTCCTGCAGCACGTGGCGCAAGTAATCGGCTTTCTTGCGGACGTCCGCCTGCCGGTCGGTCAGCTCCGCCTCGCGCTGCTCCAGCTCCTTGAGCCGGCCATGGGCATCGCGCACCGCCACGCGCTCGACGTCGGCATCGGCATAGGCATCGAGCATGTCGCGCTGCGCGTCGGGGCGCAGCAGCGACTGCGTCTCGTGCTGACCGTGCAGATCGACCAGCAGCGCGCCGATCTGGGCCAGCACGCCGATCGTCGTGGGCGAGCCGTTGACCCAGGCGCGCGACTTCCCTTCCCGGAGCACTTCGCGCTTGAGGACCAGCCTGCCCTCTTCCAGCTCGACACCAAGCTCCGCGAAGGGCGGCAAAAGATGGCGGTGAACGGCGGCAACGAACTCAAACGCTCCCTCGACGACGGTCTTCTCGGCGCCTGGACGCACGATGTCGGCCGAAGCCCGCTCACCCAACAGGAGCGCGAGCGCGTCGACGACCATCGACTTGCCCGCACCGGTTTCACCGGTGAGGACGTTGAGGCCAGGCTGGAACGGCAGGGTGACGTCGGCGATGACGGCGAGATCGCGGACGCGCAGCTCGGTCAGCACGTGGTCAAACCATACGGAGCAAGGAGCAGGGAGCAGGGAGCGAGGAGCACGGAGCAGTCTGCTCCCTGCTCCGTGCTCCTTGCTGTTTCAGTCTGCTCCCTGCTCCGTGCTCCCTGCTCTTTACTTACGGGTTCTATCACTCAGGTCCCCCCAATGCAGTTTCTTGCGCAGCCGCTTGAAGAAGCTCTCGGGGCCAAGCCGGATCAGGTGAATCGGGCGATCGGCGCGGCGCACCTCGAGCCGCTCGCCGGGCTGAATCGGCTGTCCCACCTGGCCGTCGAACGACACGAGCACTTCGTCGCTCCAGGGAGGAATCGGCTGGATCGTAACGACGGCGGCGGCTCCGAGGACCAGGGGCCGGACGGCGAGTGTGTGGGGGCAGATCGCCGTAACCACAATCGCATCGACGGTCGGCACCACGATCGGTCCGCCCGCGGACATCGAGTACGCCGTGGAGCCCGTGGGCGTGCTGACGATGATGCCATCGGCCGAGTACTGCGCGACCTCATCGCCGTCCACCGACACCTTGACCCGCACGACGCGCGCGACGCCGCCCTTGTGCACCACGACGTCGTTCAGGACCAGCGGCTCGATTCGGCCCGCCTTCGCGCCTTTGCCGGTGATCGCCGATCGCAAGGCGAGGCGCGGTTCGGTCGTGAAGGCCTGCCGCGCCACGGCGTCGAGGGCCCAGTCGAGTGAGTCGGGGCCCGCTGTGGTCAGGAAGCCCACGCGGCCGAGGTTCACGCCGAGGATGGGCGTGTCGACGCCGTTCAGGAGCCGCGCCCCCCGGAGCAGCGTGCCATCGCCGCCGAGGGTGATCAGGCAATCGAGTCTGGCCTCGAGCGCCTGGCTAAGAGGCGGTGGAGCAGCTCCGTCGCCGGATGGCCAGAGACTCTGGATGCGCTCTTCGGTGTAGAGCGTGAGCCCGAGGCTCGACGCTTTTTGTTGGAGCGTCGCGAGAAAAGCGCCGAGGTCCGGATAGTTGGGGTTCCCGACGACCCCGACGTTCATCGGGGCGGTGTGACCGACTCTTCCGCGGCGAGGGCGCGGATCCGGGCGGCAATGCCCTCACCCGTCAAGCCGACGTCGGCGAGCTGCTGCGCGCGCGGGGCATGCTCGTAGGTCC
>WNGI01001859.1_pt1 | contig 51740 bp, 45 predicted proteins | sample 5400621 | NCBI WGS metagenome assembly WNGI01 (sample SAMN13153374, study PRJNA577476) | soil metagenome | isolation source: 20 cm soil or saprolite under Garry oak tree replicate 1 | place: USA:California | collected 2016-06-15 | reverse complement strand
CGACGGCAAGGTTTGGCACCTCGATGTCGGCTCATCGCATCCTGGGGCTGGAGCAGGTCCCAAGGGTTGGGCTGTTCGCCCATTAAAGCGGTACGTGAGCTGGGTTTAGAACGTCGTGAGACAGTTCGGTCCCTATCTGTCGCGGGCGGAGGAGGTTTGACGGGAGCTGCCCCTAGTACGAGAGGACCGGGGTGGACGGACCGCTAGTGTGCGAGCTGTGCCGCCAGGCGCATTGCTCGGTAGCTATGTCCGGCAGGGATAAGCGCTGAAGGCATCTAAGCGCGAAACCCGCCTGAAGATGAGACCTCCCGGGGCGTAAGCCCCCTGAAGGGCCCTCGTAGATTACGAGGTTGATAGGCCGGAGGTGTACGCACCGTAAGGTGTTCAGCTGACCGGTACTAATCGCCCGTGCGGCTTGACCACATATGAACTCATAACGACGACAATCGGAGACGATGCGTCGTCTGGCTGCACTCGAGGATCTCCGTGTTCGGAAAAGTTCCCGGTGGCATTGCCGGAGGGGCCACACCCGTTCCCATCCCGAACACGGAAGTTAAGCCCTCCTGGGCCGATGGTACTGCGCTGGTAACGGCGTGGGAGAGTAGGTCGCCGCCGGGGTAAATCACGCGCCCGGGTGAAGCCGCCCGGGCGCTCGTGTTTCTGTGATCCGTCAACGCGCCCGCAGTCTCCGGCCGCGATGCTTACGCGCATGGAGTGATCATGGACGCATGGGGCAAAGAGCTGGTGGTCGAGCTCTACACGCGATATGCACCGGACGTCGAGCGACTGCAGCGCTTCGACGCCTTCATTCCGACGATCGGGAAGTCCTATGCCGGGGAGGAGCGCCGACTCCTCTACCTCATGACCCGCTTCATCGAGCCCGAGTTGATCATCGAGTTCTCTCCGAAGCGGGGCTGGACCACGCTCCACATGGCAGCCGCCCTCGAGGACAACCACAAGGGGCGGATCATTTCATTCGAGCTCGATCCGATCTATGCGGCGCTGACGAAGCGGACGGTGAAGACGGCCCGCCTCGCCCACCGCGTCGAGGTCGTCGTCGGCGACGTCCGTGAGGAATTTCCGCGCGTGTACGGCGATCCGGGCTCCTGGCGGTCGGCACCGGAGATCGGATTCCTCTTCGTGGACTCCGACCACAGCGCCGAATTCGCTCACTGGTACCTGGGCAACCTGTTTCCGCTGGTCCGGCAAAACGGGGTGATCCACGTTCACGATATCGAGGCGTCGCCGGAGCGCGTCGTGAATCAAGAGCCGCTCCCGCTCGAGCCGACCGGGGAGGAGAAGGTCCTGGCCGAGCACCTCGTTCGCCATCGGGACCGATATCGCTGGTTCAGTGTCGCCGACGCGGTCCGCGATCACGCCTACCTTGCCGCCGTAAGACCGTGGGGAGGCGGGGACCTTTCGTTCCCGCCCGGTCGGGTGCGACTCCATCCCACGGAGAAGCGCATGGGATTCGAGCGCAATCCCTCGTTGTGGATCCTCCAGACGGGCGCCCAGGAATCGAAGACGTATCCCGACCGACCCTTCGAGCCGTTGCACCGCACCCTGAAGCAGCGTCTCGCGTACGAGACGCGGAAACAGATCGCATCGTTCTACGCGCCGCTGCGCGAGAGGCGACGCATGCGGAGGCAGACGTCTCCCCGCGGATGAGGGTCCCTACGCCCGGCGGGCTAGAGAAGCGCTGAGCCGAACTGGAGGGCGAAGGCGAGCGCGGTGGCGATGATGCAGAGGGCGGCGAGCATGCGGTCGAAGCTCTGCTCGCGCCCGCGCTCGGCCGCCGAGAGCGAGAGTCCAGCCAGGAACCCGCCGATGAAGCCGCCGGCGTGGGCGAAGTTGTTCACGCCGGACATGAAGAACCCGAAGATGAACAGCACGAGCGCCCACTGCCCGTACTGCCGCAGGATGAGGCCGCCGAACACACCGCCCCGCTTCCGTCCGTACGCGACCATGGCGCCCAATAATCCGAAGATGGCGCCGGAGGCTCCGATCGTGAACGGCACGCCGACCAGGTTGGAGGCGACGAAACCGAGCGCGCCCGACACGGTGAAGATCACGACCAGGCGCGCCGGCCCGAACAGATCTTCTACCGCCGGACCGAGCTGACGGATCCAGAGCAAGTTGAACAGGATGTGAAGGATGCTGCCGTGGAGATAGATGCCGGTCAGCAGCGTCCACCAGTGCCCGTACGCCCAGGGTATCGTTCCCGCCCCGCCGAGTGAGAAGAGCATGCGGTCGCTCGGCGCGAAGGCATCGAAGACGCCTCGCGGCCGAAGCGCTGAGGCCGGGTCCAACACGATGCTCGCCACGTACAGCACCACGCAGAGGACCGTGACGGCATTGATGAAATTCCAGCGCCGGAAGAGTGTGCCGAGGGTGCCGCCGAAGCCCCACATGCCGGGATTGCGCCGACCACAGACGAGACAGACCAGCGCGTCAGCGTTGGTCAGGCGGCCGCACGATGGGCACATTATGGCGCCAGACGTCTTACGAAACATTGTCGGAATGTTGCCTCTCATCGATACGATACCCTTCATCGAGCCAGACACCGAGGTCGATCAGCCGACAGACGAGCGAGCAGAATGGGCGGTGCGGATTGCCCGGCCAGACGACGTCGGCATGACAGGTGGGACACGTGAGGCGATGCATCGTGTGGGCATCGTACTCAGCGCCCACAAAGTGTGTCAACTCAGTGACTTTCCTGACGCTTGGGAATCATTTCCCATTGACAGCCCAGACGCCCTCGCGTAGTCTGAGCCGCGAATTCGTGCCCTGCGTCCATGCGGACGACCAGACCGAAGATCAACCGCCGTGGCAGCCGGCCCAACTCAGGAGTCCACAGCATGAGTGACAGCACTCGCATTCCGCCGTCGCACGCCCGCCGAGCGCTCATCGCGCTGTTCACGATCGTCGCGGTGCTGGTGGCGGTTCTGGTCGTGATCGCTCCGGCGCTTGCCCAGACCCCGGCGCCGGCGTCGAGCCATAGCGGCGGCGAGGCGAGCCTCAAGATCCCCGACCTCGGAGGGATCGCCTTCTCGGGTGTGCCCGGGCGGACGCTGTTGATGTTGGGGCTGATCGTCTGCGGGCTCGGCCTCGTCTTCGGCCTCGTGATCTTCAATCAGCTCAAGAACCTGCCGGTTCACGCCTCCATGCGCGAGATCTCCGAGCTGATTTACGAGACGTGCAAGACGTATCTGATCACCCAAGGCAAGTTCATCCTGCTGCTCGAGGTTTTCATCGGCATCATCATCGTGGTGTACTTCGGCTTCCTTCAGCACTACGACGCGAGCCGCGTCATCATCATCTTGCTCTTCAGTCTCATCGGCATCGCCGGCAGCTACGGTGTGGCTTGGTTCGGCATCCGGATCAACACGTTCGCGAATTCACGCACGGCCTTCGCCAGCCTGAAGGGGGAGCCCTATCCTATCTACGCGATCCCGCTTAAGGCCGGCATGAGCATCGGGATGCTGCTTATCAGCGTCGAGTTGTTCCTGATGCTCTGCATCCTCCTCTTCATCCCGGGAGACTACGCTGGTCCCTGCTTCATCGGCTTCGCCATCGGCGAGTCGCTGGGCGCGGCCGCCCTCCGTATCGCGGGCGGGATCTTCACCAAGATCGCCGACATCGGCTCCGACCTGATGAAGATCGTCTTCAACATCAAGGAGGACGACGCCCGCAACCCGGGTGTGATCGCCGACTGCACGGGCGACAACGCAGGCGACTCCGTCGGACCGAGCGCGGACGGGTTCGAGACCTACGGCGTCACCGGTGTCGCGCTCATCTCGTTCATCCTGCTCGCCGTCCGCGAGCCGGCGGTGCAGGTCCAGCTCCTGGTCTGGATCTTCTTGATGCGCGTGCTCATGATCGTGGCCAGCGGCGCGTCGTATCTGATCAACGAGGCCTGGGTGCGCGCCCAGTATGCTGGCGTCGCCCGCATGAACTTCGAGGCACCGCTGACCCGGCTGGTGTGGCTGACGTCATTTGTGTCCGTCGCGATGACGTACCTCGCCTCGTGGGTCCTCGTCAGCGATCTTGGCGATGGCACGCTGTGGTGGAAGCTTTCGACCGTCATCACGTGCGGCACACTTGCCGGCGCGATCATTCCCGAACTGGTCAAGATCTTCACGTCCACGGAGTCGAGCCACGTCAAAGAGGTGGTGACCTCCTCGCGCGAGGGAGGCGCCTCGCTCAACATTTTGTCCGGTCTCATTGCCGGCAACTTCAGTGCATTCTGGCTCGGCATCACCATCGTGGTCCTCATGGGTATCGCCTACGTGGTCAGCACCACCGGGCTTGGTGCGCTGATGGTCGCTCCCGCCGTCTTCGCCTTCGGCCTGGTCGCCTTCGGCTTCCTGGGCATGGGCCCGGTCACGATCGCCGTCGACTCGTACGGCCCGGTGACCGACAATGCTCAGTCGGTCTTCGAACTCTCCGTGATCGAGACGATGCCTGGCGTCGCCGAGCAAATCCGGCGGGACTACGGATTCACCGTGAGCTTCGATCGCGCCAAGCACCTGCTCGAGGAGAACGACGGCGCCGGAAACACCTTCAAAGCGACGGCCAAACCGGTGCTCATCGGCACGGCCGTCGTCGGCGCCACCACCATGATCTTCTCGATCATCGTGGTGCTGACGGCCGGCCTCACCCAGAACCTGGACAAGCTCTCGCTGCTGCATCCGCCCTTCCTGCTCGGGCTGATCACCGGCGGTGCCATCATCTACTGGTTCACCGGCGCGTCGACGCAGGCCGTCTCCACGGGAGCCTATCGCGCTGTCGAGTTCATCAAGGCGAACATCCGGCTGGAAGGCACGACCAAGGCCTCGGTCGCCGACAGCAAGCGCGTGGTGGAGATCTGCACGCAGTACGCCCAGAAGGGGATGTTCAACATCTTCCTCACCGTGTTCTTCGCCACCCTCGCCTTCGCGTTCCTCGAGCCGTACTTCTTCATCGGCTATCTGATCTCCATCGCGCTCTTCGGGCTGTACCAGGCCGTTTTCATGGCCAACGCGGGCGGCGCCTGGGATAACGCCAAGAAGATCGTCGAGGTCGAGCTGAAGGAGAAGGGCAGTCCGCTCCACGCGGCGACGGTGGTCGGTGACACGGTGGGCGATCCCTTCAAGGACACCTCGTCGGTGGCCATGAACCCCGTGATCAAGTTCACCACGCTGTTCGGCCTCCTCGCCGTGGAGCTGGCGGTGAGCCTGGCCGCCGAGCGCGGAAGCGGCCTGACCCGCGTGCTGGCCGCGGTGTTCTTCGTCCTCGCCCTCGTCTTCGTGTGGCGCTCGTTCTACGGAATGCGCATCAAGGGCGGAGCGGCGGTCCCGGCAGGGGAGCGCGTGCCCGCGCACCAGCTCAAGTAGCGCGTCGTTGGACTTCCTGTTCGGTGCCCTCACCGGCGCGCAGTCGCTCGACGCGCTCATCCGGTGGGGCGGTTACACCGTCCTGTTCGTCATCGTTTTCGTCGAGACGGGCCTGTTCGCCTTTTTGCCCGGGGACTCGCTCCTCATCTCCGCCGGCCTGGTGGCGGCCGCCGGACACCTGAACATCTGGTGGCTCAACGTGTTGCTCTCCGTCGCGGCGGTGCTCGGCGACAACGTCGGTTACGCTATCGGCGCCCGCATCGGCCCTCGGCTCTTCACGCGCGAGAAGTCGCTGCTCTTCAACCCCGCCCATGTCGAACGCACCCGGCGCTTCTACGACCGCCATGGCGCCAAGGCGATCGTCATCGCGCGCTTCGTGCCCATCGTCCGTACGTTCGCGCCCATCGTGGCCGGCGTCGCCGGCATGCCGTATCGTCGGTTCTTCTTCTACAATGTCGTAGGCGGAACCGGATGGGTCCTCAGCATGACGTGGGCGGGGTATCTTCTCGGTCAGACGGTGCCGAACATCGACCGCCACATTCACATCGTCGTGATCATCGTGATCGTGCTCTCGCTCATCCCCATCCCGATCGAGATTCTCCGGGAGCGCCGAAGGTCGTCAGCCGCGCGGTGACGGGCCTGGCCGCGACGGTGGGGCGATTGCCCTTACCGATGGCGGCGTGGGTGGGCCGCCGCGTCGGCGACATCGCGTACGCCCTCCTCCCGGGCCGACGGCGGCTGGCGCTGGCGAATCTCGGCCACGTCTTTCCCGAGCGCAGCGCCGCCGAGCGGCGCCGCATCTACCGTGATTCCTGCCGGCATCTCGGCCTCGTGTTCGTCGAGTTGTGTGAGCTTCTCGCGCGTCCGCTCCCGAGATTCCTCGAGCGCATCACCATCGATGGGTTGGAGCACGTCGAAGCGGTCATGGCCACGCATGGCCGGGCCCTTGCGCTGTCGGCCCATCTCGGGAACTGGGAGCTCCTGTCGGCGGCTCATCGGTTGTCGCCCTACCATCTGGCGGTCGTCATCCGCCCGCTGGACTCCCCGGCGCTGAACGCGCTCGCCGACGCAGTCCGTAACAAGACGGGGGTGGAGTTGATCGACAAACGCCGCGCGCTTCGCCCGGTCCTCAGCGCGCTCGGACAGGGACGGATCGTCGGGATCTTGCTGGATCAGAACGCGTCGCGTCGTGAGGGCGTCTTCGTGCCGTTCTTCGGGCGTCCGGCCAGCACATCGCGCTCGATCGCGCTTCTCGCCGTGCGCACCGGCACGCCGGTCTTGCCGATCTTTGCCCGCCGAGAACGCGCCGGCCGCCACCGAGTCATGGTTCTTCCACCCCTCGCTCCGCCCCAGACGAATGGCACCGACGCCGCGGTCGTCGAACTGACGGCTCGATGCACCTCCACGATCGAGGCCGCCATCCGCCAGACTCCCGAGCAGTGGCTCTGGATGCACAACCGCTGGCGAACACAACCGCCCGGGGGATGAGCGTCCGCCAGGGCCGGTACGCGCTTGCCGTCCTCGCCATGGCCACCGCTGCCTTCGGCGCACCGCTCGACCTGTCGCTCGACGCCTATCGCGTTGCCGCGGCGGATGGGGCCACCGGGACGGTGGCCGGTCGCGCCGTGGACGAGGCCGACCGGCGCAACAGCCAGGACGAACCCCGGGTCGGCATCGGAGTCACGCTCGTACCCTGGTCGCGAACGCTGCTCGACGAGCTCCAGGAAATCAAGCGCCGGGTACGCGTGAAGCCGGCGACGTACCCGACGTCAGCTCGATCCGTCGTCGAGGTTCGCCGTACCTACGAGCGGGCGCTGAACAGCGCGGGCGCCGGGGACCTCGTTCGTTATGCTCCTGGCAGTGCCGACGGCACCTTCCAGTTCGAGCATGTTCCGGCCGGCCAGTGGATCCTGATCGTGGAGCACGCGGTTTTTGTCAACAAGCCCGGCCAGGCTCAAGGCGCTCAGGAGTGGAACACGTTTCGGAAGAGGCCCCAGTTCGTCGGGTACTACGCGGTCACCTTCTGGCTCGACGAACTCCGGGTGGGCCGTGGTGAGACCGCGACCGTCCAGCTCAGTGAGCGGAACGCGTGGATGACGGGGATCGACGAGAAATGGACGCCGGGGCCACAGCCGCCCCGGCGTCCGGCGCGTTAGCTCGCGGGGCCTTACTTCTTCTCTTCGGCCTTCTTCGCCGTGCTGCCGCCCCGCACACTGATGGACTGGGCGACGGTCTTGCCGTCATGGTCCATGTAGCGGACCTGAACCGAGTCGCCCGGCTTGAGATCGGCGGCGCTGACGTCCTTGCCGCCCTTCTTGACCTTGGTCTTCGGGTCGACCGCGAAGGTCCACTCGGCGTCCTTGCCCTTCTCCTTGCCGGCCACGACCACGCTGTCGGCGGAGGCGGACTTCACGGCGCCGCTCGCGCTCTTGGACGACATCTTCTTCTCGCCCATCTTCTTGTCGGCCGACTTGTCCATCTTCTTGTCTTCGGCCTTGGGCATCGGTGCGGTGGTCTGAGCGAACGCGAACCCGGTGGTACCGGCGACGAAGGTGACCGCGATGAGTAGGCTGACGATCTTCTTCACGTGTGTTAGTCCTCCCGACATGGTTTCTGGTGATGTGATCGTACTATCTCCCTCTGATCCGGCTGGACCCCGCAGTCCGTCCTCCTCTTGCTAAGTGCTTGAGAAATAGACCCATAATCCTTGGCCCTCACTTTATTGCAGCGCGTAGGGGGTGTCAAGTATTGACCCCCTGTCTTGCCCCGTGATACACCCTTAGGTAAAGCTTTTCTTACATTCATGACAATCAGAGCCTGTTTCTCTCTCGTGACAGGCAGTTTGCTGTGTTTTTTGGCGCCGGGCACCCTCACGCCCGTCGCTGCCGATCCGTTTTCAACTCCCGCCGCAGCGGTCGAGTACGAAGCCTTCCCGTCTTCCCGCGATGATGCGAGCGGCCTTGAGCTCCTGTGGGTTGAACGGCTGGCCGAAGAAGGTGGTTCCGGAGCATCGCTGACCGACGTTGCAGCGGCTGACGACAGCACGGATGCTTGGGCGGAGGCGTTCGCCGAGTCGAGCCGGCTCCGTGCGACGGTCGTGAGCCCGCCGTACCCCCTCGTCATCAACGGCGCGGTCCAAGCCTTCATCGAGCGTTTCACCGGAAGCAGTCGCGATGTCGTCGAACTGTGGCTGAACCGCTCGGGTCGTTATCTGACCATGATCCGCGACGTGCTTCGAAGCCAGGGCCTCCCTGAAGACCTGGCGTTCGTGGCGATGATCGAGAGCGGCTATAACCCGCTTGCGGTGTCACGGGCCGGCGCGAAGGGAATGTGGCAGTTCATGGCGGGGACCGCGCGGCGTTACGGTCTGCGCGTGGATCAGTGGGTCGACGAGCGGCTGGACCCTGAAAAGTCGACCACGGCCGCCGCCAAGTACCTGCGCGACCTCTACCACCAGTTCGGATCCTGGGCCCTCGCGAAGGCCGCCTACAACGCCGGCGAGTTGAAAGTGATTCGGGCCATCAAGGCGGCGAACTCGACCGACTTCTGGGCCTTGGCCAGGACTCGGCTCCTCCGTCAGGAGACGCGTGAATTCGTTCCCGCGATCCACGCGGCCACCGTGATCGGCCGTGACCCCGGGCGGTTCGGCTTCACACCCGACGAGCACACCCCGGTGGCGATCGAGAAGGTCATGGTGCCGGCCTCCACGAACCTCAAGAAGCTCGCCGGTGGCGCCGGGTTGCCCGACGATTCCCTGCGCAAGCTGAATCCTGTCCTGGTTCGCGGTACCACGCCCCCCGGCGCACCCTACGAATTGCGGGTGCCCGTGGGCTCGCGCGATGCGATCCGGACCGCGCTGGCTCCGAAGCCGCGGCCCGCGGTCGCGCGGGTTCCCCGGCGGGTCAGCAGCGTCAAGCGAGATGCCGTCAGCGGCGAGGTCCATGTGGTCCAGCCTCGTGACACCGTCAGCTCGATCGCCGATCAGTACGGTGTCCCGGTCCGCGACATCCTCCGCTGGAACGGTCTGGAGAAGCAGGCGGTCATCCGTCCAGGCGATCGCTTGCGGATCGCCGAGGTGCGGCTCTCCGCCGAGGGCGCCGGCGCGTCCGGCGCTCGTTGATCGTCGAAGTCAGACTCTTCGCCACCTTCACGTCGTACCTTCCTCCGCGCGACCGAGCGACCGGTGCGACAGCTCTCGATGTTCCTGCCGGCGCGACGGTCGACGACGTCGCCGTTCGGCTAGGAATCCCGGAAGCGATGGCCCGGGTCGCTCTCGTCAACGGTGAGGACGCCGGCCCCGAGCGTCATCTGTCGGCGGGTGACGTCGTCACGCTCTTTCCGCCGCTGATGGGAGGGGTGTAGGGGGCTGCTGCACTGAGATCCGTGGCGTGCTCGATGACGGAATTGATCTCCGCCCCGGCCAGGAGCGCGATCCCGCTCAGGTAGAGCCAGAGCATCAGCATGATGACGCCACCGAGGGGCCCATACATCGCATTGTAGTCGCCGAAGTATTTCAAGTAGATGCGCAGGCCGAGCGACGTGGCGAGCCACGCCAGGAGCGCGAACAGCGAGCCTGGCGTGAACCACTGCCACCGCCGCCGGATCGCGGGGGCCAGGTGGTAGACGAGCGTTGTCCCGGTAAGGACGAGCACGCCGACGGCCGGCCACTGGAGGACGTTCCAGGCCACCGCGAAGGCCTGGCTCAATCCGAACCACGTCGCCACCGCTTCACCGATGCGCTCACCGAACACCAGCAGCAGCAACGCCACCAGCGTGAAGACCGAGAACGCCATCGTCAGCGTGAGCGCGATGAGTCGGCGGAGCCACCACGGCCGGACATCGTCGATGTCGTAGGCGACGTTCAGCGCGATCACGATCGACGCCATGCCATTCGAGGCGCCCCAGAGCGCGGCGAGCACGCCGACCGAGAGCAGACCACCGCTGGCGCCGCGAACGACCTCACTGACCGTCCCGTTCACTAGCGTCGCGGCATCCCCTGGTAAGACCTGGGCGGCGTACGTCATGAGCGTGTCCCAGAGACCGGGAACCGGCAGCAGACCGAGCAGCGCCGTGAGGAACAGCAGGGTCGGGAAGAGCGCGAACAGGAAGTAATAGGAGAGGCTGGCGGCGCGCTCCATCACCGCGTCTTCCTTGATCGAGGACCAGACGCGTCGGGTCAACTCCACGAGCGTCAACCCTCCGAGCGCCCACGGCGAGGGCATCGCGCCAGGATGGTACACTCCGGGAGGCTTCGGAAGCGTCTAGGAACCCGGTGGGCCTCCCGGACTTCAAATCCGGTGTCCGGCTCTAGACAAGCTGGAGGTGGGTTCGACTCCCACACGCTTCCGCCAGCGGGGGACGATGGCGAAGCGGCAGGCCGACCGCGGTACGAATCGACCGAGGCGCCAGCGGCGGTGGGCGGTCGTCGTGGCCGCGCTCGTCGTCATCGGCGCCGGAGTGGGTTACTTCGCGTACCGCGCCGCAGCCGATCTCCCGGGGATGAAAACCGCCGACCAGGGAAACCGTCACGTGCAGAACGGCGAGTCGCACGAGGCGTACAACACCGAGCCACCGACGTCCGGGCCTCATCTCCCGTACATCGCGCCCTGGGGCGTGCACACACGGCCGATCCAGCCCGAGCTCCAAGTGCACAATCTCGAGGACGGCGGCGTGGTGGTGCAGTACAACTGCGAGTGCCCCGAGCTCGCCGAGCAACTGAAGAAGGTCGTCCAGGGGTATGACAAGTACGTTATCCTTGCGCCCTATCCCTCGATGAAAACGCGCATCGCGCTCACGGCCTGGACGCGCATCGACACCTTCGACGACTTCGATGAACGGCGCATTCGACGGTTCATAAACGCCTACCGTGGGATCGACCACCACCGCTAGGGCCCTGGTCGCCGGCGCGCTTGCGCTGGCCGGCTGCTCGCGCCTGCACATCTCGCCGCTCCAGCCGCCGCCGTATCGCGCTGAGATCCCGGCCGCGTACGACTCGACGTGGGGCGCCCTGGTGCGTGCGCTTGCCCATCAAAACGTGCCGCTGCGTGCCATCGCGCGCGATTCCGGGGTGATCGCCTCTGACGAGTTCGTGTCGCCCATCAATCTCTATGCGGACTGTGGCCAGTTGAGCGGCGATCAGCTCGAGGGCGAGGCGATCGTGTCGTTCACGGTCTTCGTCGAATCCAACGGGCCACAGGTCACGCGCATCCAGGTGAACTCGAAGATGCGCACCCAGGCCTTTCGTCGCGGCAAATCCGGTAAGCTACGCCCTATGCCCGTCTACAACTGTGCGTCCACCGGGCGGTTCGAGGCCAACCTCGTCGATGCCCTGCGGGACTACGTGAAGGAATGAGCGTGCCGCCCCGGCTGGCCGATCTCGTGCGCAAGGCGCGGCGGCTCGCTGCGGAGCGCGACCGCCTCATCGAGGCGCTCGCGGTCGAGTGGGCCCGCGCGCTCAAGGGTCAGCGCCTGTCCGCCGCGGACCTCGACGAGCTGTGGGCCGGGCTCACCGAGGATGCGGTACGTCGCGGCGGTCAGGCCCGCGACGCCGGCTGGACGGCCCAGGCCTGGCGACGAGAGGCCCAGGAAGTCGTCGCGCGCCTTCGCGAAAAGGTCGAGGCGACGCTGGATGAGCGCTGACCGCGCGGCACGCCTCCGCCGGCTTCCCGCCGTGGACCAGGTGCTGCGCGAGGTCGGCGACCGGCCGGAAACGGTAGCCGTCCCGCGGCCACGCCTGACCGCTCTCGTTCGCGGCGTCCTGGATGCCGAGCGGCGGCGCATCATGAGCGAGGACGCCGAGCCCCCGGACGCCGCAGCCGTGGGCGAGCGGGTCCTCGAACAGATCGGCCGCCAGGGAACGTTCTCGCTCAAGCCGGTGATCAATGCCACCGGCGTCGTCCTCCACACGAATCTCGGCCGAGCCCCGCTCAGCGCGCTCGCCCTCGAGCGCATCGCCAGCGTCGCCGAAGGCTATTCCAACCTCGAGCTCGACCTGGCCTCCAAAGGAGGACGCGCTGGTCGTCAACAACAACGCGGCGGCGGTTCTCCTGGCGCTCGAGACGCTGGCCCACGGCAAGGAGGTCGTCGTCTCTCGCGGTGAGCTCATCGAGATCGGCGGAGAATTTCGGATCCCCGACATCATGCTGCGCAGCGGCGCCGTCTTGCGTGAGGTGGGGACGACGAACCGCACCCACCTGAAGGATTACCAGGGTGCGATCGGAGACAATACCGGGCTGCTCCTCAAGGTTCACACGTCGAACTACCGTGTCGTCGGGTTCACCGCCGACGTCCCGTCGCGCGAGCTGGTCGCGCTCGGCCACGACCGCGGCCTGCCTGTCATGGAAGATCTCGGCTCGGGCAGCCTCATCGACCTCCGCGACTGGGGCTTCCCTTACGAGCCCACCGTGCAGGAAGTCGTCGCCGCAGGCGTCGACCTGGTCTCGTTCTCCGGCGACAAGCTGCTGGGTGGGCCGCAAGCCGGCATCGTGGTCGGCCGTCGTGAGCTCGTGGGGCGCCTCAAGAAGAACCCGTGGAACCGGGCGTTGCGCATCGACAAGCTCACGCTGGCCGCGCTGGAGGCGACGCTCTATGCGTACGATGCCGGCCGGGCGCTCGAGACCGTGCCGACGCTCCAGCTCTTGACCGAACCGCTCGTGGCGGTGCGCCGGCGCGCCCAGCGACTGGTGGCCCGTCTGGGTCCCGATCTCCGACGGCGGTTGAACGCGAAGGTCATCGAGGATCGCGGCCAGGTCGGAGGCGGAGCGCTGCCGACCGTCGAGTTACCGACCGCGGCGGTGGCGCTGGGCGCGACCGCGGCGGTTGCCCGGAGCCTCGACGGGGCGCTGCGACGCGGCAATCCACCTGCGATCGGTCGCCTCGTGGACGACCGCCTCCTGCTCGATTGCCGCACGGTGTTGCCCGCCCAGATCAATGCCCTCGCCGCCGTCATCTCCGCCGCCGCAGCAGCGACCCCGGGATGACGACTCGGACGATCGATGGGAATCGGGAGTACGGGCAGGTGAATCCAACACATCGATGAATCGGCAAGATCCACGGAGCCACTCCGCACCTTGAGCAGGCCACCCACGGGTCAAGCCGTGCTCGCGGCACCCGCTACAATAGTCGTCGGCACTGCGGGCCACATCGACCACGGCAAGACCTCGCTCGTCAAAGCATTGACCGGTATCGACACCGACCGGCTGCCCGAAGAAAAGGCCCGCGGCATCACCATCGATCTCGGCTTTGCCTTTCTCGAGGAGCCGGACGGACTCACCATCGAGATCGTCGACGTCCCCGGTCACGAGCGATTCGTCAAGAACATGCTCGCGGGAGTCGGGGGCATCGACCTCGCCATGCTCGTCATCGCCGCTGACGAAGGCGTGATGCCCCAGACCCGCGAGCATCTGGCCATCTGCTCGCTCCTGCGCATCAAAACGGGCGTGGTCGTCCTCACCAAGGCCGATCTGGTCGAGCCCGACTGGTTGGAGCTGGTGCGCGAGGACGTCGCCGGGCTGGTCCGCGGCACGTTTCTCGACGGGGCTCCGATCGTGGCCGTCTCGGCCAAGACCGGCGCCGGCCTTCCCGAGCTGCGGGCGGTGTTGCGCACGCTGGCTGCGGCCGTTCCTGCCCGCTCGACCGACGCCCTGCCGCGTCTGCCCATCGACCGGGTCTTCACCGTCAAGGGATTCGGCACCGTGGTCACCGGCACGCTGATGGCCGGCCGGTTCGCGGTCGACGACAGGGTGGAGGTCTTTCCACGGGGAGCGACAGCGAAGATCCGCGGGCTGCAGACGCACGGTCACGGAGTGCCCGAGGCGCGCGCAGGTCAACGCACCGCGATCAACTTCCAGGGCCTGGAGCGTGCCGCGGTCGAGCGCGGCGACGTGGTCGGTCTCACCGGCACGCTGGTTCCGTCGGTCCTGGTGGATGGCCTGCTCGAGCTGCTCCCCGATGCGCCGCGGCCGCTCAAGAACCGCGACCGCGTGCGCTTCCACGTCGGCACGAGCGAGGTCATGGCCCGCGTGCTGCTGCTCGAGCACACCGAGCTCGCCCCCGGCGAGCGTGCCTTCGCGCGCGTCCGTCTGGAGGCGCCTCTGATCGCGCTGCCCGGCGATCGCTTCGTCATCCGCTCCTACTCGCCCATCGTCACCATCGGCGGCGGCACGCTGCTCGACATCGACCCGCCGCGCTTGCGGCTCAAGGCTCCGGCCCGCCTCGCCCACATCCGCACGCTCGCTGAAGGGACACCGGAAGCGGTCGTCGAGGAGCACGTGCGCCACGTGGGGATGTCGGGTGTGAGGCTGGCGGCGCTCTCCGGTCGCGTGCCCTACGGCCCCCAGCGCCTCCGCGGACTGCTCGACGCTCTGCAGACGAGCGGCCGTGTGGTGGCCGTCGAGCGCGACTGGTTCCTCCACGCAGACAGCCAGTCCCGCCTGCGGGGCCTCGTGCTCGCCGCGCTGGAGAAGTACCACCTGGCCAATCCACTGCGGCCGGGGATGCCGCGCGAGGAGCTGCGCGGCCGGGCCGGAGGCGCCGATGAGCGTGTGTTCGCCCACCTCATGACGGCGCTCGAGGCGGAAGCCTCGGTCAAGGCCGAGCGAGACAAGGTCCGTCTCGCTTCGCACGAGGTCCGGCTCTCCGCCGAGCAGCAGCGGATCGTGGATCAGGTCGAGCACGACTTCATGAACGCCGAGGCGGCGCCACCCAGCCCCCAGGAAGCGCTCGCCCACGCCGGCGTGACGGGTGACGAAGAGCACGAGCTGTTCCAGGTCCTCCTGGAAGCGAGAAAGCTCGTCCGTGTGAAGGAGTCACTCTTCTTCCACACGCGGGCGCTCGACGCCATCCAGGACAAGGTGGTTGCCCTTCTCCGCGAGCGCAAGGAGATCGGCCCCGGCGACATCAAGGATCTGCTGGGGATCTCCCGCAAGTACGCCATCCCGCTCCTCGAGCACATGGATGCCCGCCGAGTGACGACACGCGTCGGCGAGCACCGGGTCTTGCGGGGGGCGTAGGGGCGCGCTATCGTGAAGGCCGCAGGAAAGGAGCACCACATGTTTGGGCTGGGCTATCAGGAACTGCTGATCATTCTCGTGATCGTGTTGATCCTCTTCGGGGCCAACCGGCTGCCGGAGCTGGCGCGGTCGCTGGGCTCGAGCGTCAAGGAGTTCAAGAAGGGCGTGAACGAGGCGCAAAAGGACGAGACGCCGAAGCGAGACGACGAGAAGAAAGTCTAGTCGTTCCCCGCCGTCCATGTCCTGCACCGCGCCGCGTCTCGACCTGCTCTGCGCGGTGGCGCTCTCGCTGTTGACGGTCCTCTCCCGATTGCCCTTCCGCGCGCGGATGCTCTACAACTGGGACGCCGTCCAGTTCGCGCTCGCGCTGCGCGAGTACGACGTCAGCAAGCACCAGCCCCATCCTCCGGGCTATATCCTGTACGTCGGGCTCGGCCGGATCGTGAACGCCTGGCTCGGTGATCCGGCCGCCGCCTATGCGCTGCTCGCCGTCGTCTTCAGCGGACTGACGACCTTCGTCGTGTTCTATCTCGCCCGGGAGGTCTACGACCGGGCGACCGCACTGGCCGCGGCCACGCTCCTGGCCGTCAGCCCTCTCTTCTGGTTCTACGGTGCCGTCGGGCTGACGTACGCCGGCGAGGCGCTCTGCGCGGTCACCGTCGCCTACTTCGCCTTCCGCGCGCTCAAGGGGAGTGAGACCGACTCCTGGCTCGCGGCGGGATATCTCGGCCTGGCGGGTGGACTGCGCCAGTCGGTGCTGCTGCTCCTGTTCCCGCTGTGGCTCGGAGCGACCGTGGTCGGTCTCCGCCGTGTCCGCACGATCGTGATCGGGCTGGCGGTGATCGCGGTTGCGACGCTGACGTGGTTCGTGCCGATGATCTGGCTCAGCGGAGGCCTCGATCGGTATCTCGCCGCGTCGCTCGAGCTCGCCGACAGCGTGGTGAAGCCGACCTCCATTCTGGGCGGGCCGTTCGAGACGACGCTTCGGATCTCGCGCTACGTGCTGGAATCGGTCCTCGTCGGCCTGGGGCCGCTGGCGCTGGCCGTGTTCCTCGTGCCCTGGTACGCGCGCCGCTACGGCTGGGGCCGCGCCGAGTGGTTTCTCGTCGGATGGACGGTGCCGCCGATCGTCGTCTACACGCTCGTCCACTTCGGGCAGGCCGGGTACGTGCTGACGTTCTTGCCCGCGCTCGTCGTGCTGCTTTCGCGCGTCCTGATGGCCGCGCTCGGCGACGCGTTGCTGACGCACCCACGACTGCGGCCCCTGGCGACGACGGCCGTGGTCACGCTGGTCGTGCTCGTCAACGGCTCGTTCTTCGTCAGCGCTCGGCCACTCCCGCGTGACTTCGACACGCCGAGGCCGGCCTGGCAGAAGACCGCCGAGGACGAGGCGTTCGACTGGATCTTCAGCCGGACCGCGGCGGCGCTGCAGGAGCACGAGCGCGTCGTGCAGACGTTCGTCGGCGCCATCCGGGGACTGTACGCGCCGGACGAGACCGCCGTCGTGACGGAGCTCGGCAACCCGCGCTCGTATCCGTGGCTGCGCCACGCGATGTTCTACCTGCCGGAGTACCCGATCTACGAGCTGACGGTGGGCGAGCTGCCCGCGGGATTCTATGCGCCGCGGATGGCCCAGGTGATGGCCCGCGTGCCCGAGAGCCACATCGCGCTGCCCGCGGGCGTCAAGCAGCTCGTCTGGTTCGTGGACCACTGGAGCCCGCTGACCGAGCGCCCGCTCGGCCTCACCGAGATCGAGCTTCCTCACGGCCGCTATCTGTACCTGCTCAGCATCGGCCGCAAGCCCGTGGACTATGCGGGCTACACCTTCGTGCGCGAGAACGCAGCGGGTCGTGCCGTCCGGACGCCGCGGTAGCGTCCTCCTCGTCGTCGCCCTCGCCGTCCCGCTCGCGGTCCTGCTCACCTCGGAGCGCCGCATCGCGGGAGCGGCCGGCTTTCCCCTCGACGACTCGTGGATCCACCTCCAGTTCGCTCGCAACATCGCCGAGGGGGCTGGCTTCTCGTACAACCCGGGCGTGCCCGTGGCCGGCTCGACGGCGCCGCTGTGGACGCTGCTGCTCGGCGCCGCATTTGCGCTCTTCGGTCCCTCGATCGTGATCGTGAAGGTGATTGGTGTTGCTCTGACCCTCGCCGCGGGAGTGGTCACCCGTCAAGCGGCCCTGGCCTGGGGCGCGTCGGCCCCCGCTGCGCTTGCGGCGGCCTTCGCTGTGCTGTGGACGGGGCCGCTCGCATGGGGCTCGCTCTCGGGGATGGAGGTGCCGCTGGCCGCGACGCTGGTCGCCGCGACGCTCTGGGCTCACGCGCGTGGCCGGCTCTTTCTCACCGCGCTGTTCGCCGCGCTGGCGCCGCTCGCTCGCCCTGAGTCGATCGTGCTGCTGCCGTTGATCGCGCTGTCCACCCCACCGACCCTGCGACGCTTCGGCGTCTTCGTCGGCCTCGCCGCCGTCGCGCTGGCCCCGGCCGTGGCCTTCAGCCTGGCGACCGTCGGCGCCCCCGTGCCGGCGACTGCGGCGGCCAAGATCGAGGGCGGCGTGCTCGGCTGGCTCGCCGGCGTCCACGAGCCTCTGGGCCGGCTGCTCGTGACTCGCCCGTGGCAATTCACTCGCGAGTGGATCGGCTGGCTCTGGACGACGCACGTCCTGCTACCGATCGCGCTGGCGCCGGCGGTGATCGTCGTCTGGCGCCGCATCGGTCCGGCGCTCGGCCTTCCGGCTTTGGCGTTGATCGCCCATCCGCTGGCGATGGCGCTGCTCGCGCCCTACCGTGGCCCCGGGTTCCAGGAGGGCCGCTATTCGGCCCACCTGCTGCCGCTGGCCTTCATCGTCCTCGTGGTCGCGCTCGGGCCGACGTGGACGCGACGGCGTGGCGCTCTCGCCGCCGTCTGGCTCGCGCTGGCTCTCGCCAGCCTGGTCCCGGCAGCGACGCGTTACGCCTGGGGCGTGCAGAACATCAACGCGATGCAGGTGCGCCTGGGCCACTGGGTCGCCGAGCACGTTCCTCGTCACGGGCGCCTGGCGCTCAACGACATCGGCGCCATCGCCTACATTTCCCGTCGCCCTGTCATCGACCTGATGGGCCTGGTGACGCCCGAGATCATCCCGTACCGCCGCCAGGGCGAGGAGGGCATCCTTCGCTTCGTCGACGAACAGTGCCCCGATTACGTGATCGTCTTTCCGGCCTGGTTTCCCGACATGACGGCGCGACGCTACCTGCTGGAGCCGGTCTTCCGAGTGCGTCTCGAGCGCAACGAGGTGGCGGGAGCCGACGAAATGGTCGTGTATCGCCTCACGCGCTGCGCGGTATGATCGAGAGGGTGACGCGTGGGGCTCGCCCTCGCGTTGGCGTCGACACTCATCGCGCCGAAGCGCTGACGCGCAGTCGGCGAGAGAGGAGCACGACCCGTGATCACGCCCGGGCGCATCGCCGTCGCAGTGCTCGTCATCTTCGCCGGCTCCGGCGTCGCGCAGGCGCAGTACATCCGCTACTCCGACGAGAACGGCGCCTCGTACTACGTCGACAGTCTCGACCGCATCCCCGAGCGCTATCGCGATTCAGCGGTGATGCTCCGCTATCGCAATGCCCCGACGGTGGAGACCAGGGAGGCCGGCAACAAGGCCGGGGCGCTGCGTGCCCCGACGGTCATCCGCTACACGCCGGGCCAGCCGATCATGGTCAACGTACGGCTCAACGGTACGGCCTCGGCGCAGTTGATGATGGACACCGGCGCCGATCGCACGCTGATCAGTCCGCGCGCGCTGGCGGCCGCCGGCGTGTCGCTCAGCCGGCCGGTCGGCACCGGTCAGATGCACGGAGTGACCGGCAGCGACCGCATGGACTTCGTGATCGTGAACTCGATCGAGATCGGTGACGCGCGCGTGGGCCGCATGCCGGTGGCCTCCTACGAGATGCCGAGCGCGCGCGGCGACGGCCTCCTCGGCCGCGATTTCCTCGATCAGTTCAACGTCAGCATCGACGCCGCCCGTGGTGAGGTGACGCTCGCGCCCAAGTAGCCACCCAAGATCGCTGTGATACGATGACCCTCCCGGCCATGGACTACAAGCCCACGCTGAATCTGCCGAAAACCGCGTTTCCGATGAAGGCGAACCTGCCGCAGACCGAGCCGCAGATGCTAGCGTGGTGGTCTCAGATCGGCATCTACAAGCGGCTCCGCGAGGCTGCGACCGATCGCGTGCGGTGGATCCTCCACGACGGCCCCCCCTACGCGAACGGCAACATCCACATGGGCCACGTCCTCAACAAGGTGCTCAAGGACATCGTGGTGAAGTCACGGACGATGCTGGGCTTCAACGCCGTGTACGTGCCGGGCTTCGACTGTCACGGCCTGCCCATCGAGCACCAGGTCGACAAGGAGCTCGGCCTCGATCAGCCGGGCGTCGACGTACGGCGCGCGATGGATCCCGTCGAGAAGATCCGACGCTGCCGCGCGTATGCGCAGAAGTACGTCGACATCCAGAGCGAGGAGTTCCAGCGGCTCGGCGTGTTCGGTGACTGGGAGCACCCGTACCTGACGATGTCGCCCGCCTACGAGGGCGTGATCGCGCGCGAGTTCGCGCGGCTGGTGGGCCGCGGCCTCGTCTACAAGGGCCTGAAGCCGGTTCACTGGTGCATGTACTGCAAGACCGCGCTCGCCCAGGCGGAGGTCGAGTACGAGGAGCAGCGGACCCCGTCAGTGTACGTGAAGTTCCCGCTGGTGGCGCCGCTTCCGGCCGCCGCCGGAGCGCCGGCGTCGCTGGTGATCTGGACGACGACTCCGTGGACGCTTCCGGCCAATCTCGCCATCGCCGTGCATCCCACGGAAGAATACGTGGCGCTGCGCGCGGGCAACGACGTGCTGATCGTCGCCGCCAAGCTCGCCGATGAGTTCGTCAGGACGGCGAAGCTGACCGGGACTCAGGTCGTCGGCCGCATGCCCGGGCGCGCGCTGGACGGTCTCGAGTACCGCCATCCGTGGATCGAGCGCACCGGAAAGGTCGCCGTCGCCGACTTCGTCGCGATGGACACGGGCACCGGCCTCGTGCACGTCGCGCCGGGCCACGGCGAGGAAGACTACGATCTCGGCCGGGCGCTCGGCCTGCGCATCTACAACCCCGTGGACGACGACGGCCGCTTCGTGCGCGAGGTGGCGCACTTCGCTGGCATGACGGTGTGGGAGGCGAACCCGAAGATCGTCGAGCACCTGCGGCGGATCGGCGCCCTCCTGGCCGAGGTGACGCTGACGCACACGTATCCGCACTGCTGGCGCTGCAAGAACCCGACGCTGTTCCGCGCGACCGAGCAGTGGTTCGTCGCCCTCGACCGGCAGGGACTACGCGCGCGGACGCTCGACGCGATCCGGCGCGACGTGCGCTGGATCCCGACGTGGGGTGAGGACCGGATCTTCAACATGGTGGCCCACCGCCCGGACTGGACGCTGTCGCGGCAGCGCGTCTGGGGCGTGCCGATCGTCGCCTTCTACTGCGATGGCTGCGACGCGCTCCTGCTGGAGGAGCCCGTCATCGAGCACGTCGCGCGTCTCTTCGGCGACGGGCGGGGGATCGAGGAGTGGTACCTCCGAGCGGTGCCCGACCTGCTCCCGCCGGGCACGAGGTGCCGGAAGTGCGGAGGCACCACGTTCCGCAAGGGGACCGACACCCTCGACGTCTGGTTCGATTCCGGCTGCAGTCACGCCGCCGTGCTGGAGACGCGACCCGAGCTCACGTGGCCCGCCGAGCTCTATCTCGAGGGCTCGGATCAGCACCGCGGGTGGTTCCACTCCTCGCTGCTCGAGGCGATGGCCACGCGGGAGGCGCCGCCGTACCGCGCGGTGTTGACGTGCGGCTTCGTCGTGGACGGTGACGGACGGAAGATGTCGAAGTCCGTCGGCAACGTCGTCAGCCCACAGGATCTGCTGCCGAAGTACGGCGCCGAGATCCTCCGCCTCTGGGTCGCCGCCGAGGACTACACCGAGGACATCCGGCTCTCGTCACTGATCCTCGACCGACTCGCCGACGCCTACCGGCGGATTCGGAACACGTTCCGCTTCCTGCTCGGGAACCTCAGCGACTTCGATCCCGCGCGCGACCGTCAGCCGTACGCCCGGCTCGACGAGGTGGACCGCTTCGTCCTCGACCGGCTGGCCCGCCTGATCGACCGCGTCCGGCGCGCGTACGAGGAGTACCAGTTCCATACGGTCTTCCACGCCGTCCACAATTTCTGCGCGGTGGACCTCTCGGCGCTCTATCTGGACGTGATCAAGGACCGGCTCTACACGTCCGCGCCGACCGATCCACGCCGGCGCGCCGCGCAGACGACGTGCTACGACATCTTCCGCGCGCTGGCCCGAATGATGGCGCCGATCCTGACGTTCACCTCCGAGGAGGCGTGGCGGTACGTGCCGGGGGCGCGGGCGGAGAGCGTGCACCTCGAGCGTTTCCCCGAGGTTCCAGTCGAGTGGCTCGACGATACGCTCGACGCCGAGTGGAGCCGATTGCTCGAGGTCCGGCGCGAGATCGCGAAAGCGCTCGAGACCGCGCGGGCCCAGGGCCTGATCGGCAGCGGCCTCGAGGCGGCCGTGACGATTGCCGCCGCGCCGGAAGATCTCCCCGAGTTGCTGCGGCGCAAGCGCGACCTGCTGCCGACGCTCCTGATCGTCTCCCAAGTCGGCTTCGACCGTCCGGCGTCGAAGCCCGCGGTCGTCCACGAGAGCCAGGAGATCCCGGGTCTCGTCATCGGGATCGATCGCGCCCGCGGCCGCAAGTGCGAGCGCTGCTGGATGTGGACGGAGCGGGTCGGCGAGAGCGCGGCGCATCCCGGCCTCTGCGAGCGCTGCCTGCCCATCGTGACCGCGAGGTCATGACCGCGGTTCTCGCGGTCGCCGCCGTCGTCGTCGCCCTCGACCAGATCGTCAAGGTCATCGTCCTCGACCGGCTCGCAGTCGGGGTGCCGGTCCCGATCATCGACGGGTTCCTCTCCTTCACGCTCGTGATGAATCCCGGCCTCGCCTTCGGCTTGCTCGGAGGCCTGCCGACCGCGTGGCGGTGGCTGGTGGCCCTGCTGTCGATCGTCGCGCTCCTCATCCTCGCGCGGGTGGCCGTGCGCGTGCTGGCCGAGGGCGGCCGCGTGGACACGGTCGCTATTGGGCTGGTCTTCGGTGGCGCCGTCGGCAACCTCATCGATCGCGCTCGCTTCGGGGCGGTCGTGGACTTCGTCGACGTCTATTTCCGCGGCTTCCACTGGTGGGCGTTCAACGTTGCCGACTCGGCCATCACCGTCGGGGTCGCGTTGCTCGCCCTGCGTCTGATCGTGAGGCCATCGCCCGAGGCCACGAGCCGGGCGTGACCTCGAGCCGGCTCACCGTGGGCCGGACGGCGGCGGGCGCGAGGCTCGATCGCTGGCTCGCCGAGTCGCTGCCCGATCTCTCGCGCTCCCGCATCCAGCACCTGATCGCCGGCCAACACGTCACCGTGAACGGTGCGGCCACCAAGGCGTCGCACCGGCTGCACGGTGGCGAGACGATCGAGATCGACGTGCCGCCGCTGCCGCCGGATGACCTCGTCCCCGAGCCGATCGCTCTCACCGTCCTCCACGAGGACGACCACGTCCTCGTGATCGACAAGCCGGCCGGCATGGTCGTGCACCCCGGGGCTGGCAACGCCACCGGGACGCTGGCCGCCGCGGCCCTGGCTCACGCGCCGGCGATCGCCGGGGTCGGCGGACCCCGGCGGCCTGGCATCGTGCACCGGCTCGACAAGGACACGTCCGGCGTTCTCGTGATGGCGAAGACGCGCGCGGCCTACGAGGGGCTCACGGCCCAACTCGTAGAGCGATCGGTCACGCGGCGCTATGTCGCGGTCGTCCACGGCAGGGTCGGCCTCACCGCCGGTGTGGTCGACGCGCCGATGGGCCGCGATCCGAGCCATCGCCAGCGCATGGCGGTGCGACCAGCCGGCAAGGGCAAGCGCGCCGTGACGCACTACCGCGTCGTCGAGCGCTTCCCTCACTTCACGTACCTGGAGCTCAGGCTCGAAACGGGACGGACTCATCAGATCAGGGTCCACATGGCATCGCTTGGCCATCCGATCGTCGGCGACCGAACGTACGGGCGCTCGCACGGCAAGCAACCGATCGCCTCCGAGGGCCTCGCGCTGCACGCGGTCACGCTGGCGTTCCTGCACCCGATTTCGCAGAAACGGTTGGAGTTTACTGCGGCATTTCCGCTACGACTGGAGCGGCTCCTGTCTCAATTGCGCACCATGATTCGGTGAACCGGCCAGTTTTCGGGTATGGCGCATGGATTGCTCGAATGCTAGGTTGGACATTCGTAAGTCTCTAGAATGAGGGGCATCCGATGGATGCAGTGACCGCCATCATCCTTGCTGCCGGCGAGGGCAAGCGCATGCGCTCGCGCCAGCCGAAGATCCTGCACCGCCTCTGTGGTCGGCCTCTGGTCGGCTACCCCCTGCGGCTGGCCAGGACTTTCGCCGATCGGGTGGTGATGGTCGTCCCGCCGAGTGCCGATGGCGTCGCCCAGGTGGCGGGAGAGGGCGTCCTCACCGTGGTCCAGCGCGAACGTCTCGGCACCGGTCACGCCGTGGTCCAGGCCAAGGATGCGTGCGGCGAGGGAACCATCCTGGTCCTGCCGGGCGACATGCCGCTCCTGACCGTCGAGACCATCGAGCGCCTGCTGAATCACCACAAGGCCGCGTCCGCCGCCGCCACGCTCCTGACCGCGATCGTGGACAACCCTGCCGGCTACGGCCGGGTGCTTCGCCAGCGCGGCCGCGTGGCCCGCATCGTGGAGGACCGTGACGCCACCGACGACCAGAAGAAGATCAACGAGATCGGCACATCGGTCTACTGCTTCGATGCCCGCCGGCTCTGGTCGGCGTTGGCCGAGGTTCGGCCGGACAACGACCAGGGCGAGTACTACCTACGGTGGCCGACCCGTCCGAGGCCCAGGGCGTGAACGACCGCAAGCAGCTCGCGGCGGTCGCCGTGGTTCAGCGTCGGCGGATCCTCGATCGGCTGATGGAGAGCGGCGTGACCATCGTCGATCCGGCCAGCACCTACATCGAGGACACGGTGACGATCGGGCCCGACACTGTCGTCCAGCCGCAGACGGTGATCGAAGGCGCGACCGTGATCGGCAGCGAGTGCGTCATCGGCGCCGGCTCGCACGTGAGCGGGAGCCGTCTCGCTGATCGCGTGGTGCTCAAGCCGTACAGCATCATCGAGGAAGCCGCGATCGACGAGGACGCCACCCTCGGCCCCTTCTGCCATCTCCGGCCGGGCTGCCACATCGGCGCCGGCGCCGAGATCGGCAACTTCGCGGAGCTGAAGAAGTCGCGAGTCGGCAAGAAGACCAAGATCCATCACGTATCCTACATGGGCGACGCCACGCTCGGTGAGCGCGTCAACGTGGGCGCCGGCACCATCACCTGCAACTACGACGGACAGCGCAAGCACCCGACGGTCATCGGCGATGGAGTCTTTGTCGGGACGAACTCCAGCCTGGTGGCGCCGCTCACGATCGGCGAGGGCGCCTACGTGGCGGCCGGATCAGTGATCACCCGGGACGTTCCGCCGGGAGCGCTCGCGCTGGAACGGAGCCCCCAGGTCGTCAAAGACGGCTGGGCGGCCAAGCGCAAGTCGAACACGCGGAAGGGCGACTGACTATGTGTGGGATCGTCGGCTACGTCGGAGACAAGAGCGCCGTCGGCATCATCCTCGAGGGCCTCAAGCGCCTCGAGTACCGCGGCTATGACTCGGCTGGTATCGCCGTGCTCGCGCCGTCGGGAACGCTGGAGGTCCGGCGCGCGGCCGGGCGCATCAAGAATCTTGAGGGCATCCTGCGCGAGCGCCCGCTCACCGGCGCCATCGGGATCGGGCACACCCGGTGGGCCACCCACGGCCGGCCGTCCGACGACAACGCCCACCCCCACACCGACTGCAGCGGTACGCTCGTCGTCGTCCACAACGGCATCCTGGAAAACTACCTCGAGATCAAGGAACGGCTGCAGGCCCAGGGCCATACGTTCAAGTCGGAGACCGACACCGAAGTCATCGCTCACCTGATCGAGCATCACCTCAAGACGACGCCACGCCTCGAGCGGGCGGTGAAGGCCGCGCTGGCCGAGTTCAAGGGCTCGTACGCGGTGGGCGTCGTCTCCAAGGCTGCGCCCGACCGTCTCATCGCCGCCAAGCACGGCGCGGGGAGCGTGGTCGTGGGCCTCGGCAAGGGCGAGATGTTCATCGCCTCCGATATCCCGGCGATCCTGAGCCACACGCGCGACGTCGTGATCCTCGAGGACGGTGAGGTGGCCGTCGTCACGTCCGGCGGCGTGGTGCTCTCGACGCTCGACGATCAGCCGGTGCAGCGCGAGCCGGTCCGAATCATGTGGGATCCGATCATGGCCGAGAAGGGTGGCTACCGGCACTTCATGCTCAAGGAGATCTACGAGCAGCCGCGGGCCATCACCGATACCTTCCGAGGCCGGATCGCCCCGGAGACCGGTGCGATCGTCCTGCCCGACCTGAACATCGATCCGGCCACGGTGCGGGCCATCCAGCGCGTCGTGTTCGTCGCCTGCGGCACCGCGTACCACGCCTCGATGCTGGGTAAGACCATGGTCGAGCGGCTGGCCGGCCTGCCCGCCGAAGCCGACCTCGCGTCGGAGTACCGGTACCGCGACGCCATCGCCGGCCCCGAGACGCTCGTGGTGGCCGTCTCCCAGTCCGGTGAGACCGCGGACACCATCGGCGCGGTCAAGGCCGCCCGGCTCAAGGGCTGCCCGATCATCACGATCACCAACGCCGTCGGCTCCGCGCTTGCCCGCGAGGCGACCGGGACCATATATATGCACGCCGGCCCGGAGATCGGCGTGGCGTCTACGAAGGCGTTCTCCACGATGATCGTGGCGGTCTACCTGCTCGGCCTGTGGCTCGGCCGGCAGCGCGACGCCATCACCGCCGAGGACGTGCGCAAGCGCATCCGTGACCTGGTGGAGATCCCGCGGCTGGTCGAGCAGACGCTGGAGCTCGATGCCAAGGTCGCCGCGCTGGCGCGTCATCTCAGCCACGCGACCGACTTCCTCTATCTCGGCCGCGGCGTCCAGTACCCGATTGCCCTCGAGGGCGCGCTGAAGCTGAAGGAGATCTCGTACATCCACGCCGAGGGGTACGCCGGGGGCGAGATGAAGCACGGGCCCATCGCGCTGATCGCCGACGGCCTCCCCGTCGTGGCCATCGCGCCACGCGACGCCTCGTACGAGCGGATGCTCGGGAACATCGAAGAGGTGCGGGCGCGCGAGGGCCAGGTGATCGCGATCGTCCACCAGGGCGACAAGCTCATCGCGTCGAAGGCCCAGCACGTCATCGAGGTCCCACCGGCAGCTGAATTACTGGCGCCGCTGATCACGGTGATCCCGCTCCAGCTCCTGGCCTATCACGTCTCGGTCCGCCGGGGCTGCGACGTGGACCAGCCACGTAACCTCGCGAAGTCGGTGACGGTGGAGTAGCGACGGACCGCCTCTTCTTCGGCATCGGTTCGCTCTCGGCGTTCATCGCCGTCGCCCTCGGCGCTTTCGCGGCTCATGGCCTTCGCGGCCGACTCACTTCCGACATGCTCGCCGTCTTCGAGACGGGCGTGCGCTATCACATGTTCCACGCGCTCGCGCTCTTCGCGGTGGCGTGGGAGTGCACGCGCGGCCCGGGCCAGGGCGCCATCATCGCCGGCTGGCTGTTCGTAGCCGGCACGATGATCTTCTCAGGCAGCCTGTACCTCCTGGCGATCAGCGGCTGGAGGTGGCTCGGCATGATCACCCCGCTCGGCGGCCTGTGCTTCCTGGCCGGGTGGGTCGTCCTCGGGTGGAGGGCGTTCAGCGCCGGGTAATTCCCGGTACAATGTGCCGGTGCCGGCAGGTCTGGAACGTCTCCTCGATGATCTGAACCCCGCGCAACGCGAAGCCGTCACCTACGGAGAAGGGCCACTCCTCGTCCTCGCCGGCGCGGGCAGCGGCAAGACGCGGGTCATCGCCTACCGCATCGCGTGGCTGACCGCGTCCCAGGGCATGTCCCCGCGGAATCTCCTCGCCGTCACGTTCACCAACAAGGCCGCCGGCGAGATGGCCCGGCGAGTGGAGGGCCTGCTCCGGCCCGTCGGCGTCGGCGCGCCGCTCATCGCCACCTTCCACTCGGCGTGCGTGCGCATCCTCCGCCAGCACGGCAAGCACATCGGGCTGCCGTCGCACTTCACGATCTACGACGAGGACGACCGCCTCGCGCTCGTGAAGGAATGCATGAAGGAGGGAGAGCTGGCCGAGCGGTCGTTCACGCCGAGCGGCGCCGTCCATCGGATCTCCTACATGAAGAACCAGATGATCAGCGTGGCGGATGCCCTCCGGGACGCGCGCGGTCCGTGGGAGAAGAAGGCGGCCCTCGTGTACTCGCGCTACGAGAAGCGCATGAAAGAGGTCGGCGCGGTGGACTTCGACGACCTGCTGCTCTGCACCGTGCGGCTGTACGAGACGGTGCCGGAAGCGCTCGCGTGGTACCGCGGACTCTGGCGCCACATGCTGGTGGACGAGTACCAGGACACGAACCGCGCGCAGTACAAGATGATCCGCCTGCTCACCGCCGAGCATCGGAACATCTGCGTCGTCGGCGATCCCGACCAGTCGATTTATAAATTCCGCGGTGCCGACATCCGCAACGTGCTCGAGTTCGAGCAGGACTACCCCGGAACGAAAGTGGTTCGCCTCGAGCAGAACTACCGCTCGACGCAGCGGATCCTGTCGCTGGCCTCGGCCGTGATCGCGCACAACGTTCAGCGAAAGGACAAGACGCTGTGGACCGAGAACGCAGAAGGCGACACGGCGCGGCTCTATCGGGCCTGGGACGAGCACGAGGAGTCGAACTTCGTCGCTCAGACGATCCTCACCGTGCGCGGCGAGGGGGTGCCGTGGCACGGCGTCGCCGTCTTCTACCGGACCAATGCCCAGTCGCGCGTGCTCGAGGACGCGCTGCGCCGGGCGCGCATCCCCTACGTGATCGTCGGTGGCGTCCGGTTCTACGAGCGACGAGAGATCAGGGACACGCTGGCGTACTTGCGGCTGCTCGTGAACCCGGCCGATGACGTGGCCTTCCGGCGCGCGGTCGGCGCCCCCACCCGCGGGATCGGCGCCACCACGCTGGCCCGGCTCGACGAGGTCGCGGCGCGCGACAGCAAGCCACTGCTCGCCCTCGCCGCCGAGCCTCCGCTCGACATCCGCGGCAAGGCCTCCCGCGGGCTCGAGGAGTTCGCCGGGCTCATCCGCAAGCTCGCCGCCGATCGGGCCGCGCTTCCACCTCCCGCGCTGATCGACGTGCTCCTCAACGCCTCCGGCTATCGGAAGAGCCTCGAAGACGATCGCTCGCCCGAGTCCGAGGCTCGGCTGGAGAACCTCGAGGAGCTGATCGCCGCCGCCGAGGATTACACCCACGCCACGGAAGGCGCCACGCTGGAAGGCTTTCTCGATTCGGTCGCGCTGATGAGCGACATCGACGAGCTGAAGGATGCCGACTCCCGCGTCACGCTCATGACTCTCCACTCGGCCAAGGGCCTCGAGTTTCCCGCCGTCTTCCTCACCGGCCTCGAGGAGGGCGTGTTCCCCCATGCGCGGTCGCTCGAGGATCCCGAGGAGATCGAGGAAGAGCGGCGGCTCTGCTATGTTGGCGTCACGCGCGCCCGCGAGCGGCTCTACCTCACGTACGCGCTGCACCGGCGTGTCCACGGATATGGCGTGGGCGAGCCGTCGCGCTTCCTGCGCGAGATGCCGGAGGAGCACCTGACGTCGCTCAACGCGCGGCCGGAGCCGCGCGGCGGGGTCGTGTGCGAACCGGACCCGACCTTCGGCGAGCCGCTCGGCGACGATCTGCCGTTTCGCGTGGGCGCGCGCGTTCGGCACGCGCGCTGGGGCGAGGGGATGGTCGTCGGCATCGAGAAGGAGGGCGGCGACACGATCGTCACCGTCCGCTTCGCCAGCGTTGGCCGGAAGCGGCTGTCGCTCCAGTACGCGCATCTGGAGGAGATGGACTGATGATCGACGACAAGGACGTCGAGCACGTCGCCCGGCTCGCCCGGCTCGCGCTCACCGAGAGCGAGCGCGCGCGGATGCGCGAGCAGCTCTCGGCGATCCTCCAGTACATCGACAAGCTGAAGGCGGTCGACGTGGAGGGCGTGGAGCCGACCTCTCACGCCGTCCCGCTCCTCAACGTCATGCGCGACGACGAGCCCGCGCCGTGCTTGCCCCAGTCCGAGGCGCTCGCCAACGCTCCCGATCGCGTGGGCGAGTTCTTCCGGGTCCCGCGGATCATTGAAGACTGACGCGAAACCCCACCTGACCCAGCTCACGATCCACGAGCTGGTCGACGCCTATCGGGCGGGATCTACCACGCCGACCGCGGCGACCGAGGCCTATCTCGCCCGGATCGCCGCTCACGACGACAAGGTCGGGGGCTATCTCACCGTCACGCGCGAAGAGGCGCTGGCCCAGGCGCACGCCGCCGACGAGCGATATCGCAAGGGCATCCCGCGCGGGCCGCTCGACGGCGCGCCGTTCGCGATCAAGGACGTGTTCTGTACGCGCGGCATCCGCACCACGTGCGGGTCGAAGATCCTCGACGGGTTCGTTCCGCCCTACGACGCCACCGTGGTGACGAAGCTGAAGGAGGCGGGCGCCGTCGTGCTCGGCAAGACGAACATGGACGAATTCGCGATGGGCTCGTCCACCGAGCATTCGGGATTCAAGCTCACGCGCAATCCGTGGGACCTCGCCCGCGTGCCCGGAGGGTCGTCAGGAGGCTCGGCGGCTGCGGTGGCCGGCGATCTCGCGGTGGCCGCGCTCGGGACGGATACCGGAGGATCGGTACGGCAGCCCGCGGCATTCTGTGGCGTCGTTGGCCTGAAACCGACGTACGGCCGCGTCTCCCGCTACGGGCTCGTGGCGTTCGCGTCGTCGCTCGATCACGTCGGCCCGCTCACCCGCGACGTCCAGGACGCGGCGCTCGTGCTCGAGACGATCGCCGGCCTCGACCCGCACGACTCGACGTCGGTACCCGAGGCCGTGCCGCACTATGCCGCGGCGCTGACCGGCGACGTGCGGGGCATCAAGATCGGTGTGCCGAAGGAGTACTTCACGCCGGGCATGGACGCCGACGTGCAGCGCTCGGTGCGCGAGGCCATCGCGGCGCTCGAGAAGCTGGGCGCGGCCACCGAGGAGATCTCGCTGCCGATGACCGACTACGGGATAGCGGTGTACTACATCATCGCGCCGGCGGAGGCCTCGTCGAACCTCGCCCGCTACGACGGCGTGAAGTACGGGCTGCGCGTACCGGGCGGGAAAGACCTGATCGACATGGTGAGCCGCACGCGCGCGGCGGGTTTCGGCGCCGAGGTCAAGCGCCGGATCGTCCTCGGAACCTACGCGCTCTCGGCCGGCTATTACGACGCCTACTACGGCCGCGCCCAGAAGGTACGCACGCTGGTGCGCCGCGACTTCGAGCGCGCCTTCGCTCGCGTCGACCTGATCGTCGCTCCGACCACGCCCGGCGTTGCCTTCAGGCACGGCGAGAGGGAAGATCCGCTCTCCATGTACCTGAACGACGTCTTCACCGTGGGCGCCGACCTGGCCGGGCTGCCGGGCATTTCGGTCCGCTGCGGCTTCAGCGCGGCCGGACTGCCGATCGGGCTGCAGGTCATCGGCCGCGCCTTCGACGAGTCGCGCGTCCTGCGGGTCGCCCACGCCTACGAGCGGGCGACCTCCTGGCTCGAGAAGCGACCGCAGCTATGAACGCCAGGTCGGCACCGGCCACGAAAAGCTACGAAACCGTCATCGGGCTGGAGGTCCACGCCCAGCTCCTCACGCGCTCGAAGATGTTCTGCGGCTGCCCGACGTCGTTCGGCGCGGCGCCCAACACGCAGACCTGCCCGGTGTGCCTCGGGATGCCCGGCGTCCTGCCCGTGATCAACCGGAGCGCGATCGAGTTCAGCGTGAAGACCGCGCTCGCGTTCGGCTGTCGCGTGAACCGCGCGTGCCGCTTCGCGCGCAAGCACTACTACTACCCCGACATGCCGAAGAACTATCAGATCAGCCAGTACGAGGAGCCGCTGGCCGAGGAAGGCTGGCTGGAAATCGAAGTCGGAGGCGGCGTCAACCGCATCGGGATCCAGCGCCTGCACCTGGAGGAGGACGTCGGCAAGCTCGTGCACGAGGGGACGCTGGAGACGGCGCACGCGAGCCTGGTCGACTACAACCGCGCCGGCGTGCCGCTGATGGAGACGGTCTCGAAGCCCGAGCTGTGCTCGCCCGAGGAGGCCGCCGCCTATCTGCGCGCCTTCCGCGCCGTGCTCGTGTACCTCGGAGTGTGCGACGGCAACATGGAGGAAGGCTCGCTCCGTTGCGACGCCAACATCTCACTGCGCGAGCGTGGCGCGAAAGAGCTTGGCACCAAGGTGGAGATCAAGAACCTGAACTCGTTCAGGAACGTCCAGCGGGCGCTCGAGTTCGAGGTGGAGCGGCAGGCCCGCGCGCTCGACGCCGGCGAGCGCATCGTGCAGGAGACGCGGTTGTGGGATGCCGACCGCGGCTACACGCGCTCGATGCGCTCGAAGGAGTACGCCCACGACTACCGTTACTTTCCCGAGCCCGATCTGGTGCCACTCGAGCTCGAGCCGAGCTTCATCGCCGAGATCCAGGCCAACTTGCCCGAGCTGCCGCGCGCCCGGCGCCAGCGCTTCGTGAGCCAGCACGGGCTGCCACCGTACGACGCCGACGTGCTGACGCAGAGCCGCGCGCTGGCCGAGTACTTCGAGGCGGCCGTGCGCGACTTTCCGAACGCCAAGGTCGTGTCGAACTGGGTGATGTCCGAGCTCCTCCGCGTGCTGCCCGGCGACGACGAAGCGGCGATCCGAGCCACCAAACTCACACCGTTGCGCCTGGCCGGGCTGCTCACGCTCATCGACGACGGCACGATCAGCGGGAAGATCGCCAAGGACGTCTTCGAGAAGATGTTCCGCAGCGGTGACGACGCCGCGTCCATCGTGAAGCGTGAGGGCCTCACGCAGGTCGCCGACACTGGCGCGCTCGAGCGGATCGTGGACGACGTGCTCGCCGCCAATCCCCGGCCCGTCGACGATTTCAAAAAGGGACGAAGCGCGGCCAAAGGCGCGCTCGTCGGCCTCGTCATGAAGGCCACGCAGGGCAAGGCGAACCCCGGCCTCGTGAACTCCATCCTCGAGGAGAAGCTCTCGAAAGCCTGACGCGGGCGGCTATAATCGTCCCGTCCGCAAATGATTGAGCTTCACCGGGTTTCTAAGATCTACGAAGTCGGTCCGGTGAAAGTGCCTGCCCTCAGCGACGTCACCTTCACCATCGACAAGGGGGAGTTCGTCGTCATCAATGGCCCGAGCGGCGCGGGCAAGACGACCCTGATGCGTTTGCTCTACCGCGAAGAAGAGCCGACCGACGGCGAGGTCATGGTCCTCGGTCAGCCGCTGGCCGAGCTGACACCCCGTGAAGTCTCCGCCTTCCGCCGGACCATCGGCGTCGTCTTCCAGGACGCCAAGCTGCTGCCGGGACGGACGGTGTACGAGAACATCGCCTTCGTGCTTCGGGTCACTGGTGTGCCCCGCCGAGAGATCACGGCGCGCGCCTTCGAAGCGCTCCGCGCCGTCGGCCTGTCAGCGCGCGCTCAGGCCTATCCCGCGCAGCTCAGCCAGGGCGAGGCGCAGCGCGCCGCACTCGCACGCGCGATCGTCCGCAAGCAAGCCTTGCTGATCGCCGACGAGCCGACGGGAAACCTCGACGATGGAATGGCGGCCGAGGTCGTCAGCGTCATCAAGGACATCTGGGCCGGAGGGACGACGGTGATCCTGGCCACGCACCAGTCGCGTCTGGCCGCGGCCATCCGCCGGCGGACGCTGGTGCTCGAGGGCGGGCGCCTGGTGAAGGACGAGGGCTAGGTGCTCGGCTTCCTCCTCGGCGAGGCGCTGCGTGACCTGCGCCGGGCCGGACGCGTCGCCCTCACCGCGGTCGTTCTCATCACGCTCTCGCTCGTGGCCCTCGGTGGCTTCTGGCTGCTCTCGGCCAACCTCGGACGTGCCGTCTCTGAATGGAAGGATCGTGTTCGCGTCATCCTCTATCTCCGCCGCGAGCCCACATCGCTGGAGCAGGTCGTGCTGCTCGAGCGGGTGAAGGCGATCCCCAACGTCGCCGGCGCCCGTTACATCAGCAAGGCCGAGGCGCTGACGTCGCTCAAGCGCATGCTGGGCAAGGACGCGACGGTGGCCGACAACCTGCCGTCCAATCCGTTGCCGGCGTCGATCGAGGTCACCCCGAGGTCGAGGAAGTGGAAGGCAGCGTCGAGTGGGTGGAGCGGCTGTCAGACTGGCAGCGGCTCCTCGTCTTGATCGGCCTCGGCCTCGGCGCCACGCTGGCGCTGGCGGCGATCCTGACGGTGACCACGGCTACCACGCTGGTGCTGCATGCCCGGCGCGACGAGACCGAGATCATGAGGCTGGTCGGCGCGCCAGAAGCCGCTATCCGGCTGCCTCTGCTGCTCCAGGGCCTCATCCAGGGACTGCTGGGAGCCACGCTCGCGCTGCTCGCGCTCGTCGTGTTCTACCGGCTGGCAGCCCCGAAGCTCGAGCCGCTCATGAGCATCACGGTGGGATTGCCGACCCTCGAGTTCCTCCCGACCTCGGCCGTCCTGCGCCTGCTGGCCGCGGGCGCCGCGCTCGGGGCCTTCGGAGGCTGGCTGGCGCGCGGACGGAGCGCACCGTGAAGGCTCGGGACCTCCTGGCGCTCGCCCTCATCCTCGTGACCAGCGCGCTGCCGGTCGGCGCCCAGCCCAAGCGCGACGACCCGGTGCAGGCCGAGCAGCGGAAGCTCCAGGAGACCCAGAACCAGCTCAAGCAGGAGCGGGAAAAGGCCGCCGAAGCCCGGCGCCGCGAGACGTCCTTGCTCGCGGAGATCGAGGACACGGAGCGCCGGCTTGCTCAGAAGCAACGCGACGTGGCGCGGCTCGACGACCGCATCAAACGGGCCCAGGCCGAGGTGGCGGCGCTTCGCGGCGACATCACCCGGCTCGAGAGCTATCGGTCTGAACAAGAAGAGTTTTTGGCCCGTCGGCTCCGTACGATTTACAAGATCCATGCCCAGGGCGCGGTGCTCCCTGTCATCCTCAGCGGAGAAAGCCCCGTTCAGCGGGCCGCAACGATCAAGCATCTCGGGAGTTTAGCGGCTCTGGACGCCAGGATGATTCAAGAGTATCGTGTAACCTCCGACAGGCTCGCGGATCGAAAAGAGCGGGAGGAAGCACGGCGGAACGAGCTCGCGAGCCTTCGGGCCGAGGCCAAGAAGGAGCAGGCCGAGGTCGACCGGGAGGCGGCTAAACGTAGACAGTTGCTTGCTAAAGTTCGCGACGAGCGGGCCTACCACGAACGGATGGTGGGCGAGCTCAGCGAGGCGGCGCGGCGGCTCGAAGCGTTCATCCGGGATCTCCAGGCCAAGCAACGGAGGGTTGCAAAGGCACCACCGCCCACTGACGGCGCCCCGCCCCGAGTGGGATTCGGTACCCTCCGAGGTCGCTTGCCCTGGCCCACCGAGGGTCGGATCGTCGCGGCGTTCGGGCCGCAGGTGCACCCCCGCTTCGGAACGAAGACGTTCCGCAACGGGATCGACATCGAAGCGCAAGAGGGCACGGAGGTCAACGCGGTCTATGCCGGCAACGTGGTCTACACGGGATGGTTCAAGGGCTACGGGAACTTGATCATCCTCGACCACGGCAACGACTACTTCACGCTCTACGCGCACATTGCCGATATCCTGGTTAAGGAAGCTGACGAGGTGCGCCAGGGCCACCGTATCGGGACCGTAGGCGACACGGGCTCCCTGACGGGACCGAGTCTCTATTTCGAAGTTCGCTATCAGAGCAAGCCGCAGGACCCGGCCGAGTGGCTGCGGCAGCGAGGCTAAGCGGAGGAACCTCATGAAGAAGGCGTTCGTGATCAGCTCACTGCTCGTGGTGCTCACCCTCTCACTCGGGGGCACCGTTGCTAGCAAGAGCACCGATGGTAGCCCGACCTACGAGCAGCTTCGGCTTTTCACGGAGGTGCTCTCGATCGTCCAGAACCAGTACGTGGACGAGATTCCTCCCAAGGACCTGATCTACAACGCCATCAAGGGCACGCTGCGCGGGCTCGATCCGCACTCGTCCTTCCTCGATCCGGAGAGCTACCGCGAGATGCAGGTGGAGACCTCCGGAAGCTTCGGCGGTCTCGGCATCGAGATCACGCTGCGCGACGACGTGTTGACGGTCGTGGCGCCCATCGAGGGCACGCCCGCCCATCGGGCTGGCCTCCATCCCGCCGACCGGATCGTGAAGATCGACGGCCTCGTGACCAAGGACATGCAGCTCTCCGACGCCGTGAAGCGCATGCGGGGCCGACCGGGCAGCAAGGTCATCATCAGCGTCATCCGCGAGGGCTGGACCGAGCCGAAGGACTTCGAGATCACGCGGGAGCAGATCCGCGTGCAATCGGTGCGGACGCACGACCTCGGCAACGGCATCGAGTACATCCGCCTGCGGCAGTTCCAGGAGCAGACGTCCCACGACGTCGACGCGGCCCTGGAGAAGTTCGCCAAGAATGGCATGAAGGCGCTCGTCCTCGACCTCCGCAACAACCCCGGTGGTCTCCTCACCTCGGCGGTCGAGGTGACTGAGAAGTTCGTGGAAGACGGCAAGCTCGTCGTTTACACCGAGGGCCGTGTCCGCAACCAGAACATGCGCTTCTCGGCGCACGCCAAGAAGGCGTACGCGAACCTGCCCATCGTCGTCCTCGTCAACCAGGGCAGCGCCTCGGCGTCCGAGATCGTGGCCGGTGCGCTCCAGGACTACGGCCGCGCGGTGGTGGTGGGTACGCAGTCGTTCGGGAAGGGCTCGGTCCAGACCATCATCCCGCTCTCCGATGGCTCCGGGCTCCGGCTGACGACGGCCAAGTACTTCACGCCGAAGGGACGCTCCATCCACGGCAAGGGGATCACGCCCGACATCGTGGTCGAGGCGCCCAAGCCGCCGGCGGACCAGAAGCCGCAGCCGCCCTCGCTCGATCCGATGGAGGATCTCAAGAAGGACGTGCAGCTGCAGCGCGCGCTCGAGATCATCAAGGCGATGCGCGTGCTCGAGCACCGTTTCAATGGCAGCGCGCAGGCTCAGACGGCGCCTCAGGCCACGCAGGTTCGATAGCGCAGTCGCGCCGGGGGCAGGATGATCGTCCTCGGCATTGAAAGCTCGTGTGACGAGACGGCGGCCGCGGTCCTCACCGACGGCCGCCGTATTGTTTCCAGCGTCGTGGCCTCTCAGGACGCGATTCACGCGCCCTACGGCGGCGTGGTTCCCGAGCTGGCCTCACGCCGGCACCTTGAGGTCATCACGCCCGTCATCGCCCAGGCCCTCCGCGACGCCGGTGTGACGCTGGCCGATCTCGACGGCATCGCCGTGACCCAGGGGCCGGGACTCGTGGGCTCGCTCCTGATCGGCTGCTCGGTGGCCAAGTCGCTCGCCTGGGTGCACAAGAAGCCGCTGGTCGGCGTGAACCATCTCGAGGGCCATATCTACGCCTCGTTCCTCACCGAGGATCCGCCCGAGCACCCGTTCCTGGCGCTGGTCGTCTCGGGTGGTCACACGGCGCTCTACCACGCGAAGCGACCACGCGAGTACGGCCTCGTCGGGCAGACGCGCGACGACGCCGCCGGCGAGGCGTTCGACAAGGTGGCGAAGCTCCTGGGGCTCGGATTTCCAGGCGGCCCGATCATCCAAGAAACGGCCGAGCGCGGCGATCCCCGCTCGATCGCGTTTCCGCTCGCCCACATCACCGACGGCGCCCACGACTTCTCGTTCAGCGGCATCAAGACGTCGGTCTCGCTCTACGTGAAGGGTCACCGGCCACTCTCGGAGGCTCAGGTGGCCGACGTGGCGGCGTCGTTCCAGGCGGCCGTCGTGAAAATGCTGGTGCGCCGCACGCTCCGCGCCGCCCTCCACCTGGGGACGAAGCGCGTGGTCCTCACCGGCGGCGTCGCCGCCAACGGCCCGCTCCGCGCCGCGCTCGCCGCCGAGGCCGAGGAGCACGGCGTCCGCCTGCACATCCCGCCGCCTCGCCTCTGCACCGACAACGCGGCAATGATCGCCGCGGCCGGGACGGAGCGGCTGCGGGCCGGGGAGCGCGCGCCGCTCGGCATGAACGCGATCCCCGATCTGACCCTGGCGGCATGAATTTCGAGTCGGTGCTCGCCGGCCTTCCCGACGCCGTCATCGCCGTGGACGACGCGCTCCACGTGGTCTTCTGGAACGCCGCGGCGGAAGAGCTCACGGGCCGCTCCGCCCGGCGGGCCCAGGGCCGCGTCTTGAAGGAGATCCTGCCCACGGGCTCGTCGCTCGTTCGACGGCTCACCGAGACGCTGGCCACCGGCGAGCATCGCTCAGAGGCGGACGGCGTGCTCGAGACCGTCGACAGCCGCACCGTGCCGGTGAGCATCGTGACCGCGCCGCTCTTCGCCCGGGACGGCACCGTGGAAGCCGCCGTCGGCGTCGTGCGCGACGTCTCGCGGATTCGCCAGCTCGAGGACGAAGTGCGGCGCGGCGAGACGCTGGCCGCCGCCGGACGCATGGCCGTCGGCGTCGCCCACGAGATCCGGAATCCCCTCGGCGCCATTCGCGGGGCGGTCCAGCTCCTCGCGCGCGAGCTGGGCGACGACCCGAGATGGCGCGAGTACACCGACGTGCTGACCAAGGAAGTGGATCGCGTCAACCGGATCATCGAATCGCTGCTCGACCTCGGCCGGCCGGTGCAGCTCCGCCGCGCGCCGCTGAACCTGCACCAGCTCTTCGAGCGCGTGGCGCTCCTGCACGAGGGGACCGCGCGCGCGCGTGGCATCAGCTTCGTCCGGCGGTATGATCCAAGTCTGCCGCCGATCCTGGGCGACGAGGATCGGCTGCTCCAGCTCTTCCACAATCTCGTGGCCAACGCGATGGACGCGATGAAGCAAGGCGGACGGTTGACGCTGGCCACACGGGTGAGCATGAACGCGCTCTACGGCAAGATGGACGTCGGCACCGGCCAGCGCTCGATGGTGGAGGCCCAGGTGGCCGACGAGGGTACCGGCATCCCGGCCGACGTCCGGGCCAAGATCTTCGATCCGTTCTTCACGACCAAGGAGCGCGGTCTCGGTCTCGGCCTGGCCCTCTGCCATCGCATCGTCGAGGAGCACCAGGGCGCGATCCAGGTCGAGAGTGCCGAAGGCCGCGGCACCGCCGTGACCTGCTTCCTGCCCATCGCCCGCGCCTGATGGCCGCTCGCATCCTGATCGCCGACGACGAAGACAGCCTGCGCTGGGTCCTCGAGAAAGGCCTGCGCGGCGTCGGCTATGACGTCACGTCGGTGAAGGACGGCGAGGAGGCGGTGCGGGTCTTCGAGGCACAGCCCTTCGACCTCGTGTTCCTCGACGTCCGCATGCCGGGCCTGGATGGCCTCACGGCCCTGGAGCGGATCCGTGACCTCCGCCCCGACGTCTACGTCATCGTCATGACCGCCCACGGCTCCATGGACACCGCCATCAAGGCGATGCAGCGCGGCGCCTATGACTATCTCAACAAGCCGTTCGACCTCGACGAGGTGCTGCTGCTCAGCGAGCGCGCGCTGGCCGCCAGCCGGCTCACGCAGGAGGTCGCGCGGCTCCGCACGGGGCTCGCGGAAGTGCGCGAGTTCAGCGCGCTCATCGGCCGGCACCCGCGGATGCAGGACGTCTACAAGACGATCGGCCGCATCGCCGGCACCGACGTCACCGTGCTCTTGCGCGGCGAGTCGGGTACCGGCAAGGAGCTGGTCGCGCGCGCGATCCATCACTACAGCCGGCGTTCGGGCCGCCCGTTCGTGGCGGTCTCCTGCGCCGCCATCCCAGGCACGCTGCTCGAATCGGAGATGTTCGGCCACGAGCGTGGCGCGTTCACCGACGCCAAGGAGCGGCGGCTCGGCAAGTTCGAGCTCGCCCACGGCGGCACGCTCTACCTCGACGAGATCGGCGACATGCCGGTCGATCTCCAGACCAAGCTGCTGCGCGCGCTCCAGGAGCGGACGATCGAGCGCGTGGGCGGCCACGAGTCGATCGCCATCGACGTGCGCGTGCTGGCCGCCACCAATCGCGATCTGGAAGCCCTCATGAAGGAGGGCCGCTTCCGCGAGGATCTCTACTACCGGCTCAACGTGGTGACCGTCAACCTGCCGCCCCTGCGCGAGCGGCGCCGCGACATCCCGCTGCTCGTCGAGCACTTCCTGGCCAAGCACGTCGAGGAGCTGGGCGAGCGCGGCGTGGCGCCGGAGGCGCTCGACCGGCTGGTCGGCTACGACTGGCCGGGCAACGTGCGCGAGCTCGAGAACGTCGTCCAGCGGGCCATGGTGATGGCCACGGCCGGCGTCATCCTGCCCGAGCACCTGCCGATCGGGCCGGTGTCGGCGGCAGCGTCGGTGGCCGTGGACGCCACGCTCGAGGAGATCATCGAGCGCAAGCTGATGGAGTGCGTGCGCGGCCTGCGCGAGCGCTCGAGCGCGAACCTCTACGACCTCGTGGTCGGCCTCGTCGAGAAGCCGCTGCTTCGCGCCGTGCTGCGCGAGACGAGCGGCAACCAGGTGCGGGCCGCGCAGATCCTCGGCATCAACCGCAACACGCTGCGCAAGAAGCTCACCGAGCACGGGATCGATCCCGACGCCATAACGAGCGCCTAGTCGCCGGCGCCGGGTTGCGCCGGTCCCCCGCGTGTGCCAGGATTCCGCGCGCACGCAAAGGGGGATCACCTATGAAGCTCGTCACCGTGCTCCTCACGCTCCTCGTCGCCCTGTCGATCTCGGTCGCACCTGCGCTTGCCGCCGAGCTCATGATCGTCGGCAACGACGAGAAGGTCGGCTGGGACGATGCCAAGCCGGTCTTCTCGCCGCCGGGCAAGGACACCATCTCGATCATCGACATCGGCAGCGACCCCCTGGCGCCGCGGGTGATCGCGAACCTTCAGCTCATGAACTCGATCTTCGGCCCGCCCGTGAACCTGGCCATCACGCCCGACGAGCAGCTCGCGATCGTGGCGAACTCGATGACGTGGGTGCAGGAGGGCAGCGGCTGGAAGCCGACGCCCGACAACAAGCTCTACGTGATCGACCTCAAGGCCAGCCCGCCGAAGCACATCGGCACCGTCGAGATCGGCAAGCAGCCCTCGGGGCTCTCCATCAACTCACGCGGCGACCTCGCGCTGGTGGCCAACCGCGCCGACAACTCGATCAGCGTGCTGTCGATTGCGGGCAACGAGGTGAAGCTGATCGACACCGTGCCGATGGGCGAGCAGGTGGCGCACATCGTCTTCACGCCCGACGGCAAGCGCGCGCTGGCCGTGAAGTTTCCCGGCCACAAGATCGCCGTGCTCGACGTGAGCGGCCCCAAGGTCACCTACTCGAAGTACGACATGCCGGTCGGGCAGTGGCCGTACAACATCGACGTCAGTCCCAACGGCAAGCTGGCGATCACCGCCGACAACGACAACGGCGGGTCGTCCGACGGTCACGTCGACACCGTCAGCATCATCGACCTCGAGGCCACTCCGCCGCGCGTCATCGACCGGGTCGTCGTCGGCGACGCGCCCGAGGGCTTCGCCATCAGCCCGACCGGCGAGATCGCGGTGGCCATCCTGCTCAACGGGTCGGCCGGCGTGCCGAAGAACGCGTGGTTCGCGAACAAGAACGGCAAGGTGGTCGTGCTCCGGATCGACGGGAAGAAGGTGACCAGGACCCAGGAGATCGAGGTGGGCGGCCTGCCCGAGGGCGTGGTTTTCAGCGCCGACGGACGCTACATCTGCGTCGGCAACTACACGACGCGCGACCTCTCCATCCTGAAGGTGGAGAACGGGACGGTGACCGACACCGGCAAGCGCGTGGCCTTGCCCGGCTCGCCGGCCTCGATGCGGGGACGCGCGCGATGAGCCGCCTCAGTCGCCGCACGTTCATCACGGGCGTGGCCGCCGCCGTCGCGGTCGCCGGCGCGCCCGTCGCTCACGCCCAGAAGCGGGGCGGGACCCTGCGCTTCGTGCCCCACGCCGACCTCAAGATCCTCGACCCGATCTGGACGACGGCCTACATCACCCGCAATCACGGCTACATGATCTTCGACACCCTGTTCGCGCTCGACGGCAACCTCAAGCTCCAGCCGCAGATGGTCGACAAGTACACGGTCAGCAAGGATGCGATGAAGTACTCGTTCACGCTGCGCGACGGCCTCAAGTTCCACGACGGCCAGCCGGTGACCGCCGAGGACTGCGTGGCGTCGATCAAGCGCTGGGGCGCCAAGGACGCGATGGGCCGGCTCCTGATCGCCTCGCTGTCCAGAATGGCGTCGACCGACAGGAAGACGTTCGTGATCGAACTGGAGACGCCATTCGGCCTCGTGCTCGACGCGCTCGGAAAGCCGTCCGCGAGCCCGTCCTTCATCATGCCGGCGCGCGTGGCCGCCACCGATCCCAACGAGCAGGTCAAGGACATCATCGGCTCCGGGCCCTACCGCTTCTCGAAGGACGAGTGGCAGCCGGGCAACCGCGTCGTCTACGTACGCAACGCCGACTACGTGCCTCGCAGGGAGAACCCGAGCGGCGCCGCCGGCGCCAAGCGGGCTCTGGTGGACCGCGTCGAGTGGCGGTACATCCCCGACGCGGCGACCGCCGGGGCTGCGCTCGAAGCCGGCGAGGTCGACTACTGGGAAAACGTGCCGCTCGACTTCGCGCCCCGGCTGGAGAGCAACCAGAACCTGAGCGTGTTCGTGACGGATCCGCGGGGCAGCCAGGGCATCCTGCGGCCGAATCATCTGCACCCGCCCTTCAACAACAAGAAGGCGCGACAGGCGTTGCTGCTGGCCGTAGACCAGAAGAGTTACCTGCAGGCGGTGATCGGCAACGAGAAGTACTTCAAGCCCTGCCCGTCGGTGTTCATGTGCGGCGGCCTGCCGTACGAGTCGTCGGCGGGAGCGCCCAAGCCGGACCTCGAGCGAGCCCGTGCCCTGTTCAAAGAGTCGGGCTACGACGGTCGACCTGTCGTCGTGCTCGATCCCACCGACTCTCCGTACGCCCACGCGCCCGCGCTGGTGACGATGGAGATGCTCAAGTCGATCGGCGCCAACGTGGATCTGCACGCGATGGACTGGTCCACGATGGTCTCGCGTCGTGCGAAGAAAGAGCCACCCGCCCAGGGCGGCTGGAACGTCTTCCACACGTGGTCGACCTCCTTCGACACGATGACGCCCGCGGTGTCGTCGGTGCTCGGAGGCGCCGGCGAGAAGGCATGGTTCGGCTGGCCCACCAGCGAAGCGATGGAGAGGCTGCGCGCCGATTTCGCGCGGGAGCCGAACGAGGTCAAGCGCAGGGCGATCGCCGAGAAGGTCCAGGTCCTCGCCTACGATGAAGTGCCCTACGTGCCGTGGGGCCAATTCGTGATACCTGGCGCATTCCGGAAGAACGTGCACGGCGTGCTGCAGTTCGGCGCAACCCTGCTCTGGAATATCCAGGTGTGAGCATCGTCACGGTCGGCGCAGCGCAGCTCGGGCCGATCGCCAGGGACGAGCCGCGGAGCGACGTCGTCAAGCGCCTCGTGAGCCACCTGCACGAGGCCCGCGCGCGCGGCTGCGATCTCGTCGTGTTCCCCGAGCTCGCGTTGACGACGTTCTTTCCCCGCTGGTGGATGGACGATCAGGCGGAGATCGACGCGTTCTTCGAGCGCGAGATCCCGGGCCCGGAGACGCAGCCGTTGTTCGACGAGGCGCGGCGCCTGGGGCTGGGCTTCTGCCTCGGGTACGCCGAGCTCACCCACGAGGCCGGCGCCGGGCACCGATACAACACGTCGATCCTCGTCGATCAGTCCGGCCGTCTCGTCGGCAAGTATCGAAAGATCCATTTGCCCGGTCACGCCGCGCACGAGCCGTGGCGCCCCTTCCAGCACCTCGAGAAGCGCTACTTCGAGGTCGGCGACCTGGGCTTCGGCGTGTGGCGGGCCTTCGGCGGGCTCATCGGCATGTGTATCTGCAACGACCGCCGGTGGCCCGAGACGTACCGCGTGATGGGGCTTCAAGGCGTGGAGATGATCCTCCTCGGCTACAACACGCCGGTTCACAATCCGCCGGCGCCCGAGCACGATCACCTGGCCGACTTCCACAATCGTCTCGTCATGCAGGCCGGCGCATATCAGAACGGCACGTGGGTGGTGGCGGTTGCCAAGGCCGGGCGCGAAGAAGGCTGTGATCTGATCGGGCAGAGCCAGATCATCGCGCCGTCGGGCGAGACGATCGCGATGACGTCGTCGCTCGGCGACGAGCTGATCACGGCTCGCTGCGATCTCGCGCTCTGCGCGTCGTTTAAAACAACCGTGTTCGACTTCGCGCGCCACCGCCGGCCCGAGCACTACCGGCTGATCGTCGATCGCGCAGGTGCGATTCCACCGCCGGAGGCGTGAACTCCTGCGGTCGTATCCACGAATCCACGGTCGTCCACAACGCGAAATTCGCCCAAGCTGGCGCGCGTCCGCGGACAGGGCATGCGTTGACGCCGCGCAACCACGAGGCGTGGCGAGTCGGTGTGAATCTTCTAGCATGTCCACGAGCGATTTCGCCACGAGGATCGCTGCAGCCCCATTTCTAGCGGACGAATGCACTATTGATCGGGTCGTGAGAACTGCCCTACCGTGGCGACGCTCGCCCACGGTGAGCAGTCATGACCGAGCTTCGGGCGCCACGTGTCCTCGTCGTAGACGACGAGCGCCACGTCCGCTCGATGCTCTGTGATGCGCTGGTGCTGTGGGGCTGTCGGCCGGATGGGGCCGCCAGCGCGAGCGAGGGCCTGCAGCTGTTCGTGCAGGGCGGCTACGATCTGGTGATGACGGATTTCAGGATGCCGGGAGCCGATGGTCTGGAGCTGATCGAATCCGTGCGTGACCGCGATCCGTCCGTGGGCGTCATCATGTTCACGGCGTCAGCGGCGGGCCTGGAGCGGCAGCAGCAGCGCCTCGGCTTCACGCTCATCCGGAAGCCCGTCCACCTCACCGGGCTGGAGACTGCGGTGCGGGAGGCACTCGCCTCCCGCACTCCCTGATCAGCGGTCCCGCCGTTACACCTTGCGGTAGATCTCGCTGCCCGACTGCTTGAACTCTTCCGCCTTCTCGGTGAGGCCGCGGGCCGCGTACTCTCGCACTTCCTGCGTGATCTTCATCGAGCAGAACTTGGGCCCGCACATCGAGCAGAAGTGCGCGAGCTTGGCGCCCTCGGCCGGCAGCGTCTCGTCGTGGAACTCGCGCGCGGTCTCGGGGTCCATCGAGAGGTTGAACTGGTCCTCCCAGCGGAACTCGAAGCGCGCCTTGCTGAGCGCGTCGTCCCACTCGCGCGCCCGCGGGTGGCCCTTGGCGAGATCGGCGGCGTGGGCGGCGATCTTGTAGGCGATCACCCCGTCCTTCACGTCCTTGCGGTTGGGTAGGCCCAGGTGCTCCTTGGGCGTGACGTAGCAGAGCATGGCCGTGCCGAACCAGCCGATCATCGCGGCGCCGATGGCCGAGGTGATGTGGTCGTAGCCGGGCGCGACGTCGGTCGTCAGCGGGCCGAGCGTGTAGAAGGGCGCCTCGTGGCAGACGGCGAGCTGCCGGTCCATGTTCTCCTTGATCAGGTGCATCGGGACATGACCCGGGCCCTCGATCATCACCTGGGCGTCGTACTCCCACGCGATTCGAGTCAATTCACCGAGGGTATCGAGTTCAGCGAATTGAGCTTCATCATTCGCGTCCGCTTGACAACCAGGACGTAAGCCATCCCCGAGCGAGAACGCAACATCATATTCGGCCATGATCTCGCAGATCTCGCGGAAGTGGGTGTAGAGGAAGCTCTCCGTGTGATGGGACAGGCACCACTTCGCCATGATGGAGCCGCCGCGCGAGACGATGCCGGTCACACGCTTCGCGGTGAGCGGGATGTAGCGCAGGAGCACGCCGGCGTGGATCGTGAAGTAGTCGACGCCCTGCTCGGCCTGCTCGATCAGCGTGTCGCGATAGAGCTCCCAGGTGAGATCCTCGGCCTTGCCGCCGACCTTCTCGAGCGCCTGGTAGATCGGCACGGTGCCGATCGGCACCGGGGAGTTGCGCAGGATCCACTCGCGCGTCTCGTGGATGTTCTTGCCCGTCGAGAGATCCATCACGGTATCGGCGCCCCAGCGCGTCGCCCACGTCATCTTCTCGACTTCTTCCTCGATCGACGAGGCCACGGCCGAGTTGCCGATGTTGGCGTTGATCTTCACCAGGAAGCTGCGCCCGATGATCATCGGCTCGGTCTCGGGGTGGTTCACATTCGCGGGAAGGATGGCGCGGCCACGGGCGATCTCATCGCGGACCCGCTCGGGCGCGACGCCTTCACGCAACGCGACGAACTCCATCTCGGGCGTGACCTCGCCGCGCCGCGCGTAGTGCATCTGCGTGACCCGCCGGCCAGTCTTCGCGCGCAGCGGACGTCGCACGCTCGCGAAGCGGACTCCGCCGAGCGCCGGATCGCTCTCGCGATCGCGCCGGTAGAGCGACGACGGCCCCGACAGCTCATCCACATCGGCGCGCCCGAGGATCCAGGGCAGCCGCATGGGCGTCAGGCCCATCTTGATGTCGGTGTGGGCGTCGGGATCGGTGTAGGGACCGCTCGTGTCGTAGAGACGGATCGGTGGCTCGCCGCCCGACAGCGTGACCTCGCGCATGGCGACACGAATGTCAGGGCGCGTTCCGGTGACATGGATCTTGCGGCTGGCCGGCATGTTGGCCTCCCTTCGCTGGTATTAACCAGGTCAGGTTCTTGCGGTCGGCGGCAGCAGCCGCCCTCTCAGCCCGGTGCCCCGAGCTCCCGCGGTTGTCGTGACAGGATCGTAAGCTACGCCCGACGGACGGACTTGGCAAGTTGAGGGTCTCACCACGGGCTCAGCAAGCTTTCGTGCAGCGCCGCGCACCGTGGCTCACGTCCACCGCGCTGTCGGCAGGTAGCTCTCGCGCCACGCGTCGAGCATCAGGAGCGCCCACAGAATCTTCCGGTGATCCCTCTGGCCGGCCACGTGCTCGGCGACAAGTCTCTTCACGACGGTGGGATCGAAGAGGCCGACGCGCGCCACCCGGTCGGCGGCCAGACGCGTCTCCAGCACCCCGCGCAGCGGGCCACGCAGCCAGGGCCCGATCGGGACGCCAAAGCCTTGCTTGCGACGGAGGAGAATCGACACTGGCAAGACGCCCTGGAGCGCGCGCTTGAGAATGTGCTTCGTCGTCCAACCGCGGAGCTTGAGGCCGACCGGGATGCGGCAGGCCAGGTCGACGAGGTTGTGGTCCAGAAACGGCGCGCGGACCTCGAGCCCGCATGCCATGCTCGCGCGGTCGACGTTCACGAGGTTCTGATCGGCGAGATAAAACTTGCTGTGCTGGTAGATCAGCCGGTCGATCGGATTGCTCGTTCCCGATTCATCGACCACGCGCGGCAGGTCCTCGTGAGGATCGAAGCCCGCGCACGCCGCTCGGACTGCCGGCGAAAAGAGCCGGGACTGCTCCCACGCCAGAAGCCCGCCGAGGAGGAGCTGGGTACGCAGCTCGGCGGCGTGCGGAACGCCGCGGAAGAACTGCTTGAGCAGGAACTCGAGGCTTCCATATCGGGCCGACGGCCGGAGGCGGTTCACGGACCACGCAGCCAGCGCCTGGACCGACCGAGGCAGACGGCCGATCCAGCGCGCTGCGCGGTCGGCCAGGAACGTGGGATACCCGCAGAACAGCTCGTCGCCGCCGTCTCCGCTGAGCGCTACGCCAACCGAGCGGCGGGCGAAGCGTGACAGCGCGTACGTCGGCAGAAACGAGTTGTCGACCAGGGGCTCATCGAGCAGGCCGCCGACCTCCTCGATGAGGGCGAGCATATCGTGGGGCGAGAACACGGTTTCTTCGTGCTCGGCCCCGCAATGCTGCGCGATCAGCCGAGCGGACGACCGCTCATCGAAGGTTGCGTCGGGGAACCCGATCGTGAACGTCTTGAGGGGCCGTCGGCCGTTCGCACGCGCCGCGAGCGCGACGATCGCGCCGGAGTCGATTCCGCCGCTCAGGAATATGCCGAGCGGCACGTCGCTGATCATTCGCCGCCTCACCGATGCCTCGAGCTGCTGATACAGTCGATCCGCCCATTCCCTCTCGGAGACCGAGCCGTCCGGCCGGAAGTCGAGATCCCAGTAGCGCTGAACGGTCGGCTTGCCTCCGGGCGACACGGTCAGGAGCTGACCGGGCAAGAGCTTCTGGACGCCGGCGACGATCGAGGAGGGCGCCGGGACGTACTCGAAGGCGAGATAGCGCGAGAGGCTCTCGAGCGAGAGCACGGCCGGCACCGAGGGATGGGCAAGGAGAGCCCGCAGCTCGGAGCCGAAGACGAAGCCGTCGGACCCGGCGTAATAGTAGAGCGGCTTCTCGCCCATCCGATCGCGGGCCAGCACCAGCCGCCGAGCCGACGTGTCCCAGATCGCGAGCGCGAACATACCGTCGAAGTGGGCGACACAATCGTCGCCATAGACCTCGTAGGCGTGCGCGATCACTTCGGTGTCCGAACGCGTGTGAAACCGGTGCCCATGCTCCTCCAGCCGCTGCCGCAGCGCCGCGAAGTTGTAGATCTCGCCGTTCTGGATGACCTGGACCGAGCCGTCCTCGTTGGCGACCGGCTGCTGCCCGGTCTCGAGATCGATGATGCGCAGCCGCCGAGCCCCGAGCGCGATCTGGGCATCGACGTAGAACCCCTCGTCGTCTGGCCCTCGGTGGCGGAGCGAGTCCGTCATCCGTTGGAGCGTGCCGCGGGCCTCTCCGGCCTGTCCGTTCACGAAGAAACCGGCGATCCCGCACATCGGGGCTACCGGCTCACCGCGCTGAACCGTTCTCGTTGCGAGCACAGAGGTGGTCGGAGCAGGCCTCACGACGGGCAGCCCAGAGAACCCTATGACAGCCCGAGACCACCATCGCATTTCTCTATACGGCGCGACCGACCGCGCGGTCAAGGGCAGGCGGCCACTACTCGCCGGGAGCTTCGCCCCCTAGATCCTCGGCAATCTCGTAGCGAAGCAGGCGTGACTTCATCCACCGGACGACCAGGAGATCGACGAGCGCCACGAACACGCGGTTCATGATGCCGTACTTGGATCGTCCGAAGCGGCGCGGCCGATGGGCGACCGGCATTTCCATGACGCGATAGCCTTGCAGCCGGAGCAGTGTCGGGATGAACCGGTGAAACCCACGGTAGAGCGTCAATCCACGCAGGCACTCACGACGGAAGGCGCGAAAGGTACAGCCGCTGTCTTCGATGCTCTCGTCGCTCACCCAGTTACGAACGCGGTTGGCCACCCGCGAAGACACGCGCCTGACGAGGGAATCGCCATCCCCACGGTTCACTCGCTGGCCGCAGACCGCGTCCCACTGATCGAGCTGGGTGAGCAGGCGCGGGATGTCGGCAGGGTCGTTCTGCAGGTCGGCATCCATGGTCACGACCATCCGCCCACGCGCGGCCTTGAAGCCCGCGTCGGTGGCCGCCGTCTCGCCGGCGTTCGCCTTGAATCGGACGAGTCGGACACGAGCATCGCGCTCGCGGAGGCGACGGATGATCTCGGCGCTCCTGTCCTGGCTGCCGTCGTCGACGAAGACGATCTCGAACTCGATGCCCAATCCTTCGAGCACAGGGCAGAGCTCGGTCCACAGTGGCGGGAGATTCTGCTCCTCGTTGTACACCGGGATGACGACCGTGAGACTGACCACCAGGTTGCCCACTATACGCCGACACCCTCGAGGAACGGCGGGGCCGTGATCTCGCCCTACAGACGCGTGGTGTGGTCCTCGCGGCTGTCCCTACGAGGGAGAACCGTCGATGCCTGTGGTATTCCGACGATGAGCATGTCCCGGCCGCGTACCCTTATCCGGTCGAGCACACGGACCGCACTCGGCGCGGTTTTCTGGACAAATACCCAGCCCCGAGGCGCGTCGATGAGGACAACAGGATGTCGGGCTTCGAGGACGAAATCGTTGAATTCTTCCGGCGTACGCAATTGCAGGACCGGGCGCGCCACATAGAAGTCGAGCGCGTAGAACCTCCCTCCGAACACACGCAGCTCGGTGCCTCGAGCCTGGCGTTCGACCGCCGATGCCAGCTTGCGAAAATCGCCGTCGCGATTCGCCCACTCGACGTGCAGCCAGTTGGCGGACGTCAGGAGGATCACGCCTCCGGCGACGACCCCCCAGACCAGGAGCCCGTTTCGAGCCGCCCAGAGGCCCCAGACGATCGCCGCGACAATGACCAGAAGGCCGATGGCAATCGGAGCGACCTGCCCCCTGGCGCCATCGAGGAAGGCCAGGTCTTCGGCTCCGAACGTGGATGGACTCAAGATCGCGGTGAGACCTACGGCGCCGACCACCAGGGCGAATCCTGCGACGACCTGTGCGCTTCGGCTGCCGGGCGCCCTGAACGTATCCGCCCAATATGCGACGAGCAATGCCAGCGCCGGGTAGAGAGGCAGAAGGTATCGCGTCCGGAAGTTGTTCGAAGACAACACCACCAACAGGGCGATTGCCACCCACAGCACGACGAATCGGACGCCAGGGTGACGCCGCTCGCGCGCCGCACGCATCGCTACCAGCGGCAACACGATCGTCCACGGCAGGAACCTCAGCGCCGCGTCACCAACACGACTCGCCAGCTTCAGCACCTCCGGCCGGCCGACGTACCACTTGAGCCAGTCCTCCCACAGCACATCCTGCGTAAAACTGCTCGGCCCATAGCCGACGTACGGCACGAGCCAGACCAGGGTCAGCAGCACGAACGCGGCCACGCCGACGCGGTCCCAAAGACGCCCGACGCCAGCGGGGCCGTATTCGCTCCACAACCACGTGCCGCCGACCAGAAGCGGCAACACGCCCAGAGGGCCCTTGGCGAACACCGCCAAGGCGAGCGCGACGTAGAAGCCGGTAAGGGCCCGAGAAGCATTCGGGTCGCTCACCGCTCGCCAGAAGAGCCACCCGGCCGCCATCATGAAGCAGGCGACCAGCATGTCGGGAAGCAGTGCCTGGGTTTCGACAAAGAATCCGATGCTCGTCGCGAGCACCAGCCCCGCCCACAGCCCAGCGCGGGCGCTGAAGAGTTGCCGCCCGAGCAGGCACGTGAACCACACGGTACCCACGGCGGCGAGGGCAACCGGGATCTGGGCCGTGGTTTCGGTCAGGCCGCCCTGGACCTTCGCGAGAACGGCGATGGCCCACGGATAGAGCGGAGGCTTCTCGTGAAATACCCTTCCGCGAACCTGTGCGTTGAACCAGACGCCGCGTTCGAGCATGTCCCGAGCCAGGAGCGGGAAGCGTGCCTCGTCCGCCGCTTGAATGACGCGCTGGCCAAGCGTCGGCAGCACGAGCAAGGCGACCACGAGCACGGCGAGACACACGAAGCGGGCCGAGGTCGTTCGCCCTTCGGAACAATAGCGCCCGGCGGCGTGGTCCACCGCCAAGTGTTATGCCACAGGCGGCGCCGAAAGCAGGCGCCTTTTTCTTTTTCCTGCGCTGTGCCCTGGGGCCTCCAGAACGCCGCGGCGCCCCCCTTGCGCGTGTTCTGCGGTGGCATGCAAGGGTGAGAGTCGTGACCCGCGCGGAGCTCAGAAAAGGCCCAGATAGAAGGGGTGGAGGAGCCGCCGATCCAGACGAGCAAGCGCGCGGCTTCGCAACGCGGCCGCTGTCGCCTCCGTCTCTCCATACACAGCCGAAGTGACCTCTTGATATATAAGAGCAATAAAATATATTCTTAGTTCTTGACAGCGGCGACGGCGAGGTCCATCGTTCTCCTGTGGTATCGCTGTCGGCGCGCCGTCGAAGCGGGACGATCGATGGCGCGCCAGCTTCAGCATTGTGACGCCCGTCGCGAGGTGCAGTGAGGCTGCGCCTCTCTGGTGCATGGTCGGCTCTCCCGTAGAGCCGTCGCTCGCGTCAGCTCCTTGCTCCTCCCGTGCTGCATCGGGCCCTCGGCTGGCCCGCACCCTCTGCGCATGACCTGCGTGCCGAGGGGAGAGGACGACCGCCGTGACCCCTCGTACATCGCCCCTGGTCGCAATCTTCAACTCGCGTGACGAGGTGATCGAGGCCATTCGCTCGGCCCTCGAGAACGACGGCTTCGAGACGGTGACGGCCCGGCTGGCGGAGATCCAGAACGGGACGCTCGACCTGGTG
>WNGI01000111.1_pt1 | contig 51956 bp, 42 predicted proteins | sample 5400621 | NCBI WGS metagenome assembly WNGI01 (sample SAMN13153374, study PRJNA577476) | soil metagenome | isolation source: 20 cm soil or saprolite under Garry oak tree replicate 1 | place: USA:California | collected 2016-06-15 | reverse complement strand
GCCGAAGACGCAAACCGCACGCTCTGGACCTCGGGCGGCGGCCCGGTGGTGGGTTGGTTGAACACGAAGCTGTTCGACGAGACAGGCGACGAGGAGCAGTCTCAGGGCTGGACGGCTCTGATCCTCGACACGAACGGCAACGGCAAGCGAGACCCGTACGTCGAGCCCGACCAGGCGCTCGATCCCGCCAAGGACAAGCGGATCGCGGCCGGCTTCTACGCCGTCGCCCCGGCTCCCGATGGCTCGATCTGGGGGACCTCCCTCGGCTTCCCGGGCGCCGTCGTGCGACTGAATCCCGGAGCGCATCCGCCGGAAACCGCGCTCGCAGAATTGTACGAGCTGCCGCTCGACCGCTCGGGCGTGCCGATCGCGGGGTTCTCACCGCGCGGCGGAGACGTGGACCGCAAGGGCGTCTACTGGACGGCGCTCGCGAGCGGACATCTTGCGAGCTTCGACCGCAGCAAGTGCAAGGGGCCGCTCAACGGGCCGACCGCCACCGGTCAGCATTGCCCGGAGGGCTGGACTTTCTATCCGGAGCCGCTGCCGCAGCTCCAGGGCGTGACCACGCCGGGGAGCGCCGAGGCGAGCTATTACACCTGGGTCGATCAGTTCGGCGTGCTCGGCCTGGGCGCGAACGTGCCGATCAATACGGGCAACGGGTCGGAAGGGCTGCTCGTGCTGCAGGACGGGAAATGGATCGTGCTCCGCGTCCCCTACCCCTTGGGATTCTACACGAAATGGATGGATGGCCGGATCGATGACCCGAACGCGGGCTGGAAGGGGCGGGGGTTATGGGCGACGGTGAGCACCCGCGCGCCGTTCCACATGGAAGGCGGTAAGGGCACCACGAGCAAGGTCCTGCACTTCCAGCTGCGACCCGACCCACTGGCGCGCTGAAGGGAAGAAGGATGCGCAAGCTTTGGCTGGTGGGTCTGCTCGCCCTCGCGCCGGGCACCGGGGATCTCCCGACCAACTACGTGGCTGGCAAGTTGATCCAGCTGAACGACAACGGCGCGTGGTCCTGGTTCATGGACGAGCGGGCCATCATCGACGACGGCAAGCTCATCGTGGGATCGGTCCGCGCCATCGGAGACTATCGCAACGACCGCGCGTCCGACTGGGGGAACGTGGAGGTGTCGGTGTGCGACCTCGCCTCGGGCGCCACGCGGCACACGGTCTTACATCGCCACTTGCAGCAGGACGACCACGATGACCCCGCGTTCCTGGCGCTGCCCGACGGGCGTTATCTCGCCGTCTACACCCAGCACGGAGTCGAGCGTCGCATTTATTACCGGTTTTCCGAGCCGCACAATCCATTGGCGTGGGGGCCCGCGTCCGTGTTCGACACCCCCGGCAACCCGGCGGCTCCACTGCGCGGCAACAACGTCACGTACTCGAACTTGTTCCGGCTGTCATCGGGACGCATCATGAACTTTTTCCGCGGCGTCGGGCTCGAGCCGAATTACATGTATTCCGACGACACCGGCCGCACGTGGCATTACGGCGGCCGCGTGGCCCACGGCACCAGCGGCGGGTACAGTCCCTATTTGAAGTACGCCTTCGACGGCGTGGGCACGATTCACTTCGTGATGACGGAAAACCACCCGCGGAATTACGACAACAGTCTGTATCACGCATTCATCCGTGACGGCGGCATCTACCTCTCGGACGGGACGCGCCGGGCCAAGCTCAGCGAGACGACCGAGACGGATGTGAACGCGTGGGACCTGACCAAGGTGTTTCAGGGTGATCCTGACAACGTCGCCTGGATGAGCGACCTCGAGCTCGATCGAGGCCAGCGACCATACGTGATCTTCTCCATCCAGAAAGACGGTCGCGGCCTCCCGCGCGGGCAGGGCGGGATGGACCACCGCTTCGACTATGGTCGCTGGGATGGATCGCACTGGCGGGTGCACGAGATCGCCTATGCTGGAACGCGACTCTATGCGGGAGAGGACGACTACACGGGCCTCGCCGCCCTCGATCCCAACCACCCCGACATCGTCTACATCTCGACCGATGCGGATCCCCTGACGGGAGCCCCGCTCGTGAGTCGGGCGGACGGCCGGCGCCACCACGAGCTTTACCGGGGCACGACCGGCGATGCCGGCGCGACGTGGCGGTGGGAGCCGATCACGGCCAACTCGACCGTGGACAACCTGCGACCCATCGTGCCCAAGTGGGAGGACGCCCGCACGGCGCTGGTGTGGATGCGCGGCACCTACAAGAACAACCACGGCGAGTGGACGACCGCCGTGGTCGCGACCATCCTGCCATGATGGGCTGGTGTCTCCCCGCGCTCCTCGCGTGGCGGTTCTCGTGAACCAGAGTCAAGGCTTCGACACGAGCACCACCGTCGGATCGACGGGATAGCGGCCGAAGCGTGGGCCGTAGATGGCAAGCCCGCCCGGAAGGGCGGGATCGACCTCGAGCCGGATGACCAGCTCGCCGCGCGCCGCGGCCCGCTCGAGCGCGTCCCGCGGAACCGTTACGTGCAGCAGCGTGCCGTAGGAGCCGGCTTCCCGCAGGTGCCGGTCGCGCAACTGGGAATGCCAGGAGAGGATGCCGCGATGATCTGCCGGATCGTTCTCGAGCCTCACATGTCCGGCGACGGCGCCGTTGATTCGAACCGTCACGGCGCTCGGGAAGCGCCGGGCGTCGGTCATGGGGTACGCGTTGGGGTTCAGGCTCGGGTCGTACGTCCCGCGGCCTCGCATGAAATCGCCCTCGATCCGTCCGGCGCCTTCGCGATCCTTGCCGAACAGCTGCTTCGCGGACACCTCGGCGAGGAAGAAGGCGCTATCCAGATCCGCCGGGCGCAAGCCCGCGGGCCAGGGAAGCCGATACTCGAAGAATCCCGCGCCCGCGCCGTTCACCTTCAGCCCGTCCAATATGTTCCACTGTTTGAGGGACCAGGAGGCGCTTGCGAACCCGGCCGGATCGATGCGCAGCACGTGGATGCGACGTCCGTCGTCGAGCTGCGCTTCCCGCGGGGGATCGCCCTCCACCACGAAGCTGCAAAAGTTCCGATGCAGCACGGTCCCGCTGGCATCTTCGAGTCGGACGGCCAGGATGACGACGGCAGGCTCGTTCGGCATGGGGACGAGGAGCGGCTCGAGCGGCCCGGTCATCCAGGGGTGGTACGGCACACGGCGAGCGGTCTGGAAATACGCGCGCTTCTGGCCGAGCGTGTTCCAGCCGTACAGCTCGGCACGCAGTGTCAGGCTGTCGCCCGGGACCTTGCCGGGCGACAGGAAGGAAGCGTACAGCGGCACGCTCACCCGCGCTCCGGTCGGGACGCTTTGGCTCAGCTCCTCGCCCACCGCGACATACAACGGCGTGTGGAGGTCCCGGAGCGACATACCGTCGACCAGCTCGCCCAGGCCGGTCTCCTTCTCGGAGCGGTCGTAGCGCCAGTAGCCGTTCCACTCGTTGATCACGTCGTGCAGCTCGGTATAGAGCCAGCCGGCGATGCGGGGATGGCGGCGGAACGCGTTCAGCGCGCGGTGGTAGTCCCAGCTCCAGTCGACGTCGCCCGTGCTCCCCTCGTAGCCCCAGACGTTCCCGAACTCGCTGTTGATGTTCGGCTGGCGCTCCTGGCGGTACCCCGCCTCGAAGTTCCACGAGGAGCCGGGACGGGTACTGTCGCTCACCATCTCGTCGTGGTGCTCCCACGCCCACCCCGGCAGGTAGGAGTGCCACGAATTGATGTCGGTCTCGGTGTGGCCGCGGCCGCAGCAGGGCGAGTTGTCCTCGACCAGGCGGGTGGGGTCGAGGGTCTTGGCCTCCCGGTACACCGAGGTCACCCACGCCTGGGTCTCGGGGCGGTACACCTCCCGCTGGCCCGCCTTCGTAAGCAAGCCCCACGTCTCGTTGAACAGCACCCAGGCGAAAATGGCGGGGTGATTGTAGTCGCGCCGGATCATCGCGCGCAGGGTGGACTCCGCCTCCTGACGCATGGCGGAATCGGGTTCGCCCCAGGAGTTGGGTACGTCGGCCATGATCAAGAGCCCCAGCCGGTCGGCCCAGTACAGCTTGCGCGGCGACTCCACTTTGACATGCTCGCGCAACCCGTTCAGCCCGATCTGCTTGGCGCGCAGGATCTCGGCGCGCACGAAGGAGTCGCTCGGGTATGTGTAAAACCCCTCCGGGTGGAACGCCTGGTCGAGCGTAAGCTGGAGGTAAATCGGCTCGTCGTTGAGGGCGACATAGCGGTAATCGGTCCCGGGCAGCGTGGTGACCGAGATCTTCCGCATGCCGAAATAGCTCTCGACTCGGTCGTCGCCGACCGTGGCCTCGACCTCGTACAGAAACGGATCGTCGAGCCACCAGAGACGAGCGTTCGGGATCGGGACCTCGAAGGTCAGGTGGTCGGCCCCGCGCGGCACGCGCCGGGTGACCACCGGCAGCTCGACGTTTGTGAAGCGGAGTGTCAGCGTCAGGTCCCGACGCGCTCGCTCGAGCAGCCGGGCCGTCACCACGACTCGCTGGCGGTCGACGTCCGGCGAGAGGTGGAGCACCTGCAGAGGAGTGCTGCCGCGGACTTCGAGGTACGGCGTCTGCCAGATGCCGCGCGCGTTGCCGTAGCCTTGCTTGCCCTCGAGCTTGAACGCCCGCGGTGCGTCATCGACCCGGAGGACGAGCAGGTGCTTCGTTCCCGACTTCACGTACCGTGTCAGCTCGAACTCGAAGGGGATGTAGCCGCCGTCGTGCGTGCCGAGCGGGTGGCCGTCGAGCCAGACCGTGGTGCGCCAGTCGGCAGCGCCGACGACGAAGAAGATGCGGCGCCCGCCTTGCGACCAGCGGGTGGGGATCTCGATGGTGCGGGCGTACCAGCCGATGGAACCGCTGTCGGGAACGCCGGAGAGCGGACTGCCCCACGGGAACGGCACGACGATCGGGCGGGGGGCGGGAAGCCCGCTCCGCGGCCACCCCTGGCTCTCGCCCGGGTCCTCGGGATCGAATTGAAATTGCCACGTGCCGTTGAGATTCTGCCACTCCTCCCGCTGGAAGTCGGGGCGGGGATGCTCGGGGAGTGGGATCCTCACCCCCTGTCCCCCTCTCCCTTCGGGAGAGGGGGAACGCTCAACCGTCCCCCCTCTCCGCCTGGCGGTGAGGGGGACAGGGGGTGAGGACTTGAGAGCGGACCGAGGGGTGTGGAGAGACGCGACGACAAGTGCGATCGTGAAGAGCCGGTGTCTCGCCATGATTCAAGATATCCTGACCCCCCGCGGCTGGGTCTTGATCCTGGCATCCAGCGGCGCGTGTGCACGTGGCGCACCGCGTCCCCAGCCGTTCGGCACCACCGCTCGCGGAGAGTCCGTCAGCGTGTACACGCTCAAGAATGCCCACGGCATCGAGCTCAGGGTGCTCGACTACGGCGGCATCATCGTCTCGCTCAAGCTGCCGGACCGGGCCGGCAAGTTCGACGATGTCGTCCTGGGTTACGACTCCCTGGCGGGCTACGAGCGGGCATCCCCTTACTTCGGCGCCCTTATCGGGCGGTACGGCAACCGCATCGCCCGCGGCCGGTTCACCCTAGACGGCCGGACCTACACTCTGGCCACCAACAACGGGCCCAATCACCTCCACGGCGGCGCGAAGGGCTTCGACAAAGTAGTCTGGGACGTGACGCCGTTCGACGGCCCCGACTCGGTCGGCCTTATCCTGCGGTATACGAGCCGGGACGGCGAGGAGGGCTACCCGGGCACGCTGCACGCCACTGTTACCTACACGCTGACGAACCGCGACGAGCTGATCTTCGACTACCACGCCACGACCGACCGCGCGACCCCCGTCAACCTCACGCAGCACAGCTACTTCAACCTGGCAGGTCACGGCCGGGGGGGGGACATTCTGGGTCACGTCGTCACGCTGAACGCGGACCATTTCACTCCGGTCGATTCCACGCTGATCCCGACGGGAGAGGTCAGGAGCGTCGCTGGTACGCCGTTCGATTTCCGCTCGCCCACCTCTATCGGCGCCCGCATCGACGCGGAGGACGTCCAGCTCCGCTACGGACGGGGCTATGATCACAACCTCGTGCTGAACAAGGGCGGCAAGGGCGGCACGGATTTGACGTTCGCCGCGCGGGTCTATGAACCTACCAGCGGACGGCTGATGGAGATCTCCACGACGGAGCCGGGACTGCAGTTCTACTCTGGCAACTACCTGGACGGCACGCTGCGCGGGAAGCAGGGGGTCGTGTACGGGCACCGCGGCGGCTTCGCGATGGAGACGCAGCATTTTCCGGATTCTCCCAACAAGCCCGGTTTCCCGTCGACGATCCTGCGTCCCGGGGACGAGTACCGCTCTCGGACCAGGTACACCTTTTCGGTCCAGCCGTGACACTGCGATGAGGCGAACGGACGCACGCTTCGTTGTCCTGCTCACGTCCCGACGGTGGCCGAGGTGATCCGCAACTACCCGATTCGCCAACCACTCTTGTGGCTCTGGGAAGGAGCCGGACCATGACGACCCGCCGCGAGTTCCTCGAGGCCTCCGCCGCGATCCTGTCCTCACCCCCTGGCCCCCTCTCCCTTCGGGAGAGGTGGAACGTGAGGCCCGCGGACCAGCTCCCGCTCGGCTTCTCGACGCTCGGCTGCCCTGCGTGGACGTGGCTTCAGATCGTGGACTTCGCCGCCATCCACGGCTACGTCGCCGTCGAGCTGCGCGGCCTCCAGGCGACGATGGACTTGAGCCGGGCTCCCGAGTTCTCGCGAGAGGGAGGCCGTGTCGACCTGACGAAGCAGCAGCTTCGCGAGCGCGGGCTGCGACTCTCCTGCCTGGGCGCCTCGGCCCAGCTGCACGAGCAGGACCCCACGAGGCGCGCCGCCCAGCTCGACGAGGCGCGCCGTTTCATCGACCTGGCGGAAGTGCTGGGCGCCCCCTACGTGCGCGTGTTCGGAAACAACTATGTGAGCGGCGTGCCGCGGGAGGTCACGATCGCGCACATCGCTCAGGGGCTGCGCGAATTGGGCGATTACGCGCGGCCCAAAGGCGTCACGGTCCTGATCGAATCCCACGGCGATTTCACCGACTCGCCCACGCTACTCGACATTTTCCGACAGGCGGACTCCCCGGCTGTGGCCCTGCTCTGGGACGCGCACCACACGTTCGTCTCGGGGAAGGAGGCGCCGGAGGACACGGTCTTTCAGCTGGGGCGCTACGTCCGCCATACGCACCTGAAGGACTCCGTGCCCGCTGGGCCTGGTGGGAAAGATCGCCGCTATGTGCTCACCGGCACCGGCGAGGTGCCGGTCCGCCGTCAGATCGAAGCGCTGGTCAGGATCGGGTACCGCGGCGTCTACAGCTTCGAGTGGGAGAAGCGCTGGCACCCGGAGATCGCTGAGCCCGAGGTCGCGATCGCGCAGTTCGCCACGGTGGCGGCGGAATATCTGCGCGGCGCGGGAGCGGGGGCCCGCTAGTGGAATCGGGCGCGGCGGTTGTACCCGCCTTCGCTTCGGTAGCTCACTTCACGTCCCACCAAACGCGCGTGGTCGGGGTATCCTTGGCCCGTACCGCTTCGTAGCTCTGGCTGTTGTTCGTGACCTCCGTAGAGGGGTACACGATCCGTACCGTGCGCTCCAGCGACCGCCCCCCGAGCTGGTCCGGCGGGAGCACGGGGTAGTCCGTGCGTCGCAGCTCCGCCCACGCTTCGTACGGCTGGACGATCCCGAGGTGGATCCACTTCTGAGTGGCGATGCGCTCGAGCGTCCCGTCGTAGGCGACAAGGGGGCCGTTGATGAACGGAGTCAGGTCGGCTGGGGGCGTTACCTTGTCGGTGTCGGCGAGGACAGTGTTGCGGTTGTACGTGTCATAATACATATCCACCGACAGCTTGAGCGCGTTGTTGTACGCCGCCTGCGCGTCCCCCGTCCCCCACCCGCGCATGTACGCCTCGGACTTGAGGAACGCCACTTCGGCGGCCGTCATCACGTAGCCGGGAAAGTCGTCGTTATGTCTGAACATGAGGGAGTCCAGGCGCGAGAAATGCTGGCGGTCGACGGGCGGCAGCTGGTCGTTGGGTGAGGACGGGAGGCCTACGTAGCGCGGGCCGGTCGCGGCGGCGACCGTGTCGAACATGATCGCGAGGCGGGGATCGTTGGACGCGACCATCATGTCCAGCATCACTTTCGGCGCCCACGTCTTCTGCGGCAGTTCGCTCGTCGCCCGGCTCCGATTCCCCAGGGAGTTGTGGTCGAAGATCCACGACGGGTCCATGTGCCAGGCGATGTTCTGCTCATTGGTTTCCACCAGCGGGTATGTGGCCGGATCCACCAGGATCTCCTGCACGATCGGCTGTGCCTTGGTCGGCGCGACCTCCGACAGCCGCATCGCGAGGCGCAGCCGCAGCGAGTTCGCGAACCGGCGCCACCCCGTCACGTCTCCCTTGAGCAACAGGTCCTGCGTCGCGAGCGCGGGGTGGACCACGCTCAGGCCCCGCAGGGCATCCGAGGCATCCTTCAGGTCTTTCAGAATCGCGTCGTACACCGACTCCTGCGTGTCGAATTTCGGGAACAGGTTCTGGCCGACCTTTTGCCGGGCGGTGAATGCCTCGGAGTAGGGGATGTCGCCCCACAGGTCGGTGGTGCGCGCCGTGGTGAAGGCGTTCACGATCTTGCCGAGATGCAGGTACACCTCGTAGCCGGCCTGTTGGTCCTGCGGCAGGGCGTCGTAGATGACGGCGATTTCTTTCATGTCCATCGCCGCCTTGGTGTAATAGTCGGTCCACGTGTTCTGCCACTGGTCGCTGACGGGCCGCATCATGTTCACGTCATTGACGGTGCCCGAGACCTGCGCCCAGGCAGCGACGTTGTTGTAGACCTGCCAGTACCATTCGCCGTAATGGATCGGGAAGTCCGCGTCGAGCAGACCCTGGGTGAACACGTATTCGATCCGGGCCGTGGTGGACCGGTCCGGGTCGAGGAACAGCGAGTCGTACGCATCGCGGCACGCGGTCGTCGGAGCGGTGAGGATCAGGAGCGCGAGGACCCGCAGGCACCGCTTCATGATGTAGGTCATGGTCATCCTCTCAGAACGAGCCCGTGATCTTGAATCCGAGGCTCCGCGTGGTCGGGTGGTACCCGACGTAGTCGTTGAGGCCCTGGCGGTAGTCCACGGTAGAGGTGGCCGATTCGGGATCGACGTTCGGGACCGTCTTGTAGAGGTAGAACAGGTTCCGGCCGATGAGCGACAGCCGAAGATTCCGGGCGGGGACGTGGCGAGTCCACGCCGCGGGCAGGTCGAAGGTCAGGGTTAGCTCGCGCAGCTTGATGTAGTTATTGTCGTACACGATCTGCGGGTAGATCCCCTGAGTCTTCCAGTCGAAGTTGGTCTCGTAGTACTCCCACAGCGCGACCAGCTTGTCGTTCGCCGCGTAGCCGGTGACGTTGCCGCTCGGGTCGAACGTCTCCTTCACGCCGTGCAGGATGATCCCGTCGTGATAGACCGCCGCACCGCCCGGAGCGACGGCATCGTGGCTCGGGAGCTGCACGTAATTCCCGGTGGCGTCGATGTAGTACGGCAGCCCGCCGTGCGCCGCATCGCGCCCGAACAGCGTCTCTTTCGCCCTCCCGGTGGCGAGGGAATAGTAGTCGATCATGCTGGCGAACTGCCCGCCCATCCGAACGTCGAAGAGCAGGGACAGGGAGACACTCTTGTAGCGGACGCTGCTGTTCAAACCGCCGAGCCAGCTCGGCATGATGTTGCCGACCAGGCTCAGCGTGTCGCTCTTGGCGTAGAAGCCGTTTTGATCCACGATTTTCTGGCCATTGGGGGCGCGCCGGAAGTCGTATCCGTAGATCTCGCCGTACGGGCGGCCCGGCCGTGCCTCGACGAACAGGTTATCCTCGAAATTCTGAAGCACGAGCGATTGCAATCCGACGGCCAGCGTCCGGACCTCGTTTCGGTTCCGCGAGAAGTTGAGCGTGGTGCTCCACTCGAAGTCGCTCGTGCGGATGGGAGAGCCCGAGAGCTGCAGCTCCTGCCCGGTGTTGGTCATCACGCCCGCGTTCACGACGATATTAGTCGCGCCGGAGCTGGCAGCGATCGCGAGCGGAAGGATCTGATCGACATTGCGCTGATGGTAGAACGAGCCGTCGACATGCCAGCGCTCGTCCAAGAACCCCATCTCGAGCCCGACCTCGGTCTCGTACTTGCGCTCGGGCTTCAAGGCGAGCGGGGGGACGGTCGTCGAGAAGCTGTTCAGCGTGATGCCGCCGTCCCAGGTCGCGAAGCTGTAGACATTGTTGGCCAGATACCGGGGGGCGCCGCGGCCCACCTGGGCGTAGTTCACGCGGAACTTTCCCGACGAGATCTGGCGAGGCAGCCGAAACGCGTCGCTGAAGACGAAGCTCGCCCCCACGGACGGATAGAAGTAGGAGTTGCTCCCGGGCGGGAGCGTCGAGGTCCAGTCGTTACGCCCCGTCGTCGTGACGTAGAGGTAGTCTCGATACGAGAGGGTCGCGCTGCCGAACACGCCGTCGGTGCGGTCTTCGCCGCGTCCCGCATACTGGCCCGGCGTGCTCACCGAGTTGTTGACGCTGAACCAGTTCTCGGTCACGAGGCCGCCGTTGGTCCACGCCGCCGTCTCGCCCGTGTGATTCCGGGTGGTCGCGGCGCCGATTTGGACGTTCAGGCCGAACGACGGCGTCAGGGTACGTTGCGCGCTCAGCAGCACGTCGCCATAGAGGACCCGATCCTGCCGCCGCCGCACTTCGTAGCCGCCCGACGGTCCTGCGCTCGCCGGCTGGGTCGTCCGCTGCTTGTTTTCGATCGTGTTATCGGTGTAGTCGGTGCCCCCCTGCACGCGAAGGTTGAGCCAGTCCGCTACCGCGTAGTTGAGTCTCAACGACCCGACCAGCCGGTCTTGCGCCGACTCGTAGCGATCTTGGAGCCCCGTCCAGAAGATCTGCCGCATCATGTCGACCTCGGTAGGGTGCAGCAGCGGGTAGACCTGTTGCGTGGCCAGATAGCCGGCGGCGGTCTTGTAGTCCTCCTTGAGCAGGTCCGTCTTGAGCGATCGGGGAAAGGAGAAGGCGACGTACACCCTGGGAGGCGGGTTCGTCAACGTCTTGTCGTAATAGTTGAACGCCAGGTCCGCCCGGAGCCTGTCCGACAGCTGCATGTCGCCCGTGAGGCTCACCGTATTCCGGTCCTGCTGCGAGCCGGGGAAGGTTCCGGTCCAGTCGTTCCTCGTGAAGCCGATGCGATAACGGCTCCGGTCGCTCACGTTCGAGAAGGTCACGCTGTTCTCGAGGGTCTGCCCCGCCCGATAGAGATCCCGGTAGTTGTCCGGTTGCGGCGTGAACGGGCGCATTTGCCCGTCCCACCACTGGATCATCTGCCCTCGCATCGGCGGACCCCAGCTGTGCGCGGCTCCGATACCACCGCCGTTGGCGAGCAGCGGTGTGCCGGTCGCCGGGTCGATCATGAACTCGCCGTTGTTCGGCCGGTTCCGCAGAATCAAATCGTTGATGCCCGAGCCGTACTCGTTCTGGAAGTCCGGCAGGAACGCCACGTTGTCGAACAGCGAGGACGAGCTGAAGTCCATCCCGATCCCGTCGTGCTTCGTGCCCCGCTTGGTGGTGATCAGGATGACGCCGTTTGCGGCCTGGGAGCCGTACAGCGCCGCCGCGCCCGCTCCCTTCAGGACGTTCACCGACGCGACGTCGGTCGGGTTGATGTCGTTGATCCCGGTGCCCAGGTCGCGGTCGTACACCCAGCCCACGTCGCTGTAGCCCGAGTTCTCGTCCCGGATGGGGATGCCGTCGACCACGATCAGCGGCCGGTTGCTGCCGGTGATGGACTTGATGCCCCGAATCGTGAGATTGGTCCCGCCCGTCGGCCCGGAGCTGTTCTGCTGGATCTTGAGGCCGGGAACCTCACCGTACAGCGCAGACTGCACGGTGAGGGGGCTGGCCTTCGTCACCTCCGCGGCGCCGACCTGGCTCATGGCGTACGGCGTCTCGCGCGTCGTCCGCTCGATGCCCAGGGCGGTGACCGCGACGGCGTCGAGGGCCATCGCCTTCGGCTCGAGCGAGAAGTCCGCGGTCGCAACCTCTCCTCCCGTCACCGTGACGGTGTCGGTCCCTTCGCCGTAGCCGATCAGCCGCGCCCGCACCGGGTAGGTGCCCGGGGGTACGTTGGCGACGACGTATTGACCGCTCTGGTTTGTGATGGACGCTCGATTGGTCCCCACCACGAACACCCGGGCGTCAGCGATGGGATGCTGATCGGCTCTGGAGACGACCGTTCCTCGGATCGAGCCCTCGGCCTGCGCGGCGAGACGCGCCGTCGGTCCGAGCACTGCGGTAACGGCCGTGATCAGAAGCGACACTCGATGAGTGGTGCTAGGGCTCATGCTTCTCTCCGGCGCGGCAGGTAGGACTGGATGTCTAAACGACGTCCCAGCGTCGCGCGCGAGGTCGCAAGTCCCAGACCGAAAAACAAGTGAGCTACGGCACAATTCGAGATGTGGCATCGCAGCAACGGCGGGCGGCCGCCGATTCGGGTCAGGCGGGTTGGTGTGTTGCGCCAGCGCAGCATAGGCGCGTAGACCGCGATTCCCATCGCAGAGAGGTAGGGGCGCAGCATGCTGCGCCCCTACGTTTAGGATGCGACGGTCTGGTACAGCGCCAGGTTCGCGATGCGCGGCGTGTCGAGCGCGGCGTCGATCGTCAGGCGCACGCGGCTGGCGGTCACGGCAGGAAAGCGGTCGAGCTTCTTATGGCCGACCGTGGTCCCGCGCGCGAGCGTCGTCCATGCAGCGCCGCTCCACGCCTGAAGCGAGTAGCGCGCCACGCACTGCCCGTGCTCGATCGCCTCCTCGAGGCACGCCACGTCGAACGTGGCGGGACGCGCCAGGTCGATCTGGACCCACCCCGCCGTCGCTTGGTCGCCGCTCGCGGACCGCCGCGCCCCGGCCGCGAGGTTGGTCGTGAAGGTGGCTCGCAGCCGCTCGGCGAAGTCGGCGATCCGACCCACATCGGTGGTGTGGAAGAGGCCCTCAGCGGTGGGGGGAACGTTGAGGAGGAGGCCCGCGTTCCGCCCCACGCTCGAGAAGTACAGCTCGACGAGGCTCTCTGCAGTGCGGATCTTCTCGTCTTCGTTCTTGTGCCAGAACCACCCCGGGCGGATCGAGACATCGGCCTCGCCGGGACGCCACACGCTGCCCTGCGGATCCCCGTGCTGGAGCGCACTGATGATTCGATCGCCGCCGATTCCGGGGTAAGGCACCGCGGCGGGATCGACCGTGCACCAGTTCGGGTCGCCCGCGACCCCTTGCTCGTTCCCGATCCAGCGGATGTCGGGTCCCGCATCCGAGAAGATGACCGCCTCCGGTTGGAGCCGGCGGACGATCCCATGGACACGCGGCCAGTCGTACATCTGTCGCTTTCCATTCGGCCCCTCGCCGTTGGCACCATCGAACCAGACTTCCACGATGGGACCGTAGCGGGTGAGCAGCTCGGTGAGCTGTCGGGCGTAGAGGTCGTTATACCGCGGCGAGTCGCCGTACGACGGGTCGTGCCGGTCCCAGGGGGAGAGGTAGAGCCCGACACCGAGCCCTTCCGCGCGGCAGGCGTCCACGAATTCGCGCACCACGTCGCCCCGTCCCTCGCGCCACGGGCTCGAGCGCACCGAGTGATTCGTGGTCTCCGTCGGCCAGAGGCAAAAGCCATCGTGGTGCTTGGCGGTGAGGATCATGGTTCGGAATCCGCCCGCTCTTGCCGTGCGCGCCCACTGCCGGGCATCGAGGCGCGTCGGGTTGAAGATGCGGGGATCCTCGGTCCCGTCCCCCCATTCGCGATCGCTGAACGTGTTGACGGTGAAGTGAACGAACATCGCGAGCTCGGCGCGCTGCCAGGCGAGCTGCTGGGGCGTGGGGCGCGGGCGCTGGGAGATGGGCACTGACCCCGGGCGCAAGCCCGGGGAAGGCCGGGGGATCGTCCCCATCGTCAGCGCACCCGAGGCCGCGGCCCGGACGAATTCACGCCGATTCATTCGGAGCCCCTCCGATCGCCGTCGCCAACACGGCCTCCGGCGTCCAGTCGTCGACGGGGCGCGCCGGGGACAGTCGCCCCCGGCTCATGACTGCTAGCCGGTGGCAGAGGCCGAACAGCTCGGGCAGGTACGAGCTCACGAGCAGCACGGCTTTCCCCTGCGCGGCAGATCGCGCGATGGTCTCGTAGATCTGCGCCCGGCTCCCGATATCGATCCCCCGCGTGGGCTCGTCCAGGAGGAGCACGTCGGCGTCTTGAAACAGGAGCCTGCCGATAGCCACCTTCTGCTGATTCCCGCCCGAGAGCGCGCGGATGGGCTGCCACGGCGACGCCGCTCGCACGCGGAGCGCGTCGATCCAGGTCCTCGCCGCTGCGCCTTGCGCCGCGAGATCCAGCCATCCCCACCGCCGCGCGCACGCGGAGAGCCGGGTCGCGGTCAGGTTGTCGGCGACCGAGAGCCCAAGCGTCAGCCCTTCGCGCGTGCGGTCCTCGCTCAGGTAGCCAAAGCCTTGGCCGAGCCGCCGCGCGGGACGCGCGCCGGGTGCGGCGAGCGTGCGGCCGTGCAACACGATCCGTCCGGCGGCCGCGGGCTCGAGGCCGAACAACGCGCGCACCAGCTCGGTCCGCCCCGACCCCGCGAGACCGGCGATCCCGAGGATCTCCCCGCGGGCGAGCGCGAAGCTGGCGTGCTTCAGCGCCGGCGGAGCGGCGATGTCGTGGACGACGAGGAGGACCTCTTCACGTCGCGCGGGCCCCGGACCGGCCCGGTCCGGGGCAGGCGCGCGCTCGGGAAAGAGCCCCGCCACGGGGCGCCCTACCATCTGCTCGATCAAGCGGCCCGTGCTCGCGCCCGCGATGCTCCCGGTATCGACGCTGCGGCCATCGCGCAGGATCGTGTAGCGCCCGGCGATCTCCCGCACCTCTTCGAGCAAGTGACTGATGTAGATCACCGCGATCCCCTGCGCCGCGAGTCGCCGGATCAGCGCGAACAGCCGGTCGATCTCGACACGCTGGAAGCTGCTCGTCGGCTCATCCATCAGGAGGATGCGGGCATCCGCCGCCAGCGCGCGGCAGATCTCGACGACCTGCCGCGCGGCCAGCGGCAGGTCGCCGACCCGGGCGTCGGGGGTCAGGTCGGGATGGGCGAAGTGGTCCAGCAGCGCCTGCGCCCGCCGGCGCGCCGCCGGCGCGTCGAGCCACCCCCAGCGCGCCGGCTCGGCCCCGAGCAGAATGTTCTCGGCCGCGGAAAGGTGGGGGCACAGGGACAACTCCTGATGGATCAGCGCAATGCCGCGCCGGCGCGCCTCGAGCGGCGTGCGCGGGGCGTAGGGCCGGCCGTCGACCCGCATCTCGCCGCGATCGGGCTCGAGCGCTCCCGCGACGACGCTCATCAAGGTGCTCTTGCCCGCACCGTTCTCTCCGATCAGCGCATGGACCTCCCCGGCGGAGAGCGTCAAGTCCACGCCGGCCAGTGCCTCGGTCGCGCCGAATCGCTTCGCGATATCCCGGAGCTCGAGCACCGGTCCCGTCGCTCCCGCACTCATGGCTCGTTGAGATACCGCGCGATCGGTGGGTTCACAAACGCCTGCGTGGCGGCGGAATCGAGGTTCGCTGCCGTGACCAGCATGACACCGGTATCGATGAGCCGCTCGACCGGCTTGCCGCGCAGCTGATCGGCCATCGTCTTGACGCCGAGATACCCCATGCGCATGGGATTCTGAGCCACCACGCCGTCGAGCTGTCGCGCGCGAACCGCGTCGATCAGGGTCTTGGCGGCATCGAACCCGATGAACCGGACCTTGCCGGCCAGGCCGACATCTTGTAATGCGAGCAGCATCCCGATGGTCGAGGACTCGTTGGGGGTGAAGATGCCTTGCACGTCGCCACTGTAGCGATTGAGCAGATTCTCCGAGGCGCGCTTCGCCGTCTCCCTCGTGGGCCCGGCGTATTGGTCGGCCGAGACGAGCGCGATCGCCGGGTAGCGGGCGCGCAGCTCCTCGAGAAACCCCCGCTCCCGCTCCGTTGTGCTGGCCGATCCCTCGGCATAGCGCAGCAGCAGCACCTTGCCCTTGCCCCCGAGCAGCTCGCCCAGCCGGCTCGCGGCCAGCTGTCCGCCCTTGTGATTGTCCGTGGCCACGAAGCTGACGACTGAGTCCGACTCGAGTCTGGAATCGATGACCACCGTGGGCACGCCTGCGCGCCGGGCTTCCTCGACCGGTCGCACCAGGGCGCGGCTGTCGAGCGGCGCGAGCACGATGCCCTGCACGCCCTGGCTGAGAAAGCCCTCCACGACCTGGATCTGCTGCTCGCGATCGTCCTCGCGCAGCGGTCCCTTCCAGATGATGTCGATCGGCGTGCCCTGGCCGGAGAGCTCGCGCGACGCCTCGATCGCCCCCGCATGAATACTCTTCCAGAATTCGTGCGTCGTGCCCTTGGGGATGACGGCGATCTTGAGCGGCCGCTCGGCGCCGCCCTGGGAGGCGCGCCGCCCGGCGCCGGATCCGCCGCACCCCGAGATCCACAGGGCGGCGACCAGGATCGGCGGCAGCTTCGACGTCATGGTTCCTCCATGAGGAGAACATGGACCGTCTGGGGACCGTGCACGCCCACCACCAGGGTCAGCTCGATGTCGGAGGTGCGCGACGGTCCGGTGATGAACGTGATGGCGTGGCTGGCGACGCTCACGCGGGCGAGCGCGTCGCCCAGCGACTCGCAGATGCAACGCATGGACAGCACAGCCACGTGGATCGGCGGGACGAGCGAGAGCAGCCGGCTCCGCTCGCGCGCGGACTCCAATACCAGCGTACCGGTGTCGGCGATCCCCCACTGTGCGGTCGTGACGCCGGCGTCGCACGCGAACAGCTCGTCGCGCGAGAGGCGCTCGAGCCGATCGATCACGATGTCATTCCCCACGCCCGCGAGGATCCGCTGCACCAGCGGCGCGTCCGAGCCGACCACGCGGCGGGCCCCAGCATCTGCCAGCATGCGGGCCAGCGCGGCCGCGGCCTCCGCTTCGCCGCGCACGACAGTGCATTGCGCGCCGACGGCCATGAGCTGCTCCGTGAAGTGTTTGATCCTCACCTCCTGACCCCCGCTCCCTCCGGGAGTCCTCACCCCCTGTCCCCCTCTCCCTTCGGGAGAGGGGGGACTCTGGACAGGGGGTGAGGACCCCAGGTTCGTACGGATCGCGTGCAGGATCTCACGCCGCGCGTCGCCGCTACGCATCAGGGCCTCGCTGATCGCGCAAACCCGCCTGCCACTGCTCGCGAAAGCTCCGCGGTGCGAGGGGCCGGAGGTCGCGCCACTTGGTCCATGCGGAGAGCGGCGGCATGATGCGCAAGGAACGGACGGCGCGCATCAGCCACGCGAACAGGCGCGGTCGTACCATCACCGCCGCGTAGATCCAGAACGCCAGGCGCTCGCGCAGGTGCCCCTTCCCGACAGCCGCCCCCTCAGCGACCACCTGGGCCCGCAGGTGCAGGAGCAGCGCCGGGATGTCGATCTTGACGGGACAGACGTCCCGGCAGGCCCCGCACAGGCTCGAGGCGTACGGCAGGGCCGCCGAGCGCGCCAATCCGAACAGCTGGGGGCTCAACACCGCCCCGATGGGACCGGGATAGACCGACCCGTACGCGTGTCCGCCGATCTGGCGGTACACCGGACAGGCGTTGAGACACGCGCCGCACCGGATGCAGGCGAGTGATTGTCGGGTGACTCGGGATGCCAGCATGCGCGCGCGGCCATTGTCCAGCAATACGATGTGCAGCTCTTCCGGCCCCTCGTCCTCCGCACGGCGCTTCGTCCCCGTGATCAACGACTGATACGCCGTGAGCACTTGCCCCGTCCCGGATCGGGGGAGCAGCTGCAGAAACACGTCGAGGTCGGCGAAGCGCGGAATCACCTTCTCGATTCCCATCAGTGCCACGTGCGTGGCCGGGAGACTCGTCGTCAGTCGGGCGTTGCCCTCGTTCTCGAGGATGAGGATCGTGCCCGTTTCGGCGACGGCGAAGTTGACGCCCGAGATCCCGAGGTCCGCCTCGGCGAAACGGCGGCGCAACGCGTCGCGGGCCGCGGCCGCCAGCGTGGCCACGTCGTCGCAGGGCGCGATCCCGAGCTTGTCCGCGAACAGCGCGGCGATCTGGGCCTTGGTCTTGTGGATGGCGGGGACCACGATGTGCGATGGCGTCTCGCCGGCGAGCTGGACGATGTATTCGCCCAGGTCGGTCTCAACGGCTTCGATGCCGCGGCGGGCGAGGGCGGCGTTCAGGTGGATCTCCTCCGAGGCCATGCTCTTGCTCTTGACCACCGTCCGGGCGCCACGCCGCTCGGCGATTCCGCCGATGATGTCGCACGCTTCGGCGGCATCGCGCGCCCAATGCACGCACGCGCCGGCACGCTCGGCGTTCGCCGCGAATTCCTCGAGGTAGCGGTCCAGGTGCTCGAGCGTCTCGTCCTTGATGGCCCGGGCGCGGTCGCGGGCGCCCTCCCAATCCGGCACCGTGGCGAGGGCCGCACGCCGTCGCTCGCCGAACAACGTCGTCGCTTGGCGTAACGCGCCGCGCAGCTGGCCGTCGGCCAGCGCGGTGCGTGCGTCGCGCTCGAAGGTCATGGTCGGGACGCCAGCACTTCCGCGAGGTGCAGGGCGCGGACCGTCGATCCCCGGCGCGACAGCCGGCCGGCGATCTGCATCAGGCAGCTCGCGTCGCCGGACACCACGGCGTCGACGCCGGCCCGCTCGATGGCGTCCACCTTCTCGTCCAGCATGGCGACGGAGATCTCGGGGTACTTCACGGAAAACGTTCCGCCGAAGCCGCAGCACGTCTCGGCGCCCGGGGGGGGCAGCTCGACCAGTTGCGCTCCCTTCACATGGCGCAGCAGACGTCGCGGCTCGTCCTTGATCCCCAGGTCCCGCAGGCCGTGGCAGGCGTCGTGCCAGGTGAGCCGTCCGGAAAAGCTTGCTCCCACGTCCTCCACCCCCAGCCGATGCACGAGGAAGGAGCTGAGCTCGTGCGTCCGCTCCGCCACGCCCCGCGCCCGCTCCCGCCACCTCGCATCGTCGAAGAGCTGGTCGTAATGGTGCACCATCGCGGTGCACGAGCCCGAGGGGCTGACGATCGCGTCGGCCGCGCTCGCTTCGAAGATCTCGATCAGTCGCCGGGCGAGGGCGCGTGCCGCCGGGCGGTAGCCCGTGTTGAACGCCGGTTGCCCGCAGCACGTCTGACGCTCGTCGAACTCCACGGCGCACCCCAGTCGCCGCAGCACGTCGACGGCGCCGACCGCGGCCGACGGCCAGAGCTGATCGGCCAGACAGGTCACGAACAGCGAGACGCGCATGTGACGACGCCCTTCACATAATCGGCCGCGGCGTGGTCGGCCGCGAAGGCGCCCGGCACGGAGTCGAGCGACGGGTAGCGATGCGTAATCAGCGACGCGACGTCTACCTGCCCGCGCTCGATCAGTCGCAGGGCGCGGACATAGGTGGCCGGCCGGCCGTCGGACTCGAACCCGCCCGAGGCGCCGACGGGCGCGAGCAGCGTCGGCTCGAGGAATTGGAGCTGGCTCAGGACGCTCAGGTCCACACCCGCATGGCCGTGTCCGTACAGCAGGACGGTGGCCTGTTTCCGGACGAGCCCCGGGATGGCCGCGAACGCCTGGCCCGACCCGGTGGCCTCGATGAGCAGCTCGGCCCCGCGCCCTTGCGTCCGCTCGTGCACGACCTCCGCCGGGTCGCAGGCACCGGGGTCGATCGTGTCCGCTCCGAAGCGCGCCGCGAGCGCGCGCTTGGCGGCGGCGGGCTCGCTCACCAGCAGCAACCCGTCGTAGCCGAGCACGTTCCGCAGATATTGCACCCAGAGCAAACCCGCGGGGCCCGCTCCGCAGATCAGGACCCGGCTGACCTGCCCGCCCTTGCCGCCCCTGCCGCCCTCCAGGGCGTAGCGCCCCGGCATCCGGAGCAACACGTCGGCGGAGTGGACCACACAGCCCAGCGGCTCGGTGAGAGCCGCGGTGGCGTCGTCCAGGGACGTGTCGGTACGGACCGCGTTGACCGCCGGGATCGTCAGGTACTCGGCGAATCCGCCCGGAAGACCGGTGATCCCGTGCTCGCGGTAGAACGCGCATTGATGTGAATCCCCGCTCGCGCAGTACTCGCACTGCGGCGAGCGCGCCTCGCTCACGCAATTCCTCCCCTGGTCGACCACCACCCGGTCGCCGGCCCGCAGATCCTCGACATCGCCCCCCGGTCCTTCCACGACACCCGCGATCTCGTGCCCAAGGATCTGAGGCTCGCTCCGCAGCGGGATCGCCCGCCCCCGGCGGTCGCGGTTGTAGTTGGCGTGCCCGGCAACGATGTGGAAGTCGGTGCCGCAGACGCCGACCGCCGTCACCCGCACCAGGACGTCGCGTGGTCCGGGAGTGGGGCAGGGGACGTCCCGCAGATCGAACTGCCCGACGTCGACGAGCACCGCGGCTTTCACGGGAGCCCAACCTGCAGTACCAGTACCGCTGCGATCGTGCTGGGCGGCACGCGGGGCAGCTGCACCACGAGCCCGGAGTCCGCCCGCTCGACGGTGAGCGCCTGCCCGTCGGCGAGGACGTATGCGCGCACGGACTGCTCTTTCATCCCGGTCAGCGGCAGACGACCGTCCTTCGGCCAGTCGAAGACGTGGGCGTAGACGCGTCCCGGCTTGGCGGTGTAGCGGCCCCACGCCGGCATGCCGTACGGGCTCAGGGTCGTGCCGTAGATCGCCTCGCCGTTGGCGTGCAGCCACTCGCCCATCTCGCGCAGCCGCCATACGATGGGCGAGGGAAGGATCCCGTCGGCGGTCGGACCGACGTTGAGGAGGAAGTTGCCGCCCTTGGAGGCGACGTCGATCAGTGTACGGACGAGCGTCCGCGTGTCCTTCCAGTCGTCGTCGTACGACTTGAATCCCCAGGTGTCGTTCATCGTCATGCAGGTTTCCCAGTCGACCCCCGGGAGCCCCTCCGGGGGCACCTGCTGCTCGGGCGTTCCGAAGTCGCCGAGATCGACCTGGCCTTGCTTGTTGAGCCCGCTCAGGCCCTGGCGCGAGTGGCCCACGCGGTTGTTCACGAGCAGGGTGGGGCGGATCCCGCGCACGTAGTTGTAGAGATCTCGCCCCCGCTCGTCCGTCCAATCTGCGATCCACTCGCCGTCGAACCAGAGCACGTCGATCTCGGGGTATTGGGTGAGCAGCTCCTTGAGCTGGGGCTTCATGTAGGTCTCGACGTAGCGACCGAAGTTGGGATTGGAGTACGTCCGCGAGTTGTAATCGGGGAAGTTCGGGCCCTGCGCGTCGGGGTGATGCCAGTCCATGATCGAGTAGTAGACGCCGAACCTGAGCCCGGCGCGGTGCGCCGCCCGTGCCAGCGCCTTGAGCGCGTCCCGGTGGTACGGCGTGGCGTCGACGATGTCGTAGCGCGACACCTTCGAATCGAAGATGGCGAAGCCGTCGTGGTGCTTGGACGTGATGATGATGTAATTCATCCCGGCGTCCTTGGCGATGCGAGCCCACGCGTCGGCGTCGAACCGTGCGGGGTCGAAGCGGTGGACATACGCCTCGTATTCGGGGATCGGGATGTGCGCCCGGCTCATGATCCACTCGCCGATGCCGCTGATCCGCTCTCCATTGTGCGTGCCGGCCGGCACCGCATAAGCGCCCCAATGAATGAACATTCCGAACCGTGCCTCGCGCCACCAGGCCATGCGGGAGGCGTGGCCCGCCGGCGTCTCCGGGGCAGGAGCTTGCATGAGTGCTGCGATGGCGACTAGGTGGCAGAGCGACATACACCTCCTCGCATCATGATGCCCACGCCTCGCCGTCCGGGAACGCGTACCGCGCCAGACTCTCGGGCTTCATCGTGATGCTGTAGCCCGGCGCGGTGGGCATCATGTAATGGCCATCGCGAATCACGACGGGGTCCACAAAGTGCTCGTGCAGGTGATCCACGTACTCGACGACGCGATCCTCGAGCGACCCACTGACGCAGATGTAGTCGAAGATCGCAAGGTGCTGCACATACTCACACAAGCCCACCCCGCCCGCGTGCGGGCAGACGGGGATCCTGAACTTCGCGGCGAGGAGCAGCACGGCCAGGACCTCGTTGACGCCGCCCAGCCGACAGCTATCGATCTGGCAGAACCGGATCGCGCCGGCCTGCATGAGCTGCTTGAACATGACGCGGTTCGAGCACTGCTCTCCGGTCGCGACGCCGATCGGCGCGATGGCCCGCGCGATGGCGGCGTGACCCAGGACGTCGTCCGGGCTGGTCGGCTCCTCGATCCACCAGGGATCGAACCGCGCCAGCTCGCGCATCCAGGCGATCGCCTCGCCGACGTCCCACACCTGATTGGCGTCGAGCATGAGCTTCCGGTCGGGCCCGATCTCCCGTCGGACGAGCGCCGCGCGCCGGAGGTCGTCGGCCAGGTCGCGCCCCACCTTGATCTTGAAGTGCGACCAGCCGCGCTCCAGGCCTTCGCGGCAGAGACGGCTGATCTTGTCGTCGGGATAGCCGAGCCAGCCCGCCGACGTGGTGTAGGCCGGGTAGCCGTTGCGTTCGATGACGGCTGCTCGCTCCGCCCGCATCGGCTCCTGTTTGCTCAGGATCGCGAGTGCCTCCACCGGGGTCAGCGCGTCCGTCATGTAGCGGAAGTCGATGCAGTGCACCAGCTCCTCGGGACTGAGCCCGGCGAGCAACTGCCACAGCGGCTTGCCCTCCACTTTGGCGTAGAGGTCCCAGACCGCGTTCACCACGGCGGCTGTCGCGAGGTGGAGTACCCCCTTCTCGGGTCCCACCCACCGCATCTGCGAATCGCTCGTCAGCCGCCGCCAGAAGTGGCCCATATCGGCCTTGATCTCCTCGAGCGTAAGACCTTGCACCAGCGGCGCGAGCGAGCGGATGGCGGCGACACATAGCTCGTTGCCCCGCCCGGCGGTGAACGTGAGGCCGTGGCCTTCCAGGCCGTCAGCCCTGTCGGTGCGCAGGATGGCGTACGCCGCGGAGTAGTCCGGGTCCGGGCTCATGGCGTCGGAGCCGTCCCGCTCCCGTGACGTGGGGAACCGGATGTCGAGGGCGTCGATGTGGGTGATGGTGCTGAGCATGGTCACATGGCGGTGAAGCCGCCGTCCACGGGCAACGCGACGCCCGTGACGAAGGACGCTTCCGGGGACACCAGCCAGAGGGCGGCGGCGGCGCACTCCTCGGGCGTGCCCAGGCGTCCCAGCGGCTGCGCGGCGCGGTAGGCCGCCCAGGCGGCGCCCGGATCCGGCATGGCGTCCGCGAACTGGCGCAGCATCGGCGTGTCGATGATTCCCGGGCAGAGCGCGTTCACGCGGATGCCGCGGGCGGCGTAGTCGAGCGCCAGCGCTTTGGCCAGCATCACCACGGCGCCCTTCGACGCGCAGTACACCGGCGAATCGGTCTGCGCCACGAGACCCGTCTTGCTCGCGGTGAAGAGCAGCACGCCGCCGTCGGGCTGCCCGAGCATGATCGCAATGGCGTGCCGGGCCGCGTAGAGCGCTCCCTTCACGTTCACGGCCAGGAGCCGGTCGATGTCCTCGTCGGAGCTGTGCGACAGCAGCTTGGGCAGGGTGATACCGGCATTGCAGAACAGGATGTCGAGCCGGCCGTACCGCTCGACACAGACGTCGATCATCCGCTCGTTGTCGGCGCGACGGCTCACGTCGGCGTGGACGAAGCACGCGATGCCGCCCGCCTGCGCGATGGCTCGCACCACGGCATCCGCCTCGGCATCGTGCACGTCCGCCAGGACCAGGCGCGCGCCTTGTTGCGCGAAGCGCAGGGCGCTGGCCCGCCCGATGCCGCTGCCCGCGCCGGTGATGACCGCCGCCTTGCCCTCGAGGGCCCTGTTAGCGGGAGGCACGGAGACGCTGGCGTGCGGTGCCCAGACCCTCGATGCCCAGCTCCACCTCGTCGCCGTCGACGAGGTAGCGCGGCGGGCTCTGGCCCAGGCCCACGCCCGGAGGTGTGCCGGTGGAAATGATGTCGCCGGGCAAGAGGGTCATGAACTGCGAGATGTAGCTGACGAGCGTCGGCACATCGAAGATGAGCTCGCGAGTCGAGCTGCGCTGCTTGGTCTCGCCGTTCACCTTGAGCCAGAGGGGAAGGTCGTGCACGTCCCGGATCTCGTCGGGAGTGGCGATAAACGGGCCGAGTGGCGCGAACGTGTCGCAGCTCTTGCCCTTCACCCACTGCCCGCCGCGCTCGAGCTGGAAGGCGCGTTCGGAGTAATCGTTGTGAAGTACATAGCCGGCCACGTGCTCCAGCGCCTCGGCCCGCTCGACGTACGCCGCGCGGCGACCGATGACGACCGCCAGCTCCACCTCCCAGTCGACTTTGCTGGCGTTCTTCGGAATGATGACATCGTCGTTCGGACCGGTGATGGCGGTCGTCGCCTTGAAGAAGAGGACGGGCTCATCGGGGATGGCCATGCCGGACTCGCGGGCGTGGTCGCGATAATTGAGCCCGACGCACACGATCTTGCTGGGCCGGCCAATCGGGGGTCCCAATCGCGCGTCATCCGGCACGACGGGCGCGGCGGCGCCATCCTCGGCGAACCAGCGGGCGAGCCGCTCGAGACCGCCCGAGCCGAAGAAGGGCTCGTCGTAATCGGCCGCGACGCTCGAAGCGTCGATGCGCCTGCCGTCGGGCAGGATCAGGCCGGGTCGCTCGCGGCCGGGTGCCCCGAATCGGATGAGTTTCATCGCTCACATCTTCAAGGTCACGAAGCCGCCGTCGATGGCGTAGTTCGAGCCCGTAATGAACGCCGCCGCGTCGGAACAGAGAAACAGCGCGAGCTGGGCGATCTCCTCCGGCTGACCCATGCGCCCGATCGGCTGCGTCCGCGACAACTCGTCGAACATCTCCCGCTCCCGCCCCGGATAGTTCTTCGCCAGGAAGCCGTCGACGAAGGGGGTGTGGACCCGACCCGGGGCGATCGCGTTGCAGCGGATCCCGTGCGCCACATAGTCGCGGGCGACCGAGTACGTCATGGTCAGCACCGCCCCCTTGGTCATCGAATAGGCGAACCGGTCGGGAATGCCGACCGTCGACGCCACCGAGGCGATGTTGAGGATCACGCCGCCGCGCCCCTTCATGGCAGGCACCGCAGCCTTCATACAGTTGAAGACACCTTTCACGTTCACGGCGTAGAGCCGATCCAAGTCCTCCTCCGCCGTCTGCTCCACGTTGCCCACGTGCGCGATGCCCGCACTATTGACCAGGATGTCCGGCGGTCCCAGCCGCGCTGCGACGGCCTGGAACGCCCGCTCGACGTCGGCCTGCCGGCTCACGTCGCAGGGGACGGCGATGGCGACTGCGCCGCACTCCTCGATCCGCCGCACCGTGTCCTCCGCCGCGGGCGCCGCGATGTCCAGGACGGCGACGCGGGCGCCCCCTTCCCCGAAGCGGAGGGCGATCGCCCGGCCGATCCCCGAGCCGCCGCCGGTCACGATCGCGATCTTTCGCTCGATCTCTCTCATAGTCCGTATGCGCGAATCGCGTTGTCGGCGTAGAAGCGGCGCCGCTCCGTCGGAGTCCACGCCGCGGTGAAGCGGTCGGTAAACCCGTGCCAGTCGCCGTAGCGGCCGGCCAGGGTGAGGACGGGCCAGTCGCTTCCGTACAGCACGCGTTCGGTCCCGAAGGACTCGACGACCGACGCCGCGTAGGGGAGGAGATCCTCGTCGCGCCGATGCTCCGGCTCCGCCTCGGTGAAGAGCCCCGAGAGCTTGCAGCAGACGTTGTCCTGGGCGGCGAGACAGGAGATGTCCGCGCGCCACGGTTCGAGACACCGCTGCCGGATCGCGGGCTTGGCGCAATGATCCAGGACGAAGCGGGTGTCGGCGCAGCGGCGGACGAGGTCCGTGACCTCGCGCAGCTGATCGTGCGTCACGCAGAGATCGAAGGTGAGACCCCGCCGACCGACCGCTCGGACGCCCTCGACGAACGCCGGCTGCAGGGCAAACCCGGTCGGTTGCCGCTGGATGTTCTGGCGGACGCCCTTGACCCTCGAGGATCCTGAGAGCACGTCGAGCTGCGGTTCGAGTGTCCGGCTGTCCGCGACGTCAGCGAAGGCCACGATTCCCGCGAGGCGCGGCTCGGCCTGCGCGAGCCGCTCGACCCACTCCAGCTCGCGCGGAGCCTCCTCGGGCAGACAGTTGGACTCCACGAATACGATCTGAGTGATTGCGATCCCGTCCGTGGCGGCCGCGTAGTCGGACGGAAGGAACGCCCGATCGAGCGCCGGCACGCCTGTCAGCCATGGATAGTGAAGCTTCACCGGGTTCCAGAAGTGCACGTGCGTATCGATGATCCCGCCCTGCCGTTCCGCGTTCCGCGTTCCGCCTTCCGCGTTCATGGCGCCCATCTCGTCCGTACCCGATCCAGTGCCACCGCCAGCACGATGATGCTGCCGATGATGATCTCCTGGATGTAGTTCGGCCAGCCCATCTGCTGGCAGCCGTTCCGCAGGAAGGCCATGATCAGTGCCCCGACCACCGAGCCGAACACGCTCCCCTCGCCGCCCTGCAGGCTCCCGCCGCCGATTACCACCGCCGCGATCACGTCCAGCTCCGTTCCGATCGCGACGGTGGGATCTCCCTGCCGGAGGCGAGAGAGCTGCATCACGCCGGCCAAGCCGAACAGGAGCCCCGCGGAGCCATAGATCGTGATCTTGAGCCGGTCCGTGGCGATGCCGCAGGCGCGCGCCGCCAGCTCGTTGGAGCCGACGGCGAACACTCGCCGTCCGAAGACGGTCCGGCGCAGCACGATCGCCGTGAGCAGTGCCAGCGCCAGCGTGATCCACACGCCCGGGGAGAGCACCATCCAGGCGGCCCGCGGAAACGTGACCACCAGGTCGTTGAGCCACGTCGACGGTACGTTCACCGTCTGCTCGTGCGCCAGCCACTTGGCGACCCCGCGCGCGATGCCGAGCATGCCCAGCGTGGCGATGAACGGCACGACCCGCAGTCCCGTGATGAGCACGCCGTTCGCGAGCCCCACGAGTCCCCCGGCGAGCACCGCGGCCGCGGCCGCCGCCGGGACCGGCCAGTCCGCGGCGATTCCCAGCGCGGCCACCACGCCGCTCAACGCGATCGTGGCGCCGACCGACAGATCGATGCCGCCGCCGACGATGATCATCGTCATCCCGATCGCCCCCAGGGCCACGATGACCGTTTGTGAGAGCACGATGCGAAGGTTTGTCGCCGAGAGATAGCGAGCGGGCGCCTCGGTGAGGAGCGCGAACGCCGCCACGACCAGCACGAGGGCCAGGGCGGGCCCGAGGCGGGCGATCGCGCCCCGTGCCATGCTCGGTGACAGCAGCCCGCCGAACGAGCGATCGAGCCCCAGCGGGCGGGACCGCGCCGTCACGGCTCCGCCACGCTGAGCGGGCGCACCGCCACGGGCCCTCCCAGGCGCGCCGAGCGATACATCGCTTCGACGAGCTCGACCGAGCGACGGCCCTCCCGACCGTCGCACAACGGGGCGGCGCCCGTGCGGACGGCGGACAGGAAGTCCTCCAGCACTCGCCGGTGACCTCGAATGTCCGTCACCACCGGGGAAGTCGGGCCGGCGTTCGCCGGCCGGTTTTCCTGCGGCGGCGGGCCGGGCACCGGTGTGCGGAGGTGCACGGAAACGACGCGGTCCTGCTCGACGATGACGGTTCCCTCGGTGCCCGTGATCTCGACGCGTCGCGGAAGGCCCGGGAAGACCGAAGTCGCGGCCTCGAGCGTCCCGACGGCGCCGCCGGCGAACTCCAGCGCGGCCACGGCCGTGTCTTCCACTTCGATGGCGTGTACCGCCGTGCGGGTCGCGGCGTAGACGCGCTCGACGTCGCCCAGGAGCCAGAGCAGGAGGTCGATGGAATGAATCCCCTGATTGGCGAGCGCCCCTCCGCCGTCCAAGGCCCAGGTGCCGCGCCAGTCCGAGTCGGCGTAATACTCCGGGGGGCGATACCACTTCACCCGCGCCGACGCCAGGAACACCGTGCCGAGGCCCCCTCCCGCCACGAGCTGTTTGAGCCAGACGAGGTCGGGCGCGGCGCGGTCCTGAAAGATCACCCCCAGCCTCACGCCCGCCCGGTCGCACTCCTCGATCAACGTGTCGACGCGCTGTGTCGTGACGTCGAGCGGCTTCTCCACCAAGACGTGCAGACCCCGCCGCGCGGCGGCCCGAGCGTGCTCGGCGTGGAGCCCCGAGGGCGTTCCGACGAGCACGACTTCCATCGGTCGGTGCTCGAGGAACCGGTCGAGATCCCGATAAGGCCTCGCCCCGTAGCGCGCGGCCATCTCGGCCGCCTTCTCCGCATTGCGTCCCCAGCAGGCCACGAGCTCGACGCCCGGCGTTTCACCGACCGCCCGCGCGTGCGTGCCGCTGATGTTGCCGCCACCAAGGATGCCGATGTGGAAGGTCACACGCGGGCGGGTTCTTCCAGCGTCGCGGGCTCGAGCCGCGGGGCGAGGAAATGAATGATGGTCCAGGCCGAGACGTAGGCCAGTCCGCAGATGATGAAGATGGGGGTGTAGTCGTTGCCGTTGGCCTCGAGGATCCGACCCGTGACCCGCTGGAACAGCACGCCGCCCATGGCGCCCGCGAACGCGCCGATCCCGACCACCGACCCGACCGCCGCCCGGGGAAACATGTCGCTCGCCAGCGTATACACGTTGGCGGACCACGCCTGGTGCGCCGCCGCCGCGACGCTCACGATCGCCACCGCCGCCCACATGCTCCCCGCCAGCGGGGCCAGCGCCGTCGGCACGATCAGGAGCGCCATCGCGAGCATCGCGGTCTTCCTTGCCCGATTCACCGTCCAGCCCCGCTTGATCAGGGCGCTCGACAGCCATCCCCCCCCGACCGAGCCGGCGTCGGCCACCAGATAGACGACGATCAGCGGGAGCGCGACGTGTGCGAGCTTGATGCCGTACGTCGAGTCCAGGAATTTCGGGAGCCAGTACAGGTAGAACCACCAGATCGGGTCCGCCAGGAGCTTGCCGACGGCAAACGCCCAGGTCTGCCTCACGCCGAGCAGCCGGATCCACGGCACCGTGGCTTCAGCCTCCTCGCCCGGATCGCTCCGGATGTGCGCCAGCTCGTCCTGCGTCACGCGCGGGTGCGTCTCGGGACTCCGGTACAGCGCGAGCCACAGCACGAGCCAGAGGAAGCCCAGGGAGCCGGTCGCGATGAACGCCCATTGCCATCCCCACCGCAGCACGATCCACGGCACCAGCAGTGGCGTGAGGATCGCCCCGGTGTTGGTCCCCGCGTTGAAGATTCCGGTCGCGAGCGCCCGCTCCCGTCTCGGGAACCACTCCGCCACGGTCTTGATGGCTCCCGGGAAGTTGGCGGACTCACCCAGCCCCAAAAGCGCCCGGGCGGCGGAGAAGCCCGCCGTCGTGCGGGCGAACGCATGGGCGATGGCCGCCACGCTCCACGCCACCACCGCGACGGCAAAGCCGCGCCGTACTCCCACACGGTCGAGCCACCGCCCGGCGAGGAGGAAGCCGAACGCGTAGACCAGGCTGAACCAGGAGACGACGTCGCCGTACGCCGACTCCGACCAGTGCAGCTCGTGCTGCAGCGTGGGAGCCAGGATGCCGAGGACCTGGCGGTCGATGTAGTTGACGGTCGTGACCGCGAACAGCAGCGCGCACACCGTCCACCGGTACCCGATCCGCCGGGGCGCCACCGCCGTGCTCACCCGTCGCTCCGGGAGAGCGCCTCCCACAGACCCTGCAGGTACGTCACGCCGAGCGCCCGGTCGTACAGCCCGTATCCGGGGCGCCCCGTCTCGCCCCAGATCATACGGCCGTGGTCGGGGCGCATCGGACCCGTGAATCCGACGTCCCGCAGGGCGCACAGCACCTGGAACAGGTCGACCCCGCCGCAGGGCGAGGGGTGGGCCGTCTCGTGAAACCGCCGCTCGCCTGTGATTCGAACGTTGCGGCAGTGGGCGAAGTGAATGCGTCCCCCCCCCCGCCCGCCAAGCCGGCGCACCATGGCCGGCAGATCGTTCTCGGGGCTCGCGCCGAGCGAGCCGGTGCAGAACGTCACCCCGTTCGCCGGGCTGTCCACCAGGGCCACGAGGCGCTCGAGGGCTCGGGCATTGGTGATGATCCGCGGCAATCCGAAGATGGGCCACGGAGGATCGTCGGGATGGATCGCGAGGAGTACGCCGGCCTGCTCGGCGACTGGGACGACGCGCTCCAGGAAGTACGCGAGGTTGCCCCACAACCGCTCCGCGTCCACGTCGCGATAGGCGGCGACGAGCGCCTGCAACTCGGCGGGCTGATAGGCCGTCGCCCACCCGGGGAGCTCCCCCGTGCCGCGCGACAAGTCAATGGCGGCGAGCGCCCGGTCGTCGTAGGCGAGTGTCGTGGACCCGTCGGGCAGCCGCATGGCGAGGTCGGTGCGCGTCCAGTCGAAGACCGGCATGAAGTTGTAACACAGGACCGGAATGCCGAGCTGGCCCATGCTCGCGATGCTGGCGCAGTAGTGGTCGATGAGGCGATCGCGCCCGGGGCGCCCCAGCTTGATGTCTTCGTGCACCGGGATGCTCTCGACGACGCTGAAGCAGAGTTCGGCGTCCTCGATTTGAGCCTTGAGGGTGCCGAGGCGCGCCCGGCTCCAGGCATCCCCCACGGGCACGTCGTACAGCGCACTCACCACGCCTGTGACGCCGGGGATTTGTCGGATGTACGCGAGCGGGATCGGGTCGGCGGGGCCGAACCAGCGGAAGCTCGGGATCACGGGCGGAGGAGTGCCTCGACTTCCCGCACGCTCGCGCGGCTGAAGTCGCCGGCCACGGTGAGCTTCAACGCGCTCGCCGCGACCGCGAACTCGAGGGCCTCGGCCGGCGGGTCCCCGCCGACCAGGCGTGCGATGAGCGCCGCGGCGAAACTGTCGCCGCCGCCCACTCGGTCCACGACCTCCACGCAGTGCCGCCGGCTCTGGGCGAACATGCCGGTCGGCGCGTCGTACAGCACGGCGCTCCAACCATGCTGCCGGGGCCCGAGGATCTCCCGTCGCGTGAGCGCGACGCGCTCGACGCCGAAGCGACCGGCGAGGCGCTCCGCGAGCTCCCGCGCGCGCTCCCGCGTCGCGAGCGACCCGTCGTCGGCGTCGATCGCGAGCATGGCGCGCACGGCGGCCGCGTTGCCGATGAGCATGTGCGCCTGCCGCACCAGCGGCTCGACGAGCGGCCGCGGATCACGGCCGCGCCACAGCGCCTCGCGGTAGTTCAAGTCGAAGCTGACGGGTGTGCCCTGGGCGTGCGCGCAGGCGATCGCAGCCGCGAGCGTGGCGGCCGGGCCGTCGCCGAGAGCGGCGGTGATCCCCGAGGAGTGGAACCAATCCGCGCCCGCGAGCACGCGACGCCAGTCGACGGCGCGCGGCTCGATCCGAGCGAATGCCGAACCCGCGCGGTCGTACACCACGCGCATGGCGCGCAGGTCCGCCCCCGGCTCCACGAAGTAGATCCCCAGGCGGTCGCCCCCGCGCACGATCCACTCGGTGCCGACGCCTTCCCGCGTGAGCGCCGCTACGCCGGCGTCCCCGATGGGATTGTCCGGGGCGCGGGTGACGTAGTCGCATCGGACGCCGAAGTGACTCAGGGCCACCGCGACGTTCGCCTCCGCGCCGCCAAAGCACGTCACGAGCTCGCTCGACTCGAACAGCCGTTCTTCACCGGGTGGGCTGAGCCGCAGCAGGAGCTCGCCAAACGTCACCGCCCGCATCACTGTGCGTTGCCGGCGTGGCGCCGGGCGCTCGCGACGCAGTCGACCAGAGCGCGGGCGCGCGCCGTGAGCGCCGCCGTGGCGCCGTCGGCCAGCAGGGCGGCGCTGACGAGCGCGCTGCCGACACTTACTGCCGCCGCGCCGGCGCGGATCCACTCGCCGGCGTTCTCGAGCGACACGCCGCCCGAGGGCACGAGCCGCAGGAATGGCAGCGGCGCGAGCACGTCGCGCAGGTAGCCGGGACCGACCGCCGAGGCGGGGAACAGCTTCATCACCGCCGCCCCGACGCGCCACCCCTCGAGCAGCTCGGTCGGGGTGAGGGCTCCCGGCATATAGGGGACGCCGCGGTCGCGGCACGCGCGGATCACCGCGGGATTGAGAGTGGGGCTCACCACGAAACGCGCGCCGGCATCGATGACGTAGCGAGCGGCCGATTCGTCCAGCACGGTGCCCGCACCGATGACGCATCCTGCGAGCCCGGCATCGGCGGCGAGGTCGGCGATCGTGTCGATCGCGCCCGGCGTCGTCAGGGTGACTTCCACCGCCCCTACCCCGCCCGCCGCGAGCGCGCGGGCGGCCGGACCCAGGCGGACCGCCTCGGACACCCGAACGACCGCGATCACACCGCTCTGGAGCAGTGGATCGAGGCCCGGGAGAGGCATGGCCGTCAGCGTCATGGTCAGGTGCGGCCGGTGGCGTGCTCCGGCATGCCGGGCAGCGCATCGAGCGCTGCGTCCACGCCGTCACGCTCCAGCAGGACCAGCCAGCGCGTCGTGGCCTCGAGCAGTCCCGGCAGCCCGGCGAGACTGAGACCCCACAGGTCCGCGTCGGCCAGCGCGCTCGCCGCCAGTCCTTGCGGCGCGGTCGCCGTCCGCCAGTGCCGCTCGATCAAGGGCAGATCCGCGTCGCCGGCGGGGCGCGAGCGAACCCAACGGAGGTAGGCGGCAAGACCCAGGGCCAACCCCTGCGGCGCGATCCCCCGCTTTCGGGCGAACCCGGCGAGCGAAGGCACGACCCGGGCCCGCAGCTTGGCGGTCTGATTCGCGGCGATCACGCGCCACTCGTGATCCAGCCAGGGGTTGCGAAAGCGATCGATCACGGTTTCCGCGAACGCCACCGCCGCTTCACCCGGCAGGTCCGTTGCCGGCACGATCTCATCGAACAGGATGTGCCGCAGGAAGACGCCCAGCCGCGGGTGTTCGGCGGCCTCGCGCACCGTCCGCACGCCTGCGAGGAGTGCGAGCGGCGCGGTCGCGGTGTGCGCGCCGTTCAGGAGCCGCAGCTTGCGCTCCCGGTAGAAACTGATGTCGGGAGCGATGACCACCGACTCGGGGAGGACGTCGATCGCGAACGCCGTCCGCAGCACCGCGGGATCGGCCTCGATCGCCCAGAGGGAGTGCGGCTCGGTGACCGTGAGGAGGGCGTCGGCGTATCCCAGACGCCGCTCGAGTGCCAGGCGCACGCCGCGGGGGGGGGTGCCCGTCGTGATCCGATCCGCGATCGAGGCGCAGAACAGCACTCGGGCCCTGAGCCAGTCGCGGAACTCGGCCCCGCGCTCGAGGTCGTCGGCCAGGCGGTTGACCATCGCGGCGAGGTGCCGCCCGTTGTCGTCTACCAGCTCGGTCGGGATGACGAAGACCGGTGGGCCATCGGGGAGACGCGCGAACCGCGTGTACAGCAGGTCCGTCAGCCGGGCGGGGAACGTCGCGTCCAGTCGAAAGCCCGCCTCCGTCACGTTGCTCACGATCACCTGCAGCTCGGGCCGCGCGACCACGTCGCGCACCGCGGGCCACTCGGTGTCCGCGACCAGGGCGCGCGAGATGGCGCCGACCAGGCGCGTGCGCTCCACCGGCCCTCCGTGCTCGCGCCCGCGCTCGACCAGCGTGAACAGGCCGTCCTGCGTGTTGATCGCGCGGGCATGGCCCTGGGGCGTGCTCTGAATCACGACTACGCGTCCCGAGAAGACGCCGGCCGCATTCGCGGCGTCCACCGACGCAGCACACAGGGCGCGCAGCAGCATGCCCGTGCCGAATTGCAGCACCCGCTCCGGAAGATGCTCCCGGCGGTAAGCGCCGGTCGGCCAGTGCGCGGCACTCAGGCGAGCGGTTTCGGCGCTACTAGACTGCACCGTCCCGCCGGCCGCGTTGGGGGAAGGGGCACAGGGGCATACAGGGCTCCGAAGCGAATCGTTGCGCGACCACAACACCGTAGCGCCCGCGCAGCATCGGTTCGGCTGCCGGGACCCGTGAGTATCGCAACGCCGGTGCTCGTGCAGGAAACGTGCTCCCAAGCGGTGCGTCTGTCCAATCTTCCACGATGGGGGATAGGTTTGGGCACCCCCTCCCGCCGAGTGCCATCATGGTGTCAGCCGCGGTTCGCCGATTCGTCACTGTGTGCGCCGTCATCCGCTTGGTCGGGCCGCTGGCCGCCCAGGGCGTTCAGGCCCCGCCGCTCACCGTCCATAGCATCTGGGGCTCGCGTGAGTACGCGAGCGATCTGGTGGACGTCACGTGGATGAAGGACGGTAAGGCATACACGGCCATCGAGGAAGACGCCTCGGGCAATACCGATCTGTACCGGGTCGATGCGCTCACCGGGACGAAGCAGCTCCTGGTGCGCGGCGCCGACCTGGTCCCACCGGGCGGCGGGAAGCCGATCGTGATTGAGGAATACCGCTTTGCGACCGACGGGTCGAAACTCCTTCTCTTTACGAACTCGGCCCGCGTATGGCGCGAGAACACCAAGGGGACCTTCTTCGTGTGGGACTTCGCCGGGAAGCGCCTCGTACCGGTCAGCGCCCGGCCCGGCTACCAGCAGTTCGCCAAGTTCTCCCCCGACGGGCGTATGGTCGGCTTCGTCCGCGACAATAACATTTACGTGACTGACCTCGCCACCGGCACCGAGACGGCACTCACCACCGACGGGGGGGAGAACGTCATCAACGGCACCTCCGACTGGGTGTACGAGGAGGAGCTCGATCTGCGCGACGCCTTCCGCTGGAGTCCCGATGGCCGGCGGATCGCGTTCTGGCGGCTCGACCAGACGGCCATCCGCCCGTTTTATCTGGTCAACCAAGATTCCCTCTACCCCACGCTCGTGCCGGTGCGCTACCCCAAGACGGGCACTTCGAACTCGTCGGTGAAAATCGGCGTGGCGGAGCTGGCGACCGGCCGCACGTCGTGGGTGGACCTCGGTGGCGAGCAGGACATCTACATCGCGGCGATGGACTTCGCCGACTCGCCCAACGAGCTCTGGCTCACGCGACTCAACCGCCACCAGAACCGGCTCGACCTGCTCCTCGCGGACGCGACCACCGGTGCGGCGCGGGTGATCATGAGCGACAGCGACTCGGCATGGGTCGACGCCAACCAGCCCCACTGGATCGCCGGCGGCAGGCAATTCCTGTTCGTCTCGGAGCGCGACGGCTACGATCAGGTCTATCTCTTCAATCGAGACGGCTCGTTGGTCCGGCGGGTCACGCCGGGTGGATGGGACCTGTTCGAGCTGCTCGGTGTGGACGAGCAATCCAAGGTGCTGTACTTCACCGGCGCGATCGACGGGCCGCTCGGCCGGCCGCTGCTCCGGGTCGGTCTCGACGGTAGCAGGCTTGCGCGGATTTCCACGGAGCCGGGGACACACGGCGTGGCGTTCGATCCGACGTTCCGGCTGTATGTCGACACCTATTCGCGAGCCGGCGTGCCTCCGGTCGAGACGCTGCGGCGCGCCGACGGGACGCTCGTTCGGCCGCTGGCGGGCAACCTGGCGGTCGTGCGCAAGGTGGACGCGCTGCATCTCCGAGCGCCGGAATTTCTCAAGGTCCCGACGCCCGGCGGAGTGGAGCTCAACGCCTGGATCATCAAGCCGCAGGATTTCGACCCGAGCAGGCATTATCCCCTCCTGTTGTACGTGTACGGCGGGCCCGGCTTTCAAACCGTCCGGGACGCGTGGGGGGGTGAGCAATACCTCTGGCATCAGATGCTCGCGCAGGAGGGATACCTCGTCGCCAGCGTGGACAATCGCGGGACCGGCGGCCGTGGCGCGAGGTTCATGAAGATGACCTACCTCCATCTGGGCCGTTACGAGTCGGCCGACCAGATCGCCGCGGCGCGCTGGTTCGCCCAGCAGCCCTTTGTCAGTGCGGATCGGATCGGGATTTGGGGATGGAGCTACGGGGGCTACATGACCTCTCGCACCGTGTTTCTGGGCGGCGGAGTGTTCAAGGCCGCGATCGCCGTCGCGCCCGTCACGGACTGGCGCTTCTACGACACGATCTATACCGAGCGCTACATGCGCACGCCGCAGGAGAATTCCGCCGGCTACGACGAGAGCGCGGCGCTGACGTATGCGGACAGCCTCAAAGGCAGCTTTCTGCTGGTGCACGGCACGGGTGACGATAACGTGCACTTCCAGAACAGCGAGCGACTGGTCGAGCGCCTCGAGGCTGCGAACAAGCAGTTCGACCTGCGGATCTATCCGAACAAGACGCACTCGATCGGCGGTGGCAACACGCGGGAGAACCTGTACGGTCTGTTCACGGCGTGGCTGAAGGCCCACCTGTAGGGCCCCAGCTCGCTCGCCTCGGCAGGAGGGCGCTCGTCGTCCTCACGCTGATCAACCTGTTCAACTATCTGGACCGGTGGATCGTCGCGGCCCTCGCCGAGAGCATGAAGCACTCGGAGCTTCAGCTCTCGGACACTCAGCTCGGGTCGCTCATGACCGGGTTCATCATCGTCTACATGATCGTGGCGCCCCTCTTCGGGTTGCTGGGCGACGCGCGATCCCGGACGCGCCTCCTCGGCCTGGGCGTCGCGATCTGGAGCGTGGCGACGGCGCTCGCGGGCCTGGCGACGAGCTACGCGTCGTTGTTCGCGGCCCGCGCCGCGGTGGGGGTCGGTGAGGCGGCCTACGGGACGATCTCGCCGGCGCTCCTGGCCGACTACTTTCCACGCGAGCGGCGCGGCCGGGTGTTCGCCGTCTTCTTCGCCGCGATCCCCATCGGCTCGGCGCTCGGCTATATCGTGGGCGGGCTGGTCGATCACTACTTCGGGTGGCGGCAGGCGTTTTTCGTCGCCGGCGTGCCCGGACTGGTGCTCGCGGCGCTGGCGCTGCGCCTGTACGATCCACCCCGCGGCGCCCAAGACTCGGCTGAGAGCCCCGCCTTCGCCAGCCACCCCGTGTCGCTCGGCAACGCCGCCCGTGCCGCCTACGCCGCCCTGGTTCGCAACCGCCCGTATGTCCTCACGGTCCTGGGCTATGCCGCCTACACGTTTGCCATCGGCGCGCTCGCCTTCTGGACGCCGGCCTTCCTCGAGCGCACGCGCGGTATTCCGAAGGCGCAGGCGACGGTGCAGTTCGGGGCGATCGTGGTGGTCACGGGATTCATCGGGACGTACGCCGGAGGCTGGATCGGCGATCACTTCCTTCGTGTCTCGCGCCAGGCGTACCTCTGGGTCTCGGGTGGGGTCACGCTGGTCGCCGCTCCCCTCACGCTGGTCGCGCTCGCCGCCCCGCAGCCCGCCGTCTATTGGACGGCAATCGTGGCGGCGGAGCTCTGCCTGTTCGCCTCCACCGGCCCGATCAACTCCGTGATCGTCAACGTGGTCGCACCGCACATGCGGGCCACGGCGGTGGCCCTGAGCATCTTCACGATTCACCTCCTGGGCGACGTTCCCTCCCCGTCCCTCGTCGGCGTGGTGTCTGACGCGCGCTCGCTGGGCGAGGCCGTGCTGATCATTCCGTTCGCCGTGCTCGTGGGAGGCGTCGTCTGGACCTACGCCGCGTGGCGGGGAGGACGCGCCGGCGAGCCGTCGCCGTGAGGGCGTTCTTCCGGGCGCTGTTCGCTCTGATCCTGCGCATCTTCTTCCGCCGCATCGAAGTCTCGGGCGCCGAGCGCGTGCCCCGACACGGTGCGGTGATCTTCGTCGTGAACCACCCGAGCGGGTTGATCGATCCTGCATTCCTTTTGTGCCTCGCCCCACGACGGGTGTCGCTGCTCGCCAAGGCGCCCCTGTTCCGGATGCCGGTGATCGGATTCTTCTGTCGCGCGTTCGAGGCGATCCCGGTCCACCGGCGCCAGGACGCCGGCTCCGACCCCGCACAGAACCGCGAGACATTCGACACGGCGCGGGCCGTGCTCGCCCGTGGTGGCGCGATTGCCATCTTCCCGGAGGGCACGTCGCACTCGGATCCCAAGCTGCGGCCGTTGAAGACAGGCGCAGCCCGGATCGCGTTCGGGGCGGCGGCGGCACTCGCCGGGTCGTCGCCGATCCGGATCGTGCCGGCGGGCCTGTACTACCGGGCGAAACGCACCTTCCGAAGCGCTGCGCTGCTGTACTTCGGGGAGCCGTTCGCGGTCGACGCCGTCGCGCTCGCGCCGGGTGAGGAGCCGCCCGCGGGGCCCGTGCGCGAGCTGACGGCCCGAATCGAGCAGGCGCTGACCGCCGTGACCCTCCAGGCGGAGCAGGCGGAGGCGCACGCGCTGGTCGACCGGGCACAGCGCATCGTGAGCGCGCAGGACGAGGCGCCGGCGAGTCCACCGTCCCTCGCGGACGAGTTTGTGCTGCGCCGCCGCCTGCTGGCCGGGTACGACGTGGTGCGGGCCCAGTGGCCCGAGCGATTCGCGGCTCTGGCGACCCGGATCGATCGATACGAGGCCGCCCTCTCCGCAGCGGGGCTCGATCCGCGGCAGCTCGCGCCGGGCCGCTTCACGCTCGGCCGCGTAACCGCGTACGTCGGCAAGGCGGCGCTCCTCCTGGTGCTGCTCCTGCCCGCAGCGCTGGTGGGCGTCGCCGTGCACTACCCGGCCTACCGCGCGGTCGGGTCTGTTGCGACCGGGTTGGCCAAGGGAGCGGAGGATGCGCTCGCGAGCATCAAGGTGCTCGCCGCGATGCTGCTCTTTCCCCTCACGTGGATCGGCGTGGCGGCCCTGGTGTGGCTCCGGCAGGGACTCGAGGCCGGCGTGCTCGCTTTGGCGATCGCACCCCTCACGGCGTATGCAGCCCTGGTGTTCTTCGAGCGGCTCGACCGCATCATCGGCGGGGCGCGGGCGCTCAGTCTGTTCGTGTTCCGGCGGTGGGCATTCCTGCGGCTGCTGGCCGAGCGCAAGGGAATTCGGGAAGAAATCCTTGCGCTCGGCCGGGAGATCGAGGCGGTGTAGTCTACCGCCAGGTCTTCACCTGCTCGACGAACGCCTCCGCGAGACTGCCGCGGTCGGCGGTGCGCTCCAGCGCGCGCCCCAAGTTGGTATGGAACGCTGTGACCGTCGAATCGATCTCGATCGCGCGGGCGAGCGGCCCGAGCGCGTCCTCGAACCGACCTTGACCGATGTACACCTTGGCCAGGGTGTTCATCGACCAGGCGTCACGCCCATCCAGCACGATCGCCCGCTTGAGCGCCTCGATCGCCCCGGTCGAATCCCCGAGCTCGCTCTTCACTCGGCCGAGCACGCGGTAGCCCTCGTTCGAGGTTGAATCGAGCGTCACCACGCTCTCGACGTATGGGAGCGCTTCCTGAGCTTTGCCCTGCTCGATCAGCACCCGGCTCAGGTTGAGGCGGCTCTTCACATGGGTCGAATCCTTCTCGAGCGCCTGCGTGAACGCGCGCACCGCCGCGTCGCGGTCGCCCGTTTTCCAGGCCGAGAGGCCGAGCATGTAGAGGCCCCAGACGTTGTCCGGGTGCTCGCTCGTGTAGCCGGTGAACAGCCGGACCGCTTCGTCGTAGCGCTTCTCGGTATACGCGGCCTGGGCGCCGTCGAACGACACGGTTCCCGCGCCGCCGGAAGCGGCTGGAGTCGAAACGCTCGGCGTCTCGGACGACACGGTCGTCACTTCGGCCGCGTTGGCGTCGCTCGACTGAGAGTGCTTGTCCCCGCACGCGCCGGCGACGAACGCGGCGATGACGTACGGGATGATGGTGACTTTCCGCATGAGATCCTCCTCCTGGTTGAGCGCTCGGCGAGCGCCGTTCGAACAGCAGTGGACGCCCGCTGTAAGGCAGGACGGAGGCCAGCGGTCAGTAGTCAGTCATCAGTCGACGGATCAACCAGTTGCGTAGTGGGAGGGACGTCGAGTGTCCGGGCGGACACGGGTTTCCGGAACCCGATGTGTTCGCGCGGACACGATCCGCGGCTCAAGCCGCGACTCGGCCTTTACCGGTAAACCGGCAGGAGCCTCGACTCGGGCGCGCCCGTTTACGGGCACGTGCCGAGCCGCGGGTTTACCCGCGAATGAGCGGCGGTGTCCGTTCGCCCGACGACCGAGCGCGCTACCCCCGGCTGATGTTATGGCGGCGCATGATCTTCAACAGACTGGCGTGATCGGCGAGGCCGAGCGCCTGCGCCGTCCGGGTGATGTGCCAGTCGTTGTGCTCCAACGCCGCGACGATGATCTGACGCTCGGCCTCGGCCTTGAGGGCGTGAAACGGGGTCGGTGCAGTGCCGGCCCCGGCGGCGGTGCTCCGTAGAGCCGCCCCGTCCCGGATGTCGGCGGGGATGTCGTCCACACCGATCACGTTGCCGTCCGTCGCGATGATCATCCGCTCGACCACGTTGCGCAGCTCTCGGACATTGTTCCGCATCCAGTCGTACCGCATCAGGCAGTCGAGCGCCGCCGGGTCTACCGTCTTGGGTCGCATGCCGAAGCGGGCGCAGGTGGCCGTCAGGAGGTGCTCGACGAGCGCGGGGACGTCCGACAACCGCTCGCGGAGCGCGGGGACTCGGACCACGTGGACGTTGAGTCGGAAATAGACGTCCTCGCGGAACCGACCGGCGCGCACCTCGGCCTCGAGGTCGCGATTCGTAGCGGCCACGACGCGCGTCGACACGGCGACCGTGCGGTTTCCGCCGAGCCGGGTGACCTGTCGCTGCTCGATGACGCGCAGCAGTTTCGCCTGTGCCGCGGGCGGCAGCTCACCGATCTCGTCGAGAAATAGCGTACCGCCGGAGGCGGCTTCGAACGCGCCTTTGCGGAGCGCAGCGGCGCCGGTGAATGCGCCCCGCTCGTGGCCGAACAGCTCGTCTTCCACGAGGCTCTCGGGGATGGCTGCGGCATTGAGCGCGATGAACGGACCCGTCGGGTTCGCACCCAGCCGGTGCAGCTGCCGGGCGACGAGCTCCTTCCCCGACCCGCTCTCGCCGACGATCAGGACGGGGCTCGGGATCTTCGCCACGCGCCCGATCGCGTCTTTGAGCTGCTGCATGGCGGGGCTCGCGCCCACGAGCGGCGCCTCGGACTCGAGGCGGTCCCGCAAGACGGCGAGCTGCCCCGCGAGGCGCTGTTGCTCGAGCGCCTGCTCGACCTCCCGCACCACTCGCTCCATCGGCTCGGCCTTGTCGATGAAGCTCCGAGCGCCGAGCCGGATGGCCTCGGTGCAGCGGTCGTAGTTGCCTGTGCCGGTGTACACGAGCACCGGAATCCGGAACCCGCGGCGCTCCATGGTTCGCAGCACGTCGAAGCCGTCCATCCCCGGCATTTCCAGGTCGAGGATGACGCAATCCACCGCCTCGCGCTCGAGCAGGTCGAGCGCCGCGCGGCCCGAGTGCGCGACGAGCGCGTCGTAGCCGCCGACGCGCTTCAGGTCGTACGCGTACTGCTCCGCCATGGCGGGTACGTCGTCGACGACCAGGATCGCGCTCACGTGCGCTCGACCGGCAGTTCGACAATGAACGTGCTGCCTGCGCCGGGCCGCGTCTCCACGCGCAACGCACCGTTCGCATCGAGCACGAGACGTCGCACGATCGACAGACCGAGGCCGGTCCCGCCGGGCTTGGTCGTGTAGAAGTCGTCGAAGGCGCGATTCAGCTCGTCTTTGGTCATGCCGTTGCCCGTGTCCGCGACGGTGACCCGCACGCCGGCTTGCCCGTTTGCCTCGGTCGTGACGGTAACGCGGCCGGCTCGTGCCGCGAGGCTGTCGAGGGCGTTCCCGATGAGGTTGTCGAGAATGCGCCGCAGGACGAGGGCGTCGGTGCGGGCTGGAGCGAGGCCGTCCGCGAGCTCGAGGCGCAGCTCCGCCTGCCCGGTGCCGCTCACACGACTGATCGTGTCGCGCACCACCGCGTTCACATCGCACGACTCGCGGACCGGCTGCGGGTAGAGCCGCGCGTAGTTGGTCGCGAGGATCTCGAGATAGGAGATGCTCGACTCGACCGTCGCCTGGCGATCCCGAAACGCGGCGGCGAGCCGGTCCGGGCTCTCGCCGGCGGCCTGACCGAGATGCCGGAACACGTTCCGGATCGGGATCAGGCCGTTCTTGATGTCGTGGTTCACCTGGCGGGCGAGGTCGCCCATGGCCAGCCGGCGCTCGGCCTCGCGCAGGCGCGCGGCCCCGGCGCGGAGCCGTTCGGTCATGGCGCCCAGTAGGCGAGTGAGCGCACCGATCTCGTCCGACCGGTCGCTCTCGAAGGCCACGTCGAGCCGGTCCATGTCGACGTCCGCCGTCTTCGCCGCGAGCGCGGTCAGCGGCCGGCTGATCCGCGTCGACAGCCACGAAGCCAGGAGCAGCGCGATCAGCCCGGTGACGAGCACCGCGACGAGAAACGACAGCGCGACTCCGCGGCGCAGCGCCACGAGCGACGAGAGCGAATGCGAGACGACGATGCGGGCGGGGACGAGCCGGGCGGAGTCACCGGGCGTCACGAACGGCACGGCGACCGCGCTCACGACCTGCGTGGCCGGATCGGCGCCGAAGGCGGTGTCGGGCGGGAGCGCGATGGCCACCGTGAGCTCGGAGTCGGGCGTCAGCCTCGCCAGAAAGCTCGAGTCCACCGCGACGCCGCCCACGAGCGTGAAGCGCCGGCCACCGAGCCGGACCGAGTCGACCCGCGCGAGCGCGAGGAACGGCGCCTCCGCGCCGCGCGCTTCCACGAGGGCCGTGCCCGCCGGAGCCGCCGCCAGGAGGCGCGGCAGCGCGGGGTCGGACTGATCGTACTCGTTGCGGAAATGCCCGGAACTCACGATACGGCCCGTTTCATCCTGGATTTGCAGCAGCGAGAGCCCGGCGAGTTGCATGGCGTCCCCGGCGTAGTCGAGCAGGTACGTACGCTCGCCCCCCTGCAACGCCGCGCGGAACCGGTTGTCTCGGGGGATGGCGTCCCGCAGGGCGGCGAGCCGGAGCGCGATCCCCGCGCTCCGCTGGTCCAGGTCCGCACGGATCACCGATACGAGCGCGGTCACCCGCTGCTGGTATTCCGCGGTCAGGCGGTTCGCCATCACCACGCGAATCCGCAACCCGAACACGGTCAGGGGGACGAGCACCACCGCGCCGAATCCGAGGAGGAGACGGGCGCGAAACGTCATGGGGGGGCGAGGCGGAGCGTGCCGTCCCAGTCCAGGGCCATTCGGGGAAGCCCGCGCCGCACGATGGCGTGCGCGCGGACGTCGAGCAGCGGCTCCACAGTGCCCGCCGCGCCCCACGACGGGAGCCCGACGGCCGCCCGGCAGGCGTCGTACACCCGGCGCGGCAGCTCGAGCACGTACGCCGCGTCACCGCCCGCTCGCAGGGAGGACTCGAACGCGGCCGGCGGAACACCCGCCGCGACCGCGCCACGCCCCAGCGCACCCAGGCCCACGAGGCGGGCCGCCACATCGGCGGCGCTGCGATCGCTCTGGTTGTACACGATGCGGCGGCGCCGTCCCGCGGCGCCCAGCGTGTCGCGCACCGGAACGAGACCGCAGGACGAGAGGTCGCTGAACCAGTAGTGCCCGTTGCCCGACCATTCGGCGGGGCGCGCGTCGCGGCGCACCGCCTCCTGCAGGGTCTCCAAGCGGAGCTCTCCGGCGAGCGCCTTGTCGCGCCCGGGTGAGAGGAGCACGTACGTGCGACTCCAATCGAGCGGCAGATCGGTGTATCCCGCGAGCGTTCGCGCGTACTCGAGCGTCGCGGGGTCGTCCGTGACGAGCAGATCCGCACCCGCATCCAGGGCGTCCCGCGAGGCGCTGGCCGGCGCGGTGACGATCTTCAACGCGGGGCGCCCCGAGCGCATCGGCTGCGCCACCAGCGCATCCGGATCACCGCTCGTCACCCAGTAGTCGCCGGTTCCGATCGGCCAGGCGCCCCCCCCGCCCGGTGCGGCCTTGGTCACTGCGAGCACCTGGTCGGCGAATCGCTGGAACGGGTTGCCGGCCGCGGGCACGGTGAGGGTGTGATCGTCCGTGACGACCGCGCCCTGCGCGAGCGCCGGATCGCGCACGCGCCACGAGGCGAGGACGTCGCGTGCGGTCACCGGGGCTCCGTCCCAGAACCGGGCATTGTCGCGCAACGTGAAGGCCCAGCGATCTCCCGAAACCTGGTCCCAGCTCTTGGCGAGCCCGGGGAGCGGGCGTCCCTGACAATCCAGCCGGATCAGCGACTCGTACAATTGCCCGAAGACCAGTCGCTCGCCTTCGCTCCGGGGCAGTGGAGCATGCGCGGCGGCCACGGGGTCGAAGACCGCGAGGGTGAGCGTGTCGCGTGCGGTCGCCCGACCGTGGGCCAGAATGCACGTCGTGTCGCCCGGGGCCGGAGCGGGCGGGGGGAGCTCGACCCGCGGCCCCACCCCACCCGCGCGGCACGCCGCGGCGAGCAGGGCGACGACCACGACGCTGCGATGCAGGAGGGAGAGGGGAGAATGCACTGGGCCGGGGCTCCGGAGGGTAGCTGTCGAAGGATACCCAGGGCGGGAAGCCCCGAGCCAGGCGCCTGTTACTTTCGTGGCTTTCGGGACATCAGGGCCAGGGTGTTGCCCTCCGAGTCGCGGAACTCCGCCAGCCAGAGGTCGTAATCGGCCGCCCGGTGCACGAGATGCGGCTCCACAATGAAATCAACGCCCCGGTCGCGCAGGGTCGCATGCGCGAGGGCGATGTCGGGCACCAGGTAATAGATGGTGGAGGCGGGGTGGTCGAGCTCCGGCTTTTCGGGAACGCCCAACATGACGCTCGTGCCGCCGCACTGGAAGAAGGCCATCTGGGGCGGGGCCTGAAAGAGAAAGGGCATGCCGAGGGTGTCGCGGTAGAAGCGGATGGCGCGGTCGAGATCGCGGGCGCGCACAAAGATTTGCCCGATTGATGAGAGGCCGAAGTGCTCAGGGGCAGTGGGCATGGTCCCCAGTCTAGTTGCCAGACGCCAAGCCGCAAGCGCATCGACAGCGGCCCCTTCGATCACCCCGGGCTCGCGCCCGGGGTCAGTGGTCACCGATGTATTAACTGACCCCGGGCGACAGCCCGGGGATCACGGAGGGGGATGGCTCATAGGGCTGGTTCCTGTTGTGTCAGGCAGTGGATCGTCCCAAGCCCCCACACCAAATCCACCGCATGGATTCCCACGACCGGCCGGTCTTTGATCAGCTCCGCGAGCACGCCGAGCGCCACGCGGTCCTTCGGATCATTGAACGTCGGCACCAGGACGGCCCCGTTCGCGATGTAGAAATTCGCGTAGCTCGCGGGAAGGCGCTGGCTGTCGAAGTAGAGCGGCGCCGGCATCGGCAGGTCGACCACCTCGATCTTGGAGCCGTCCTCGAGTCGCATCCCCCGCAGTCGCTCGCGGTTCTCCGCGAGGGCGCGATGGTTCGCATCGTGCGGGTCCGTCTCCCGGCACAGCACGACCGTGCGGGGATTGACGAAGCGACACAGGTCGTCGACATGGCCGTGGGTGTCGTCGCCCGCGATCCCCTGGCCAAGCCACAGGACGTTCGTCACGCCGAGCTGGTCGCGCAGCACCGCTTCGATCTCGCCGCGCCCGAGCCCGGGGTTCCGGACCTGCACGGCCGGATCGAGGAGGCACTCCTCGGTGGTGAGCAGCGTCCCGCGCCCGTTCACATCGATGCTGCCGCCTTCGAGCACCACGTCGCGCGCACCGGCCCGCGCGCGGAACAGCCGGAACCCGAGCCGCGTGGCGACGCGCTCGGGAATCCGGTCGTCCTTCTTCCAGTCGGGGTACTTGGCCCACGCGTTGAAACGGAACCGCGCGATCGCCACCTCCGGCCGGGGGCTCGCCCGCCGCACGAATAACGGGCCGAAGTCGCGAGTCCAGCCGCGATTCGTCGGAAACCGGAAGAGCTCCACGCGTGCGAGATCGACGCCCACCCGCTCGAGCACGCGTTGCGCCTGTCGCTCGTGCGCGGCGGAGTTCACCAGAATGCGGGCGATTTCACCCGGGGCGAGCGCCCGCACGATCTCGCCGTACACCCAGGGGATCGGCGCCAGCTTGCCGGGCCAGTCGCTCGCGTTATGCGGCCATCCCAGCCACGTGCCGGAATGCGGCTCCCACTCGGCGGGCATACGGAAGCCGAGGGCGGCCGGGGTGTCGGCGCGAGGGACAGGAGGAGGCACTACGGATGGTCGTCGAGAAAACGACTGCCGATGCCGGCGTAGGCGTCGATCCGGCGGTCCCGCAGGAAGGGCCAGCCGCGCCGGACTTCCTCGATACGCGCGAGGTCGATCTCACCTATCAGGATCGCTTCGCGGTCCTTGGGCGCCTCGGCCACGACGGCGCCGAAGGGATCTGCGAGAAACGACGAGCCCCAGAACTCGATGCCGTCGCCCGCTCCATCGGCTGGCCGCTCGTGACCGACCCGGTTCACCGCGGCGACGTAACAGCCGTTCGCGATCGCGTGGCTACGCTGGATGGTGCGCCAGGCGTCGAGCTGCTGGGCGCCGTGGGTCACCTTCTCCTTGGGGTGCCAGCCGATCGCCGTCGGATAGAACAGCACGTTGGCGCCCTGCAGCGCCGTGAGGCGTGCGCCTTCGGGATACCACTGGTCCCAGCACACGAGCGTCCCGATCCGTCCCACGCTCGTGTCGAACGCACGGAAGCCCAGGTCGCCGGGCGTGAAGTAGAACTTCTCGTAGTAGGCCGGATCGTCGGGGATGTGCATCTTGCGGTAGATGCCCACCACGCGCCCGTCGGCGTCGATCACGACGGCGCTGTTGTGGTAGAGACCTGCCGCGCGGCGCTCGAACACGGGCGCGATCACGACGACGCCCGCCTGCTTCGCCACCTTCCCGAGCGTCTCCGTGCTCGGCCCCGGCACGCGCTCGGCCAGGTCGAACAGCGCGGGGTCCTCGTGTTGGGCGAAGTACTGCGACCGGAACAGCTCCGGGAGACAGACGAGCCGAGCCCCCGCCGCGGCGGCCTCGGAGATCTTGGCAGCCGCCTTCTGGAGGTTGGCGTCGGGATCCGCGGACATTGCCATCTGCACCAGGCCGACTTTATATCGCACCGGAGGCCGGGGATCGGTCATGGGGGAGAACACTACTACGTTCCGGTCGTGAACGCACCTTTACAGGTCGACCGGCGCGGCGTCGATTCCATCTCCCTACACGTCTCCGGAGCAAGATCATGACGCGCTGGTTCGTGCTTGTCGCCGTTCTGGTGCTCGCGACCGCCATCGCGCCCCCCCCCCGTGTCGCCCGGCAATCGAGCGGCTACCACGTGGTGCGTCGGTACCCGCTCGGCGGGGAGGGCGGGTGGGACTACCTGTTGCTCGACCCCGCGAGTCGCCGGCTGTTCATCTCCCGCGGCACGCGCGTCGTCGTGATCGACGCGGACTCAGGGCTCGTGCGCGGCGAGATTCCCAACACGCCGGGCGTTCACGGCGTGGCGCTGGCGCCTGATCTGGGTCGCGGCGCCACCAGCAACGGGCGCGACCAGTCGGTGACGATCTTCAACCTGCGATCGCTCGATACCATGGCCCGCGTGCGCACCACGGGGGGGAATCCCGACGCCATTGTCTACGAGCCGGCGACCCATCGCGTGTTCACGTTCAACGGGGCGGGGCAGAACGCGACCGCGATCGATCTGATGGCGGGCGCGGTGACCGGCACCGTCGCGCTCGGCGGGAGGCCGGAGTTCGCGGTCGCGCCGGGGGACGGCCGGATCTACGTGAACATCGAGAACACGGCCGAGCTGGTGGTGCTCGATGCCCGCCGCCTCGCCGTCACGGCTCGGTGGCCGCTCGCGCCCTGCGAGGAGCCCACCGGTCTCTCGCTCGACGCCGCGCACGGTCGCCTGTTCGCCGGCTGCTCGAACCGGTTGATGACGGTGGTCGATCCCGCGACGGGGCGCGTTGTCGCGACTCTGCCGATCGGCGGCGGGGTGGACGGCACGGCGTTCGATCCGGGGACCGGACTGGCGTTCAGCTCGAACGGCGAGGGCACCCTCACCGTCGTCCGGGAGGTGACTCCCGACAGCTTTACCGTCGTCGACACCGTCCCGACGCAGCGGGGCGCGCGCACGCTGGCGCTCGATCCGCGGACCCACGCGCTCTTCCTCTCGACGGCGGAGTTCGGTCCCACGCCCGCGCCGACGTCGGAGCAGCCGCGCCCACGCCCCCCCGTCGTGCCCGGGAGCTTTGTGATCCTGGTCGTGGGACGTTAAGGCAGGGCTACTTCTCGAGTCGGTAGCCGGCCTTCCGGACGGTGAGGATGTGCTGCGGCGCTGCCGGATCGGTCTCGAGCTTGCGGCGCAGCTCGGCCACGTGAGTGTCCACGGTGCGGCTCAGCACCGCGGCGCTATATCCCCACACCTCGGTGAGCAGCTCCATGCGGCTGATGACGGCCCCGCCGCGCCGGAGCAGCGCGACCAGCAGGTCGAACTCCTTCGGCGTCAGCGCCACCGGCTGACCGCTCCGCAGCACGGTGCGGGAGGCGGGGATGACTTCCACCGCGCCGAACTGCTCGGGCTCCCCGGCGCCGTCTCCCGGCGGGGCGGAGCGGCGCAACAGCGCCTCCACACGCGCCAGGAGCTCAAGCACGCCGAACGGCTTCGTGACGTAGTCGTCTGCGCCCAACCGCAGGCCGCGAACCTTGTCGGCTTCCTCGCCGCGCGCGGTGAGGATGAGGATGGGCATCCGGCGCCCCTCATCGCGCAGCGCGCGGAGCACGCGGTAGCCGTCCAGGCCGGGCAGCATCAGATCGAGAATGAGCAGGTCGGGCGCGGCGTCACGAGCCCGGGCCAGCCCCTTGGTGCCGTCCTCGACGACGACGACCTCGTAGCCCTCGATCTCGAGGTTGTTCCGCAGCCCGTACGCGAGATCGGCATTGTCCTCGACCACGAGGATCCGCGTCACGCGGTCGCTCCCGCGTCGGCCTGCAGGGGCCCGGCGCCCCGCGCGGCGCGGGCCTGCGGCTCGAGCGGCAGTTCGATCACGAAGCGGCCGCCCGCCCCGGGCGCGTCCTCGGCCCAGGCGCGACCGCCGTGCAGTGCCACGAGCTCGCGGACGACGGACAGGCCGATGCCCGTGCCCGCCACGGCCGAGCCGCGGTCGCGCTCGAGCCGCCAGAACTGGTCCCAGATGCGTTCGCGGTCGGCCGCTGGAACGCCGGGGCCCTGGTCGTCGACGCAGATGCGCGCCCGGCCCTCGCCCACGGAGAGGCCGAGGGTGACGGTCTGGCCGGCGGGCCCGTATTTGAGCGCGTTGTCGAGCAGGTTCAGGAGCATCTGACGCAGAGCGTCGGCGTCCACGAGCGCGACCACCCCGTCGGCGAGGTCGGTGCGCAACGTGACGCCGCGCGCGGCGGCGAGCGGCGCGAACCCTTCGGCCGCTTCGCTCACGAGCGGGGCGAGCGGCGCCGGCGCCGGCGAGAGTCGGGTGAGCTGCCGCTCCGAGCGCGAGAAGTGCAGCAGGTTTTCCACCAGATGGGTGAGCCGGCGCGCTTCCTGATCGATGATCTCGAGCGAGCGCACCTGCTCTTCGTCTGACCGCACGCGGCCCAGCAACAGGGTTTCCGAGAACATGCGAATCTGGGCGAGCGGCGTGCGCAGCTCGTGCGACACGCCGGAGACGAAATCGCCCCGCAGCCGCGCCAGCTCGTACTCGCGACGCAGCTGCTGCAGCGCGACCGCGACCAACCCCGCCGTGAGGGCCAGCAGGATGAGCAAGCGCGGCCGTTGGTCGCGGGGCATGCCCCCGATGATCAGCTTGGGCGCCATGTCCGGGCGCAATGCGACCTGCACCGGCATGGCCCCCATCATCGCCTCGACGCTGTCGCGGGCGGCGAACGTCGGCTCGTACTGGACCGGCGAGCGGTACAGCTCGATGCCGTCCGCATCGGTCACGATCGCCGAGCCGAGCGAGTCATAGATCACGCCGCCCGTGAGTGGTCGCGGCAACAGCGGGAACTTCTCCTCGCCCATCGTATACACAGCCCCGAACGCGGCGGGGTCGCCGTCGACCCCCACCACCGTACCCGGGCCGCCCGCCTTGTCCCTGGCGACCGTGTAAACGATCGCGCGCTGCGCTCCATCCACGGTGCGCACGATCGCGGCGAACCGCTCTTTCGGGTCGTATACCGCGTGGACGTGCCGCGGGAGCGTGTCGAGGAGCCAGCGGCGCGCGGCCGGCGCGGGCGCGCCGCCGGCCGTCTCCAACCGCCGGGTGGCAAGATCGAAGCGGAAGCTGTAGCGGGCTCGCTTCAGGAAATGGGCGGCGGCCGAGTCCAATCCGACGGCGAGCTTCGTGGGGCTGGGGAGTGGCGTGCCCGGCGCGCCGGCTTTGGCGTGAGACAGCGCCTCCACGGTGGGCCAGAACGTGGAGTAATACAACTCCATGCCGACCCGCTGCGCGAACCGCGCCGCCGCCAGGCGCGCATTGTCCCGCAGCACGCGCTCGGCGGTGGCCCGGTGATCGAGGAACGTGCGGTGCGCCTGGAGCGCCAGCACTCCCGCCAGCACCAGCGTGAGCAGCAGCAGGGCGGCGACAAACAGCGCGCGCGGACGCGGTGGGCGGGAACCAGTGCTCATGGACTCTTGGGAGAGATGCACCGGATGTCGAGGAGTTTCAAGGTGAGCTTACCGTTCTCTGACACGTTTCCCACGGGGCCTTCACCCGAAGCCACGCAGCGCCCCCTACTTTCCCACCCTACAGGTCGCGGCCGGAGTGTTGACGGCCCACTTCGCCCGATCGGTCAACCCGGGGAGCAGCACGTGCCCCGGGTTTGGCTTTCTTGTATGATTGGACCATGGGTCGCCCGGCTGCGTATTACTCTCTGATCCTGGCGATCACCCTCTCGATCACCGGCGCGCACGAGGTCATCATGGCGTTCGCACTCTCCAGCACGGCCTTCAAGGACGGGGCCGCGATCCCGGTCAAGCATACGTGCGACGGAGCGGACGTGTCGCCCCCGCTCGCTTGGAGCGGCGCGCCGCAGGGCACTCGAAGCTTCGCCCTGATCGCCGATGACCCCGATGCCCCTGCCGGGACGTGGGTCCACTGGGTGCTGTACAATCTTCCGGCGACCGTCTCCGAGCTGCCGGAGAACGTCGCCAAGGTCGAAACGCTTGACTTGGGGGGCGCGCGCCAGGGGCGAACCGACTTCCGCCGCCCGGGCTATGGCGGCCCCTGTCCGCCGCCGGGACCCGCCCACCGCTACTTCTTCAAGCTGTACGCCCTGGACGCCCCGCTCAACCTCAAGGCCGGTGCCCAAAAGAAAGACGTTGAGGCAGCGATTCAGGGCCACGTGCTCGGCACGACACAGCTGATGGGGACGTACGCGAGGCAGAAGCGATGAAGGCGATGCTCGCCCTCGTGGCGGTCTCGATGGCCTACGGAAGCGGAGTGCGGGTACCGCTCACCGCTCACCACTCCGCGCTGTTTCGCGTCGTCATCCTCCCTGCCCAGACGCGCGGCCTCATGAGCGCCCTCTGGGTCGAAAACAACCGACATTGGGACGAGCTCGCCGACCAGAACACCCTCACGCAGCTGCTCGGCACCGGAAAGCCCACGCAGCGGGAGTATCTCGGCTGCCTCATCGGGGACGTGTCGGGTGACACCCTGTTCGTCCGCCGGCTTGTGCACGCCAAACATTTGAAACAGCTGCAATTCGCCGTGGCGGGCGACTGCGACGGCGTGGTCCGGCTGGTGGGCACCTTCCACACCCATCCCTACCGCGCCGACTCGGCGGGGCACGCGGTCAAAGAGCGAGGGCTTTCCGCGATGGACCTGAAGACCTTCGCCGCCGCCCCCGACCTGGTCTCGATGGTGATGTGGGACCTGGATTCGCTCGACGTAGCGACGAAAGCCCCGGACGGCAGCGTGCGCCACCCCGTGCCGCTCGCGGTCCGCTAGCGCTCGCCGAAGCGCCACCTTCACCAGCGGGACATCACCACCTTTTTATCGGTATAGAACTCGATCGCATCCTCCCCGTGCGCCTTGAGATCGCCGAAGAACGACCCTTTCGTACCTCCGAAGGGGAAGAACGCCATGGGCGCCGCGATG
>WNGI01003165.1_pt1 | contig 52176 bp, 55 predicted proteins | sample 5400621 | NCBI WGS metagenome assembly WNGI01 (sample SAMN13153374, study PRJNA577476) | soil metagenome | isolation source: 20 cm soil or saprolite under Garry oak tree replicate 1 | place: USA:California | collected 2016-06-15 | reverse complement strand
AGCCATCTCATGTGACTAGAACCCGTTCGACGGCGTCAGGCCCCCTGGCGGAGCTCGGTGAGCCGCGTCCGCAGCTTCTCGGACCAGTAGTCAAAGGCGTTCTGCACGTCGGACCACTTGCTGACGCCGCCCCGAAGCGTCTTTGTGCCCGCGCGGCGATCGACGGCGGCGGCGAGGCGTTGCCCCGTGACCCCATCGAGAATCTCTGCCTCGACGCCGGCGCGGCCGACGAGCACCTGCGTGTCGGTCGCAAGGCCACCGACGGTGGTCAGCGTGCATGCTGTCCCTCCCTGGGAAAATTGTGGGTACGGCGCGGCGACGGCTTCTCGTGACGACCGTGCCTCCGCCTCGCGGGTTCATATCTAGCTCAACGCTTTTGCCAATAGTCAGGATACAGCAGCGAGACGCCAAGGTTCACCCCATATCGCGGCGTCGGCCCGTTCGTCGAGGCGTTCCAGAACGGCTCGACGAGGCAGCTCACGTACTGCCGACCAATCTTGAACACGCGTCCCGCGCCGAGATCGAGGGGCAAAACCTGCTTCCCGGTTTGCCAATCGAACGCCATCTGCGGTTGCGTTCTGACGAACCACCCCCTCCCGAGTTGATAGGTCGCGAAGGGCTGCAGGAACAGCGCATTCGCATCCTTCCTATCGGTATCTCCCGCGAAGGAGATGGGATTCTGGGCTAGGATGCCTACCAGCCACTCTGCGGGCGCGAATGCGATCGCTGCGGCCGGTCCGGCCTGCCATTTGCCCTGACCGGTCGTGCGCTCGCTCGCCGTCGGAAAGACGAGGGTCGGCCCGACGCCCCAGATGATCTTGTGGCCGGCGTCGAGCACCGCGATGTCGAGGAAGCGGAGGTCGCCGAACCCCGTCGAGCCGCCCGGCGGCGTGATGGCGGCCGGAATCGTCAGCAGCGAAAGCTGGGGAAGAGGTAGCAGGCGGTAAGCGGGTAGCGGCATGGTCACGGCCATCGTGACCGTGTTGCCCTGCCCGTGGAGACCCGTGAAATGGGGCGCGTAGGAATCCTGGACTCTGATCTGCAGGATACTCGATATCGGCGCGTTGGCCTGCTTGACGAGGTTCGATTCCGCCGGACGGACCGAGTTGCCGTCGTCGGCAGGCGCGCCGCTCACGGCGATCGCGACACCGAGCACGACCCCCGCTATCGAGGTTCGCACGGGCCGGTCTCATCGCGCGGCAGGCACGCAGCGCAGGCCCGCGGCCCGCAGCGCGTCGCCGTGGACGTGCAGGATGCGCCGCATCTCCTGGATCGTCCCGGGCTCGGATTGGGTCGAGTGCGAAGAGCGCACGACCAGTTCCGACGCGGCGCCCTCGAGATGGGCGCTCCGATACGCCACGACGCCGTCGTTGCCGTCCTCGGCGCGGCCGTCGCCCTTCACGGCGATGATCGAGTGATAGGCCACGCCGTCGGCGACCGGAATGGCGGCGAGTCCCTCGAGGAACGGGTTCCCCGGCGTCATGTTCTCGGCCGCCGTCGGGAGCCTCGCCGTGGTGCGGGCGGCGTAGAAGACCCCTTTTCCGTGCGTCAACGTGTCGCGGGACATCAGGGCGAGGTTGCCGGGGAGGCGCACCAGGCGGCGGAGGATGCCGTTCACCCAGGCGCCGGTGCGGAAGCTTCCCCGGTGGGGCGTCGCCACGAACACCACCCGCCGCACGAACGGGAGCGGTTGCACGAAGAGCGCCCGGGAGAGGAGGCTTCGGAACTCGTCCGATGCCGGGATCTCGGCGAGCGGCACGCGGCTGATCGCGTTCCAGAGCCGGGGTCCCGTGTCGACGGCGGTGAGCTTCGTGAGGAGCCCTCCCTGGCTGTGGCCGACCACCACCATCTGGCGGAGGCACGGATCCAGGCCGTCGGGGTCCAGGCGCGACACCGTGTCGGTCAGCTTGTCGCGCAGCAGCAGGGCAGAGTAGGCGACCGGATTGCCCGTGTCGTACATGAAGAACCAGAAGTGGCACCGGCGGCGGATCCACGGATCGGCGAGCAGGTCGTTCACCATGTCCGCCCAGCGTCCCGGGCTCGACGCCGTGCCGTGCACGAAGACGACCGGGGTCTGCCCGCGCTGATAGGGCGTCAGGCTCGCCAGGACGGGGAGCCGATCGCCCGTCTCGGCACGGCCGAGGAAGCCCCAGAGCTCTCGCTTCCAGATCGGAGATTCCGCGAGCTGTGCGGCGATCGTGGCGGTCTCCTCGAACTCCAGGGGAACGGTTCGGCCCTCCACCGCGACCGTCTCGGCGTCGCTCGCGGTATAGACCTCGAGCGTGCCACGGAGCCGCCCCGAGACGATTCCGTCGTGGACGTCGTAGAGCCGGAGCAGCGCCGTCGCCGGGACCCGGACCCGCCGCCCGACCAGGCTGTGCTCGACGTCGACGTCCTCGCGCGGGACGGTGCGCGCGGCGAGCGGCGCGCCCACTCCCGGGGACCGATAGCGATTCCGCATGCCGCGGACCGCCAGCTCGGCCATGGGGACGAAGTCGACCAGGCGGCGATCCGCCCAGTAGAGGCAGCCGGGGTTCATCCAGACCTCGAGCTCCCCGAACGGCAGCGGGTAGGTACCGGGTGCGAGGTCGACCGTGCGGCCGTCGCGTGATTCGAAGGCCCTCGCGATCGCGTGATTGTAGAAGTCGACGGCGAGGCGCGTGCGCGGATCCAGCTCGTCGGGCCGATCCTGCCGCTCGCCGGGGAAGAGGAAGGCGTACATGTAGACCGTCGCGGCGAGGTAGTAGGGCTTCTTTCCGGTGTCCTCGGCGTGCAGGAACGAGCACTCGCCGAGAGCGAAGAGCTCGGCGCTGCCGCCACGCCCGCTGGTGACGATCTCGCGGAGCTCGCCGAGAGCGTCTTCCGGGTCGTCCTCGAACCGCCTGAGGAGGCCCCAGGAGTTCACCGTGTTGCGTGTCCACTCGCTCGGCCGGTCCGTCGAGAGCGCGTTTGCCCTGAGTGACCGATATACGGGGCGCATCCCGACGCGCTTGACGCCGATCGGCGCCGAGCAGGCGGTGAGGCCGATCAGAATGCCGACGCAAACGAGGGTCGTCGGTCTACGGGGGCTATGCATGCCGGCGGCGCCCGCTGGGGATCGGCCTGCCTCAGCGGACGGTGTAGCCGCGACCTTCCATGCAGGCGGCGAAGGCGCGGTCGTACGCGCTGCGCGTCGCTTCCATGTGCGTTCATGGCACTTCTCCGCGGCGCCGTCTTGCCATTTCGCGCCAGCAACAGACCCGCCATTGCAGCCGCACCATCAGCGCGTTGCCATTGACATGCGCCGCACGAGCAGGCGAAGGGACGGAATGCTCGCGCGCAGAGTGCGATCGCTGGTCGTCTCGTCGATGGTCGCGCTGCTTACCGGCTGCTCGGTCTCCGTAAGCTCCTGGAGCCTTTCCAAATCCGTCCGGAGCAGCTCGCGTTCCTCGGATTCGTCCTCCAGCTCGTCGCCCGGCGCCGCCGAGCGGGCCTATCGCGACGACGTGAGCGACTACACGCAGGCCTACGTCAAGTCGAGCGGCGGCGGCGACCTCGGCAACTTCCGCGCCGACCTCGCGCGGCTCGCCGAGGAGCACGGCATCACGAACTGGGAGGAGAACCCGTCGACCTATACGGCGATCGGGGAGGGCCTCGCCAAGGCGGGCGTGTCGTCCGCGGCGCTCATGGCCTACAAGCAGAACCTCTCCGGCGGTGACGCGTCGAAGGCCCAGCTCATCCAGCAGGGCTACGACTCCGGGCGGTGATCATGCGCCGAGGCATCGCGCTCGCACTCGCCGTCGCCGGCGGGGCGTTCGCGTCCCCGCCTCGGTTCGTCGACTACCTCTACATCGAGGCGAACGAGGGCGGCTCGAGCGGCGGGCACGCTGCGCTTCGTCTCGGGGACGAGACCTACCACTTCCAGCACGAGGCCCCGGGTGTGCTGCGCCTCCGGCGCGACGGCTCGGAGCACTTCCGGTACGCCTACGGCGTGCTCGAGAACCGCACCATGCACTTGAGCCGCGTCGCCGTCCCGGACGCCACTTACGCGGAGCTCCGGCAGCGATTCAGCGAACGATACCTGATCGAGCGGAAATTCTTCGCGGAGCGGGACGCGCTCAGCGACGATCGCGTGCTGCTCGAGCGGCTGCTGGCGCACCGGCGGGGCGACACCGAGGCGACGATCCGTCTCCGGGGCGCTGGCTTCTTCTTCCCCGAGGACGGCGGGACTTCGCCGTCCGCCGCCGCCCTCACGCTTCTCCGGCGCGTGAAGGAGGCGTACGGGGCCGACGCCGTCGAGCGGCGGATCGAGCAGGTGCGGCGCGAGCTGATGCGTCTCACGCCCGGCTCCACGGATTCACCGACGCCGGATGTTCCCGCGCAGGGTTACCCCCAGTTCGCGTATCCTTTCTCGAGCCGGTATCGCGACCTGCTCGCCGCGCTCGCCGCCCTGGAGGCGCTCGCGCGGGCGCTGCCGCTGCGCGCCGACGCGTGCCGGGCAGCGGTCGTCGAGGCGCTCGACCCGGTCGAGCACCGCGCCCTGGCGGCCTTCGCCGATCGCCTCGAGGAGCAGCTCGTGCGGCTCCTCCGCTCCGAGCGCCCGGACTGGGGCTACCCGTTCCTGGTGGGGATGGCGCGTCTGGCGGCGCTCCGTGCGAGCGAACGCACGGGTCGCCTCATGCTGCTCGACGCGTTTCCGCCGGGAGCCGAGGTCGTCCCGTGGCGCGCGCTCCGCGAGTATCGCGACATCGTACCCGACCTGCTCGCCGAGGCTCGGGAGGAGCTCACCCGGGCCCGCGCGCGGCTCCGGTCCGGGGTCCCGATCGAGGAGCGCGACTATGCCGACGTGGAGGCCGCCGCCAATCGCCTGCTCGAGCTCGACGCGGCGGCGAACGGGCAGCGCGATTTGCGGGTGTCGGCGGAGCTGCTGCCGTCGCGGGATGCGCCCTGGGCCGCCCTCGTCCTCCCGGACGTGCCGGAAGACGAGCTCGCGGTCGATCTCGCGCGGGCGAAGACCAGGGCGAGGCGCTTCGCCGCGCAACTCGAACGCCGCTACGCCTACGATCTCTTCTCGCACAACTGCGTCTCCGAGATCTTCGCGACCGTCGGCGTTTCGGGCGCCGGGCTCGGGGGACGGCTCGACGGGCGGAAGGCGCTCGATTTCATCCCGTTCGTCTCGGCCCGCGCCGTGGACCGCTGCTGGAACGTCGCCCAGCGGACGACGCTCTGGTCGTACCGCCGCTCGCAGCTCGCCGAGATGTACCGCCGTGAGGAGCCGCTGCACGTCTGGCTCCGGGAGTGCAACACGCTGACGTCGACGATCTACCGGAGGAACGCCGACGATTCGTTCTTCCTCCTCTTCACGGACGACGCCGTCGCGCTCCGGCCGCTGTTCGGCGCGGTGAACGTCGCAGGCGCCCTGGGCGCGGGCGCGGTCGGCTTTGCGCTGTTGCCTTTCGATCGCGGTCACCTGCTGGCGTCGAGCGTCCGCGGTGCGCTCTTCAGCCTGCCGGAGCTCGCCTTCGTGAACCTGCGCAAGGGCTCGTTCGCGTACGTGCGACGGGCGGATCGACCCCTGGACGAATCGCCGGGGGCCGCCGGAACGCCAGGCGAAAGGCTATGACTGCCCACGAAGGAAAAACCGAAGACGGCGGATGGGAAGGCCGGCCGCTAGACCTTGCCCGGACGACCCTCCAGCTTCTGGCGCTCGCCGCGCTGATCGTCAGCAGCTTCTGGATCGTGCGCCCGTTTCTGGTGGCGACGAGCTGGGCGGCCATGATCACCGTCGCGACGTGGCCGCTCCTCCTGCACGCGCAGGCATGGCTCGGTGGCAGGCGTTCCCTCGCCGTTGCCGTCATGACGATCGCGCTGCTCCTGGTTCTGCTGGTCCCGTTCTACTTCGGCATCACGACCATCGTGCAGAACGCCCAGAGGATTGCCGACTGGTCGAAAGCGCTGGCGACGCTCACCGTGCCGCAGCCTCCAGGGTGGGTGGCGGGCGTCCCGGTCGTCGGTTCCAGGATCGCGATCCGTTGGCAGCAGGTCGCGGCCGCCAGTCCCGAGGAGGTGTCGGCGCACCTCGCCCCCTTTGCCCGTAGGGTCGCCCTCTGGTTCGTCGGCCAGGTGGGGAGTCTCGGGTTGCTGCTCGTCCATATCCTGCTCACGGTCATCGTCGTCGCGATTCTGTACGCGAACGGCGAGACGGCGGCGCGCGGCGCGAATCTCTTCGTGCGGCGTCTTGCCGGGGCGCAGGGGGAGAACGCGGCGCATCTCGCCGCGCGCGCGGTTCGAGCCGTCGCGCTGGGAGTCGTCGTCACGGCCATTCTCCAGTCCGTCGCCTCCGGCATCGGACTCGCGATCGCCGGCGTGCCGTTCGTGACGATTCTGACCGCGCTGGTGTTCATCCTCGCGGTCGCGCAGTTGGGCCCCGGGCTGGTACTCCTCCCGGCGGCGATCTGGGTCTACGCGAGGAGTGGGGCTGGGTGGGGTACGGCCTTCCTCGTCTGGGCGATCTTCTGCGGGACGTTCGACAACTTCCTTCGCCCCGTCCTGATCAGGCGCGGCGCCGACCTGCCATTCCTGCTGATCTTCGTCGGCGTGATCGGCGGGCTCATCGCCTTCGGGGTGATCGGGCTCTTCATCGGGCCGGTGGTGCTTGCGGTGGCGTACACCCTCCTCGTCGATTGGGTGTCCGAGGGCGACCGACGTGACGACCACGGACAGCCCGCGCTCGACCATGTGACCCACCCCGCGAGCGGGAGCTAGGGTGATCTACTAGCCGCGGTGCCCGCGCGTGCGGGCTTCGAGCCGCGCGCACACCCGCTCGGCCCAGAAATCGAGCGCGCGATCGACGTCGGCCCACGTGTCTATCGGGAGGGCCCCCTCGCGGCGCCGCCGGTCGACGCCCGCTGCCAGGAGCTGGTTGGTGCGGGCGTCGCGGATCTCACCCTCGATCTGCGCCCTCTCGATGAACCGCCGCGTCTCGGGATGCAGCGGGCCGCTGCCCGCCGTCACGTCACCGTCGCCCCGGGCGCGCAGCACGTCGAGGACGGGATCCGAGGCGCGCGCCTCGGTAATCGCGAGCCGGATCCGCATGACGCCGGGTTGCGGCTCCCCGACCAGCTCGAAGCCGTCGCCGAGGCGCCGGCGAATGGCGCCTTCGAGGTCGGCGACGAGGCGGAGGAGGTCGCCCTCGGGCACCGCGTCGAGCGACTTCCGGCCGCTTCGCCAGAGCGTCACGGGCTCGAACAGGACCTTGTCGTAGGACGTCCAGTGAGCGCCGGGGTCGCGGTAGACGAGTGCCACCTCGCCTGGGCCGCCCGGGCGGAGGAGAGAGTAGTCGTCGAGGAACCCGGAGAAATCCGCCGGCTGGCCCGGTCTCCGTGCCGCACAGGCTGCGACGAGGAGCAGCGTAACCGTGAGCACGCGTGACCGTCTCATGGCCGTCAAGGGCGGAGCCTTATCTTCTGCGCCGACGATGGTCAACGTTCGCCCGAGCCTGCTAGAAGGTCGCGCATGCGAGCGAGTGCACGGACCGGGGCGGGGATCGCCGCGGTGGTCCTTCTTCTCGCCGGGGCGGCTGCCCGAGCGGCGCAGTATCCCGGTTGGGGCGACACGGGCTGGGTTTACGCGAGCAAACGCGACTGCTGCAACGCGGCGATCGACCTCGCCGCACAGTACAGCGCGGAGGCCTGTGCCACCGCCGGCGGCGTTCCACGGCCGTTCGCCGGTGCTTCCCAACGCGGCACATGCAACGCCGAGTGGACGCAGGATCCGGGGGGAGGGGGGCTCCTCTACCGCTGCTATGGCGAAGCCGCGGTCTGGTGCCGGTAGGTCGATCGCCTATTTTGCATGCGACTGCCGCCGCGTCGTTTCTCGTGTACCGCGCACCCGACGCGAGCATCGCGGGGTACGACAAGGTGATCCTCGACCCGGTGACGGTGTGGCACGTGCCCGGCGCGGGCGACGCCGTCTCGCGCGCCGATGTCGACCGAGAGAGTGCGCACATTCGCGTCCGTAAAGGTTCTATCCTCCTGCCGGCTCTCTCGAAGTACTACACGTGGGCCTGGAAGGACGACGGGTCGATCCGACGCATCGCCCGGGGGCCGCCGGAACGCCATGATCGTGTACCGCCCGGCCTGTCGCATTATGGCAAGACGTCCGCCAACCGCGCTGGTATCACCGTGCGAACGGAGGGTGTCGTCATGACTGGCGCTTGGATCGGGCGGAGGTTCACGGCCAACGCGGCTGACTCCTGTGCCCGCGTCGCGATCGCCCTGGCGGTTTCGTTGGTCGCGGGTCCGCGCGACGCTTCGCTGCCCGGGCACCAGCCGTCGGGCACGCAGGTCGCCGAAGCGGATCGGGTGGACGACGGGACGCGGGGAATGTGGTCCCGGCTCGGCGATCTCCTCGCCACGGTGGCGAGAAAGGATCACGGCGCGGATCGTGATCGGGAACGGCCTCCGGTCGATCGCAACGCCGAGCAGGTGGGAACGCCGTTCGACGTCGACGTCCGCGCGCTGACCTCTCCGCCTCCCGGGCGGTGAGCCTCCTCAGACCCCCATCCCCTGCGTATCCGCCGCGTCGGCGCGCTGGCGGTCCTCCGGCTCCAGGTAGAGCATGCCGCCGAGTGCACCACCGAACGTGCAGGCGAAGACCGATCGCGCCGACGAGGTATTCGTTCAGAACCGGAGCCCAATCCCGGAGCGGACGCCGATCAGCGGCTCAGAACACGAAGCCCCCGCTGCTGGTCGGACCGCGGAACTGCAGGTCGATGCTGTTGTCCGTGCCGAAATCGCGCTCGAAGGCGGCCAGCCGGTAGCCCAGCCCCAAGTACGGCTGGATCGACGGGAGCGGGCTCCAGGGCAGCCAGTAGCGCACGCCGCCGACGAGGCCCCAGATGAGCCGGGAGCTCGCCCCGAAGCCCCCGATGTCGCCCCGGAAGTCGAGCGACAGCCGATCGAGCACCGGCACCGACCACCGAATCCCGATCAGCGGATCGGCCCAGGCCCAGCTGTTGGCGGCGGTACCGGCGCGCTGGATCCCGCCGACCACCCCGCCCGAAACGCTCAACTTCGCATTGAAGTACTGGTATCGAGTCCCGGCGTAGACCCCGAGGGTGAACGGTTTTCGCCGACCGGGAAGCGCCCAGCGGCCGAGCTCGTACCCCAGCCCGAAGTCCGCGATCACGAACCGCATCTTGCCTCTTCCCGCCACGGACAAGGTACAGAGCTGGGTGGGAATGCGCTCCGTGATGCCCTCCTCCGCATAGCCGCCCAGGGAATCCGAGAAGACGCTCCAGCGTTCGTATCGTGCCGCGAGGTAGCCCGTGCCGGCGAACGCGTTGCCGTCCTCCAGCAGCTGGTACGCGTCGCTCGGGCTGACGCTCACCTGCGCGGTGCGTCCCTTCACGGTCACCGAGCCGTAGTTCCCCGCAAGCCACGCATAGGGTGTAAATTCGAATTCCCACCGCGGCCGTTCCTCGGGCGGTCGTTCCTCCGGCGCGGCAACGGTCGCGAGCCCGAGAAGCAATGCGACCCCCAGGAGCCATCGCGTCCGGCTCATGGGCTTGCCGCCGGACAGCCGCGGACGCACTGCACGAATTGCTGCGCACATGCGGCCGAGCCGGGCATCGCGTTATCGACCGCCTTGTCGCGACAGGTGGAGGCGGCGGCCTGTGCGGCGGTGACGCACTGGTCTAGCGAGGGACCGCCGCTGGGGTTGGCTGCCTGACAGGCCATCACGGCTGCCCGCTGCTGCGCGGTGCAAGCCATGAGGGCCGCGTCGAGCGTCGCCTGCGTCGGAGCCTGGCACGCGTCGCGAGCGTCTCCGCAGCCGACGAAGCACGTGAGGTCCTTCTCCAGGCACGCGCTCGTCGTGACCGCGAAGGTGAGCCTGCAGGCCGCGAGCGCCGCCGTGAAGGCGGCCTTCCCCTCCGCTCTGCACGCCTGCACGCCGCCCGGCAGCGCACCCGGGCGGCAGCCGTTCGCACAGCTACGGAACTCCACGCGGCAGTCCCTGAACATATGCCGGACGCGCCGGACAACGTGCCGGCGACACTGGAAGGCGGAGACCTGCGCCTGGAAGATGCAGATCACCCGCCTCGTCGAGCCGAGGGGGAACCGGTCCCGGCATGCGGCCTCCGCTCGAACCCGCTCGACGTCGCAAAGAAGGAGCGCCGCGGACGCGCCCGTGCCGTCGCGGCAGTCCTGCCGGACGGACCGACATGCGTCGACGCACTGCTGATCGCGCTCGAGACAGCCATCCGTCGCGTCTGTGAAGGCGCCGGACGCGCCCGAGGCGCAGTCCCGGAACTCCGCCCTTGCGGCTTGCAGGCAGGGATCGCTGCACGCACGCCCGGCGGCCGCAGCGGGGGACGCGCGGACCACGGCGAGGAGCGCCGCGAGCGCGAGGAACGACCACGAGGCGCTCACGCGCCTGCCGTCCACCGGCGCTCACGCGGTCGCTTGCTATGGCCGAGCCTGCCGTCGAGCACGTACTGCGGATGCCGGCACTCAACGCGCGCCGAAGTGCACGTGGATGCGGCGGCCCTCGAGCTCCTCGACGAGGAGCGCGAGAATCGCCCGGATGCTCCGCTACACGCTCCCGCCGGATCGTCGCCGTGCCGGTCGCTCGCAAGGCCTGCGCGATCCACTCGGCATCGAGCGTCTCGCTGAACAGCTCGAAGCTCGAAGACCAACTACAGCCTGTGGATAAAAAAAGATCCAGAACCCGGTCAGTTATGCCTTAACTGACCGGCATTGGGACTAGCCACGGCGGGGCGCAAAACGCCACGCGTCCGCCCGCCGTTTCGGTGCACTAGGGTGATTGCGAGCATTTCGATCGCCCGCTGGTCGAGGGCCCGGTCGTCGACAATCACCTGCAGGGTGGGGCCCGCGAGCCCCCGTACCTGTTCCGCCGCCGCGCTGGAAGAGACGATGACGTCCACGCCCCGCACCAATCGACCCAGCGCGGCCCCCGTGGCGGGGCACGCCCCGACGAGCGCGATGTTCGGCAGGCCGGCGTTGGCGATCGAGTGCTCGAGGTTGTGGGCGATCTCGGCCGCGGCGGAAACCACGCCGACCCGCGTCCCCGACGGGAGCTGGGCCAGGCGGTGGAGCGTCTCGAGATGTGCCTCTGCGAGGAGCGCGATCACTGGGATCCCCATGCCGCGGAGGTGCCGCTCTACCACCGGGAGATGGCAGAAGCTCGTGACCGCAGCCCGCCAGCGACGGGCTGGCTTCTTGCGCCGCACGGCCGTCGCCAGCGCCCCAAGGAGCATCCTGTCCACGCGGACGGGAAGCTGGGCCTCGAGTGCTCGGGCAAAGAAGTCGAGCTCCGGCGGGCTGCACTCGACGAGGAGGATCGCCATCGTTCCCTGGACGGCGGCGGGCCGGACCCCGGCCAGACTCAAGACGCCCACCGCCACGTCGTTGGCAGTCATCCCGAGGGCCGCGGCCCGGAGCACCACGTCCTGCAGAAAGCCCGGGCGACGTTTGGGGAAGGGGTGGGCGGGCCGAGCCGTGGCGACGAACACGCCCTTCCCCCGCCGCGCTTCCACATACCCACTCCGCTTCAGATCCTCGATGACGCGCGCGATCGTATTGGGATTGACGCCGAGGAAGCCGGCCAGCTCACGGATGCTGGGCAGCGCCTGGTCCGGGGGGACGCCGCCGCTTTCGATGACATGCTTCAGTTGCTCGGTCAGTTGCCGGCGGATCGGGATGGGGCTGTGCTTGTCTACCTGTAGATGGACCGCGCTTCGCATGCTGTACCACTCAGTTAGGACGGTACACTAAAACTCTGTTAACCCCAAACGACCAGCGAACGGCAGGAGTCCGCCCACGTTTCGGGATCGCAGCCGTCGAGGCTGTAGTCGCGGTACCCGCTCGTGAGCCCTTCGGCGCCATCGAGGTGCCCTGTTGTCTCGTCGAGCACGGCGACGTTCGCCCATCGACACCTGGCCGCTTGGACTGCCTCGGAGTGAACCGGAAGGACGTCCGTACTCGTCCACGTTCCGATAGGGGAGCCAGCTCCCAACCGGCGGGCGCGGACGCTGATCAGGTCGCCCGTAACGGACGCGAGCGATATGCAGACGATCTCGACCGGCCCATGAAGCCCACGTACTCGCTGGCGACGGTGGCGATCACCTTGTCAGCGGCGAGCTTGCGCAGGCGCTCGATCGGGAACTGCACGTTGATGTCCCGGCGTCGGAGTGATCGTAGTGATGGTGGGTCACCATGAACTCGGCGGCATCGACGCCGCTCGCCCGCGGCAAAGCCGCGGCCGGCTCCGTCTGCGCCCGGGGGCGCTCCGCAGCGACACGCGGTTTGACCCCTGCAGGGGGACACGTTAGACATTGCGTGGTTCGCGACCCGACGCGGTCCGCGAGGGCCGCGTGGCACATGCGTCGCAGACGGCTCGCCGGTTCGCTCGAAGAGGATCCCCGATGGCGACGATGATCACCAGTGAATGCATCAACTGCGGGGCCTGCGAGCCCGAGTGCCCGAACACCGCCATCTACCAGGGCGGCGTCGAGTGGCAGGCGCCGGACGGCGCGATGCATCCGGCGCTGTCGAACGACATCTTCTACATCGTCCCGGAGAAGTGCACCGAGTGCGTCGGCTTCCACGACCAGGAGGCGTGCGCCGCCGTCTGTCCCGTCGATTGCTGCGTGCCGAACCCCGACATCCCGGAGACCCACGAGGTCCTGCTCGATCGTGCGCGCGTGCTGCACCCCGAGCTCACGATCGGCGACGACGCGCCGTCGCGCTTCAGGAAGGACAGCGCGGGAGCACCGGCGGAGGGCAACGGGAAGGACGCCGCCGCAGCACCGGCGGCGGTGCCGGCAGCCCCGGCCGCGCCGAAGGCGCCGCCCGCCGCCGTCGCGGCGAAGCCCGCCGCCGCTCCCACGCGGGGACGGGTCGAGAAGGCGCTCGCGCCGCCGCCGAAGGCGCGTCCGGCGCCATCGTTTGCCGGTGAACTCGCGGTCGAGTACGACCAGCTCGTGGCGGACCTCGGCACCCCGCGCCGCCATCTCCGGTCGCGCGTCTCCCTCGTGCCGCTCGCCCTCCTCGCCGCCGGCCAGGGCTTCCTCGGCGCGCTCTCGCCCGCCATGAAGCAGCGCATCGACGCCTCGGTCTCGGACCGCCGCTTCTTCGATCCGCAGCTCGCCACGGCGGCGAACATCTTCCTGAACCTCGTCATCTACCCCGTCGCCTGCGTGGTCGCCGCGATCGCGCTCCGGCACGTGAGCCTCTTCACGCCGGTGCCGCATCACTGGATCGTGCTCGGGCTGGCGATCGGGGTCGGCGAAGCGGCGTGGCGTCTGCGCGAGAGCTTCTTCGGGGCCGCACCGCTCAGCGACGTACCGCTGCGCGGCGCGCTCTACGGTCCACTTCTCTGGCCACTCGGCCGCTTCGTCATCGCCGCGCTCGGCGCACGCGGCGCGGCCAGCTCCGTCGGCTTCGACGGCTTCTACGCCGGTCGCGATCACTACGACGAGAAGCTCGAGCGGGAGCGCCGCTACGGCTCGGTGTACCGGCTCGAAGAGCGGGACGACGCGTACATCCTGCACGTCGAGTTTCCGCGCGTGCTGCCCCCGTCTTCGCTCGCGGACGACCTCGGTCTGCCGCGCGAGATGCCGGACTACGATTACGAGCTGGCGCTGCGCGACGGTACCTTCGAGGTTCACGGCCGCGTCACCGATCCGCGCGTCCGGAAGCTCACGGCCGTGGCGCCGGCGTTTCCATCCGAGTTCACGACGCGTGTGGCGCTCCGCCAGCCCGTCCAGGGCTTCCGCCACCGCTACCGCGACAAGATGCTCGAAGTCATCCTGCCGAAGGCGACGGCGGCCTAGAGGCGTCGGCCGTGAGGGTGAGTGCGGTCCTCGGCTGTGGGCGCTTCCTGCCGCCGCGGGTCGTGACGAGCGAGGCGCTCGCCGGCGAGCTCGGGATCGCGGGTGCGGCGATGACGGAGATGTCGGGCGTCCGCCAACGACACTATGCCGAGCCCGGCATCGGCCCGTCGGACCTCGGACGGGAAGCGGCGCTCGCCGCGCTCGGCGCCGCCGGGCTCGGGCCGCGCGACGTCGACCTGATCATCTTCGCCACCATGACGCCGGACATCGCCTTTCCGGGCTCGGCGTGTTTTCTCCAGGACAAGCTCGGCTGCAACACCGTCGGCGCGCTCGATCTTCGCGCGCAGTGTGCGGGCTTCCTGTTCGCGCTCTCGGCCGGCGACCGGTTCATACGCGCCGGGCGCGCCGGACGCGTGCTCGTCGTCGGCGCCGAGGTGTATTCGACGGCGCTCGACCATTCGCCTCGCGGTGCCGCGGTGACCCCGTACTTCGGCGACGGCGCCGGCGCCGTCGTTCTCGGGCCCGCCGCGACGCCCGGGGTGCTCGCGACCGTGCTGCACGGCGATCCTGCGGCGTACGAGCGCTTCTGGTGCGAGTTCCCCGCGAGCCGCAACTACCCCGCCCGCATGGAGCTCGAGCACTTGCACGCCGGCCGCCATTTCTACACGCTCGACGCCGAAGCGCTGCATCCCCAGGCCGAGCGTGCCCTCGCCGATGTGACGCGCGAGGCGCTCGACCGCGCCGGCATCGCGGCCGACGCCGTGACCCTCTTCGTCGCCCATTACTTCGACCATCGCGTCGCGCGCCGCGCGCTCGAGGCGCTCGGGATCTCCGGAGAACGTGTCGTCGCGACCGCCGAGGGCGCGGGCCACATCGGCGCGGCCGGCATCCCCGTCGCGCTCGCGGACGCCGTCGCCGCGGGGCGCGTGCGGCGCGGCGACGTCGTGTGCTGCGCGGCGTTCGGGGCGGGTCTCTCGTGGGCGGCCATGGTCCTCCGGCTGTGAGGGAACGATGAGCGAAGCGATGAACTCGCGGATCCTGGGGCTCGGTCACTACGTGCCGGAGCGCGTGGTGACCAACGCGGAGATGACGCGCCTCATGGACACGAGCGACGAGTGGATCCGCCAGCGGACTGGCATCGAGGAGCGCCACTTCATCAGTGCCGACACCGGCCCCTCCGACCTCGCGCTGCCGGCGGCCGAGGACGCCCTCCGCGCCGCGGGCGTCAAGGCCTCGGAGCTCGACCTGATCATGCTTGCGACGCTGTCGCCGGACATCGATTTCCCGTCGAGCGCCGCGCTCCTCCAGCGGCGGCTCGGCGTGTCCGGCATGCCGGCTATGGACGTCCGGAACCAGTGCTCGGGCTTCCTCTACATGCTCGCGACCGCCGACGCCTTCATTCGCTCCGGCGGAGCGCGCTACGTGCTCATCGCCGGCGCCGAGGTGCATTCCACGGGGCTCGACCTGACCACGGTCGGACGCGAGGTCGCGGTCATCTTCGGCGACGGGGCCGGCGCGGCGGTCCTCGGCCCGGAGCCGGACACGCGTCGCGGCATCCTGTCCACCCACCTCCACAGCGAGGGCAAGTACGCGGAGAAGCTGATGGTGGAGGTGCCGAACAGCCGCTCGCGCCCGCGCGTGACGCCGGAGATGCTGAGCGGCCCGGGCAGTCGCCTCTGGCCGCGCATGGAGGGGCGGTACGTCTTCAAACACGCCGTCACGCGCTTTCCGGAGGTGATCCACGAGGCGCTCGCGGCCAACGGCTGCACGGTGGGCGACCTCGATCTGCTGATCCCGCATCAGGCGAACCTGCGCATCAGCCAGCTGGTCGCGATGGGGCTCGAGCTTCCCGAGGAGAAGGTCTTCAACAACATCCAGCGCTACGGGAACACCACCGCCGCCTCCATCCCGATCGCCCTGCACGAGGCGCAGCTCGCCGGACGCGTCCGGCCGGGATCGCTCGTCTGCCTGGCCGCGTTCGGCGCAGGCTTCACCTGGGCGTCGGCGCTCGTTCGCTGGTGAGGGGGGCGCGGTGGCGGTCCGCGAGCAGCTCTGGCCGGTCACGCTGCGCGACATGCGGCGCGACGATCTTCCCGCCGTGCTCGACATCGAGCGCCGCTCTTTCAGCCAGCCGTGGTCGCGCGCGTTCTTCGAGAAGGAGCTCGCCACGCCCTTCGCGCGCCTCATCGTCGCCGTCGAGGCAGGGCGGGTCGGGCCGACGGTCGTCGGCTATACCTGTCGCTGGCGCGTGACCGACGAGGTCCACGTCCTGAACGTCGCGGTGCATCCCGACCGGCGCGGGCGCGGCTTCGGGCGCCTTCTTCTCGAAGGCACCCTCGGCGAAGCGAGGAGCTCGCGGGCGCGGATAGTCTATCTCGAGGTCCGCGCCGGCAACGTCGTCGCCCGGCGGCTCTACCGGAGCGTCGGCTTTCGCGAGCTCGGGGTCCGGCGCGGCTACTACGGTCCGGGGCAGGACGCCATCGTGATGGAGCTCCGTCTGGGCCATTGGTGAGCGCGGCCGCGGACGTCGATCTCGCGGTATCGATCGGCGCCGTGCGCCTGCCGACGCCCGTGATCGCGGCGGCCGGCACGTTCGGCTACGGGACGGAATTCGCGGGTCTCGTCGACCTCGCCGCGATCGGGGCGATCGGCGTGAAGGGGCTGTCGCTCGCACCTGCGCGCGGCAAGCCGCCGCCGCGGCTGCTCGAGAGCCCCGGCGGGATGCTGAACGCGATCGGACTCCAGAACATCGGCGTCGAGGCGTTCCTGCGCGAGAGGCTCCCGGCGCTGCACGCCGCCGGGGCACGCGTCGTCGCGAACTTCTGGGGCGACAGCGCGGACGAGTTCGCCGCCTGCGCTGCCCGGCTCGACGGCGCCCCGGGCATCGTCGCGCTCGAGCTGAATGCCTCGAGCCCGAACCGCCCCGAGTGGGGACGGATCCTCGCCACGGATGCGGCGGTGCTCGCGGCCATCGTCCGGGCCGTCCGGCCGCGCGTACGACTCCCGCTCTGGGTGAAGCTCTCGCCCAACGTCGGCGACATCACGGCGGTCGGCCGTGCGGCCGAAGACGAGGGCGCCGACGCGCTGTCGGCGATCAACACGCTCCGGGCGCTCGCCATCGACCTCGAGCGGCGGGCGCCAAGCCTCGCGAGCGGCTCGGGCGGCCTCTCGGGCCCGGCGATCAAGCCGGTCGCCCTCTACATGGTCCGCGCCCTTGCCGACGCGGTGCGCATCCCGGTCGTCGGCATCGGGGGCATCCGCAGCGGCGAGGATGCGCTCGAGTTCCTCTGCGCCGGGGCGCACGCCGTCCAGGTGGGCACGGCGACGTTCTACGACCCGCGCGCGCCGGTCCGGATCGCCGGCGAGATCGCCGCCTGGTGCCGCGCGCACGACGTGCGGGCGGTCAGCGAGATGGTCGGGTCACTACGGGCGGAGCGACGGGCGTGAGCCCGATGGGACTACTCGACCTCGATCTCGACGTAGTCCGTGTCCGAGTCGCCGGCGGCGTCGTTCACCGTGAGATCGGCCCGGTACTTGCCGGCTTTCTCGAAGGAGTGCTTGGGGTTCGCCTCCTCGGAGTCCGCGGTGCCGTCGCCGAACGTCCACTTGTACTTGAGCGGCGGCTTCCCGCCCTCGGTGTCGGCCTTGAACTGCACCTCGAGCGGCGCCTTCCCGTCCTCGGGCTCGGCGTCCGCCCAGGCGAGGAGCGGCGCGGCCTCCTCGCCCTGTCCCGCCACGGTGGTCGTCGGGCCGCCAGCCGCGGGCGCGGGCGGCGGAGCCTCGGGTGCCGTGGTGGCGGTCGGGCCTTTCGGCGCTTCGCTCGGGCCGCCGCCGCACCCCGGAGCGCCGAACACCACGAGGGTTACGAGCAGGGCTGAGCAGGCGAGTGTTCCCTTCATGAAGCTGCCTCCAGGACCGAAGTAGGTGCGGCGGCGGATTCTCACAAAGGGCCTGGAAGCTGTCAATCTGCTGACCTTGGCGGCCGCGCTCGTCGTCGGGGTCGGCACGAATCCCGCATGGGCGGTCCCGAGCCGGGGGGATCTGCGCCTCCTCGCGATTCTCGCCGATTTTCCCGACCGGCGGCTCGACCACGACCGGCAGTACTTCCTCGATCTCCTCGACCGCTTCGTCGGCTATTACGGGGAGGTCTCGGCAGGACGCCTGCGCATCCAGCCGACGCTCGCCTCCGCCGTCGCCACGCTGCCGTCGCCGCGTGCGACGTACGTGCAGCGACCGGAAGCGCTCGCCGAGGCCGCGGCGGCCGCGTTCGGCGACGCGGAGTCGCTCGGACGCGCGGACGCGCTCGTCGTCTTCTTCGCCGGCCCCGGACGCGAGTCGCACGTGGAGGGCGGCGACCCGAACGATCCGTGGTCGAACTACACGGTGATCTCGCCGGTGGTCTCCGCGTCCCGGCTGCGCGAAGCCTGCGTCATCGCGGAGGAGGAGGTCGCGCCGTTCGGCAACTTCGGCGTTCTCTGTCACGAGTTCGGCCACCTGCTCGGCCTGCCGGAGCTGTACGCGCCCGGCGGAGCGCCGCAGGAGGGCATTGGCGTCTGGGGTCTCATGGGGCAGGGCACGTGGCTCCGACTCGGTGAGCGGCCGCCGCACCCGTGCGCGTGGTCGAAAGCGCGGCTCGGCTGGGTCGACGTCGACACGGTCGAGCGGACGACGCGCGGGGTCGTGCTGCCGGCCGTCCAGGAGAGCGCGCGCGTGGTGAAGATCCCCGCGACCGCGGCACGCGCCGAGGAGTACTACCTCGTCGAGAACCGCGCGCGCGTCGGCGCCGATGCGAGCCTGCCGGCCGAGGGCCTCCTGGTCTGGCACGTGGACGAGTCGGTGGGCGGCTTTCGCACTGGCGAGAGCGTCGCCGCACACAAGCTTCTGCACCTCGTCGAGGCGGACGGTCGGGGCGACCTCGACCGCGGACACGCGGCCGGCGGCAACCGTGGCGACCGCACGGATCCCTTCAGCGGACCGCCGCCGTGGCGGCGTCGTGCCGCGGCCGCCGCGGCCCTCGCTGGCGCCATGCTGACCGCCGCCGCCGTGCTGCGCGGGATGCGCGCCCGGCCGTTCCCGGCGGTCGTCGGGCCGCTCGGCGCGGCCGTCATCCTCCTCGCGGCGGCCGCCCGGCTCCGCCGGGCGCCGGTATGCGGCCCCGGGACGCCGGGCATGGCGCCGTACGACGGCACCCCGCCCCGCGTCGTGATCCGCAACATCTCGCCGCCGGGCCGCGTCATGTCGTTCGACGTCCTGGTCGCGCCTCCCGACGAACATTGACTCTCCGCGCGAGGGCGTGACACCCTCCGGCGGGGTGGCGAAGCTCATCATCCAGATTCCCTGCTTCAACGAGGAGGGGTTTCTCGCCGAGACGCTCGCCGCCCTGCCGCGCTCCGTCGCGGGATTCGACACCGTCGAGACGCTGGTCATCGACGACGGATCCGGCGACGGAACGTCGGAGGTCGCACGCCTTTCCGGAGCGACCTACCTGCTGCGCTTTCCGGTTCACCGCGGTCTCGCGCGGGCCTTCGAGGCTGGCCTCGATGCCGCCCTGAAGCTCGGGGCCGACGTCATCGTCAACACGGACGCGGACAACCAGTACCGCGGGGAGGACGTCGTACGCCTCGTGCAACCCATTCTCGCCGGCCAGGCGGAGATGGTGGTCGGCGACCGCGCGCCGTACCGCCTGGCGCATTTCCCGCCGGCCAAGCGGCTCCTCCAGGCAGCCGGCAGCTGGGTCGTCCGTCAGCTTTCGGGCACGACCACGCCCGATGCGACCAGCGGGTTCCGCGCCTTCTCGCGCCGGGCCGCGCTCCGCCTGAACGTCTTCACCAAGTTCACCTACACGCTCGAGACGGTGATCCAGGCCGGCAAGAAGCACATCCCGATCGCGCACGTGCCGATCACCGCCAATCCGGACCGGCGCCCCTCGCGGCTCTTCGGCAGCCTCTACGTCTACATGAAGCACTCGCTCGCGACCCTGATCCGCATCTACGCGCTTTACGAGCCGCTGAAGGTCTTCCTCGGCCTCGGCGGGATCCTTGTCGCGGCCGGCGGCGCGGTCGTCATCCGCTTTCTGGTGTTCTATCTCCTCGGGCACGGCGCCGGTCACGTGCAGAGCCTCATCCTCGGCGCCGTGCTGTTCATCGTCGGCTTCCAGACGATCTCGATCGGGTTGGTCGCCGACCTGATCGGCAACAATCGCTCGTTGCTCGAGGACACGCTCTACCGGGTCCGGGAGCTCGAGCTCAGGTTCGGTGACGGCCCGAACGTCGTGCGGCTCGCCGGTGAGCCCCCCCCGCAGCGGCTCGAGGTGCGGCGCGGCCAGCGATGACCGCGTGCCTGTTCGGCACGTACGTCCGCGCCCACAGCGCCAACCGCCTGCTCCACGCGGCGCTCGCCGGCGCGGGCTTCGACGTCGTCGAATGCCACGAGCCGGTCTGGGAGGAGGAAGGCAACAAGCCGGCGCCGTACTTCCGGCCGCCCTCGCTCGCCCGGCTCGCCGTGCGCTACGCCGCCGCGGCACGCCGCCTCGCCCGGCGCTGGCGCGCGCGTTCCGGTCCACCGCCGCTGGTCGTCGTCGGCTTCGGCGGCCAGCTCGACGCGCTGCTCGCCCGGCGCGTCTGCCGGCCGCGCGCGGGACTCCTCTTTGCCCCGCTGGTGACGCTCGGCGAGACGCTGGTCGAGGACCGGCGGCTGTTCTCGCCGGCGGGAATCCCGGCGCGCGCGCTTGCCGCGCTCGACCGCGCCGCGCTCATGGCCGCCGACCTCGTGCTCGTCGACACCGCGGCCCACGCGGCGTACCTCGGTCGGGTCGGCGTCCGCACGGACCGCACCGCCGTCTGGCACCTCGGTGCGGAGCCGGAGTTCTTCGCGCCGCGCGCGGCCGAGCCGGCGGGCCGCCGCGTCCTCTTCTACGGGCGGTATCTGCCGCTGCACGGCATCGAGACGATCATCGCCGCCGCCGCCCGGCTCGGGTCGCGCGCGGAGTTCGTCCTGCTCGGGACCGGGCCCGAGCGACGCCGTGCGGAAGCCGTCGCCGCCGCCGCGCACGTGCCCGTCGCGTGGCGGGAGCCCGTCCCGCTCGCCGCGCTGCCCGACGAGCTTGCGGCGGCCGCGGTCGTCCTCGGGGTCTTCGGCGACGGGGCCAAGGCCGCGATGGTGGTGCCGAACAAGGTCTACCAGGCGGCCGCCGCCGGACGGCCGCTCGTCACCCGCGATGGGCCCGCGTTGCGCGAGGTGCTCGCGCCCGGCGAGCATTGCCTGGTGTGTCCGCCGTCCGACCCCGGCGCGCTCGCCACCGCCGTCGCGCGGCTGCTCGATGATCCGTCCCTCGCTCAGCGGCTCGGCCGGGCGGCGCGCGCCCACATGACGCAGCACTTCGGCGCCGAGAGTCGCGCGACGGCCCTGCGGGCCGTGCTCGCTGATTGCCTGGGCGTGGTGCCCGCCGCCGGACTCCCGCGGCGCGCCGCGGACGCCTGACCCGTGCCGGCCGCCGCCGTGGTCGTCACGTGGGAAGGGGGGGCCACGACGGACCGCTGCGTCGACTCGCTGCGCGCGCAGCGCGTGCCGCCGACGGAGATCATCGTCGTCGACAACGCGTCGTCGGCTGCCGAGCGCCGGCGCCTCAGGCAGGCAGTCGCGGCGCGGCCCGGAGTCCGCCTCGTCGCCCTCGACGTGAATCGGCAGTTCGCCGGCGGGCTCAACGAAGGCGCCCACGCCGCCTTTGCCGCCGGCGCGGACCGCGTCCTCCTGCTGAACAACGACACGGTGGTCGCGCCCGATGCCCTCGACCGCCTCGGCGCGGCGCTCGACGCCGTCCCGACGGCGGGCATCGCCGGCCCGCTGGTGCTCGACCTCGGCGACCCGCGCCGGGTGCTGTCGGCCGGTGAGCGTCATCTCCTGCCGCTCCTCTGCGTGCCGCGGACGCTGCTCCGTCATCGCCCTCGTCGGCAGGGCCCGTATCCGGTGGGCGGCGTCATGGGATGCGCGATGCTGGTGACGCGCGCCTGCTTCCTCGCCGTCGGCGGCTTCGATGAGGCGATCGGGGTGTACTACGAGGACGTGGATTTCTGTGTCGCGGCACGGGCGCGCGGCTTCGGCGCTGTCGTCGAGCCCGCTGCGGTCGTCTACCACGACGGCTTGCGCGGCTTCGCGAGCGGACTGACCCCGTGGGCGGCATATCTGAAGGCCCGCAATCCGTGGCGTCTCCTCCGCCGCCGCGGTGGCATCGGGAGCTGGCTCACCTTCATCCCGACGTATGCCGCGCTCGTTGCTACCAGCGCGGTGCTCTACGCGGTCCGCGGTCGGCTCGACGTCGCGCGCGCGCTGGTGCGGGGCGCAGCGGCCGGGCTCGGCGGAACCGTCGCCCCGGCCCCGGCGAGGGACTGAGGTCGTGCGGATCGGGATCGGGGCGGTCGCCGGTATCCTCGGGGGGCCGGCGACGTACGCGCGGCAGCTCGTGGGAGCGCTCGCCCGCGAAGGCGGCCACGAGTACGTCGTCTTCACCGACCTGCCCGACGCCTTCGCGGCGCTCGGCGTGGAAGTCGTGCACGTGCCGCTCCGGACGCCGTACCACCAGCTCGGGTGGGACCACGTCCGCCTGCCGCGACTCCTGGCGGCGCGGCGGGTCGACCTCTATCACGGGACGAAGAACGTACTGCCGTGGCGGCTGCCGGTGCGCGCCGTCGTCACGGTCCACGACCTCGCCGTGTACGCCTGCCCCGAGACGTTCGCCTGGCCGCAGCGCGTGCACCTGCGGCTGCTGGTGCCGCCGAGCGTCGCCCGCGCCACGCGCGTGATCGCGGACTCCGAGCATGCCCGCGGCGATCTGCTGGCGCGCTTCACACTCGCACCCGGCCGCGTCGTCGCGATTCCGCTCGGCGTGGCGCTGCCGCCGGCGCCGGCCGGTGCGGTCGAGGGCCTCCGGCGCCGCTATGGCCTCGGCGCGCAGGTCGTCGCCTGCGTCGGCACGGTCCAGCCGCGCAAGCACGTCGAGCGCGTGATCGAGGCATTCGTCGCGGCGGACGGTGCGGCGCGCGGCTGGGATCTGGTGATCGCGGGCCGCCTGCGGCCGGGCTACGCACCCGCCTGGCTCGACGCGCTGCCGCCTGGCGTCCGCTGGCTCGGGCCGCTTGCCGACGACGCGCTCGCGGCCCTGTACGCCGTGGCCGAGGTCGCGGTCAGCGCGTCGGAGTACGAGGGGTTCGGTCTCACGGTCGCCGAGGCGATGGCGAGCGGCTGCGCCGTGGTGGCCGTCGGCGCGAGCTCGATCCCCGAGGTGGTGGGCGATGCCGGCGTGCTCGTACCGCGGTCCGATGTGTCGCTCCTCGCCGCCGCGCTAGCACGGGTGCTCGCCGAACCCGAGACCCGCGCGGCGCTGGGCGCGCGCGGACGCGAGCGGGCGGCCCGCTTCACCTGGGAGGCGACGGCGCGGCGGACGCGCCAGGTCTACGAGGAGGCCGCGGCGTGAGTCGAGTGACCGCCGTCGTCGTCCACTGGCGGGATGCGGAGGACACGCGCGGCTGCCTCGAGAGCCTCGCGGCCGAGCCGGGGCTCGACGTCGTCGTGGTGGACAACGGCGCCCGGCCGCCGCTCGGGGCGCTGGCCGCACCGGTCGTGTGCCTGCGCAGCGAGGAAAACCTCGGCTACGCCGGCGGGGCGAACCTCGGGATCGCCGCCGCGCTCGAGCGCGGTGCCGATACCGTGCTGCTGCTGAACAACGACGCCAGGGTCCTGCCGGGAGCCACCGCGGCGGCCGTCCGGGTGCTCGCCTCGGATCCCCGCGTGGCCGTCGTCGGGCCGAAGGTGCTCGCCCGCGAGGACCCGAGCCGGCTCTGGCTCGCCTGGGGACGGGTGACGTACCGCCAGAGCCTCGTCTCCCTCTGCGGTGCGGGCGAGCCCGATGGACCGCCGTTCGCGCGCGAGCGCGACGTCGAGTGGGTCGCCGGCTGCGCCATGTGGCTCCGCGCCGGCGCCCTCCGCGACGTCGGCCTCCTCGACGAGGCCTTCTTCGCGTATCACGAGGAGGTCGACTGGTGTACGCGCGCGAGGTCCGCCGGCTGGCGCGTCGTCTACTGCCCCGCCGCCACGGTGACGCACACCGGCCGCGGCACGGCCGGCGGCCCGGCGTCCGTCCGCGTCCGCAAGTACTTCGCCGCCCGGAACACGATCCTGTTCGCGCGCAAGCATGCGCCCCTGGCGGCACGCATGAAGCTCGCGTTCTTTCTCGCCACGACGCTGCCGCTGCAGCTCGTCTGGTACTGGCCGCGCGGAACAGCGGGCGACGTGTGGCTCAAGATCCGTGGCGTGCGGGACGCGCTGCTCGGCCGGCGCCCGCCGTTCGAGGCCCTCGGGCTGCGGTGATCCAGGTATCATGACCCGACCCGCCGCCGGATCTCGCGGATCTCGGCGAGATCGAGCAGATCGCGGCGACGGCCCGCGGCACGCTTAGCGCGTTCGAGGGTGTCGAGGCTCATGACCCGCACCCGGCGGCCCTGAAGCTCCATCGTCACGGCGTCACGAGCGACGTCCGCGAACGCACCGACGCCCGCCACCTCGCCGAGCAGGTCGAGGTCGCCCGCGGTCGTGCTCAACGTAAAGTTGAGGCCGGCACGCAACGTCGCCGCGTCGAGCCGAAATGGCAGGTCGGACGGCGCGCCGCGCAGCGTCGGATGGAACGGCGCGAGTGCGTGTTCGAGCGTGGCGAGGTTGTGCGCTGACCGCGAATAGCAGACGTCGAGGTCCCCTGTCGTTCTCGCAGAGCCGTGAAGCACGAGTGCGACGCCACCGATCACCACGAATTCGACGCCGCCCGCTACGAGGGCGTCAATCAGCCGACCCGGATCCGCCGCCACCCGACCGCTCGTCGATCAAGGTGCCGTCGAGCTCTGCCGCGAGCTCTTCCGCGAGCTCGTCCTGAGAGCCTCTGCTCGGATCGCGATAGCCCACGCGGGCAAGCTAGCGGCAGCCTCGGATCGGGGCAAGGGCGGTCGTGATCAACGCGTCCGACGGGTCGGTGCAGAACCATCACAACGACGGCGACCGCGATCTGATGGTCAGCTGGGTCCACCTCCGCGGAGCCGCGAACGCGATCGTCGCCCGTGCCTTCGCTCGTGAGCTTCGCGCGCGGCTGGCTCGCCATCCGTGAGGCGCCGGCCGCCACGCAGGACGACCCGAGAAACACTCGGTTTTTCCAATGCTTGACAGGCACGAGGAGGCGCAGGTAAGCCTGAGGAGGAGTCGGTCGCGTGGCACGTTCGGGTATCCTCTCGCTGGTCGGTGAGCTCTGGGCCTTCATGCGGGTCCGCAAGAAGTGGTGGCTCGGTCCGATCGTGCTCGTGCTCGCGCTCTTCGGCGCGCTCATCGTGTTCACGCAGAGCTCCGCCGTCGCGCCGTTCGTCTACACGCTCTTCTGAGCGACGCTCCCATGAAGGTACTCTCCTCGGTCGAGCTCCGGCGCTTCGGGCTCACGGTGGGCGGCGTCTTCCTCGCGCTCGGCGTGTTGAGCCGTTGGCGCGGCCACGACACGGCGCCGCTCGTCCTGTGGAGCATCGGCGTGCTCCTCGTCGTGCCGGCGGTCGTCGCGCCGCGTGTCCTCGGGCCCGTGCAGCGGGTGTGGATGCGCGCCGCGGCGGTGATGGGCGAGGTGAACAGCCGCATCATCCTGACCGTCATGTTCTACGGCGTGTTCGCACCCTTGGGCTTCGTCATGCGACGGCTTCGCGACCCGCTCGACCGCTCGTGGCGCGACGGGCGCGAGAGCAGCTGGATCCGGCGGCCCTCGCAACCGGCGGACCGTGCCCGCTACGAGCGGCAGTTCTGACGTGGCGACGATCCTCGGCATCTCGGCCTACTACCACGACTCGGCAGCGTGCCTCGTCCGCGACGGCGAGATCGTGGCGGCGGCGCAGGAAGAGCGCTTCACCCGGAAGAAGCACGACGCGGCCTTCCCGGAGCACGCGGTCGCCTACTGCCTGGCCGAAGGGAAACTCGCGGCGGGCGAGCTCGACTACGTCGGCTTCTACGACAAGCCGCTCCTCAAGTTCGAACGGCTCCTCGAGAGCTACTGCGGCGTCGCTCCACGCGGGCTGCGCTCGTTCCTCACCGCCATGCCGGTCTGGCTCAAGGAGAAGCTCTTCACGCGCGACCAGATCCGGAAAGCGCTCGGCGGCTACGAGGGACCCGTGCTGTTCGCCGAGCATCACGAGTCGCACGCCGCGAGCGCCTTCTATCCGTCGCCGTTCGCCGAGGCGGCCGTCCTGACGATGGACGGCGTCGGCGAGTGGGCGACGTCCTCGTACGGAGTGGGACGCGGCAAGGATCTCGAGCTGCTGGCCGAGCTCCACTACCCGCACTCGCTCGGGATGCTGTACTCGGCGTTCACCTACTACACCGGCTTCAAGGTCAACTCCGGCGAGTACAAGGTGATGGGCCTCGCGCCGTACGGCGAGCCGCGCTACGCCGACCTGATCTTCGACAAGCTGGTCGAGCTGAAGGACGACGGCTCCTTCAAGCTGAACATGGACTATTTCAACTACCTGCACGGGCTCACCATGACCAACGGCGCGTTCGACCGCCTGTTCGGCGGCCCACCGCGCCGCCCCGAGTCGGACGTCACGCAGCGCGAGATGGACCTCGCGGCCTCGGTCCAGGTCGTGACCGAGGAGATCATGCTCCGCATGGCGCGCCACGTGCACCGCGAGACCGGTGCCGAGAACCTCTGTCTCGCCGGCGGCGTCGCGCTCAACTGCGTCGGCAACGGCCGGCTGCTGCGCGAGGGGCCGTTCAAGCGGCTCTGGATCCAGCCCGCCGCGGGCGATGCGGGCGGCGCGGTCGGTGTCGCGCTCACCATCCATCACAAGGTACTCGGCAACGAGCGGCGTCCCGTCGAGGCGGGCGACGGCATGCACGGCTCGTACCTCGGCCCGTCCTATGCCGATGCCGACATCGAACGCTTCCTCGCTTCCGCTGGCGCGGTCTACGAGACGCTTCCAGAGGAGACGCTCATCGAGCGGAGCGCGCGGCTCCTCGCCGACGAGAAGGTCGTCGGCTGGTTCCAGGGACGGATGGAGTTCGGGCCGCGGGCGCTCGGGAACCGCAGCATCCTCGGCGACGCCCGCTCGTCCCGCATGCAGGCGGTGATGAACCTGAAGATCAAGTTCCGGGAGAGCTTCCGTCCGTTCGCGCCGAGCGTGCTCCGCGAGCGCGTCGGCGACTGGTTCGATCTCGACGTCGACTCGCCCTACATGCTGCTCGTCGCGCCCGTGCGGCGCGAGCGCCGGATCGTGATGACGGAGGCGCAGCAGCGCCTCTTCGGCATCGAGAAGCTCAACGTCCCGCGCTCCGAGATCCCCGCGGCGACGCACGTCGACTACTCGGCACGCATCCAGACCGTGCACCGCGAGACGAACCCGCTCTACCACGCGCTCCTCTGCCGCTTCGAGGCGCTCACCGGTTGTCCCGTGCTCGTCAACACGAGCTTCAACGTGCGCGGCGAGCCGATCGTCTGCACGCCGAAGGACGCGTACCTCTGCTTCATGCGCACGGAGATGGACGCGCTCGTGCTCGGCTCGTGCCTCCTGGAGAAGGGGCGGCAGCCGCCGCTCCGCGACGACATCGACTGGCGGAGCCTCTACCAGCTCGACTAGGGCGGACGGCCGTCGTCGTCGTCCACTGGGGCGACGCGGCCGACACGCTCGCCTGCCTGCGGAGCGTGGCGGCGTCGACGGTGGCGGCCGCGCCGCTCGTGGTGGTGGACAACGGCACGGGAGCCCTGACCGAACGCGCGGTCGGGGATGCGGCCGTCGCCGAGCTCGTCGCGGTGCGGGAGAACATCGGCTTCGCGGGTGGCGCCAACCTGGGCATCCGCCGCGCGCTCGCAGCGGGTGCCGATTTCGTCCTGCTGTTGAACAACGACGCCATGCTCGAGGCGGGATGCCTCGCCGAGCTCGTTCGCGTGGCGCGGAGCCGGGAGCGCGTCGCGGCGGTCGGGGCGAAGGTCCTCGCGGCCGACGACCCGGGTCGGCTCTGGTCGGCGTACGGGCGGCTCACTTACCGCGCCGCGCTCGTGGAGATCGTCGGCCACGGCGCGCGGGACGGGCCCGACTTCGCGTCGGTCGAGGAGGTCGACTGGGTCCCCGGCTGCGCCATGCTCCTCGCGCGCTCGGCGCTCGAGGAGGTGGGTCTGCTCGACGAGCGGTTCTTCGCCTACCACGAGGACGTCGACTGGTGCACCTCGGCGCATGCACGGGGCCTGCGCGTGCTCTTCGCGCCCGCGGCGCGCGTGCTGCACCGCGGAGGTGGGAGCCTCGCGCGGTACGGTCACGTGAGCCCCGTCCGCTACCTGTCCGCCCGGAACACGATGCTCTTCGCTAGCAAGCACGCGCGGTTGCACGAGTGGCTGCGGCTGCTCATCACGATCGCGGCGAGCCTGCCGCTGGAGTACGTCCGGCGGCGCAGCCGTGGCGAGGAAAGGGCTGTCCGGCTCCTCATCCGCGGCTATCTGGACGGTCTGCTCGGGCGCGAGCCGCCCTACCGCGCGCTCGGGCTGCGCTGAGCGCCCGTCAGTGGGCGCAGCCACTCGCGCTGCACGCGTCGCAGCAGCTCGGCCGAGTGCCGACGCACGCCGTCCCACCGTGCGGCGCCTTGCACGCGGTCGCGTCGCGCTTGACGCTGCACTTCGTCGTGCCCTTGGCGGTCGTCTCGCAGCAGGTGACGGTGCCCGTGGCTCCGCACGTCGACTTGACGGCGCACTTGCGGACAGCGGCCGCGCATTCCCGCGTGAGCGTCTTCGCCTTCATGGCGGTCCTCACGGTGCCGACGACGCATTTCACGTAGTCCTTGTGGCTCGTCGCGGTGCCGCAGTCGCACGTTCTCGCGGCAGCCGCGCGCGCGTCACTCAGGGTGGTGGCATCGCACGTGGAGGAAGCCGCCGCGGCCGGACCCGCGGCGAACGCGACGGAGGCGGAGAGGACGCACAGCAGCGCGAGACGCATGCAGATACGCTCCTTCCCCCCGCTGACGTTACCGTGGAAGAATGACGGACTGCTGTGGAGCAAGCGCCGTACCACCTGTCTTGCTTGCAAATCGTCGCGTGCCCGCTGCGCGTCCCTCCAGAGATGAGGCAATCCGCCGCGGCGCAGCCGTGGCCGACTGTCTCGCACCCGGCTGCCGGAGGACCCCATGGTGAAACTCGTGTTCTGCCTGCATCGACTGCCCGCGCTGTCGCGGGAGGAGTTCCAGCGTTATTGGCGGGAGCGGCACGGGCCGCTCGTGCGCCGGAACGCCGCGACGCTCCGCATCCAGCGCTACGTCCAGCTCCACTCGTGTGACGACCCGCTGAACGACGTGCTGCGCGCCAGCCGCGGCACGCCCGAGGCCTACGACGGGATCGCCGAGCTGTGGTGGGCCAGCCGTGCCGACCTCGAGGCGGCGACGGCGTCTCCCGAGGGGCGGCAGGCAAGTCTCGAGCTCCTCGAGGACGAGCGCCGCTTCATCGACCTCGCGCGCTCGCCGCTGTGGATTGCGGAGGAAGTCCCGCTCGTCCCGTAGCCTCCGGGACGCCGTGCATCCTCCGCGATGCAGGCAGCTACTAGGCGTACCGGAAGTGCGCCGCGCGCGAATCCGCCAGCCATTCCGCCAGCGTCGGCGCGACCTGGTCCTTCTCGGAGACGATGGTCGGCATCGCGGGCCACGCGATCCCGAGCGCCGGGTCGTTCCAGCGGATGCCGCCCTCGCGTCCCGGGCCGTGCTCGGCCGTGCATTCGTAGAGGACGATCGAGTCCTCCTCGAGTGCGAAGGTGGCGTGCGCGAACCCTGGCGGCACCCAGATGATCTTGTAGTTACGCCCGCGGAGCTCGACGGCGAGGTGGTCGCCGAGCGTCGGCGACCCGAGGCGCACGTCGACGACGACGTCGAGGATGGCGCCGGCGATGCAGCGCACGAGCTTCCCCATCGGCGGGTCCCACTGGAAGTGCATACCGCGCATGACGCCGCGGCGGGAGCAGGTCTGGATGGCCTGCGTGAAGTCGTTCGGAAGGCCGCGCGCCGCGAGCTGCGATTTCACCCACGACTGGAGCAGGAAGCCGCGCTCGTCGGGGAACGTCGGCGCTTCGAAGATCGCAATCGCAGGGATGCGGCTCGGGTCGACCAGCATGCCATTTCCTCCGGCTCCAAAAGCAAGCGGGCCCCTGGTATAGAGGGACGCCGGAAAGGGGGTCAATAGCGCGTATGATTCTCGTCACCGGAGGCGCGGGCTACATCGGCTGCGTCGCGGTACGCCAGCTCCTCGACAAGGGAGAAGCGGTCCGCGTCTTCGACAAGCTCTACTTCGGTGAAGACGGCCTCGCCGAGGTCGCGGACAAGATCGACCTCGTCCAGGGCGACCTGCGGACGCTCGACCCCGCCGTGCTCGACGGGTGCAACGCGGTGATCCACCTCGCGGGCCTGTCGAACGACCCGACCGCGGAGTTCAACCCGAAGGCCAATGCGGACATCAACACGCGCGGCACCGAGGTCCTGGCCGAGGCGTGCAAACGTCGCGGCGTCAAGCGCTTCATCTTCGCTTCCACGTGCTCCATCTACGATCTCGGCTTCTATGCCCCCGACTTCTTGCGCGACGAGGACTCGGAGGTGCGGCCGCGGGCCGCGTACGCGGTTTCCAACTACGATGCGGAGCGCATCCTGCTGAAGATGGCGGACGACCACTTCTGCCCCGTCATCCTGCGCCAGGGCACGGTGTACGGCTGGAGCCCGCGCATGCGCTACGACCTCGTGGTGAACACCTTCGTGCGCGACGCGCTCTCGAAAGGAACCCTCACCGTCAACGCGGGTGGCGAGATGTGGCGGCCCCTGATCGACGTGTCCGACCTCAGTCGCGTCTACGCCGCGTGTGTCGAGGCGCCCGACGAGAAGGTCCAGGCCCGGACGTTCAACGTCGTCGAGAAGAACTATCGCATCCTCGAGCTCGCCCACTGGGTGCGCGAGGCGTTCCGCCCGTTCAAGAAGGTGGAGATCGAGGTGGACTACTCGAACTACAAGACGCGCTCGTACCGGGTGAGCGGGCAGCGGATCGAGACGGTGCTGGGCGTGAAGCCGCTCCTCGGCGTCAAGGAATCGGTCGAGAACATGGTGCGCATGATCGACCTGCACCACCAAACCGACTTCCTGAGCCCGCGCTACTACAACATCCAGTGGATGGAGCTCCTCGCCGAGATGGAGGCCACCCTCAAGCGCATCGGGGGCGTGTTCTGACCCGCGTCGTGGTGCTCGGCAGCACGGGGCAGCTCGGGAGCGACGTCGTCGAGGCGTTCGCCACCGAAGACGTCCGCGGCCTCGCCCACGAGGACCTCGACATCGGCGACGCGGCGGCGGTGACCGAGCTCCTCGACGGGCTCCGGCCGCGCCTCGTCGTCAATACGGCGGCCTTTCATAACGTGCCGCGCTGCGAGACCGAGCCGGAGCGCGCCTTTGCGCTGAACGCGATCGCGCCCTGGCACCTCGCGCGCACCTGCCGGGAGCTCGGCGCGCGGCTCGTGCACGTCAGCACCGACTACGTGTTCGACGGCGCGAAGCAGGCGCCCTACGTCGAGAGCGATCGTCCGAACCCGCTGAACGTCTACGCCGTCTCGAAGCTCGCCGGCGAGCACGCGGTGCTGAACGCCGGCGGCGATCACCAGGTGGTCCGCTCCTCGGGCCTCTACGGCGTCCGGCCGTGCCGCGCGAAGGGCGGGAACTTCATCGACACCATGTTCAAGCTCGCCGCCGAGCGGGACGAGGTGCGGGTGGTGGACGACGAGATCCTGACGCCCACCTTCACGGCCGACCTGGCCGCGCAGATCCGGGTGCTCGCGCTCGAGGGGCCGCCCGGCCTCTACCACGCGACCAACCAGAGCAGCTGCTCGTGGTACGAGTTCGCGTGCGCCATCTTCGAGCTCGGGGGCCTGCGGACGCCGCTCCGGCCGACGACCGTCAAGGAGTTCGCCTCGCCGGTTCGCCGGCCCTTCTACTCCGTGCTCGACAACGCGGCGCTCGCGGCCGCGGGTCTCGACCGGCTGCGGCCCTGGCGCGATGCGCTGGCCGACTACATGGCGCGCCGTCTCCGGGCGCGCGCCGCGGCGACCGGGACCGCGTCCTGACCGCGTCGCCGGGATACGATGAACCGCCGCGCGTGGCCCGCTCCGGCACGGCGGCGCCGCTGATGCGCGTCGACGACGTCCAGGGCCTCGTCCGCGACCTAAAGGCCTACCGCTCGAACTGGGAAGAGCCGGCCACGCGGGCCTGGCTCGTCGAGGGCGCCATCCCGCGGCTGCTCGCGACGCTGGAGATGCTGCCCGAGGGCGGGCGGGAGAGCCGCCTCCTCGAGCTCGGGTCGGCGCCGTTCTTCACCTCGCTCTGCCTCGACCGTATGTGGCCGGGGCAGGTGACGCGCGCCAACTACGACGGCACCGACGCCAAGCGCGGTTCCCAGCAGCTGCTCAACGTCGAGGGCGGCGCGGATCGGGTCTACGAGTACGACCTCTTCAACGTCGAGACTGACGAGTTCCCGTACGCCGACGAGACCTTCGACGTCGTGCTGTTCTCCGAGCTGATCGAGCACCTCGCGCTCAATCCGGTGTGGGCGCTCAGCGAGATCCATCGCGTGCTGAAGAAGGATGGGCACGTCGTCATCACGACGCCCAACGCGCTCTCGCTCGAGCGGCTCGCGTCATATCTCACGGGCGGCAGCGAGATGGTGGACAAGTACATGCCGCTGCGGGGTTACGGAACGCGCCACAACCGCGAGTACAAGCCGGCGGAGATGCGGGAGCTGCTCGAGTCGACCGGGTTCGACATCGATGCGCTGGTGATCCGCGACCTCGGAGCGTTCCCGTGGTACCAGCGCGTCCGCCGCGCGGTGGCGAAGGTGATCCTTCGGTTCTGGTCGCGCCAACCGCGGGACACCCACATCTTCGTGCGCGCGCGCCGTCGCGATCCGTTCCGCTGGCATTTCCCGGACAAACTCTACGACGACATGTCGATGTACGCGCTGCTGCGTCATCCGTGGGTCGAGATGGGCGTGAACGACGAGATCCAGTGCGGCCCCGGCTGGGACGCGCTCGAGGACTGGCGCGAATGGGGCGGCTACGTGCGGCGGGCGCGCGGCAAGCTGCTGCAGGCGCTGCGCATGCCGGCGACGGTGTACCTGCGCGGGCAGGAAGGGGCGCGGCGTGCCGTCGCGCGCGTCCGGGTGACCGTGGACCCGCCGCGACCCACGGTCGGCGTGCGGCTCCGCGTCGTACCTTTCCACGGCGCCGTCCTGAAGCGCGCCTGGCTCGATTGACGGTTTAGAACAGCGAGGGGCGTCCCGCCCCTCGCCGCCCGCCGGGCAAAGCCCGTCGGGCTCCACTCCCCGCTCGCTCACGCTCGGCCGCACGCTGCGCGCGCGGAGGAATCGGATCTTCTCCTACGACGGCGGCCTCGCGGACGGCGGTTTCGCGCGGAGCCAGTTCCAGCGCGGGGACGCGCCCGGCATCGGGTGGTCTGCGGGTACCTGATACGTGGGCCACACCATCACGACGGTGTCCGGTGTCGCCGTGACCGTCGCCGGGTCCGGGACGAGTCGCACCGCCACGTCGGTCCCGGGCAACAGCAGCCGGTACGCCCCGGTGTCGAAGATCTGCGAGGTCGTCCAGCTCTCCTTGAGGACGATCTGCCGCGCCGCAGGCTGCTCTCGGGCGACCCGCTCGACGTTGTACAGCCAGTGCACGGCGGCGCGAGTGAACGTCCGGAAGAAGACGAAGTCGCCTTCGTCCCGCACCGCGGTCGCGTTCACTGTCGCGTGGACCGTCAGCGACGCGACGACGCAGGCCGTCGCGGCCACCATTCCCACGCGCGGAATTGCCGCGAGGCCCGCGATCGTCGCGAGCGCCAGCCCGAGCGCCGCGATGCCCACGTAATACCCGTACAGGTGGGTTCCGAGCAGCAGGACCGGGCCGAGCATCACCGGGAAGCTGGCGAGGCCGAACGCCGTCACGCGCACGGTCCGCGACGCCGGCTGGCCGGGGCGCGCGGCGACGCAGAGCCCGATGGCGGCGACGGCGAGGACGGCGCCGACGGCAATCGCGACCGCCCGCGATGACTCCTCCCTCGGGGCGACTGCCCGGTAGAGAATCGGCGCTGCATATCCCGCGTAACGCCCGAGGTTCTCGAGCCATCGCACGGGGTCCCAGCTGATCGCGTAGCCGCCCGGCAGCACCGCGTACCAGATGCCGATGGCCGACGTCCGCATGTAGATCAGCTTGGCGAGGGTGTACCCGGCGGCCACGACCCACAGCGGGAGCAGCGCGCGCAGATCGGCGCGGTTGGGCCAGCGACCGTCGAGGAGCACGACGGCGAGCGTCAGGGTCACGGGCAACGTGACGGCGTGCTCGGCGGCGGCGAGCGCGAGCAGGAAAACCGGCACGACGCCGACCCTCCAGCCATGACGGACCCAGAGATACACCGCCACGAAATAGAGACACGCGGTGCCCGTGACCGTGCAGAGCGCGACCCAGTACGCCGCGAGCGCGCTGCCCGGGGCCGCCGCGTAGAGCAGCGCGGTCGCGAGCCCGAGGAAGCTACTGTCGAGCACGTGCGCGGCGATGGCGTAGACCAGCGCCGCGTCGATGACGTTGAGTGTCAGCTGCGCCGCATGGTACCCCGCGGGGTCGTAGCCGAAGAGCCCGTGCAGTACGTAGAAGTACGCCACCGTCGACAATGGCCGGTAGAGTGCGAAGCCGTTGTGGCCGGGCACGAAGAACTGCACGACGTCGAGCGGCCCTCGCATGTGGACGTCCGCGGCATCGGCCATCACCCAGTAGTCGTCGGCGGAGAAGAACGTGCCGGTCGCGTCTCCGTACGAGAGGACGTAAAAGACCGCCACGACGGCGACCGCGCCCGCGGTCGCAGCCAGCCGGCCGGCGCGTGGCGCGCGTCGTGCGACCGGCATCGTCCTCTGCACAGCACCCGCTGCCATGCCGAACGGGATCGACTACTGCCGGACGCTCATTCGCGCAAGCGAACGGCGCTGCGTTGTAATCGCGCCGGCGATCCTCTAGTCGGAGCGCGGTGCCGGAGCTGAGCATCGTGGTTCCCGTCCACCGGGAAGGGGAGGCGGCGCGCCCGGTGATCGAGAAGCTCGTCGGCTGCGTCGACGTGCCGCACGAGATCGTCGTCGTCTACGACGAGTCCGACGACCCGACGTTGCCGGTGCTCGAGGACCTGCACCGCCGACGCCCGGAGATCAGGGCGGTGCAGAACCGCCTCGGCCGCGGTCCCGCCCTCGCGCTCCGCGCGGCGTTCGCGAGCGTCACGGGGGACGCCGTCGTCGTCACCATGGCGGACGCCTCCGACGACCCGCACGACATCCCGCGCATGCTCGCGCGCTTGCGCGAGGGATACGACCTCGTCGCCGGGTCGCGCTACATGGCGGGTGGCCAGCAGCTCGGCGGCCCGCGCCTCAAGTCGCGGCTCTCGCGCTTCGCGGGACGCTCGCTGCAGGCGCTCGTCGGCCTCCCGACCGCGGACGCGACCAGCGCGTTCAAGATGTACCGGAAGTCCATGCTCGACGCGCTCACGATCGAGAGCCGTCACGGCTTCGAGATCTCGCTCGAGATCACCGTGAAGGCGCTGCTCGGCGGCTACCGGATCACGGAGGTCCCGACGGTGTGGCGCGACCGGGTCGCCGGCCGCTCCAAGTTCCGCCTGGTGCGCTGGCTTCCCCATTACCTTCGCTGGTATGGCCTGGCACTCGGCAGGGGACTGTTCCGTGGCCGCCATCGGGCTCTACGAACGGCGCTTTAGCGAGTCGACACGGCGCGCGAAGGCGGGCGTCTGGAAGGTCCTCTGCGAGGACTTCCTGCAGCGCTACGTCCGTCCCGAGGATACCGTGCTCGATCTCGGGGCGGGGTTCTGCGAGTTCATCAACCACATCCGGTGCGCGCGGAAGTGGGCCGTCGACGTCGACGAGGAGCTCCGGACGTGCGCCGCCCCGGACGTCGGCGTGCGCTGCGCCCCGGCGCGCGACCTCGGCTGGCTCGAACCCGACAGCGTGCACGTCGTGTTCGCGAGCAACGTGTTCGAGCACCTCGCCGACAAGGACGAGGTCGTCGCAGTCCTGGCCGAGGTCCGGCGGGTGCTCGTTCCGGGTGGCCGGCTGCTCGTTCTCCAGCCGAACATCCGCTTCGCGTACCGGGAATACTGGGACTTCTTCGACCACCACCTGCCGTTCAGCCACCTGTCGATGATCGAGGCGCTCGAGGGCGCCGGCTTCCGGATGGTCGAGGTGCGGCCGCGGTTCCTTCCCTACACGACGAAGAGCCGCCTCCCGGCGTGGCCGATCCTCGTGAAGCTCTACCTGCGCGTGCCCCTGGCGCACATGGTCCTCGGCAAGCAGATGTTCCTCGTGGCCGAGAAGCCGCGCCCTCAGTTGACGTAGCCGAGGGCTCTGAGCTTCCGCCGCTGCTCCTCGTCGAGCGGCGCTCGCTCTCCCGGCAGCAAGGCGCGCGTGGCGAGCGCCGACTTCTGGGCGCGTAGGCGCCGCAGCAGGGCGGGAAACCTTTCCGATGGGAGCGGGGATGTCTCGCCCGGATCGTGCGCGAGGTCGTAGACCTCGACCCGGCCGACCATCCACTGCGGCTGCCGCCGCGCCATCACCTTCACCCCGTCGCGCACGAGCGCCGAGGCGTGCTGCGTGAGCACGTTGCTCTTCGCGAGCTCCGCGAGCACGTCGCGCGGCTCGGAGCGGCCCGCGAGCATCGGGACGAGCGACCGTCCCTCGAACGTCGGCTCGGGCGGGAGGTGCAGGAGATCCAGGACCGTCGGGCCCAGGTCGAGCAGCGAGACGCCGTCGGCGACGGAGCGGGCGGCATAACCCGGCGCCAGCATCATCGCCGGAACGTGCAGGGTCGTGTTGTACAGGTTGGCGCCGTGGCTCAGGAACCCGTGCTCCCGGAACTCCTCGCCGTGGTCCGCCGTGACGATCACGACGGCCTCATCGAGGATGCGGCGCGCCGCGAGCTCGGCAAACAGGTGCGCGAGCGCGGCGTCCACGTACGCCACCTCGCCGTCGTACAGCGACGAGAGGACGTCCACCTCGGCTTCCGAGATGGAGCCCCAGTCCCAGTGCTGCACCTTGGCATTCGCCGCCGCCGCGTCGGGTCCCGGACGCGCAAACCGCGCACGGTACGGCGGCGGCGGCTCGTACGGCGAGTGGGGGTCCATGTAGTGCACGTAGAGAAAGAGCGGCGCGCCGGGCCGGGCGCGGCGGAGGCGGTCGAGCGCCTGGACGTTCTTCCGGGTCAGGTGCGAGCCGTCGATCTTCCGCAGGAGCTGCGGCGCGAGCCAGACGTCGAAGCCCTGGGCGAAGCCGAGCTGCGCCGTGAGGCGGTCGTTGCCGCAGAAGCCGGCGGTCACGTACCCGTGGCGATGGAGCGCCTCGGCGAGCGTCACCGCATCGCTCGGCACCTTCGAGTCGAACCCGGTGACGCGGAGCTCGGACGCATATCGTGACGTGAACAGGGACGCGATGGATGGATTGGTCCACGTCGTCGTCGCGTAGGCGTTCGCAAAGACGATGCTGCGCCGCGCGAGGCCGTCGAGGAACGGCGTGAGCCCGCGCTCGTTGCCGTAGACACCGAGCCGGTCGGCGCGCAGCGTGTCCACGACCACCAGGACGACATCGGGCGGCCGCCCGCCGGGCTGTCCGATCGTCGCGACGGTCCCCGCGACGGCCGCGACGAGCGCGAGGAGCGCCGGGCGCCGGGGCGCCCGGCTCACACGCCGAGCCAGCGCAGCAGGCGGGCGCGGGCGCCCTGCTTCAGGTTCCGGCCCTTCCGCGCTGCCGGCACGGTGATCAGCTCGGGCCTGAGCCGGCCGCGCATCCCGTCGAGCATGCCGCGCACGAACGCGCGCTGGCCGAGGATCGCGTGCTTGGTGTTGTCGAGGGCGAAGAATGCCATCCGGCCGAGCACGCCGAGCCACATCGTGATGAAGAGCTGGAGCATCCGCAGCCAGTTGCCGTGCTTGCGCGCGAACATGAACGCGTTCCGGCCGATGAAGTAGCCGTAGGAGAAGACGTGGCGGTGCCCGAGGTCGGCGCTCGAGCCGCCCTTGTGCATGATCGCGGCCCGGTCGACGTACACGACGCGGTAGCCCGCCTGCCGCGCGCGGTAGGACCAGTCGACGTCCTCGTTGCACTGCCAGAAGTCCTCGTCGAAGACGCCGACGCGCACGAGCGCCTCCCGCCGGATCATGCAGCCGTTGGCGATGACCCAGTCGACGTCCTTCGGCGGCTCCTGGAGCTGCCAGTCGATGGCGAAGCGGCCCTCCGTCCTGACGAGCATCGGCCCCCAGGTGACCCGTCCGTACTTCCCCCAGGTGTACTTCGGGTTCTCCATGAGCAGGTTCTTCGCGCCCGCGATCGCAATACTCGGGTCGGAATCCATGACCGACACGAGCTCGCTCAGCAGGTTCGGCAGCATCTTGGTGTCGCTGTTGAGCAACAGCACGTGGTCGAAGCCGCGTTCGAGCGCGTAGCGCAAGCCGACGTTGTTGCCCTTGCAGAACCCGAGGTTCGCGCCGTTCTCGAGCAGCGTCACGTGCGGGAACAGCGTCTTGACGGTCGGGACGGTCGCGTCCTCGGAGCCGTTGTCGAGCACGACGATCTCGTAGTTCGGATAGTCGATGCAGGCGAAGCTCTCGAGGCAGGGGACGAGCTCATCCACCCGGTTCCAGGTGAGGATCAGGACGGCGACGGAGGGCGCGTGGTTCCCGGTCACGACGGTCTCGTTCGAATGCTCACGACATCGTCCGCATCGGACGGCTCCACGGCAACGGACGGAGCGCAGCGGAACTCCGCGCCGAGATCGGTCACGCCCTCGAGGCAGCGGCTGTCGTCCACGATGAAATCCGTGAAGTCGTTGATCCAGTCGTGAATCGTGCCGCCGACGCGGTCCGCGACCCCCACGTTGACGCTGTAGTGGCCGTTGGCGAGACCGACGGTGAAGGCGAAGCAGACCTCCGCGCGCTCGCTGGCGGCGAATGTCCGGCTGGGCGTGCCGAGGATGCCGTTGTTGGTCGAGTACACGACGTGGCTGCCGAGCCGGAGAATCATCCCGAAGACCGGTTGCTCGCAGTCGCCCTGCACTTCGACCACCAGGCGGAGCACCGCGCGGCTGCCGGCGCGGAACCGCGTACTCGGCGTCCCATCCTCCGTCTCGAGGCGGCCCTCGACGAAGCGAATGCGGCCGTCGCCCCAGCGGGACTCGAACTCGGCCTCGGGTTCCTGGGCAGCGCGCACCGAGCGGAGCCCCTGCATCTGGCTGATGTAGAGGTAGTAGTTCACGACCTCGGCCGCGCCTCCCGCCTTCGCGAGCCGGCCGCCGTCGAGCCAGAACACCTGCTCGCAAAAGCGCTGCACGGCGATGAGATCGTGGCTCACGAGCACGATCGTCTTGCGCTGGCGCTTGAGCTCCATGAAGACGTCGACGCACTTCGCCTGGAACCGCGCATCGCCGACCGCAAGCACCTCGTCGAGGAGAAGGATGTCGGCGTCGGCGCGGAGCGCCGTGGCGAACCCGAGCCGCACGAGCATGCCGGACGACAGGTTCTTCAGCTTGGCATCGCGGAAGCGCTCGAGCTCGGCGAATGCGATCGCCTCGTTCACCCGACGCGCCATTTCCTTCCGTGGGTATCCCAGCACGGCGCCGTAGAGGGCGACGTTCTCGTGCACCGTGAGCTCGTTGTTGAAGCCGAGCCCGAGCTCGAGGAGCGGCGACAGCGTGCCGTTCACCTGCACGTCGCCGCCGTCGGGGACGAGCAGGCCGGCCATGATCTTCAGGAGCGTCGATTTACCCGAGCCGTTCGCACCGATCACGCCGACGAACTGTCCCGCCGGGATCTCGAGCGTCACGTCGTCCAGCGCCGCGAGCGTCTCGACGGCCGGCGGCCGAAAGAGCGAAAGGAGGCGCTCCACGAGCGTCGTGTGCCGCTCGTGCGGGATGCGGAACGTCTTCGAGACGTGTCGGACCTCGATGGCGTTCATCCTAGAAATATTCGACGAGGCGAACCTGGAGACGCCGGAAGGCGAGCGAGCCGAAGAGAAGCACGGCGCCGGCCGCGATCGACGTCTTCGCCACACCGGACCAGTCGGGCCAGCTCCCGGCGATCACGGACTGGCGGCTGTACTGCACGATGCGCGCCATCGGGTTGTACGTGATGAGCCAGCGACAGCGCTCCGGGATCATCGTGTCGAGGTAGATGATCGGCGTCAGCCAGAAGCCGATCTGCACGCAGACGCCCCTTGAGCGCGAGCTGGACGATCAGGTACCAGCGCTGACGATCCATCGACGTGACGGCCGGCGGGCCTCGGGGCGGGAGCAATGCATCGTCGTACAGTAACAGGGAAGCGCGCGTGCGCAAAAGAGGCACGGTGCCGCCGGCCGCGCCGTGCGCGCGCTCGCCGTGACCATCGACCGCGCGCGCGTCTGCATCATCGTGCTCAAGTGGAACCGGCGCGACCCCTCGCCTGTCTCGAGAGCCTCGCGCGCGGACCTCGGGGATTTCCCGCATCGTCGTCGTCGACAACGGCTCGCGCGACGGCTCGGCGGCGGCGATCCGCGCGCGCTTCCCCGCCGTGACGGTGCTGCCGCTCCCGAAGAACCGGGGGTACGCGGGCGGCAACAACGCGTCATGCGGCTCGCCCTCGAGCACGGCGCCGAGACGGTTCTCGTGCGATGTGGCCGGTCCTCGTGAGGCTCTATCTGCGCGTGCCGCTCGCGCACGTGATCCTCGGCAAGCAGATGGTCCGTGGTCGCCGAGAAGCCGCGGGACGATCACCCGTAGCGACGGCGCCGCGCGGGGCCTTGAAAGGGCACCGTCGCGCGGATCGTCAGATCGACTGGTGCGCTGCGACCGTGCGCACGTCCACGCCACCCGGTACGTCGAAACGTACGTGCAGACGGCGGCCCGGCTCGTAGTCCGTGGAAAGGCGGACGTCGACGTCGCACCATTCGTCGCCCGCCTCGAACGCCGTGGAACTGAGGAGCACCGCCGGTTCCCCCGGGGAATCGTGCCAGACCTGCACTTCGCCGCGCCCGCGGGCCAATGTAACGGTAACGCGGCGGAGCGGGCCGGCGCTCAGGAGGTACACATCCGCCGTGTCGGCCGCACGCCGCCATCGCACGCCGCTGGGATCACTTCGTACCGCGTCCCACCCGAACGTCGTGTTGCCGCCATCGTTCTCACCCATGACGACGCGGGTTCCCAACGGTGCGCTGTGAAGCATCAGGTGAGCGGGCGCGAACAGCCAGGGCGGAAAATGCGCGCGAGGCTGCGCTGTGGTCCGCACCGCCCGAAGGAAGAGATGCGCCTGGTAGGTCGCGCCAGTCAACGACGCGACCATGCGGTACATGAAGGTCCGGAATAGCCGCTGCGCCACACCGGCGGGGGGGGTGAGGTCCCTCGCCTCGGCGCGTTCGACGGAGAATCCACAGCCGGCGACCAGGTCGCGGAGTTCGCGTAGCGTGTACTCTCGGCTGTGCCGCGAGCCGCCGAGCGGTGTGCCCAGGTGATACGGATCGTAGATGTTCCGCCCGCGCAGCAGACCGGTGATGTTGCCGCAGCGCGTGACGTTCGGCGTCGAGACGACAAGCTGCCCGCCCGGACGCAGCACGCGATGAATTTCACCGAGCGCGTGTACGGGATTCTCCGTGAGATGCTCGATCACCTCGCACCAGATGACGAGGTCGAACGCGCCATCGGGATACGGGAATGGATCGCGCTCGATGTCAAAGCACGTACAGCGGAACGTGTAGTGCTCACCGTACTCCGGACTGTCGAGTTCGTGGGACATGTGCGTCCGGCCATCCGTTGCGTACGCGGTAAGCGTCATGTCGTAGTTTCGCAGCCGCTGGAGGAGAAGCGTGACGTGGAATGGGGGGCTTCCGATCTCGAGTGCGCGGCCACGGGCTGCGGGCTGCGGGACAAGGGCGAGTATCTGGCGCCACAGCGGTAGTCCGTCGTCCACGGCTTGGCACTCGGCGTCCCGATCGCGCCACGGCCAACGGAAGCTCAATAGGTAGTGTGCGAGGCCGGCTGGGTCGTGCTCCGAGAACCCCGGCGGCGCTGCGGAGGATCCGGGCACCGCCTATCCCTCTAGACGCTACCCTCGATGGCGTTCATGCTAGAAGAATTCGACTAAACGGACCTGGAGACGGCGGAAGGCGAGCGAGCCGAAGAGAAGCACGGCGCCGACCGCGATGGAGGTCTTTGCCACACCGGACCAGTCGGGCCAGGTGCCGACGATCAGCGACTGGCGGCTGTACTGGACGATGCGCGCCATGGGGTTGTACGTGACGATAAGCCAGCGCCAGCGGTCCGGGATCATGCTTTCGACGTAGATCACCGGCGTCAGCCAGAAGCCGATCTGCACGCAGAGGCCCCAGAGGTATCCGATGTCGTGGTAGCGGACGTGCAACGGAGACAGCAGCAGCGACACGCCGAGCGTCAGGGCGACGAGGTCCAGCAGCAACAGGGGGAACACAGCCATCGAAGCATGGAACGGGATGCCCACCAGGCGCAGCAGCACGGCGAGCACGAGCAGGTTGATCGCGAAGGTCATCAGCGCGTTCAGGATCGCCGCGTAGACGACGATCTGGCGCGGCATCGCGACCTTGCTCAGAATGCCCGCCCGGGCCATGAGGGAGCCGACGCCGTTGGCCGAGCCCTCCGAGAAGAAGTTCCAGAGCACGATGCCGATGAGCAGGTACCCCGGATAGTTGGCGACCTGGAAGCGGATGAAGACGGAGAAGACGAGGTAGTAGATCACCGAGAAGATGAGCGGGTTCAGCACCGACCAGGCATATCCGAGGACGGAGTGCGTGTAGCGGATCTTGAAGTCCTTGAGCGCCAGCTGGACGATCAGGTACCAGTGCTGGCGATCCATCGGCGGGCCTCGGGACGGGACCAATGCATCCCCGCACAGTAACAGGGAAGCGCGCGAGCGCAAAAGAGGCGCGTCGGGGCGCGTGACGGTCGACCGGGAGCGCGTCTGGATCATCGTGCTCAACTGGAACCGGCGCGACGACACGCTCGCCTGCCTCGAGAGCCTGGCGCAGGCCGACGTCGGGGGTGCCCGGATCGTCGTCGTGGACAACGGCTCGCGTGACGGCTACGTGGAGGCGATCCCCGTGCGCTTTCCGGCGGTGACGGTGCTGCCGCTCCCCGAGAACCGCGGCTACGCGGGCGGCAACAACGCCGGGATGCGCCTGGCCCTCGAGCACGGCGCCGCCGCGGTGCTGCTTCTGAACAACGACACCGCGGTCGCGCCGGACTTCCTCGCCCCCCTGCTCTGGGTCCTCGAGGGCTCTCCGACGGCCGCGGCGGCGTCGAGCGCCATCATGCGGTTCGACAACCCGGCGCTCCTCGACGTCGCGTATCTGGAGCTCTACTACGGCCACGGGATCGTCCGCCGCCGCGGCGTCAACGCGATGCCGGGCGAAGGGTTCGACCAGCCCCGAACCGTCGACGCGGGCGTCGGGTGCAGCCTGCTGATCCGCGCCGACGCACTCAGGCGCGTCGGGCTCTTCGACGAGTCCTACTTCGCCTACCACGAGGAGGTCGACTGGTGCGTGCGCGCCCGGAAGGCGGGCTTCGAGATCGTCTACCAGCCGTTGTCCCGCGTGTCGCACCACGGCTCGAAGAGCACCGAGCCCTCCCGGAAGCCCGCGCACGTCGAGCCGCGCGCCACCGGCCCGCAGCTGCCGAACCCCATGCCGCTGCCGTGGAACCCGGTGCGGGTATATCTCGGCGCCCGGAACACGGTGCGCTTCATGCGCGCGCACGGCAACGTGTGGCGGAAGCTCTACTTCGTGGGCTCGAGCCTTTACGCGCTCCCGCTCGAGCTGCTCGCCGTGATCCTCGACCGCGAGGAGGACTTCAAGATCGGCGCCTTCTCGTACCGGCGCGCCCTCGGCCTGTACTGCGACCGGGTGGCCGGCGCCGCGCCGTCGGGACGCAGCCGATGGCAGTCGCTCCGCGCCCTCGCACGCGTGCTGCGCGCGTTCCCCGCCGACGTACGTCGCGTCCATCGCGAGGGCCGCGCCACGCAAGTGGTCGAGTGCGTCCGCGGGCTGTGGGACGGCGTCCTCGACCGCCCCCTGCCGCTCGAGCGGCTCGGGCTCAGATGAAGCGCCGTTGACCGCGGACGAAGTCACGATCGTCGTCCTCAACTGGAGCCGCGGGGACGAGACGGTAGGGTGCCTCGAGAGCCTCGCCCGCGCGTCGCTCGGCGGCGCGTCGATCCTGGTGGTCGACAACGGCTCGCGCGACGGCTCGGTCGCGACGATTCGCGCCCGCTTTCCGGACCAGCCGATCCTCGAGCTGCCGGAGAACCGCGGCTATGCCGGGGGCAACAACGCGGGCCTGCGCGCGGCGCTCGAGGCGGGCGCGCGCGGCGTGCTTCTGCTCAACAACGACACCCGCGTGCGCCCCGACTTCCTCATTCCTCTCCTCTGGGCGATGAACGACGAACCCCGCGCGGCGGCGGTATCGAGCGCCATCCTGCGCGAGGACTGCCCCGAGTTGCTCGACGTCGCCTACTCCGAGGTCCACTTCGGTCGCCGGAGCGTCGTCTGCCTGCAGGGCGTCAACACCCCGCCCGGGTTCGGCTTCGACACGCGGCGCCCGGTCCAGGTGGCCGTCGGCTGCAGCCTCCTGATGAGCGCCGAGGCCGTGCGCGTCGTCGGGCTCTTCGACGAGGCATACTTCGCGTACCACGAGGACGTCGACTGGTGCACCCGCGCGTGGAAAGCGGGATTCACGATCATCTGGCAGCCACTGTCGACAGTGCTCCATCGCCGGTCGGTGAGCACGCGCGCGCTCGCCGGACCGCCACCACCTGCCCCGGCCGTTGACGACGGCGAGGCGCTGCTGAACGCGGAGCCGCCGCCCTGGAACCCGGTGCGGAGCTACCTGGGCGCGCGGAACGTCGTGCGGCTCCTGCGCCGCTATGCCACGGAGGACGAGCAGCGGTACTACGTCCATGGGGAAGCAGGGCTGGTTGACGCTCGGGCGCTGGGATTGGCCCCAAATGGTGAGATATTACTTCGTCGAGCGGCACCGCAGAGTGCTGCCGCACGGACGCTTCGCCTTCGCGCGCGTCCTGCTGCTCGCCGTGCTCGTGCCGATCGATCTTCTCTGCGTGCTGCCGCGCGACATCTGGCGCGCCTGGCGGCAGAGTCGGCTGCGGCCGTTCTTCGAGGAGCTGCGCGGGCTCGTCGACGGCTACCTCGACCGGCCACTGCCCCTGCGGCGGCTGGGGCTCCGCTAACCGGTGCGTGCGGAGGTTGCCGGATCTTGCGACTCGGCGCCTCCTCCTCGCTTGATGATGCTGGCCGGAACGCCCGCAACGGTCGCGTACGACGGCACGTCGTGTACGACGACGGCGTTCGCTCCCACGAGCACGTGATCACCGATCGTGATCGGGCCGAGGAGCTTCGCGCCGGTGCCGATGAAGGCGTGACTGCCGATCGACGGACCCTCGAAGGCCGGCCCCTTGCGGCCGAGCGTGACCCACGGGGCGATGGTTGCGAAGGGCCCGATCTTGACGAGCCCGTCGATGACGACCTGACCGTGGAGGAGGTGGAGCCCTGGCTGGACGACGGCATCGCCGCCGAAGCTCATCTGCGCGAGGATGATGCACACCCGGTGGAGCACGCCGGGGAGGATCGGGATCCGACGCACGATGAGCCGGACGCGCAGGCGATAGAGCAGTAGGGCGAGGAAGGTGTCCGTCTCCCAGGCGAGCCGCGCCAGGTCGAGGAGAAAGCCGACGCCCCGTCTCGGCTCTCGGTCGTAGCGCTCGACCATGAAGACCCGGGCGTCGCCGCGCACGGCCGTGGCGAACCGTGGCTGCGCCGCGCGAATCTCGCCGAACACTGCCACGCGGAGCTCGCGCGCACCTTCGGGCGTATGAAAATACGCATCGAGCTCCGCCCGGCCCTCGGGAGTACGGAAGTAGGCGATCAGCTCCGGGCTGGCAGCCCCCCTGAGATCAAACGAGGGCGTGTCCGACATGAAAGAGCGGGCGTGGGCCGTTCAGACGCGACGGCGGCGCGCTTCGCTGCCCGTCGGCCGGCGATTCCAGAAATAGTTGAACGTGTCGTTCGCCGAGTGCGCCCCCGAGAAGGTGTGGAACGTGCCGCCCGCTGCGACGTGCGCGCGGTATCGCTCCCAGAGCTTCGTTGTCGGGCATTCGAAGCAGATGTGCTCGTGGTCGGCCGCAGAACCGCTTCGCTCGTTGAAGAACCGGCGCGCGGTCTGGAACCGATCGCTGTTCCATACCTCGCGGAACGTGGGGTTTCCTTCCTCTCCGGTGGCCGTCGCGACCCGGCCCATGTCGTCTTCGCGGTAGAACGTGCCGCAGCATGGGGCGACGCCCCCGTCGTTGTTCACGATCGCATGGTGCCAGAGATACGAGCACGGAAACGGAGAGGAATCCGCGAAGTAGCCGAAACGACGCTCGACGTCCCATTCCGGCCCCGCGACCCAGCCCTTCACCACGGCGATACCCATCTCGAGATCGGCCGCCAGTGCACGCGCGCGTTCGATGTCGTCGGTGTTGTGCGAGAACACGTGGAACTCCCAGATCAGCAGCGGCGTCGCCGAACCGAGGCGACGCTTGGCGTCGCGCATCAAGCGGCAGTTCGCGAGGACGGTGTCCAGCTTGCCGCCGCGGCGGTACTGCTCGTACGTCTCCTGCCGCGCGCCGTCGATCGAGACGCCGAAGACGTCGAGTCCGGCGCGAACGATCGCCTCGGCGCGCTCCGCGGTGAACGGGAAGCTGAAGTTCGTGCTGAGTGTCGTCTGGATGCCCGCACGATGCGCTTCCTCGATCATCGGGACGAGGTGCCTGGCGAGCAGCGGCTCGCCCCAGTTGTGGAGCTCGACCTGGAAGAGATAGGGCCCGAGCTCGTCCAGCAGCTTTCGGTAGAGCTCGAGGCTCATGTGCGACCGCGCGCGACCGTTCTCGCCGACGCCAGTGAAGCAGGCCGGACACTCGAGGTTGCAAATGTTCGTCGCTTCGACGTTGAGCTTGATGGGTCGGCTGCGGAGTCGTGTCCGTCCGCGCCACACCTCCAAGCGCCCGAGGTAGAGGTTTGCGAGCCGACGTGCGGTGTAACGGGCGCCCGGAAACGACGGCACGCTGAGGAACATCCGGAACGCCATCAGCCAGTACGCGTCGGTGAGCAGCCGGGTGCGAAGGAGGGACAACAGCGAATGACGCCGGTCTCGGAAACGCGTGCGCACGGCTCGCTATACCGCCGTCCGTGCAGCAGCCGCAAATACGAAACACGTCGTGCGAAACGCTTATGGGCAATCGGGCAGCTGCGCGGGATCAGTGAACGATTCGGGCGTGAGGTGGGCCGGGTCGACGCAAATCGCGAGGGCCCTCTCGTCGGCCAGCGGTCCGTCACCGAGGGCGTACGACGTGATGAAAGGGAGGAGCAGGCCACCCGTCCGCCGGTGATCGCCGAAGCGCACGACCGCGTCGCCCTTGCCCACGGGCGAGAAGTCGAGTGGCCCCTGCGCCCAGACGAGTAGCGTCCGTGCATCGAAGGCGAGCCGGTAGCAGGTGCCGTCGGCAAGGGTGGCGACGAGGCCCTCCGTGGCCCCGGCGGGCAACTCCGAAGCGGGCAGCGGTGCCAGGGCGACGCCGTGGGCATGAAGACCGTCGAGGTTCGTGACCGCCATCCAGCGCGCGTGCGAGCGCAACGGTGCATTCGGGCTCGCGTCGGATGAGACCTCCGCGCTGCCGATGAAGGAGCGCGCCGCCGTGCCGTCGTACAGGTGGTAGTGCGGCTCGGCGGCGGTCACGATCTTCCATGCGTACCGATCCGGCGTCAGGAACGCGCGGGTCCACTGCCACCGTCCGGGTGCGCCGGTGTGGACCTGCGCCTCGGCGCGGATCACGATCCCGTGGAGCTGGCCTCCGCGGGCGTGGATGGCGCGGTCGAGCAAGGGTCGTGGCGCGCAGCCGGCGAGGAGCAGCAATGCCGCGACGACACCCGCCCAGCGGTGCCGTGGCGTCTTGGTCCGCCCGCCCCGTAGGATACGACGTTCCATGCGCACGCTGACGGTTCTCGCCGCGTTCCTGGTACTGGCTGGGTGCCGGGCCGCGCTGCCGAAACCCGCGCCGCTACGCCCGTACACGCCGCCGCCGCTCCCGACCGAGTTCCTCGTCAAGGAGACGCGGCTCGCCGACGGCGCGGTCTCCGTCCGCGCGGACATCCCGCTCGCACCGGCGGGGCCGAAGCCGGCTGTGATCGCGCTCGTCGGCGACACGCACCAGCTGGTGGGTGCCGGGTTCGTCTCCGTCACGTACAGCATCAACGGGAACGTCCTCAAGCGCCCTGAGCCGCCCGCTGCGCCTGCCGAGCTCACGGTCGGCAAATGGGTGCTCGCGTCGCGCTCGGCATCGCGGCTCGGCGAGACGTACCTGCGCGAGATCGCCGCCACGGCGAACGACTACGTGCCGATGATCCTCGACTGGGTCCAGAGCCTGCCCGAGGTCGATCCCCACCGCATCGGGATGGTCGGCAGCTCGACGAACGGGTTCATCACGCTGGAGGCGACGGCCCGGGATCGGCGAATCCGGGTCGCGGTGGCGATTGCGGCGTGCGGTGACTATCACGAGTTTCTCCGCCGGTCGTCGATGGGCATGAACGGAAAGCCCCTCGAGCTCGACCCGCCGTATGCCCGCTGGATCGCGCAGCACGAGGTGGTCCGCCATCCGCAGCGCATCGTCCACGCCGCCCTGCTGATGGTCAACCGGATCGACGACCCGCTGATCCCCATCTCGTGCGCGGACGCGACCGCGAAGGCGCTGGCGCGCGCGTACGAGCGTGCCGGGGCACCGGAGCGCTTCCGGTACGTGCGCGTCGCGGAGCCCGGCCACGGCGTCGGCGCGCAGGAGGGGAACGAGGCGATGGTGTGGATTCAGGACTGGCTGCAGCGCCCGTAAGGGAGGTTCACCCGGCGCGGGCGACGAACGTCACCTCGCCGCACACGAGCCACGGGACCCAGCGGGTCACTCCGGCGGCGATCTTGCCCTTCATCCCCGCCAGCACGAAGAGCTCCTCGCGCGCGCGCCGCTGAAACGGGTTGAAGAACAGGTTCTGGTAGTCGACCCAGACTCCGACGTTCTTCGGCGGAAGGTAGTCGTTCGGGTGCGCCGCGAGCACCCGGAAGCCGGTGCGCTCCAGGAAATCCCGTACCTCACGGCGGGTGAACCGGTACTCGACGAACCCGAGCCGCATGAGCGCACGCCGGCGCCGCCACGTCACCCAGCTCTGGAGCCGGTTCACCAGGACGCGCCGGAAGAGGTTGTTGAACGGCACGCTGAGGATCAGGAGCCCGCCGGGCTTCAGGATGCGCCGCGCCTCCCGCAGGGCCTCATCGGGCCCGCGCTCGTCGTGCTCGACGACGCCGAGCGAGAGGACGGCGTCCACGCTGCCGTCCTTCAGCGGCACCCGGCGCACGTCGCCGACGGTGATCGGCAGCCCGGGGTCCTCGGTGCGCGCCGCCCGACCGGCTTCGGGGCTGATGTCGATGCCGACCACCCGGTAGCCGAGCCGGCGGAGATGGATCGGCCAGCGGCCGGCGCCGCAGCCGGCGTCGGCCACACCGCCTGGCTCCACTCGATCGGACTCAGGTTGTCGAGGAGGTAGATCTTGTAGGCCATCTTCGAGCTTGCGAACGCTTCCGAGCGCGGGCTACCCTGCCGGAGCCCGCCACGGCACCCATGGTACGACGACTGCTCCGCCGGATCACCACGCACCCACGATACGCCGAGCTGCGGCAGAACCTCCAGCTCCCGGAATATGCGGGCACGCGCTTCACGGCGCGCCGCGTCCTGAACCTGTACCTGGCGCGCTGGGAGAGCGCGCGCGGTCGCACCCGGCTCTGGAGCCGTCCGACCAAGCTCACCGTCGAGGCGACGAACATCTGCAACCTGGGTTGCCCCGCCTGCTTCACGGGCGCCGGCGACCTCGGCCGTCCCCGGTCGCACCTGAGCCTGGATCTCTACCGGCAGGTCCTGGCCGAGCTCGCCCCGTACCTCCTCGAGGTCGAGTTCTACAACTGGGGCGAGCCGCTGCTCGCCAAGCACATCTTCCCGATGATCGAGGAGGCGAGCGCCGCCGGCGCGCACACGACGGTGAGCACGAACTTCAGCTTCCCGTTCGACGCAGCGCGCGCCGAGCGACTCGTGTCCTCGGGCCTCTCGGTGCTCGGGGTCTCGATCGACGGTGCGCGGCAGGAGAGCTACGAGCAGTACCGCCGGCGCGGAAAGCTCGCGACCGTCCTCGAGAACTGCCGGGCCGTGCGCGTGGGACACCGAGGGCAAGTTCCGGTACTACGCCGATCCGACGCCGCACCGCTGTCCGTTCCTGTGGACGCAGGCCGTGATCAACAACGACGGTGGCGTCGCCCCTTGCTGCGGGACGTTCTTCCACGAGGACGACATGGGCGCGCTTCCTGCGGAACGCGGCGCTCCCGGCGCGCGCAGTTTCCGCGAGATCTGGAACAACCCCAAGTTCCGCGCGTCGCGTCGCTTCTTCCGCTCGCGCACCGGCTCGCCGGACGAGCAGCAGCTCGCCTGCTACGAGTGCCCGATCACGAAGATCTGGGAGAACTACGGGCAGCACGTCGCCGCCGGCGGCACGCGCGAGACGTTCCAGGTCGGGTACTCGACGAACGACTGCTTCAACTACTTCTGGAACCGCCGGCCGGTGCCGCCCGCCGCGGCCAACGCCGGAGGTCGCCCGGCGGCGCTGGCCCGCTGACGCCACTGGGCGCCGAGCGACCGGGTTCACCCCTGGAACCCCGCCCCCGTCACTACGCCGCGCTGTTCGTGGTGAGCGCGTGCCTGATGATCCAGGAGCTCGCCACGGCGCGTGTCCTGTCCGTGGCGCTCCCGAGCCATTACGCTTTCGTCGCGATCTCCGTCGCGATGTTCGGCATTGGTCTCGGCGGCTTGCTCGTCTTCCTGTTGCCGAACGCATTCCGGGCAGATCGAGTGGACCGTCAGGCCGTCGCGTACCTCGCGTGTTTCGGCGTGGCGGCGGCGGTCGCCGACTTCGCCTTTCTCCATCTGCACGTCGTGCAGGCGCTCTCGTGGGCCGGATTCGTCACCCTGAGCGCCGCGTACATCGTCCTCGCGGTGCCGTTCCTCTGCGCGGGACTCTGCATCGCGATCCTGATGACGCACTTCGCGCGCTGGATGGCCACGCTGTACGCGGCCGACCTGCTCGGCGCTGCCCTTGGCTGCGGCGCGGCCGTCGCGGTGCTCGGGGTGGTGCCCGCACCGCTCGTCCCGCTGGTGGTGTGCGCCGTGGCGACCGTCGCCGCCCTCGTCCTCGCGTCGCCGCGGTTCGCTACAGTCGCGGCGGCGCTTGCCGCCGGCGTCCTGCTCGTCGTCGGGTTCGGCAGTGATGCGTTCCGCATGCGTTACGTGAAAGGCTGGCAGGGCTTCTATGCCGACTCGGAGGCGTGGAACGCCTTCTCGCGGGTGGCCGTCTTCACCAGCGCGGTCGACGCGCTCGGCACCATGAGCACCGGACGCCCGGCGACGCGGCCGGTGCCCGGCGTGCGGTGGATCGACATCGACGGCACGGCGTGGACGCCGATGCTGAACTGGAACCGCACGCTCGCGCCGCTCGGGTTCATGCGCGACAGCACGATCTACGCCGCGTACCACCTCCGGCCGCGCGGCGATGTCCTGATCATCGGCACCGGCGGCGGCCGGGACATCCTCGCGGCGCTCGTCTTCAAAGCGCGCTCCATTCTCGGGATCGAGATCAATCCGCTGATGCGCCACATGGTCGAGGAGCGCTACGGCGACTACTCGGGACACCCCTACACGACGCCGCCGGTGCGGGTGCTCACCGGCGAGGGTCGCAGCACGCTCGCCCACCTCGCCGACACGTTCGACGTCCTTCAGCTGAGCCTGGTGGACACATTCGCCGCGGGCGCCGCGGGCGGCGTAGTGTTCGCCGAGAACTATCTGTACACGACGGAGGCCTTCCGCGAGTACTTCCGTCACCTTCGCCCGCGCGGTCTCCTGAGCGTGACGCGGTTGTACACGCCGCAATACCCGGTGGAGATCGAGCGGCTGGCCGGCATGGCGCGCGCCGCCTGGGAGGCCGAGGGCGTGCGCGATTTTCCGGCGCACCTGGTCGTCGTCGCGCAAGGCGTGAGTGCCACCGTGCTCGCCAAGCGTACGCCCTTCACCGCTTCGGAGGTGACGCGCGTCGAACAGCTCG
>WNGI01000107.1_pt1 | contig 52226 bp, 46 predicted proteins | sample 5400621 | NCBI WGS metagenome assembly WNGI01 (sample SAMN13153374, study PRJNA577476) | soil metagenome | isolation source: 20 cm soil or saprolite under Garry oak tree replicate 1 | place: USA:California | collected 2016-06-15 | reverse complement strand
TGATTCTGGCCCAGTGCGCCATAAAGGCGTCGCGGTCGCGGCTGGGGAACGCCGCCATACGTGTCGCCTCGGCATCCAGCTGATGCTCAAAAAAAATCGGCAGATCTTCCTTCGTAACTTCGCGGAGTGCAACAGTCATCCGATTCTGACCTAACGAGAATTCGGCCCAATTTTTGGATCTTTCAAGAGAAATACCCGATTTTTGGGTCTAATTCGGCTTGAGTTTGATGACAGTTGGAACAGAATCGCTTGCATGCGCCCAATACTAGATGTCGCCTCAGTTGGACACAAACCTAAACTGCTCGACCAGGTCCGTAACATCATTCAACGCAAACATTAGAGCATTCGTACCGAGCAAGCTTACGTCGATTGGATCAAGCGCTTCATCATTTATCACAATAAATGTCATCCGGCGGAAATGGCAGAGGAGGAAGTCGCGCAATTTCTCACTCACCTCGCGCGCGACCTCAACGTGGCTGCTTCGACCCAAAACCAGGCGCTAAGCGCACTGCTCTTTCTTTATAAGGAAGTGCTCAAGCAGGAAATCGGGTGGTTGGAGAAAGTTGAGCGCGTGAGAAGACCGGCAAAACTGCCCGTGGTTCTCACCCGCTCGGAGGTGAAAGAAATTTTCGCCCACCTGCATGGCACACCCAAGCTTATGGCCGGTTTGCTTTACGGAAGCGGATTGCGGTTGATGGAATGTGTTCGCCTACGAGTCAAGGATATCGACTTCGCGCTCGCACAAATCACGGTGCGTGACGCGAAGGGCGGCAAAGATCGCGTTACGATGTTGCCGCTCAATCTATCTGAACCGTTGCGACGCCATCTTTTGCGCACGAAGGCGCAGCACGAGCAGGATCTCGAAGACGGATTCGGTACCGTGCATCTGCCATTTGCTTTGGGTCGAAAATTTCCGAACGCGGTGCGTGAATGGGCATGGCAATATGTTTTCCCTTCCTCGCGCATTGCTGTCGATCCGCGCAGCAGCAAAAGACAGCGACATCACCTGGCCGAAGGAATTTTGCAAAGCGCGCTCAAGAAGGCAGTGGATGCGTCTGGAATCGTGAAACGTGCGAACTGCCACAGTCTGCGGCATTCCTTTGCAACGCATTTACTGACTAAAGGCTACGACATTCGCACCGTACAGGAATTGCTGGGACACAGGGACGTGAGCACCACGATGATTTACACGCACGTACTCAACCGACCGGGTATTGGCGTGAAGAGTCCGCTCGACTGACGTTTCCCATTCACGCCCGCACGGGCACGCTGGCGGTGCGCTCGAGTTTGCCCCAGCTCACCCAGGCGCCCTTGATCGCGCGCAGGATTGCTTTCCAGATGCAGTAACTGAGCATTGGGCGATAAATCAATCGCATCGGCAAAATTCGCCAGGCGCGGACAATGGGCTCGCGCTCGAGCATGCAGGCGAGCGTTGCGAGAATGACGTCCATCGCGAGGAAGATGATCACAAACGGCAGCACGGCGTTCAAGGCGCCAAATGGCAATGAGGCGAGCAGGAACAAATCTACCATCGGCGTAACAGCGACAAGAATGATTTGGAAAAACCAGATGCTAGGCAGACTGAACCAACCAAGCGCGCGATAGTTCCAGTTGAACACCATGTCGCGGTGTTTCCAGAGACATTGGAGCGTGCCGTAAGCCCAGCGAGAACGTTGTCGCGCCAGTGTGCGGACGCTCTCCGGCGCTTCCGTCCACGCGATTGCGTCCGGCACATAAACGATGCGCCGTCGTCGTCTGTGCAATGAAAGCGTGAGATCCGTGTCTTCAGCGAGGGTTTGCAGACTCAGCCCGCCGGCTTCAGCGATCGCGTCTTTGCGAACGGCACTGATCGCGCCGGGCACAACAGTGATGCAGTCCCATCGGTTGTAAGCGCGCCGGTCGAGATTGAAACCACAGGTATATTCGAGGGCCTGACAACGCGCGATAAACGTGCGCAGGTTTCCGACCTTCGCATGACCTGAGACCGCGCCGACGCGCTGATCAACAAATGGCTCGAGCAAGCGTGGAAGCGTATCGCGTTGGCACTGGGTATCGGCGTCAATGAAAACAACAATCCCATGACGCGCCGCAGCCAACCCACGTTGGAGCGCGCGCGCTTTTCCATGATTTTCCTGCCGCACCAGACGAAGGCGAGGTTCGCTTTGCGCGACGCGGTCAACTTCCCCAGCGGTTTGATCACGCGAACCGTCGTCCACAACCACCACTTCGATTTCGCCCTTGTAGTCCGTGGCAAGAAGCGTGCGTAAAGTCTCCGCGATGACTTTCTCTTCGTTGTAGGCAGCCATCACGACACTGATCGGCTCCGCAAAATCTTTTTTCGGGCTGCGTCGAAAACGATATGCAAGCCAGATCACAATCAGCGTGCGTACGACCACCAACGCCGTCGCTACGATCATGAACGCCCAAAGGAATTCTTCGATGCTGTGATAAAGGCGAAATCCCGTGCTGCTCACAAAGCGCGTGAGCGATTGCCCATTGTTTTGCACCACCGGCATGACAGCGTCGCGCGTCGTGCCCAAGAGCGTGCTCAAAGGCACCACGGTATCGCCCCGCGTATGCAGCCAGTCCAAAATCCGCGGCAGTGCTTCCACCGTCTGCGAACGGTCCCCGCCTGCATCGTGCAGCAGAATCACGCTGCCATCACGCCGCTGTTGTTTCACTCGCCGCAGGATGATGTCCGCTCCGGGCTTCGCCCAATCCTGCGGGTCGATACTTTCCAAAACCACGAGATAATTGAGGTCCTCGGCGATTTTCAGCGGAGCCAATTCGCTCAGTTGCGTTGGACCCGTATCAGCCGCATAAGGCGGGCGAAACAACGTCGTGGCGCGACCTGTTATTGTTTCAAGCAAAAGCTGCGTCGCGTTCAACTCCAGGCGGATGTGCTCCGGCCAGCAGAGCGCCAGGTTTGGATGATAGTAGGTGTGGTTTCCGATCTCGTGTCCTTCATTGACGATGCGACGAACAAGCCCGGGGTAACGTTCCGCATTCACTCCCACCAGGAAAAACGCCGCTTTTACGTTCACGGCTTTAAGAATGTCCAGGATCTTTGGCGTCCATCGCGGATCGGGTCCGTCATCAAAAGTGATTGCGACCTGATGCTCGCCGCCTGCGCCCTGGTGATAGAGCGTCGGGAACTGGGCAAACTTCACGTACTTCCCAGTGAGATAGCCCTCTGCGTCCACGGCGAGTCTTCGAATCCCGTCCGTGCGATCTTCGTCAACAGTGACAATCTCGCCGTCGCCAACGTCCGCTATCGTGTCCGTCGATTGTATCAGCTCGATCGATTGTCGCGTTTGATTGTCGAGGTTGAAATCTCGCCGAACGCTTAACGCATCCCAGATTGCGGGGTCTTCGCTCCCGAGTCGATAAAGCGCGAAACCACCAGCCTTTTGATCGCGCACCTGGCGCAGTTGGTTGAGGAATGTCACGGCATCGAGAAACCAGACAGCGTGTTCCTTGTCCTCATCCTGAAAATAAAAATACGGGCTGTAACTCGGTCCGCTTACTTCGACGCTCTTGATTTCGGCATCATTGGCGCGGCTCATCGCTTCTGAAAAACTGATCAGCTCCCCTTTTTTCCCGCCGATGGTCCAATCGTATCCGTAGCTACCAATTGCGATGATCCATTGCCTGGTGTCGGAACCTTCGAGGAGGACGCGCACCCAACCTTCAAACCACGACCGGGAGGCTAGCGGACCCGGCGGATCAGTATCCGATGTTTCATCAAACAACATCGCCACAAAGCGATCTACGTTGTCAGCAAGCGCATCCAAATCGATGTAATCGAGCTCCTGGCTGGGCTGAACACACAGCCACAGCTCTTTATTTTCGTCGTGTAACGCATCGGCGAACTTGTCGATGAATTTCGTGATGTCTTTCTTGTAAGCCGGGTCGATTTGCTGCCAATCGACTACGACGCCTGGAGCCTTTAGGGTGCGCAAAACGGACAGCACACGTTCAATAAACCGCTCCTGCCGTTTCGCGGGGCCATGTGCGAGGTTCTCAATCGCTTCGGGCTGCCACGCCTCACCGACGAGATTCGTTAGCAGCGGCATCAGTGCGATCCCTTTATTCGAAGCTAGTTTTAACAGCCGAGTGTCTCCATCTATTTGCAAATCGCCCATGCCATCGATGACTGTCATCCACTCCGGGCAAAGATGCGTAATCTGCGCCGCGTGTTGCTGGAGCGATGCATAGCTGTACGGATCGCCATTCGTATAAAATGCGAGTCGCACTTCGTTGTCCGGCGGTTTTCTCCGCGGTCGTGGCGAAGGAGGGGGCGCTGTTCCTGCGAGCTTTTTTGCCGCCTGTCGCGCCTCGCCAAATTTCTGCCAAAGCAGCGAGGTCGCAGACAACTGGCCGGCGGGATTTTCCTTTTGCAGCGCTTTGAGTTGACCTTTTAACTGCCGCAGCGAAAACGGCACGTTCATTTGCGGCGTGACGAAAAGCGCCTGAACAAACAGCACCGCTACAAGGAAAAACAGCAGGCCGGCGATGAGCAAAATCAGGCGCAGACGCGGCCAGCGTTTTCCGCTCGGATCGGAGAACACGAAAGGCGTAACTTGTTCCGGAGGATATTCAGGCATTCGGGTGCCTATAATCGCTCAAGTGCGAAAATAAGGAAATCCGATTCAACTGTAGCGGCGCTCTATGAGCGCCGTCCCCTATTTGCGTGCGCGACTCATCGGCGGTCATGGAACGCCGCTACAGCTTCTAACAGTCGTTAGAAGAAGAATTCGAACCCGGCGTAGTAGTTCCGCGGCAGCGCGGGCATGATGCCTTCCTCGCGAACTTCGCCCCAGTAATCCTCGTCAAAGATGTTTCTGATACCGACGAAGGCGCCAGCTCGTCCGTTCCAGAATTTCACTTCGGCGGTGAGGTCCCAAACGTTGTACGCGGGAATGAAGCCTTCAAACGAATCACCGTCGTCGCCAAATTCATCATCAACAACCGTGCCGAGCAGCGCGAGCTTGATGATGTCCTTGTAGCGATAGATCGCCCCGGTTTTCACCTGATAATCCGGAGCGTACGCAGGCGTGTTGCCGCGATTTGGGCCGGAGGTGAATTCGGCGTCCAGTAATGTGACGTTGCCGTAGAGCGTGAGATTGCCGTACGGGCTGGGCACGCCGCCATTGATTAAAGAGAGAACGTCCAACTCGCTAGCAGCTTCAAACCCGATATAACGCGCATCGCCGATGTTTCCGGTGGAAGTAAACCCATCAGGCAAAATGATCTCACCGACTTGGTCGTCGAAAGTGAAATAGAAACCGCCGACGTCGAAGTTCAGATACGGGAAAGGTTTTCCGCGAACGCCGTATTCAAACTGAAGCGAATCGCCTTCTTTCAGGTCGCCATTCACCACACTGCTTGCGCCGGTGGGAACCAGTTCGCCGTAGGTCCGGGGCCGGTAAGCTTGCGACACGGTGCCGTAAAGTTCCACACGCGGCGGGCCGCCGGCCGTGACGATCGGAGCGGGTGGGTTTTTAGTTACTGCGCCTTTTTCTCCTGCGATCGGAGGCGGGGCGACGATTTGCTGGCCTTCCATCAGCACATAACCCACGCCCAGTCCAAACAGCGGCACAAAAGAAAAGTCGGACTGTGAATGCAAGGGATTCGAGACGTTTACTTCTTCATCGACACTTTGCTGGAGGAATTCCAAGCGCATTCCGGGAACGATGGAGAGACGCCCAAAATGGAAGCGATTCTCGGCAAAGATAGCACCGTCCCACGTTTCACCGGTGTTCAGATTACGAAGCGTGCCATGCTCTGCGTCCGGCGTTTGACCGCGTTCATCGCGACGATCCTGCAACGCATGATAAAAATAAATACCGCCGGCAATAGTTGAGACGTCGTTGAACAGATTGTAGTCGTGACGCACCCGCGCATCGAGACCCTCTGTGTAATCAGACCTTAACTGAATTGCGTTCGTATTCGCATCTGGTCCGCTGGGCAGCGTGCCGAAAGCTCCGCCACGCTGACGCTTGCTCCAGCGCGTCAGGTATCCGCCAAATGCCTTGATGTCGAGCTGCGTTCTCTCGGAGAAGAACTTCTGATACTCAAGCGTGGCGTAATAACGCTCGAGCCGGAATCGATCGAAAAAGCGCGTGCTCGCAGTGCGATCGTCTTCAACGAAAACAGAGTTGGGCGGATTTACTGCCTCTCGCCGACGCAGACCTCCCGGTTCGCCATGTTCCTCGTCGTATGCATCGAGCGTCAGGACGAATCGGCTGTCGTTGGTTACATTCCACACAAGCCGCGCGCTGCCGCCGTTAAGATCATAATCGCTATTGGCCTCACGAAATCCGTCCTGTTCGCGGTGATCGTAATAGAAATAATAGCCCAGCGGACCAAGTGTGCCGTCCGCCTCGGTGTAATTTCGGTAATATTCGTAGCTGCCAAACACATTCCTGGTTGTGAAATGAAACGGGGCGTCGGACCGCGGCATTTTCATGACGAAATTGAGAGCCCCGCCTGGCTGGGGACCGAACTGCAAAGCCGCGCCGGCGCGAATGAGTTCAATCCGTTCCACCGCATCCAGAATTGGCGTGTAATGAGTTTCAGGAAAGCCGAACTGCTCGTTCTTGATCGACACGCCGTCCTTGAGCACCTGCATGAACTCACTGCGCTGTGAATTCAGTCCGCGGTAGCCAAAGTTGATAATCGGCGAGCTGGGCTCTTCGCTAACGATGATGCCAGGTGTTGTGGCCATCACTTCGCGATAGTCGTTTCCCGCGAAAGTAGGGAACTCTTCTGGTTTCACGAACGACGTTTTCTTGCCGGCATTGATTCGCGTGCCTTCAACTGGTGGCAACGCAGGGTACTCGACCGGATAAATGTCGAAGCTGCCTCTCACAACAACGGCTTCCACTTCGGCGGTATCAGCAATGTTGGTGATGCCGAGCGAGAGATTTTCATTTCCATTCGCCAACGCTGAGTTGCCTGTGTCTAGCCTGCCCGCGTTTTTCTGCGAGCGGCGACGGGATTTGTTATCCTTGTCGCCGTCCTCATCGATGTCGTCGCTTTCTGTCGCCGTAAACGGAACCGCAACCGCGTCTTGAGCGAAGCTGCAATCAATGAATGACCAGAGCGCCATTGCAGTCAGCGCCGTTCCCAGAGCAAGAGTCGTTTTCGAAAACATGGCGCGATGAGAAAGCATTGGTCTCGGCGGGGCAAGCTTTTTATTACAATTTTGTAATTTTACCGGTTAAGCAGCCGTGTGACCCGCGTTCAACCTCCAGTGCATTCGATTTGGACACTGATGGTCCGATATTGCAGGTTCTGGCTCAATGCACATTGAACCGGATTCGTTGCCTACTGGACACGCTGGCATCGCAGCGCGCCTGAAAAAAGGTCCGACGATTCACTCCAGCGCATGGATCGTCCCGGGCGCGACTGTGATTGGAGACGTGACACTGGAGGAGGAATCGAGCGTCTGGTACGGAGCAGTGCTCCGTGGGGACATCAATCGCATCATTATCGGGCCGCGCTCGAACGTGCAGGACAATGCCGTGATTCATCTCGATACTAACTACCCGACGATGGTAGGCGAACTGGTCACTGTCGGCCACAGCGCGATTGTGCACGCGTGCAAGATTGATGATGAGGTGCTTGTCGGGATGGATGCGATCGTTCTTGACGATGTGGAAGTCGGCGCGCGCTGCATCATCGGGGCAAACGCGCTCGTCACAATGGGTATGAAAATCCCGCCGGGCTCACTCGTGCTCGGATCGCCGGCGAAGATTCGGCGGCAACTTACGCTTGAGGAGCAGAAGGACATCGCGCGCTGGGCGTGGAGCTACGTCGAAACAGCGAAGCAGTTCCGCGAGTTCTACTAGAAGCGTAGCTTTCGGCGCCCCGCTATTGCGTTGTGACACGCTCGAATAATTCTCGTTCCGCGCTTACTCCCATCGGGCTTGCTTTCTGAACTGCCTTTTGGACACCGCGGCTTCCGGCGCGGGGATCCAAATATCAAGGCCGTGGATGGGCGCCTCCGTTTGGCGAGACCACTCCAGCCTCCGCGCGGATGTTGATCAACTCCGCTCGTTGCGAATCATCGGAGATTTGTACAGCGGCTTTGCGCCATTCATCCTGTTCTCGTCCGCCGCGGCCAGTCCCTTCGCAGCTTCATTGGCTTTCGTGGCCTGCTTTTTGTTCTCCTCGTCCCAGCGCGCACGCTCTTCAAGATACTCCTCCAACTCATGCGCCCGGTTCTCGGTGGCATCGGCGAGATATAGCAGCTTTTCACGCGAGCGTTCTGCTTTCGATCCCATGGCCGCAAAAGTCTCGGCGCCAGATTCGCGCGCCTTGAGCCAGAGCCGCTGGTAGTCTCGACGGTCCTGCTTCTCCTTCTCATCCTCGGCTCGCTCCAGGAATGCCGGGTAAGCCTTGTTGAGCCGTCCCTCGGCGGCTTCGTATCGGTCGCGAAGTTCCTTTTCCAGCGGCAATGCATCGAGAGGCTCGGCAAAAGCCGGCACAACATATTCTTTGCGGGCTGCATCATAATTCCGGACTGCGCGGTTTAGCGCGCGAAGGTATTGCGTATGTTCGAGCTTGGCCCGACGAAGGTTGAAGTAGAAGTAATGGCGGCGCCATGCATGTTCGCCATCCTTTTTAGCCTCCAGTTGACTGCGCCTTTCTACGAGAAGGCGCGCCGAGTCTGAACTCCACGCGACGAAGTAGTTGTACACTCTCCCCGTCTCGTTCGCTTCGAGGTCGGCTTTTGGCCCAAAGCGATCATTCTTGTCGAAGTCCCACAGATGATGGCCGTCACCGCCCTCTTCGTCTTCCGTTGTCACCAGCTTGAATTGAAGACCCGTTTTTCGTCGGTAGAGCATCAGGCTCTGCAACTGGCTATGTTGATGCACCGTTGCGCAAATCGACTGTTCGTCCGGAGAAATGAAGAAATGCCGGCCCTTCGTGTCATCAAACGGCTCATCCAGCCGCACGCGCTGGCCGGAATCTGCAGCGGGAATGATCCAGGCTGTAATTGTCCCCACCTGCATGCAGAATCCCATTTTCTCTCTTGCTCGATGCGAAAAGTCCCGCGCGGGCTGGTAGTGACACTTTCGATGTGAACGTCGGTTTCGGCATAAGCAAAGGCGACGCATGATCCGAGAACAATCGTTCCAAGTGCGGTCCGACGTAGCCGACGAAAGTAGAAGCCGAATTTTATAAGTGATCCTTTCAGATTGTTTGTCGCCATCCCTCGCGACCTGTGAAGGCTCAAAGTAGAAGCAATGCGTTCGTTGCTTTCAAGTTCGAATCACTGGGCCCGATGCCGCAACTTGGTTATTCCAGGCTTGCATCCCAAAAAAGTGGCGACGAAGAGTTCTACATGAAAACTTTTATCACTCCGGCACTAATTGCGACTTTGATTGTCACACTGCCTCTGCCGCGATTACCCGCGCAACCCGCACACTCCTCAGAAATGGGATTCTACGCGCCGGAGACAATCGAATGGAAAGCCGGACCACCGTCATTGCCAGCTGGCGCGAAGATGGCCGTGCTGGAAGGTGATCCCATAAAAGATGGACCGTTTGTGATGCGACTCCAAACGCCTGCCGATTATCACATCCCACCTCACACTCACCCGAAAACAGAACGCGTTACGGTGATTTCCGGAACAATGTTCCTGGCGATGGGTGAAAATCTGGATCGCAGCGCAGCAAAAACTCTGTCCGCCGGCACGTACGGCTTTTGGCCTGCGGGGATGAAGCACACGGCCTGGTTCGAAAGCGGAACGGTTATCCAAATCCACGGCGTCGGACCCTGGCAGATCAACTATGTCAATCCAGCCGACGATCCGCGGAGCGCGAAGAAATCCCCCTGAGACTTGCGCGTCATAAGCTTTTAGCCAACTCGCGCGCGTTCTCGCGTAGTAATTCCGCTGCGCGTTTCATGTTTTCCTCCTGACTCATTCCCGGCCGCGTGTTCTCATAAACTGCGTCGAAAACCTCGCGAACTTCTCGATCGTTAATTGCGCGTCCGACAACTGCGAAGACAGGCTTGCCGAGCCTTCGCGCCAGCCGCGCGACGCCGGCCGGCGTTTTTCCTTCGAGCGTCTGCCGATCCAAACTTCCCTCGCCTGTAATCACAAGATCGGCATCTTTCATTTTTGATTCGAGCCCGACCGCTTCTGCGACCACATCAAAACCCGACCGAATTTTTGCGCTGCAAAAACTCATCAGGCCAAATCCCAGTCCACCCGCCGCGCCGGCGCCGGGTTGGTCGCGATAATCAAAACCGAATTCTTCGGCAATAACGTCAGCGAGCCTGGTGAGGGCGCGTTCCAAAATGTCGAGCTCATCTTCGGTCGCGCCTTTCTGCGGACCAAATACATGGGTTGCTCCGTTTTTGCCGAACAACGGGTTCCGTACATCCACCGCCGCGGTAATTTTTGGCACCTCCGGTTGTAGAGGCGGCTGTGTCAGCCGTCTGTTTCGCGGTTGGGCGCTTGGCACAAGCGCCCCCACACTTCGCTCGGGTAAAAGAATCTCTGTAAGTTTTACCAACTCGCTCACGGTTTCGGTCAATTCTTTTGTACCTGCCAAGAATCGAAAACCCAAAGCGCGGGCCATGCCAAAGCCGCCGTCGTTTGTCGCGCTGCCGCCAAGCCCAATGATGATTTCTTTCGCGCCGCGGTCCGAGGCATCTAAAATCATTTCGCCTACGCCAAATGTATTTGCGCGAACCGGATCTCGTTCGCTTTCGGGTAGCCGCCGCATACCGGCGGCTTCGCTCATCTCCATGACGGCTAGTTTGTTGTCTGAGATCCAGCCATAACGCGCATCGATCTCCCGCCCGAGCGGGTCGTGTGCTTTGCACTGCAACCAGGAGCCGCCGTGAGCGTTGCAAATCACTTCCGCGGTCCCCTCACCACCGTCTGCCATCGGCACCATTTCGATCTTTGCATCCGGCAGCGCATCGCGCAGTCCTTGCGCGATGTTTTCAGCAGCCTCGCGCGCGGTGAGGACGCCTTTGAACTTATCGGGGGCGATCAAAATGCGCATGGCAATAACTGTAGGGCGTCTGTGTCAGACGCCGACAAAAAAAGGCGTTTCACAGAAACGCCCTACAACTCCGACGCCGCACTGCGGCGTCCCTACCCTTTCAGCTTGTTTTGCAAAATTTCATCAGCCAACTGCGGATTGGCTTTGCCTTTCGACAATTTCATCACCTGGCCTTTTAGAAAATTCATCGACGCAACGTTTCCTGCCTTAAAATCTGCGACCGGCTTTGGATTGGCCGCAATCACTTCGTCACAGATCGCTTCAATCGCGCCCAAATCGCTCAGTTGCTCGATCCCCTTTTCTTTTACAATCGCGAGTGCGCGTTTGCCGCTCCCAAACATCTCCGCGAAAACTTCCTTGCCTTGTTTGCCGCTGATTTTCCCGCTGTCGATGAGATTAACCAGCTCATCCAGTGCCTCCGGTGGAATCGGACAATCCTGTATCGTCTTACCAGCGGCGCTAAGGGCGTTCTGTAAATCGTTCAGAATCCAGTTTGCGATGCTTTTCGGTCTTCTTGCGCCCTTAGCGGCTGCTTCAAAATATCTCGCTAATTCAAGATCGTTCGCCAGAACGCCAGCATCGTACGGACTCACTTGATATTGGTCGACGAAACGTGACCGTTTCGCTTTGGGTAACTCCGGCACGCGCTCTCGCACATCGGCCACCAGGAGTTCAGTTTTTACCGACACAAGATCGGGATCTGGAAAATACCGATAGTCGTGTGCGAACTCTTTTGTGCGCATGAGAAAGGTTTCGCCAGCGACGTCGTCCCAGCCACGCGTCTCCTGCTCGAGTTGTTCGCCGCTCTCCAACGCATTGATTTGACGTTGAATTTCGTAAGTAATGGCGCGCCGCACACCGCTGATCGAGTTCATGTTCTTGATCTCAATTTTCGCTCCGAGTTCTGCTTGCTTTTCAGACCGCACGGACACGTTGCAATCGCAGCGGAGTTGTCCCTTCTCCATATCGGCGTCGCTCACATCGCCGTAGATCAGGATTTGTTTCAGCGCTGTAAGAAACGCGAACGCCTCCTGAGGCGAATTAATCTCCGGCTGTGTCACGATCTCCATCAAGGGCGTGCCGGCGCGATTGAAATCAATCCCTGTGCTCTTCTCGAAGTGGAAACTTTTCGCGACGTCTTCTTCAAGATGAATCCGCACGAGACGCACTTCTTTATCGCGAACTGCGATATTTTTCTGCGCATCTTTCGGATAGGCCAAATCATGTAACGACACGCTACCATTCGTGCAGAGCGGCATGTCGTATTGAGAAATCTGATAGTTTTTGGGCATGTCCGGATAGAAATAATTTTTTCGGTCGAACTTGGAGATTGGGGCGATGTCGCATCCCAGCATGAGGCCGGTGAGCACTGTCAGGCGCAGCGCCTCATGGTTCATTACCGGCAGTGCGCCCGGCAGACCGAGGCAGATCGGACACGTGTGCGTATTTGGTTGCGCTCCAAACTCGACTGGACAGGCGCAAAACATCTTCGAGCGCGTCTTGAGCTGAACGTGCACTTCGAGCCCGACCGTGGCGATGTATTTCATAGCCGCGCAGGAATTAACCACGAATGAACACGAATCGACACGAATAAAGAAAACTATGCACCGCTGCGCCTCTTAGAGTTAGTGTCCATTCGTGTCTATTCGTGGTTACCGCTGCTCGTCGCGTAATCGAGCGCGCGTTGAAGATCGAACTTTTTGATGCGCTCCGCGAGCGCCGGATCATTTGCCGCGTCGATGATCCGCTGATGCCGAAGGAGATCGAGAAATCGTTTCTGCGCGATCATTTCGGAAATTTCCGGATCGTCTCGTAACGCAATAATTTTCGGATGCTCGCTCAGCTCGCGCGCTCCTGAAAAGGACAGAAATTTCCGGGCGTGTTCCGGACTGGAAAATACCGCAACCGCTTTCGTTAGTGTGTCGTACGTTTTTTGAGAAACCGGGTCCGTCTGTTTGACGGCATTTCCCAACGCGCCGAGCTCTAGTGAATCCTTTAGCCGCGACAGCGACGCGGCAAATCCTGCAGATTGCTCATTTCCATCCCCGAGAAAGCGTCGTCGTACCTCCAGAGCATGTGATGCGGCATCCGGACCGGCGTGCACGGTAGATGATCGGCTGCGAATCTGCGCGTCCGCTACGGCGCCGACAACGCGCACGCTCACAACAATCAGCCAGAGAGCAAAGAAACCGAAGAACAATCCGATAATTGCCCCCGTAAATCCGTAGATCAGCTGGACGATTCTGGAATCTTGTTCGCCGGTTCGTTTAAACAAAATTGCTCCCATGCTGCTGACCACAGCGTACACAACGAATGCCAGCGTCGCGCCCCCGAGCGCCGACAGAACGAAATCAGGCATTTTCAAAAATGAACGCGTGATCGGAACAAGAAACCTGCCGCCGAAAAACGCAGCCGCATATGCGGCGACAAGGGCAGCGAGCCGCATCAATTGGCGAAGCAACCCCAGGCGCCAGCCACGGACGACTTCGAATAAGACCAACACTGCTGCAAAAGAAAGGAAGACGCCCTGCCAAAGCAGCGAGCCGCCGGTCGGGTGAGATTCAGGCGTCACCGCAACCGACCACCGATTGCTTGATGCCGCAGCGCGTGGTCACAAAGGACGAGAGCGGCCATCGCTTCGACTATAGGCACGGCTCGAGGAAGAACACACGGATCATGTCGTCCGTGCGCCGCGAGCTCACTTTGCTGTTTGGAACTCGTGACAGTTTTCTGCTGAAGCGCAATCGTCGCGGGCGGTTTGAATGCCACGCGAAAATAAATGTCTTCGCCATTGCTAATTCCGCCTTGGACGCCTCCGGACTTATTTGTCTTTGTCCTTATTTTTCCAGCGCGCATCTCAAATGGATCGTTGTGCTGGGAGCCCCGCATCCGCGTTGCTCCAAAACCGGAACCGATCTCAAATCCTTTTGTGGCTGGTATGCTCAGCATAGCTTTAGAAAGATCTGCATCGAGCTTATCGAAAACCGGTTCACCAAGGCCGGGTGGGATTCCGCGGATCACACATTCAATGAGGCCGCCAATCGAGTCGCCTTGGTCGCGAACTTGCTCAATGAGCGACATCATCCTTTTCGCTGCCGCGGCATCCGCGCAGCGGACGATGTTTTTCTCCACGTCTTTCATTTTCACCGTCGAACGATCGATCTTCGCTGTGATGTCGTGAATTTGCGTCACATAAGCGACGACCTCGAAATTCGGATACAACCTTTCCAAGATCTTTTTCGCAACGGCACCCGCCGCAACGCGTCCAATCGTTTCGCGCGCTGACGCGCGACCGCCGCCCTGCCAGTTTCGGATTCCGTATTTAGCCTCGTAAGTGTAATCGGCGTGTGACGGACGAAATTTGTCTGCGATCTCGCTGTAGTCCTCAGGCCGAGCGTCCTTGTTTCGAACTGCAAGTGCGATAGGAGTGCCGAGCGTCTTTCCTTCAAAAACACCCGAGAGAATCTCGCACCGGTCTTCCTCTTTTCGCTGTGTCGTGAGTTTGCTTTGACCGGGACGCCGCCGATCTAGCTCTCGTTGAATATCGGCTTCCGAGATGTCGATTTTTGGCGGGCAGCCGTCGATGACCACGCCAATGCCGCCGCCATGCGATTCACCAAAGGTAGTCACGCGAAAAAGCTGGCCGAATGTGTTGCCCATTTCGATGGAAGATATCCATCGCGACCGATTGTCGGAAATCAAGTCGCTTCCAGCGCAGTCTTCAAATCATCAATCAAATCGCGCACGTCTTCGATGCCGACCGACAATCGGACCAATGAATTGCTGATCCCGAGTGCTTCGCGCTGCTCCTTCGGCACCGAAGCGTGGGTCATCAGCGCAGGGTGATTGATCAGGCTTTCTACGCCGCCGAGGCTTTCCGCCAGCGCGAACAGATGCGTGTTCTCCAGAAAACGTTTCGTCCCGGCGAGATCGGTTTTTAACGTGATCGTTACGATTCCGCCGAAGCCACGCATTTGTGCACGAGCCAGATCGTGTTGCGGGTGAGATTTAAGACCGGGGTAACTCACCGACTTCACTTCCGGGTGTTCCTCCAACCAGCGCGCAATCTCGAGCGCGTTAGCGCAATGGCGCTCCATGCGCAACGGCAATGTCTTCAAACTGCGCATCACAAGAAAGCTGTCAAAAGCCCCGGCAATTGCGCCGACGGAGTTTTGTAAGAACGCAACTTGATCGGCGAGTTCCTTGTTTTCGCCGACGACGATAACACCGCCAACCATGTCGGAATGTCCATTTAGATATTTCGTCGCGGAATGAATCACAAGATCGAAGCCGGTTTCGATCGGGCGCTGAATCCAGGGAGTGGCAAAGGTGTTATCGGAAACGGAAATAATCTTGTGTTTGCGCGCCGTCTTCGCGATTTCTTCGAGATCGATGATCTTAAGCAGTGGGTTGCTCGGAGTTTCAATCCAAACCATGCGCGTGTTTGGTCGGATCGCGGTATCGAACTGTTTCGCATCGGTAAGATCGACGTAGGTAAAGTCGAGGTTCGCGGACCGACGCCTGACTTTCTCGAAAAGTCGGAACGTGCCGCCATAGAGATCATCACTGACGACGACGTGCGAACCGCTTTCGAGCAGATCGAGCGCTGTGGACATCGCGGCGAGGCCCGAGGCAAAGGCAAACCCACGCGTCCCACTCTCAAGGTCAGCGATGCATTTTTCGTACGCGAGGCGCGTTGGATTGATGGAACGGGCGTAATCATAGCCCTTATGCTTTCCCGGACTTTTCTGAACGTAAGTCGACGTAGCGTAAATCGGCGTCATTACCGCGCCGGTAGAGGGATCGGGTACTTGGCCAGCATGTATGGCGCGGGTGGCAAATTCGTGCTGCTTTTTCATGGTTAGTTTTGAGGCCTCTACAGATTACACCGATTTCCGTGGATTAAAGACAACCCCTTTTTTGCAATCTGTGGAAATCCGCGAAATCGGTGAATCTCTAGACGAACTCTCGTTCCGGTGGCGTGGCCGATTTCGGCATGTGAAGCCGCAGATAAGACAGCAAATCCGTACGCGTGACGAGCCCGAGGAATCGATCGTCTTCCATTACGATGGCGACGCGACCGCGGTCAAATACACCGAGCAAATCCTTAATTGTGGTGTTTGGCGGCAGCGTCTCCAATCGATCGGTCATCGCTTTTTTCACCGGATCGTTGAAGTGTGACGGGTCGCGATGAACCTTAACCAGCAGGTCAGATTCGTCGATGATCCCGACGGCGCGACCGCTTTGATCGACGACCGGAAGTTGTGAGACGTCCGAGCCGCGCATTCGCTTGAACGCTGTGAGCAGCGAATCGTCCAGCCCCACCGTAATCACTTCGCCCGCTTCATAACGATGTGAAATCAAATCGCTCAGGTCGCCGTGCGGTGGTCGATGAATGAATCCCTGCTCAGCCATCCAGAAGTCGCTATACATTTTGGAGAGATATTTGTTGCCGGTATCAGGAACGAGACTAACCACCCGTTTTGCCTTCGTTTGCTGCCGGCAGTAACGCAGTGCGCCTGCGACAAGAGTGCCTGTGGATGAGCCGCCGAAGATTCCTTCCTTGCGCAAAAGCTCACGCGCCGTTGCGAAACTTTCTTCGTCATCAATCTCAAACGCATCGGTGACTAACGACATGTCGGCGATTTCGGGGACAAAATCTTCGCCGATGCCTTCCACTGCCCAGTTTCCCGATTCGACCAGCTTCCCCGTTTTCACGTATTCATATAAAATCGAGCCGGTGGGGTCCGCGAGAACCATTTCGATGCCGCGTCGCGGTTTCACTCGATTGAAAAATCGCCCGAGACCGGTCAGCGTTCCGCCAGACCCAACTCCCACAACAATCGCGTCAACATCGTGCCGCATTTGTTCCCAGATTTCCGGTCCGGTGGTGCGTTCGTGCGCCAGCGGATTCGCGGGATTGCCAAACTGATTCACATAAAAGGCGCCCGGGATTTCTTGGGCCAGTCGCGCGGCCACATCCTGGTAATATTCGGGATGCCCACGAGTCACATCAGAGCGCGTGATCCGCACCTCGGCACCGAGGGCCTTTACGTGCGAGATTTTTTCCTGCGACATTTTGTCCGGAATCACCAGCAAGACGCGATAACCTTTGGCACCCGCCACGAGCGCGAGACCCAAACCGGTGTTCCCTGCCGTGGCTTCAACGACCGTGCCGCCTGGCTGCAAATGTCCTTCGGCCTCGGCCGCCTCGATCATCGATAGCGCGATCCTGTCCTTAATCGAACCACCGGGATTTTGATTTTCGAGCTTCAGAAAAAGCTGGCACGGGCCGGTGTCGAACTGCGTAACCTGCACCAGTGGCGTGTCGCCAATGAGCGACAGAATTGCGGGCGGTTTATTGTGGGCAATTGACGGCGCTGCAGAAATCTCAGTCATGCAAAGGTTGTTCGATAGACGGTTCGCCTTTGTGCGACCATTCCGACTGGCTGTCTTCGAGAAATTGTTGGAGCACAGGAAAACGGACTTCGCCGTAATTTAATGCGTAACGGAGATCGCCACCTTTGTAAATCCAACTCGTCGGGATCCACGCGAGCGGCAATCCGGCAAATTGTTTGATTTTGCTTTCGCCACGACGCGGGCCGGGATCTGCAAGAACTGTTACATTTGACTGATCGACAATGTCGAATTTTTTTAGCATCGCGCGCCCGTCCTGGCCATCATTCCAAACCGAGACGAACCAAAATTTCACGTTCGGATTTTCGCGTACGATTTTCGCCCAGCCGCCGCTCTTGAGTTCAGCCTGACAATTCGAACACCATGGCGCCCAAAGATGAATGACGGTGAGATCCGGTGTTTTGATCGCTTCGAGCACTTTTTGTTCAGCCGGAGATTCGGCGCGCAGCGATATGGCTGCGAGGAGGGCAATCAATATCGGCATTCGGACGATCGACATGTTCTACTGAAGGATAAAGGGGAAACGCCCAACGCTCAACGCCGAACGCCCAACGTCGAACGCAGACGCAGCGTTTGACCTCCACTGGTAACTTGGCTACTATGGCGTCCCCATTTCCGCTAGTTTAGCTGCGCGGAAACATCGGCGTTCGATTGAGCGCCGCTGTACCCATAGGAGGCCTACTTTTATGATTCAAATGCAGGATGTGATGTCGAAGCCGATGCCGGACTTCCGCGAGGGAAGCATCGTCAAGGGGCGCATCTTGGAAATTCGCCCGCGCGAAGTGCTGGTCGATGTGGGATACAAATCCGAGGGCGTCATTCCGTTGACCGAATTTGAGGATGCCGATTCGCTGGAAGTGGGCGACGAGGTGGACGTTCTCCTGGAGCGGCTGGAAAACGAAGAAGGCATGGTCGTTCTCTCGAAGGAGAAAGCCGCCTACCGCCAAAACTGGAATAAAATTGTCAGTGTTTTCGAAGGTGACGGCCTGATTAGAGGCAAGGTGAGATCGGTGGTCAAAGGCGGCCTGATGGTCAACATCGGTGTTGAGGCTTTTTTGCCAGCGTCCCAGATCGACGTCGTTCCGCCGAAAGATTTGCAGCAATTCGTTGGTAACAGTTACGATTTCAAAATTGTTAAGCTCAATGATGACCGGAAAAACGTCGTGCTCAGCCGGCGGGAGGTGATCGAGCAGGAACGCAGCGAAAAACGACAAAAATTCATGGAAGGCGTGAACGTGGGCGACCGCGTCACTGGCACTGTGAAAAACATCACCGACTTCGGTGCATTCATCGATTTGGATGGCATGGACGGTCTGCTGCACGTCACCGATATGACTTGGGGCCGACTAGGACATCCAAGCGAGTTATTGAAGGTAGGGCAGCCGTTGGAAGTCGTTGTGCTCGACATCAACAAGGAAAAAGAGCGAGTGTCGCTCGGACTTAAACAAACGCAGAAAAATCCGTGGGACCAAATCGAGGAGCGTTTTCCGGCCGGCCAGCGCATCAAAGGTAAAATCACAAATCTTGTTCCCTACGGCGCGTTTGTTGAGATCGAGGAAGGCGTGGAAGGCCTCATCCACGTATCCGAACTTTCCTGGACGAAGCGGATCATGCGCCCCTCGGACATCCTTAGCGTTGGCCAGGAGGTGGAGGCAGTGGTGCTCGGCGTCAACAAAGAGGAACAAAAAATTTCATTGGGCCTGCGCCAGCTCGAACCGAATCCGTGGGATGAAATCGAGAAGAAGTTCACCATCGGAAGCAACGTCAAAGGCAAGATTCGCAACATGACTGCTTATGGCGCATTCGTCGAATTGGAGGAAGGCATCGACGGCATGATTCACGTGTCCGACTTAAGCTGGACCCGCAAGATCAATCATCCCAGCGAGATGTTTAGGAAAGGCGACGAAGTTGAGGCTGTCGTGATCGACATCGACAAAGTAAACCAGCGGATCAGCCTTGGGGTCAAACAGCTCACCGAAGACCCATGGAAGACGATCGATGAGAAGTCCAAAATCGGGGACTTGGTGAAAGGCAAAGTGACAAAGCTCGCCAGCTTCGGCGCATTCGTGCAATTGCAGGATGACATTGACGGCCTCGTTCATATCTCCCAATTGAGCGAAGATCATGTCGCAAAAGTGAAGGATGTCCTCAAGGTTGGTCAGGAAGTCGAAGCGCGCGTCATCAAGGTGGATAAAATCGAGCGCCGCATCGGATTGTCGATCAAGGCCGCTAATTATTCTGAAGAAGAACTACGGAAAGAAGTGGAGTCCTTCGATACGCTTCGGCCTGGTGAAGACATGGTCGGTTTGGAAAAGGCCTTCGCCGCCGCCGAACAAGAAGAATATCGTCCCGGGGATTCCAAGCGCGCCGCGAAGGAATCAGACGAACCAACGCGCGAATCGAAGAAAAAATAAGCTCCGACTTTTTTCTCGCCCGCAGTAAACACTCTGAGCAGAATCGAAGCCGGAGTTACATGCGAGTCCGCTTTTCTCAATCGAAGTCGAGCTTGAGGATAATCGCGTCGGCAGCCTTACTGTGCATCGTAGCTGGCTGCGGAAAGTCCAGCATTGTTGGCAAATGGAGCCTGTCGGGAGCTTCTACTGCAACGGTTTGGGAATTTTCGAGTAACGGCGCTGTCCTTGTCGGGCATGTGCATGGCAGGTACAAATTCGGTGACCAAGACCGAATTAAGATCCAGACACCGTTCGCAACGACAGTTTATCAGCTGAAAATTTCCGCCGATCACATGATCCTGCAGGAGCCCGACGGTCCGAAGCTCGAGTTCACGAGAATAAGGCAATAACAGGGGACCTGAGCAGACTTTTCGCACGCCATCAGGCAAGAAAAGGTCTAAGAGCAGCGACTACAAATCGTACATCAGAGATGAAGTGATCTTGCGCGTCACCAGTCGCGCGAAAATGCCGATGTGAACTGCATCCAGGGCTGACTCAGAACTCGGCGCTGCCGAGACCGAATCCAAAGTGCGGCATGGTGCCGTAACGGCCGGGGTAAAGCAAAAGTAACAGCATCCTTTACGACGCATGCACGCGCTGCAGAACGCCAGGCTTTTGTTTATAGCGGCGGCCTGACTTCGTCCAAAATTCTTTCAGCGGTCCGGACATGGCAGCATGTTGTCGGGCACGCCGCGCATCGCTTGTAAACCGTTTCGAGATCGAATAGCGGACTTCTCCCTGCGGATCGATTACGACGGTGCACCCGCCGTCCATGTCGAACATGTTTCCCGCGACATTGACGGTGCACGACTGAGTCACCTCGGCGACGAGGTCAAATACGACCTGGCCATCAGGAGCAACGCGACGCGCGACGCGCACCGATTCGACCATTGGCGGGGACGCCTGCACAATGCCCTTGGGCGGTGCGCTGCCCGGCCGGATGAGATGGAAATGAATGACATGCGCCGGATGAGTCACGAACCGGCCGAGTGCATCCGCCTGCCGAATCATCTCCTTCGCACTCGCTGGCCGACCAGGTTCGCCATCGAAGCGCAATTTCGCGAAGGCGAGTTCGGGAATGCACAGAGTGTTGTCCGGCGGCTGCCACTGGACCGCATCCTCCGTCATAAACGGAACGTGATCGGGAAATATGTCGCGACGGCGAAATGAGCGCATCAGCGCTTCGCGAAAACCCCATTTGTCCTCCCTCTCCACCTCGCTGTCGGCAGTGATCAAAGCTCGCAAATATTCGCCGAGCTCCATGTCCGCTGGCGGACAGTAGTCGATTGCACGAATGCAAACATTCAGAAATTGGCCGGCAACCTTGCTGGCCTCCTGGGCAATCGCCTTGATCAGAGCCTCACCGAGTGGAATCTGGCCAAGCATTTTTGGATCAAGATCCGCAATTCGGAAGAAGCGATCGATCTTTCGCTTCACCACCGTCACGAAAGCTTCGAACACAGCAGAGACTAAAACCGAGCCAAGCGCATGCGGCTCCAAGTTGGGATCGTAACGATTCAGCGCCTGCTCTTTTCCAGGCAGCACATCGGAATCGAACGCGGCGATGCCTTCCACATCAACTCCGGAACGCAGCGCCTTGGCGCGACCGGTTTTCGAACGCGCATACCCAAATTCGCGAGCGAGATCGGTGAGCATAGTTATGCCCGACGACTCCGTTTCCCATTCACCAATGGCGCGCTCGACTACTTCCGGATAGGTGAAATGGAGAAAAATCGCGACCAGATCGGAGAAGCCTTCATGAAAAGCGGGGACATCGACATTTGTTGGATTCAGGAAAAGGGAGCGCAGGCCATCAAGGAGAGCATGAGTGGTTTCGTGCGCAACGATGTCATGGCTCAGCGCGGTGCAAATGATGCCGTCGCGCAAAGTGAAACCGGCGCGTTTTTTTCCCGCATTAAAAAAGCCGAAGGAAAGATCTCCCGCTTCTCGGCTGTAACCAGCGTTTGCGACCCGCGCGCCGAATGGCCGCACGATCAGTCGAAGTGGTTCATGGGCGGAGTCGTCATTCGTCGCCCAAGAGATGTCGCGACCCAGTGCCCGCCGGAACGCCGCATAGGTTAAACTGCAGACGGCATATACCATTTGCGGGTGAAATTGTCCGTTTGCGGGCGAAGGCCTTAGACCGCTCGAAAGCAGAAGGTAAGGATCGTCGAGATCCAGCGGCTCGTGCCGCAAGATTTTCGGAGCGCCGTCACTGATTACCTTGAACAGCGAACCGATCGGTCCGGGCTCAAGTTTTTCGTAGGGCACACGCACTGTCGCCACGCCGCCGATGCGATCCGAGACGGACGGATCGAGTGTGTAAATGCGGAGCGGACGGGTGAGCGGCGCATTCCGATCGCGTTGATATCGCCTAACGAGGGCTTGCCGGGCGACCCGCGTGCTTATTTCAAACGTCCGCCCCGCACTGGATTGTCTCTTCGGCACAATTATTGATCGGTCAGCGCTTTTCGGATTGTACGATTAAGCGGGAAGGTGAGTGATCCACGATGCGCAAAGGAGGAGTCCCGCCCCGTTCATGAATTACCACCGCTCCTCTCTCTTCGCTCCAAGTGGCGGGTTCTTCCATGTAACGATCGTCCGCAGTCGGAACAAATACAGAGGCGGAGCCGTCGGGACGGAGTTTGATCCTCTGACGAGGTCGGCGCGAAAGCGGAATATCATCTTCCTCCGGGCGATAGACAGCGCCCTTGGCTGTATCTTCCTCGAAAACGTGCACCCACGTGGTGGCGAATAGCGAATCATTCGCCGCAGGTTTTCCTTCCACAACGCCCTCCGATTATTCTAAATCAGACCGCCACGAAGCGTATCGAGCGCAGTCCGCATTCGAATTACCTGCTGCGCCGTGAACATGAACATCGCCTTGTCGTCGGTGTAATCCATGTAGTTCACGAACATGTCCCCGTTCGGTCCGTTGTTGCAAGTCACAACCGGCCAACTTGGTGTGCCGAAATTTGGACCGGCGCAGTTTGGCGTATCCGCCACCATGTCGGATCCACTGCAATCCGGAGTATCTCCCCAAATATGACGCAGATTAAAATAATGCCCGATCTCGTGGGTCGCGGTGCGGCCTTTGTCAAAAGGCACCTCAGCTGTCCCAAGGGTTCCGAAGGCGCGGTAATTTATGACTACGCCGTCGGTCGCTTCTGGACCGCCAGGAAACTGCGCATAACCGAGGAGTCCCCCGGTAAGAGGACAGACCCAAAGATTAAGATGCGTCTTCGGACTAAACGGCGCAATGCCGCCCGTGGAAGCTTTCTTCACCGCATCGTCCACGCCGAACCCACTCTTTGTCGTCTTCGTGCGGGTGACCTTCACAAGTTTGAACTGGAGCCGCACATCGCTGACCAAACCCTTCCAGGGAGTGGGCGTCTGATTTCTGTCTGGATTCGTCGCGCGAAAATCCTTATTCATCGCCTTGAACTGGCTCTTGATCTGCGCATCGGAAATGTTCTGCTCGGTCGTCTTGTAAACGACATTCACGACGGTCTTGATAGCGACGAGCTTGACCTTTGCCGCATCGAATCCCGTTTCGCGGCGACGCAAGGTGGCGTTTTCGAGGCGCATCTGTGCCGCACGGAATGCCGGGAATCGCTCCAGCAACATCATATGCGCCGCCATTGCGCCGCACGATCTTCGCAACTTTTGCCCTGAAGCTTTTTTCTTTGCCATGGTGATCTCCTGTTAAATGGCCCGTGGACGGGCTTTTTGCTCGTTATACCCGCCAAGATTTTCAGAGTCGAGTACTTTCAACCTCAGAATTCCGCGCTGCCGGGTGTGCGTGCGAAAGGGATGACATCGCGAATGTTCGGAACGCCGGTGATGAACATGAGCATGCGTTCAAAGCCGAGGCCGAATCCGGAGTGCGGCACGGTGCCGTAGCGACGAAGATCCAGATACCATTTGTAATCGGCGGGATCCATATTGTGCCGCCGCATGTTTTCTTCGAGCATTTCGAATCTCTCCTCGCGCTGACTGCCACCGACGATTTCCCCGATGCCGGGCACCAGCAAATCCATCGCCGCAACCGTCTTTCCGTCATCGTTCAAGCGCATGTAGAAGGGTTTGATCTCCTTCGGAAAATTGAAAACCGTGACGGGACATTTGAAATGTTTTTCGGTCAACCAGCGCTCGTGCTCCGATTGCAGGTTCAAGCCGTAATCGATCGGGAACTCAAATGTTTCGGCGCTCTTTTTTAGAAGATCGACAGCGTCAGCGTACGCGATCCGCTGAAATGGTCGCTCGACGACGAAATCGAGTTGGGGAAGCAACTCTTTGTCCACGAATCTGGCGAAGAGCTCCATCTCATCGGGGCAATGATGTTTCGCATCTGCGATTAAATATTTAACGAACTCTTCCGCGAGATTCATGTTGCCGTTCAAATCGCAAAACGCCATCTCCGGCTCAATCATCCAAAACTCACTGGCGTGGCGGGATGTATTCGAGTTTTCAGCGCGGAACGTCGGGCCAAATGTGTAAACCTTGGACAACGCCAACGCGAACGCTTCCGCTTCCAACTGGCCGCTCACGGTCAGATAAGTCGGGCGGGCGAAGAAATCCTGCGCAAAATCAATTTCCCCGTTTTTCCGCGGCGGATTTTTGATATCGATAGTGGAGACGCGAAACAATTCTCCTGCACCCTCGCAATCGCTGCCAGTGATAATTGGCGTGTGGACGTACACGAAACCGCGCTCCTGGAAAAACTGGTGAACGGCAAAGGCCAGCCGGCTCCGCACGCGAAAAATGCTGCTGAAAAGGTTTGAACGTGGGCGTAAATGAGCGACCTCGCGAAGAAATTCAGGTGTGTGCCCCTTTTTCTGGAGCGGATAGGAATCATCGGCGGGACCAACGACCTCGATTGTGTCCGGAACCAGTTCCCATTTTTGCCCCTTACCCTGGGAAGCGACGAGCGCGCCAGTGGCACTAATCGAGACACCCGCCGTGATCCTTTGCACCGCCGGATAATTTGGTAACGAATTTTTCGCGATGATCTGGAGGTTCCGCAGCGATGAGCCATCATTCAGCTCGATAAACGAAAAGTCTTTCGAATCGCGCCGCGTCCGCACCCAACCCTGCACATGAACCGCGGCGATGGGAGCGGTGCTTTGCAACACGTCCTTGATGGAAGTTGGAGCGAGTCGCGTCATTTACATCTAGAGATTCCTCGACTTCGCTCGGAATGACAAGTTCCGCGCTGCCGGAAGATCGCCGCTAAAGAACTTAGCTCAGCGGCAACCAGTTGCCCGGTTGAGGCGGCGGCTTGATGCCATTGAGAGTAAGATAGGTGTATTCCTGCAAGAGCCGCTCGTAATCGGAGAGAAGCTTCATCGCGTCATTCGGCTTGAGGAAATCGGTTTTGATAGCGTCATCGATTTGGGACTTCAGGAGCCGCATCAACTCGACTTTGTCCCACTGCGTCATGGCGAGGACTTCCCCGATTGTGCTGCCCTCGATTACCTCCTCAATGTACCAACCGGATTCTTCATCGGGGTCGAGGAAAACATGTACTTCTGTGACGCGGCCGAACAAATTGTGCAGGTCGCCCATAATGTCCTGGTAAGCGCCCACCATAAAGACGCCGAGATAATAAATTTCTCCTGGGTTAATCCTGTGCAGCGGCAGCGTTTCTTTTACATCCTGAAGATCGATGAACTTGCAGACCCTGCCATCTGAGTCGCAGGTAATGTCCACGATCGTGCCGTGACGATCCGGCGGCGCAGTAAGACGATGGATCGGCATAATGGGAAACAACTGGCCGAGCGCCCAGTGATCGAGCAGCGACTGGAAAACGGAAAAATTGCAGATGTACTGATCGCCCAACGTCGTTTCAAGCTGCTTCACTTCGTCGGGCACATAACGCAGGCCGCGATGCATATTGACGATTTGATGCGCAACCTGCCAGTAAACGGTATCGATCTTCGCCTTCGATTCTAGATCGAGCAGACCGAGATCGAACGTTTGCTGCGCTTCCTCCTTTACCTGTTGGATGTCGTGCAAACTCTCAAGACGATTTCCGCGCCTTAAGCGCTGTTTCACATCGAGGATATCGCCTACGAGTTTATGGTCTTTCTCACCCGCTTCGACCTTGAGTTTCGGCGCGGTTTTTTCGATTGAGCTAAACGCTTCCAACACCAGCACCGAATGGTGCGCGACAATGGCGCGTCCGCTTTCACTCACAATGATCGGATGCGACACGCCTTCGGAATCGCACACATCCATGATATTCCAGACCACGTCATTGGCGTATTCCTGGAGCGAATAATTGATGGAGCTGTCGAAGTCACTGCGCGATCCATCGTAATCGACGCCGAGGCCTCCACCGACATCGAGGTAACCAAGTTGATGCCCGAGTTTGCAAAGCTTTGCGTAATAGCGCGCCCCTTCGCGCACAGCTCGCTTGATTGTCGAAATGTCCGGCACCTGCGATCCGACATGGAAATGAAGTAGCTTGAGGCAGTGAGTCAGGCCGGCCTCTTTCAACATCTGACTCGCGGCAACCAGATTAGTAGTGTCGAGACCGAATTTGGCGTTCTCGCCGCCGCTCGGCGACCACTTGCCGGAGCCTTTGCTGTACAAGCGAGCACGAATGCCAATGTAGGGCTCGACGCCTACCTCGTTTGATGCGCGAATGACCTGCTCCAGCTCTTCCAGTTTTTCCGCGACGATAATGACCAATTTGCCAAGTTTACGGCCAAGCAGCGCGATACGAATGAAAGCAGGATCTTTATAGCCGTTGCAGATGATCAAACTCTCGGGGTCTTTCTGCATGGCAAGTGCAGCCACCAACTCCGGTTTGCTCCCTGCTTCGAGGCCAAAATGAAATTGTTCGCCTGCATCAACGATTTCCTCGATCACCTCGCGCAGCTGATTGACTTTGATGGGAAAAACACCGCGATACTGATTGCGATAACCGAACTCGGAAATCGCGCTTTGGAAGGCGCGGTTGATTGATTCGACGCGGTGTCGGAGCAAGTCTTGAAAGCGAATCAGCAATGGAAAACTGAGGTTCCTAGTGCGTGCTTCGTTGATGACTTCCAGAAGATCGATGGAACCGCCGTTATCCTTTAACGGCCTCGCCTCGACGTTGCCAGCGCTGTTAACAGTAAAATAACCTTCGCCCCATCCATCCACGTTGTATGTAGTGATGGCGGACTCTAGGTCCCACTCAGTTTTCATTTCGATTCTTAACCCGGCCGCGAGATTCCGAAAACGCATATTCAATCAGCACGTCGAACATTCAAGCCCCGCGACAGCAAAATTTTCGTTTCGCCCATATGCGCCATCAGCCTTGAGACGTATATGGCGTCTACAGTCTGGGCCGCTTGTTTTTCATTTTCGCGCAGGTACCGTTACGCGATGAACAAAACGGTGATCGAAGTGCAGGTGCGCGCGGTTTTACCGACGAGCGGTGGGTGCGCAGTGTTTATCGGGAATAACGAGAAAGTGTTCATCATCTACGTCGATCAAACGGTTGGGAGCGCGATCACGATGTTCATGCGTCAGATCACCAAGGAGCGCCCCCTCACCCACGATTTAATGGGACATTTGATGACGGCTCTCGGCGCAAAAGTCGAACGGGTGATTATCAACGATCTGAAAAATGCGACTTACTACGCCCGTGCGATCATCCGCGTCGAGAACGAATTGCACCAGAAAAAGATCATCGAGCTCGACGGCCGACCGAGCGATTGCATCGCCATGGCCACCCAGCAGAAGGCCCCCATTTATGTAAGCCAGGACGTCTGGGATGAAGTGGATGATATGAGCGACGTCTTGCGCAAGATGGAGGAAGAGGGACTGAGACCGGAATCAGAAACGGAAGAATGATTGGTAGCCGCGGTCCGTGCCCGCCGAAATTCATCCAACGGCCCCAAAGCGCAGCTACAGCTCAGCCCAACAGATCGCCGTAGCGCTTGTCTGCTAATTCGAGGCATCGCTCCAGAATTTCCGACGCGGTATTGAGTTTAAACGTTTCCTCCACCAACTGGCGGCACTCAGGAATGGCGAGACTTTGTACAGCGCGCTTGACTCTCGGGACCAGGATCGCCGCCGTGCTGAGCTCGTCCATCCCCAGCCCCAGCAAGAGCGGAATGAGCGCGACATCTCCGGCCATTTCGCCGCAAACACCCACCCAAAGATCGTTGCCGTGCGCCGCGTCGGAGATCATTTTGAGCAAACGCAACACTGCCGGATGCGTCGGTTCGTAAAGATACGCGATCTTCTCGTTCACGCGATCGACGGCAAGCGCATACTGAATCAGATCGTTTGTTCCGATACTGAAAAAATCGACCTCGGATGCGAGCACACCTGCACAGATGGCTGCGCTCGGGATTTCGATCATTGCGCCAACCTCGAGCCTTTCGACCACATCAATTTTCGAATCGCGCAACTCTTCTTTGCAGTCGTCGAGCACGGCGATCGAGCGGCGCAGTTCATCCAGCCCAGAGATCATCGGAAACATGATCTTTACGTTGCCGACGGCACTGGCACGCAGGATTGCACGCAACTGCGTCTTGAAAATCTCTATGTTCTCAAGACAAAAGCGGATTGCGCGCCAGCCAAGAAACGGATTTAACTCATCGGCAATGTCTACTGTGCCCGGAGCCAATTTATCGCCGCCGAGATCAAATGTTCGAATAATCAGCGGATCCGGGCGAACGCGCTCCGCAACTTTTCGATAAATTTCATATTGTTCATCCTCGGTTGGGAGCGTAGGTCGATTCAAATACAGAAACTCGGTGCGATAAAGTCCAATACCCTCGGCGCCATTCGCCTTCACGGCATCGACATCGTGTGGGAGTTCGATATTTGCCGAAAGAACAATGTGACGGCCGTCCCGCGTGGTTGAGGTTGTCTCGCGCAGTTCTTTCAGTTGCGCCGCGACTTTGGCTCTTCTTGATTCGACCTTCACGTACTGCGCCAGCGTTTCCGGTGTCGGATCAACGATCAGATAGCCATCATTTCCATCGAGCAGAACGTGCTGGCCGGTCTCGAGTTTTGCGGTGATATCGTGCAAGCCGACTATTGCCGGAATACCAAGTGAGCGCGCCAAAATCGCCGCATGCGAGGTGCGGCTGCCGAGATCTGTCGCGACCCCGAGCACGTTTGCTCGGTTGATACTTGCTGTGTCCGAAGGAGTAAGGTTATGCGCGATCAAAATGTGCGGCTCGGTCAATGCAAGAAATGTCTTGGGAGCTTTTCCCTGCAGGTTGTGAATTACACGTTTGGTGACGTCCTGAATATCAAGCGCGCGCTCTCGCAGGTAAGGGTCATCGATTTTGTTGAGGGTCTCGGCGTACCGCGTGGCGACTTCCTGGAAAATCCATTCCACATTGCAAAGATCGGTCTCCAGCTTCCGAAGAACTTCGTCGATTAAGGTCCGGTCTTCGACTACGAGCAGATGAGCATCGAAGATAGCGGCATCTTTTGTTCCGATTGATTCTGCAATGCGCTGCTGCATCTCCAGAATCTGCATCCGCGTTTGGATAAGGGCCGTTTCGAAGCGCGCTATTTCATCCGCCACTTGCGAAGGCGCTATGCGATAACGTGCCACCTCATCCAATTCATCGCGGACAACATGGACCTTGCCGCGGGCAATTCCGGGCGAAACGCCAGCTCCTTCAAATCGAATTTCTCTTGGCGTGTTGTCGCCGCTCATCCACTTGCGAGAGTAAAGCAGATGTCAAACAATGCGAACTTGCCGTTGCGCTCAGCACGAGTCGCATGCGCCCTATAAGTCACATCGACCAGATAAGCCTGATCAATCTTCGTTGAAACGCGCCTTAATCAGTTCCTCTAACTCCTCCATGGCCTTTTCGGCGTCCGGGCCTTCGCAACGAATACGCAACTTTGATCCCTGTCCAGCGGCCAGCATCATCAGACCCATGATACTTTTGCCGTTTACTTCCTCGCCTTCTTTCGAAACCCAAATTTCCGAGCGGTACCGGCTCGCAATGCGCACAAACATGGCGGCTGGCCTGGCATGGAGTCCGAGCCGATTCATAATGGCAATTTCTTTCTCAACCTTCTGGACGGGCGTCGCGCGGTTCGCTCTTCGATACAACAATGCCATTACGTCGCTCCTTTCTGCTCCATCATTCCGAGTAGCTTCGCGTTAAAATCAACGGCTGCATTTTGGCCCAGTCCCTTTAACTTTTCATCCATCGCCGCGACCTCAATCAAGCGCGCCATGTCGCGGCCGGGCCTCACTGGAATAGTTACATGCGGCACTTTAAGCGCCAGGATCTCGTAAAATTCCCGGTCCAGTCCTATGCGGTCGACCTCGTCCACTTCCTGCCAGTCCTTAAGTGTAACGACGAGGTCGAGGCGCTTTTCAACTCGAATACTGCCAATTCCAAAAACTTTCGCTACATCAATAATACCGATGCCACGCACTTCCATGTGATTGCGGGTAAGTTCAGGGGCAGTGGCCATGAGCTCGCGCCCCTCAAGCATTGTGATCCGGGTGACGTCGTCAGCTACCAGGCTGTAGCCACGTTCGATCAATCCAAGCACACACTCGCTTTTTCCAATGCCGCTGGCGCCGCGAATTAAGACGCCGACGCCAAGAATATCGACCATACTTCCGAATTCAGTCACCATCGGCGAAAAATCCATCTCCAAAGCGATCGTGGCGGCGTTAATGAATTTCATCGTGATCATCGGAGTACGAAACACGGCAATTTTTGCCTCCGCTGTGACAGCCAGCAACTCCGGTGCGAGATGAAAGCCGCGCGACATCACAAGACAAGGAATCTTGCGTTCGCATAACGCGCGAAATCTCTTTACCCGAACGTTCGACCGCAAACTTTTCAAATACGAATGCTCGGCCGCTCCGAGTACCTGTACCCGTTTCTCAGCGAAATAGGTGTAGAATCCGGAGAGCGCGAGCCCGGGGCGGTTAATGGTTGGTTCGCGAATTTTGCGGTGAAATCCCACGCGCGGGCCTTCAAGTTTCATGTGGAGCTTTTCGGCGTGACAGTTGTAAAACCCTTCGACCGTGACAACCGGAACGCTTTTCTGCTGATCGCTTGTGGATGTAATCGTTTGGGTCCCGCGTCGTTCCGCCATCAGGATTAACTTCTAGCGTGAATAGCGCTCAATTTCCAATAGGCATCGCGCGCTGGCAGCCCGTCCTGGCTACTGATTGATCGTCGACATCACGCGATGCTCTGGATACGTTCGCGAGTCAGCCGCGCGTCGAGCGACCATTTTCTTCCTGCGCCTACAATGAGAAGAAAGAGGCTGCCGAGTAACATACAAAAGTCCGTGCGCGCCTCGTGCGCCATGCTCCAGAAACCGTAGTTCGCCAATTTCGGCAGACTGAATCCCCAGAATCCGTGACCAAGCAGGATCGGCACCTTCGTTGAAAGAATCGCTATGGAAATGTCGATGATGAGCGGAATCGCAGCGAGCCGCGTCAGGAATCCGATAAGTAGCAACGCGCCGCAAACAATTTCCACGCAGCCAACGAATGGACCCATTACATCCGGCGCGGGAATGCCGATCTTTGCAAACCGCCCCGCACCCTGCGCTTCAGCAAACAGAAATTTCTGAATTCCTTCGGACCAAAAAACCGCACCGACCGAGAGCCGGACCAAGAGAGTTGCCGGCGGCGCGGTGGTACGAAGTAATTTGCTCATGTCTTGGGTGTGAATTGAGCCAGGTCGTAAATGCCGAGTCTCTTTTCAATCTCGGCGACGCGATCGACAACTTTGAAGAATCCATCTTCACCAAAGAGTTCGTCTTCCTTTTTCTCGAAATCTTCGCCGAGCGAATCGAATTCATGTGCGCTCACGATTCCGCGAAAAGCAGGACACAAGACGGTGTCCTCGCGCGCTTCGTGCGGGTTATACATGCGGATGAACTGGCGCATCGAATCGACAAGCTTCCGTCGATCATCTGCATTCTTGAGCGCCTGGTTCGTCGCGAGATGCATCGTGATGTCGGTCAGCCGCCGCCCGGCTTGGTGCTGCTGCAAAAGCACATCCACAAGATCGACTAATTTGTTCGCCTCCTTGAAGCGCGGGAAAAGAAAATTCTCTTCCAGCTTCTCGTGATAATCTTCAATGAAGTCGCGGATGATTTTGGCCGAGTCAGCCAGCGGCTCGGGCGGCAAATCCTCTTTACTATCGATCCGCCGGATGGCTTCGCCGTAAATGAGCAGAATGCGTTTGAGCACGCCGTGCTCGCGCATCAAATCTTCCGGCGGTGAGACCTCGTTCTCTTTCTTTTCTTCTTCTTTGCCGAACAAATTCGCGGCTGCGCTGATTCCCGAAGCCGCGATAAAAATTCCGCCTGCCTTCAGAAACCTTCTCCGGCTGGATTGATCGTTTGTTTTCATAGGTTCGTCGCTTATTGGAACTTTATGGACGGAACATGAAATAGACTGCGCCGACAAGGCACAGACCGGCCCAGAGAAAATTGAGTCTGATGTGCTGATGCATGTAGAGCAAAGCGAATGGAAGAAAGAACCAAGAGCGTGATGACTTCCTGCAAAACTTTGAGCTGAGCCAGGCTCATTGTGGTGTAGCCAGCCCGATTCGCGGGAACTTGGAGCAGATATTCGAAAAGTGCGATTCCCCAGCTCAGGACCGCGGCGATGTACCATTTTTTGTCACTCCAATTCCGCAAATGCGAATACCAGGCGAACGTCATGAATACGTTCGAGCACGTGAGCAGGAGCATTGTGCGAAGAACAAGAAACCATCTCATAATTCGATTACCTCCGTTTTGTTAAGTTGTTGCCTGCATAATCTTCGTTCAAACTCAATTAGCCGAATTGTTGGCTTGACTCGTGTCTTCGACTGACAAGACGCTGAGTCGACGCCGATAGAGATGTCCCCACGCATGCATCATCTCGACGGTCGGCTGGAAAAACTTTTGCGCGATAAGCGTCGGTACAAATGCGCTCAGGATAACTACACTCACGAGAATGGTGTACTGATCCTGGTCAATGATCCCGTTTTGCAGGCCATACAAAGAGGAAATCGTTCCAAAGGTAAGGCCCGTAGCCATGAGCAGTGTGGTGTAGCTCGCTTCCTTGACCTTCATGTAGTGCAATCGAGCGAGCGGAAAGACGCCGACGATTTTCGTCACCATCTTCAGGGCAAGAAACGCGCTGATCACGAGCAATCCAGTCCACAGCGCCGGCAGCGAGACATATAATCCGGCTTTGATGAAATAAAATGGCGTGAACACTGCGAACGCGATGCTGCGCATGCGACGGACAAGCGTTTTGTCGCGGAGAAACACACCTGCGACAACAAGACCAAGGAGATATGCTGGCAAGACGGCTTCGCTTTTGGCTGCAGTGGCCAGGCCGCCGAGAAGGAAGAGGACAAAGAAGATGAATTTAACTTCTGGTTCGCTCACCTGCGTTGCGCCCAGACGCGTAATGATCAATTGCGTCCAGCGCGGCATGAACCAGAGGACGATTAACGTCACGATCACGAATAGCAGCAGCCACAGATTGTAGTTGGCGAACAATGTCCCCAGCGCCAGCACCGTACCGAAATCGGTGATGAAACACGCTGTCAGGATCATCTTGCCCATGGCGGTATCGCTGAAGCCGCCTTCGATCATAACGGCGTAAACGACCGCTACGGATGTTGTGGAAAGCGCGACGCCTGCGATTTGCGCCTGGTGCAGAGGCCAACCAAAAACGAATTGGGCAAAGGCCCACACCACAGCGAATGGTATAGCGAACGAAAGAACACCGATCAGCACACTCGCACGCCAATTGGCTTTCAGCGAGATGGGATCGATTTCCGCACCAGCAAGAAACGTGAGCACGCCACTGCCAAGTAGCGCGAGAAAATTAGTCCACTCCGTTGATTGAAGTACGTGATGCAGATGTCCCGTGCTCGCACCCGCACCGGCAATGCCGATATGCAGAGTGCCGCCTTCCAAACCGACGGCGAGATTACCCGCAACAACACCAACCAAAATTTCAACCAGCGCGACCGAAATTCCCGTTCGGATCGAGACCAAACTGCCGATGAGCGCCAAGCCCATCCAGATCGAGGCTATGAACCAAATGTTTCCGAGCATAAAAAAACTCCTTCCGCTTGGAAGGAGTCATTAGCTCACGCGGTTTTCCCAGTTTTACCTAGGAAGGCAAACTCCATTGCCGTTGCCGGAGTTTACCGCATTTTTGCTTCGATTCAAGGAGTGAGGCAAGCAATGCCCTTGCCCCACAACGACCGCGTTTTCGGCGGCTTACATCTTGAAGCGCTCGCCGAGATAAAGCTGACGGCTGATGGGATCGTTGATCAGGAAATCTTTTGTACCTTCGCTTTCCACCCGGCCGTCGTAAATCAGGTAAGCGCGGTCCACTATGGAAAGCGTCTCACGCACATTGTGATCGGTGATCATGATGGCTAATCCCGATTTACGCAGGTTCACGATAATTTGTTGCACATCGTAAACAGCAATGGGATCGACGCCGCTAAATGGCTCGTCGAGCATCAACAACTTCGGTTGCGTGACCAGCGAACGAGCGATGGTTAATCGCCGCTTCTCGCCGCCGCTCAGGGTAAGCGCGGTATTTTTCGCGATTCTCTCAATGCCAAACTGGTGCAGCAATTGATCGCAGCGATTCCGCCGCTCCGCTTTGCTTAGCGGAAGCGTTTCCAAAATCGCAAGAATGTTTTGCTCCACAGTCATCTTGCGAAAGATCGATTCTTCCTGCGGTAAATAACCCATGCCGAGCCGGGCCCGCTTGTACATAGGATAATCCGTGACATCGGTGTCCGAAAAAATCACGCGCCCGCTGTTTGGCCTGACCAGACCAACGATCATGTAAAAACTCGTGGTTTTACCCGCACCGTTTGGCCCAAGCAGTCCTACGATTTCTCCGGCACGGACATTCATGTTGATCCCGTTCACCACTGCCCGACCGCCGTAAATCTTAACCAGCTCGTCAGTGGTTAGGACAATATGCGCCTTCGTCGTGACTGGCGAAGAAATCTTGGGTTCCGAAACCGGCGCAGTTTGACTGATCATGGTTTCGGAAGAGCAGCGGGAGGCGCAGTCTGACCCGGCGAAACTTGAGAAGGTGAGGTCTGAAAAGGAGACGTTTTATCCTTTTTTTCGTCGTTTGGCTGCTGACGAATCTCGGTGCGACTTGGTCCGTGCGTGGACAACTGGCTATTTTGGTTAATGATCATGACCGTATCAGGACTCGTCGCCACGTGCATATTGGCTCCCTCTTGCACACGCGGCGTTCCCCTCAGTTCAACATCTCCAGTAGCGGCGGTATAGGTAGCCTTGTCTGCTCGGCCAACCGCGCGCGTGGGGGCTCCGCCGTTTGGGTCGGGGCGATCGCGCACCAGTCCAACGTTGCCTTCTGCGATGGCTTTCTCCAAGCCCTGGTTTTGCCCCTTTGTGATGAACACGGTCAATTTGTCAGATTGAAGGTTGAAACGCGGATCGATTACTTTCACTCGGCCGCTAAAGATGCCCATGTTCTTGGTTGAATCAAAAAAAGCCTCGTCGGCGTAGATTTCCGTTGTTGTTGGTTGATTCGATTGTAACCCTGCGGCGCTCGAGCCGAACAAATTCGCGGCGGACGACTTGTCTTCTTTCTGTTTGTCTTTCGCTTTAGCCGGTTTCTCCGCCTTCTTTACAGGGGCAGGCGAACCTGCAGGCGCGGCGGCAATCTGCCCCAGCGAACGCCCTCCGACCGCGCACGTAATAAGCCAAACGAACACAGCTAATTTCTTCATTCGCTCGTGTTGGGTTTCGCCGTCAGAGGGGATTTGTCAGTGATCACCATTTTTACATTTCCGATCAATCGTCCAGTCCTCGAGTTCGTGTCGAACTGCACTGAATCACCGGCAATGTTGAAATCCGACCGCTGAATTGTGGTGCGCTCTTGCGAGCTTAGAACCCGGGTTTTCAAGTCAAGCACCGAAGTGTGCATGTCGATTTGCAGGTCGGGCTGACTCTCCGGGGTATAGGTCGTAATTTTAAGGTGTTGAAACCCGATGTGCTCCTGGTCAATCCGGTGCGCCGTTTCTGCTTCAAATCTTCCCCGCAAATGGCCGTCGGCATCGAAATCGGGAAACACAAGACCTTTCGCTTCATGGCCGATTGGCAGTGGAATATTGGTTAAGCTTGGTTCGCCAGAAGATGCACTGGGCGTCGCTGTCGCTCGAGCTCTCTTCTTGCGGCCTTTTGACTGCCCGAACATAGGAGGCGCCGAGATCACAACCGACAGCACGACTGATAATAACCAAACGAGCCAGCTCCAATGCGAGGAGCGGCCGCTACGAAACAGCAGCATGGATAGCCTTTAACACGCGTAGGTGCTTCGGCAAATCCTTTAGCGGAATCTGATTCGGCCCATCCGATAACGCCCTCGCGGGATTTTCGTGGACCTCCATGAAAATCCCGTCACAGCCCGCGGCCATCGCCGCCCTGGCCAGGATAGGTGCGATAGTGCCATCGCCGGAAGTTGAGTCCCCTGCTCCGCCTGGACGCTGTACCGAATGTGTCGCATCAAAGAAAATGCGATATCCGGCTTCGCGCATCCAAAAGAGCGAGCGCATATCGGCTACGAGATTGTTATAGCCGAACGTTGTGCCGCGCTCGGTAAAACAAAATTGCGAATTACCAAAGGCGGTCAGTTTTTCCGCAATGTTCCGGACGTCCCACGGCGCGAGGAACTGACCTTTTTTAACATTGATTGCGCGACCGGTCGCCGCAGCGGCGCGAAGCAGATCCGTTTGCCGGCAGAGAAACGCCGGGATTTGTAACATATCGATCTTTTCGCCGGCGATCTCGGCTTCATTCGGTGAATGAACGTCCGTCGTTATTGGGACCTTCAAATCGCGGCCGATGGCGGAAAGAATCTCACAGCCTTCGCGTACGCCAATTCCGCGAAACGAACGCACGGAGCTTCGATTCGCCTTGTCGTACGACGCCTTGAAAATGAGATGAACATCTTCGGCGGAGCAGATCTCGGCGATCTTCTTCGCCATGCGCCAGACAAACTTCTCGGACTCAATTACGCACGGTCCGAGAATGAAAGCGGGACGTTTGCCCCCAATGGTGACTTTCCCGACTTTTAGGGACTTAGCATTCATTGATCGCGCTCATTCTCGCGATGCGGGCGATTGAGGTCAATCGCCCCTATCTCGGCACTCGCTCTATCTCAGATAGCGGCGGTTCACCTGAACCGCCAGTCGATTGCCCACGTCGAAAGAGATCGACAACCGCAAATGGCGCATACAATCCGAGGAAAAAGAGCAGTGCGACTCCGTGCATTTGCAGAAGGTACAGCGGTCGCGAATCGGAGAGAAAACTTAAAATGGAAAACGCCTCCGGTTTGTGCAGCAGAAATCCATAGTTAAAGCCAGTCATCTCATCGGTGATCAGCGTGACGACGAAATAAAACTCCGACCACAACCACACCCGCACGATCGACATCGGATATGGCCGGTATCGGCGCGTCAACATTAAGAAGACCACACTGATGATGATCCCACAATGGGAAGTAAAAAAACTGATGAAACGCCAATCTGGAAAACCAAACCGCAGGTTTGGTGTGAGCACGGCTTGCAAGGTGCCCCCGATGCCCCAGAAGTATGCCACCTCGAACCATCGCTGGCTTCCCGTCCACATCGCCACAATCACAACGACCATGCCCCAGTCGCACATTTGCATCGGCAGCATTTGCCACCAGTCCACCAGGCCTTGGCTGCGAATAAAAAGTAAATAGACGATATAGTTCACAAGAAGCACGGCTGAGAGCACACCGATGATAACCTTCTCCAGTCGCTGCGATCTTGTGCGCTGGACGATGGCTGCAAGTGCGAACGGCAGGACGATCGTAAGAAAAATGACCGTGAGATGCGGTAAACCGTACGGTTGAAATTCAGGCGCGTCCTGCATCAGAGGAGACAATCACCAATATTGGCGCCGAACAATCAAGGAGTGGTGATCTCCAGACGGCCGATTTCGGCGATTTGAAAACCGCCGTTCCTTGGATCTAGCGAATCAGCCAGAGATTGCATGGAATGAGGTCAGTAATCCAAGCAATGTTGCTGGGAAGCGGCTCACTGCCTTCGCCGTTCTTGTGCAGCGGCACTACCAGCAGATCAGCTTTTACTGATTGAACAAAATCCGAGACTACCAAACCAGTGTTGCCCCGAATGCAGCGCGCTTCCATGGGAACCGCGGTTTCACCAGCTGACAGAACGAATTGCTCCAGAGCCTCTTCTTCCTCATTCTTGGTTTGAGGCTTTTCACCTTTCCCCGCATCGGCGCGAATTGATGCCCGGGCTTGGTCGAACGTAGTAATGATACGAATGACGTACAGCCGCTCGCAAGATTCCGCGGCAGCGAGTGGCAGCGTTCTTTTTAACCCCTGCAATGCGTCATCGGAGTGATCGGCAACAAAAACAATCCGGCGCAGTGGCTGGGGTTTAACCGTCGGTTTGGTGAAGAGCATTACCGAGCAAGGCGCCTGTCGCACCAGATGACGCGCGACATTGCCGAGAAACGGATGCAACACTACTTCCTTTTCCAGCGCACCTGCGACGATCATGTCAATCTTCTCACGGGCGAGCGTGCGCAGAATAGCTTCGGATGGGTCTCCCTGTTCATAATGAATCGTTGAATCGGCCGGAAGGTGTAGATCTGCGAGAGCGTTGCTAAACTTCTTTGCTATCTCTTCATCTCGGTTGCCCGCATAGATCAGATGAAGATCCGCGCCAAAACGTTCTCGAATTCGCTTCGCTTCAGCAAGAACCTGTCTGAACCGTGGAGAAAACGTTGTTGCCACGGCGATTGTTTTATATGGCGAAGGATCGGGCATGAGACCTTTTGGACTGTCGCGCTCCAGTGAAAATCGGCAAGACGGAGACCAAGCGCTCGGCACACACGCCCACCAATCCGCTTTTCATTTCCAAGTTCCTCTGCGAATTTTTGTAAATGCGACGGGCAATTTACCCAGGCAGCTTTGATCCGGTAACCAACGGTCACCTAGATGTGATCGAGCGCGCAAGAAAACTCTTCGACGAAATCGTTGTGGCTGTAGCCCACAACGACGAAAAGCAACCGCTTTTCTCATTACAAGAACGCCTCGACCTTCTGCGCGAGACTGCCGGCAAAATCAACAACGTGCGAATCGCTGAGTTCAAGGGGCTACTCGTCGAGTTCGCCAGGACAGAAAAAGCGGGAGCGGTCGTCCGCGGCTTGCGCGCAGTGTCCGATTTCGAGTTCGAATTTCAAATGGCCCTCATGAATCGGCAACTGGATGCCGCGGTAGAAACGATTTTTTTAATGCCAAAGGAGGAATACACGTACCTTAGCTCTCGCATCGTAAAAGAAATCGCGCGACTCGGCGGCGACATCTCCAGTTTTGTTCCGGCTTGTGTAGCTAAAGCACTGACCAGGAAATTTCATTGATTAACTCTGAAACGTTTGACTCATGAAAGTGCATCTGAAACAAATTTCAGCCCAAGGTCTGCATCTGGAAGGGGAGGAGGATTGCCCGATCCAGGACTTGGAATCAGAGGGAATTCTTTGCGCTGGCCGCCTGCATTACGATATCGATGTGGGCGTAGCAGGGGGCGGGCTCTGGGCAAACGGCTCGCTGTCACAACCCGTGGAGCTGCGCTGTGTATCGTGTCTCGAAAAATTTGTGCACGAAATCTTAGTTCCTGTCTTCGCGGTGCACTTGGAACTCCACGGGCCGGAGACCGTCGATCTTACCCCCTTTATGCGCGAGGACATTTTATTAAACCTGCCGGCGCATCCGCGTTGCGACAGGGACGGTGATCGGGTTTGCAAGGTGAAAGAGGTTGTAACTGCGGATCAGGACGCCAAGCGGAAGTTGGATTGGAGCGCCTTGGACAAGCTGAAAATCGAGAATCGTTAAATCGACATTCGCTACATCGGTATCGATTCACAATTCACGAATCACGACATTCACATTGTTTTTTCCTGATTTCCTGCTTTCCTGATTCGCTTTCCATATGGGAGTCCCAAAATGCAAAACATCCAAAATGCGGTTACGCACGCGCAAAGCAGCGAATCGCTGGCACGCCGCGCGTCTGAACAAATGTTCCCAGTGCGGAAGCACTCTGCCGTCGCACATCGTCTGCCCATCGTGCGGTTATTACCGCGGGCGACAGGTGTTGACGCTCGAAAGCAAATAGCTGTGGCCGTCGCCCTGCAGGCGACGCCCAATCTTGTATAGCTGGCACGACGCTTCGCCGAGCGAAGCAGCTACAATTTTCACTTTGCATTCCGCGACTAAACTTCGCAAAGTTTCGCACTAATGAAGATCGCCCTCGATGCGATGGGCGGTGATTTTGGTCCGCCTAACCTCGTTGCCGGCGCCGTTATGGCGTTGCGCGATTACCAGCAGATCACGAGGCTCTATCTGGTGGGAGATTCCGCCAAGATCGAAAACGAGTTGCGCAAGCACCAATGCAACGATTCACGGATCGACATTGTGCATTCTACCCAGGTGGTGGAAATGAGCGATCGCGCCTGGACGGCAGTTCGCAGAAAAAAAGATTCTTCCGTGAGCCGCGCTGTCGATCTTGTGAAGCGCGGTGACGCCGATGCCGTAGTGAGCGCGGGACACACGGGCGCAGCCGTCGCCGCGGGTACAATTAAGCTTCGCACTTTGCCAGGAATCGATCGACCGGGTATCGCGGCGGTGCTTCCGACGGAAACGAATGTCTTCGTTTTGATCGACGCAGGCGCGAACATCGATGCGCGCCCAGAACATCTTCTTCAATACGCGTTCATGGGCTCTGTCTATTCACGTCATGTTCTCCATTACAAGAATCCGACCGTTGGTTTGGTCTCGCTCGGCGACGAGGATGTTAAGGGCACCGAATTGACCAAGGAAGTGTTCAAGATGCTGAGACCAAGTTCGCTTAACTTCGTTGGCAACATAGAAGGCCGTCATCTCTTTGAAGATCCGGTTGAAGTTGTCGTGTGCGACGGATTCGTTGGCAACGTAATCTTGAAGACGTGCGAATCGATCGCGGTGGCGATGTTTCAATGGCTCAAACACGAGCTCATGCGCACAACGATGCGAAAAGTCGGCGCATTCCTCACGAAGAATGCTATTGGGACGATTAAGGACAAGACGAATTACGAAGAATACGGCGGCAGCCCGCTTCTCGGCGTCAACGGCATTTGTATCATCGCACATGGTGCGAGCACGCCGCTGGCGATCAAAAACGCGCTGCGGGTGGCGGCAGAGTCGATTGAACAGCAGGTGAACCCGCATATCGTCGAGGAGATTCGCCGTTACCATGAAACGACAGCCCCGCTCGAGCCCGCGCTCCAATAAAGCGCTGCGCACGGTCTCAATCATCGGCACGGGCAGCTATGTGCCCGAAAAGACTCTGACCAACGAGGACCTGTCTCGCATGGTTGATACGAGCGACGATTGGATAACTACTCGCACCGGCATCAAGGAACGGCGTATTGCCGCGAAGGATGAAAACACGAGCGATATGGCGGCCAGAGCAGCGCTAAAGGCAATCGAACAAGCAAGGATATCGCCTAAAGAAATCGACCTCATTATGGTGGCAACAGCCACTCCCGACATGCTCTTTCCGGCCACGGCCTGCTTCGTTCAGAAGAAGATCGGGGCAACCAACGCCGCGTGTCTCGATATTTCGGCGGCATGCGCTGGTTTTCTCTTTGGCCTTGAGATCGCGCAGCAATTCATTACCTCGCATACGCATGACACTGTCCTGGTGATCGGAGCCGACAAATTAACGTCGATCACGAACTGGACCGATCGCAACACCTGCGTCCTTTTTGGAGACGGCGCTGGCGCTGCTGTTTTGCGCCACCGGGGGAGCGCGCACGGTGTCATCAGCACACACATCGGCAGCGACGGCCAGTACACCGATATTCTATTCATGCCGGGTGGCGGTTCGCGCTGCCCGATCACGCGGGAAAATGTCGATATGCATTTGGCAACGATCCACATGACGGGCAAGGAAGTCTACAAACAAGCCGTCACCGCGATGCTGAAGGCGGCCAGGACAGTCCTCGACCAAGCTGGGCTCTCCATTGAAGACATCGCCTGTGTTATTCCGCATCAGGCAAACCTCCGCATCATGGAGGCCATCGCCGACCGGCTCGGCATCTCGCGCGACAAGATGTTTGTGAATCTGGATCGCTACGGCAACACATCCGCCGCGGCTGTAGCAATCGCGCTCGACGAAGCGAATCGTACTGGTCGGATCAAGCGCGGTGATTATGTTCTGATGGTCGTTTTTGGGGGTGGGCTTACTTGGGCGAGCACGATATTGGAATGGTGAAATCAATTGCGGATTTCGGATTGCTGATTGCGGAAAGACAAGATCACTGAAAACTATCCGCGATCCGCATTCACAATCTGCAATGCTTATAGAGACCCACGCCCACCTCGATTTTCCCGATTTCGCGCACGATCTGGATGACGTGCTTCGTCGCGCGACTGATGCGGGCGTGACGCGTATTATCACCATCGGCACGTCGGTCGAAAGTAGCCGGCGTGCGATCGATCTTGCGGAAAAGTATCCAGCCGTTTACGCGGCAATTGGGGTTCATCCCACCTACGTTGAAGAAGCTGAGGAAGATGTTTTTACGCCGCTGCGCGAATTGGCAAAAAACCCGCGAGTGGTGGCCATCGGCGAGACGGGGCTCGATTATCACCGGTTGCCGAGTGAAAAAGTTTCGAAGGAAAAGCAGGTCCAGGTCATGTCCGCGCTGCGGACCGAGACCGATGAAGAAATCGAAGCGCAAATTCGCGATGGTGCTTACAAATCGAAACAGGCGAGTTTATTTCAGCAACAACTAGATCTCGCCGTGGAGCTGGGGCTCAATGCCGTAATCCATCAACGCGACGCCTGGGCGGACACGCTCAACATCATGCATCCATACACGGGCAAATTGCGCGGGGTTTTTCATTGTTTCGGGGGTTCGCTTGATCAGGCGAAGGAAGTTTTGGATCTTGACCACCTCGTTTCATTCACCGGAATTGTGACTTTCAAAAACGGCGCATCCGTGCGAGAAGTCGCGGCACACATTCCGCTTTGGAAATTTATGGTGGAAACCGATTGCCCATATCTGGCGCCTGTCCCTTTTCGCGGAAAGCGCTCCGAACCTGCGCATACGCGCATCGTAGCGGAAACGATTGCTGCAGCGCGGCAGACATCGTTAGAGGAGATCGCCGAAGCAACAACCGAAACTGCAGAGAAGTTTTTCAGGTTCAATCGGGAATGAAAATCGAGACTGATATCTTGCGACTACAGGGCGCGCCGAAAACGCGAAGTAAGACGACTGGCTCGGCAATGCGTCCTTACCTTCTGCTTCTTGCGCTTTTTGTCGCCTCCTGCGCCGCGCCGGATACAAGGCATCAGATCGTGGTGAGCACACGCGAGCAGAAATTGGCTCTTCTTGACCGCGGCAATGTCATGGCCATCTATCCGGTCTCGACGTCGAAATTCGGACTCGGTGATTGGCCGGGCAGCAGGTTTACACCACTGGGGCAACTGCGGATCGCGGAAAAAATTGGCGATAATGCGCTGCCGGGCGCCGTATTCAAAGACCGGCGCCGGACTGGCGAAATCGTTCTAGCCAACTCACCCGGGCGCGATCCGATCGTGACCCGAATTCTCTGGTTGCGAGGATTGGAGGCGCAGAACGCCAACGCGTTCTCTCGAGACATTTATATTCACGGGACGCCAGAGGAATGGAAAATCGGCTCACCTGCGAGCTACGGATGCATCCGGATGCGATCCGGCGACATCATACAGTTGTACAACGTCGTTGGAATCGGCGCCGAAGTCACCATCGTAGACACGCCGCTTGCCAGCGCGGTTCCGGCTTTAGTCTCGGCTCATTCCATGTCCGCCGCGAACCCTGCGCCATTTGTCATGCGGTAAGGTGCCGTGCTGGCCACACCTCATTAACACTACGGCAGTTTGCCGAGATGGTCCCGGGGCGTGTTGCGTGAGAGCAAATCCATGTCCGCGTCCACCATGATCCGCACCAGTTCATGGAATCGCACCCTCGGTTCCCAATCGAGAATATTCTTGGCCTTCGAAGCATCCCCGAGCAGTACGTCCACTTCAGCCGGCCGCTCATATCGCGGGTCGTGCTTTACGAATTCCTTCCAATCAAGATTCGCGTAACCAAAGGCGGTTTCGACAAACTCACGCACCGTGTGGCTTTCGCCGGTAGCAAGGATGAAGTCGTCTCCTTCCCCTGTTTGCAAAATTCGCCACACGCCTTCGACATACTCAGGCGCGTATCCCCAGTCACGCTTTGCGTCGAGGTTGCCGAGGAACAATTCCTTTTGCAGACCATGCTTAATCGCGGCAACCGCCCGCGAGATCTTGCGGGTAACGAAAGTTTCCCCGCGTCGCGGGCTTTCATGGTTGAACATGATGCCGTTGCTCGCGCAAAGACCGTAGCTCTCGCGATAGTTAACTGTGGCCCAATACGAAAAAACTTTGGCCACGCCGTACGGGCTGCGTGGCCAAAAAGACGTTGTCTCGGTTTGCGGCACTTGTTGGGCCTTACCAAACATTTCACTGCTGGAGGCCTGGAAAAAACGAGAACGCAATCCGGCTTCGCGAATTGCCTCTAAGATGCGAATTGTACCTACGCCGGTAACATCGGAGGTATATTCCGGAATGTCGAAGCTCACACGCACGTGGCTTTGTGCGCCAAGATGATAAATTTCGTCGGGCTTTAATGCGTAAAGAAGCTTCACGAGATTTACCGAGTCGCTAAGGTCGCCGTAATGCAAAAACATTCGTACGCCGTTTACGTGGGGATCAGCGTAAAGATGATCAATGCGCGAGGTGTTAAATGTGCTGGCGCGGCGAATAATCCCGTGGACTTCGTAACCTTTCTCAAGCAGCAGATCGGCCAAATAACTTCCGTCCTGACCGGTGATGCCGGTGATCAGCGCTCTTTTCATTTCGGGCAATAATTGTAGGGCGTTTCTGTGAAACGCCAATGCAAGAACATATGATCAGCGTCTGGCACAGACGCCCTACAATTCCACAGCGTCAGCGCTCCGGCGGAGAAACCATGATTCGCGCCAAAACAGCGCGCTGGGCACTGATCAATGCGCCAATACCCTTGCGGCCGAGTGCGAGCATTTCGTCCAGCTGTAATCCGGAAAACGTCGCTTCTTCACCAGAGCTTTGCAGTTCTACGAATTCGTCGTCTTCGGTAGCCACAAGGTTGAAGTCAACCGTAACGAGCTTGTCTTCTTCGTAATTAAGATCCACCAGGGCCTGACCATCCAGAATCCCGGCGCTAACTGCAGCGACCAATTTTTGCATCGGCGGCGCGTCGAGCTTTTTTTCCCGTACAAATTTCCGGCACGCTATTGCTAGGGCGAGGCTGGAACCAGTAATTGCCGTGGTGCGCGTTCCGCCATCAGCTTGCAACACGTCGCAATCGATCCAGATCGTGCGCGGCCCAAGTTTTTCAAGATCCATAACCGCCCGCAGCGACCGGCCAATCAAGCGTTGAATCTCCACGCTGCGACCGTCAATGCGCCCTTTTGCAATATCGCGAGCTTTGCGCGGCTGAGTCGAATATGGGAGCATCGAATACTCGGCTGTGAGCCAGCCACCGGTAACCCCCTGCTCTTTCATCCAGCGCGGCACTCCTTCTTCGATTGTCACCGCGCAGATCACGCGCGTTTTACCCATTGAGACGAGCAGCGATCCGCTCGCATGCGGCGCGACATTCAACTCGAAATTGAGCGGACGGATCTCATCAGGCCCGCGGCCGTCGCTTCGCTGCATCGGATTAGAAGTTAGATGTAGCTGGCACTTTGTGCGACGAACATTTTTTGCAGCACAAAGACTCCGGACAGGGATCGCGTCCAACGCCGCCAGCTATCACCTGCGACTAATCGGCTTGACGCACTGCGCGGCCCATCGTTGTTTAAGCATTTTGAGTGAAAAATAGCGCTGATATCCAGACAGCGATCTGCATTGCCGGGGCGCACCGCTCAGGCACCTCGATGCTCACCAAGCTATTGAACGCCTGCGGACTCTACCTGGGCACAGAGAACGAATTGATGCCGCCGCAGGCCGATAACCCTGATGGTTTCTGGGAACACCTGGGATTTGTGGCACTCAACGATGAATTGTTGCATGAGCTTGGTGGGTCCTGGGATCTGCCGCCTAGAGCTGACGAGAGCTTTACGAGCTCGCGACTGGATCCTTTGCATCTGAAAGCGCGGCTGCTGATCGAACGATTTAATTCCACACGTGTGTGGGGCTGGAAAGACCCCCGCAATAGCTTGACTCTGCCGTTCTGGCAGCAGCTGTTGCCGAAACTTAAAACCCTTATCATGGTGCGGAACCCGCTCGAGGTCGCCCACTCGATGCGGAAACGAAATGGAAGCTCTTATTCGTTCGGTTTGCGGCTGTGGGAAATCTATAACCGCCGATTGATCGAGGCAGTAAATGGGAAGCAGCGACTCGTTACCCATTACGATCTCTTTTTCCAAGAGCCGGAATTCGAATTGCGGCGAATCACGGATTTCATTGGTTTGCCAGATGTGCAAGTAGCTAGTGCAGCGGCCCTAGTAACAACGCGAAGACGCAATACTCATTTCACGGTTGAGCAGCTGATTGATGCCCGGGTCGCTCCGGAAGTAATCGAGCTTTATCGCGGTTTGATTGCTGAAGCATCAAGGACGCGGGACGGCAAAGCAAGCATGGCCAACGCACGGCAAGCCACCAAACAGAACGAGCCCAATTTGCTTCCCGGGAGCGTCACCAGGCTAAATGCTTTCGTTCCGGAAAGGATCGCGCAGATTGAGGATCTCTACCGCGAGCTCCTTACGCAAGCCGAAGCGCGCCACAAATTGCAAGTCGAAGAACTCACGGCCGGACTTCGCGACAAAAGTATTAGCTTGGCGGAAAGCGAAGAGCGAGAAAGCGAGCTGCGACAGCGTCTACGCCTGCAACTGAAAGCGGCAGACAGGCTTTGCCGGTTTTTGGACGAGACTAATGACGCAGCAGCCCGGCTCCGCTCTTCGGCGCGCTGGCAGATTGCAAATCCCATTGCGGCTTTAAAGGCAAAACTTTCTTCCCGGAAGTCGCGAGCCTTATTGGGTTATGGGCATTTGGAAAAGATCGTCTCAGCATATCGAAAGTGGCGAGCCACGCATCCCGAGGTGGCTGCAATTGATGATCAAATCCAAGCGCTGATTTCAGGCACACTTTCCGTCCCTGGGCAAAGAGTGGCACCCGCTGAACCTCCCGAGCCGACGCGTCCAATCGAGTTTCCGGTTCACGAGCAGGTCGAAATTTCAATCGTCGTTCCAGTGTTCAATCAGTTTCGCTTTACCCAAGCCTGCCTGGCCGCACTTCAGGAGCATCAGGGAACGGAGCGCTTTGAGGTTATCGTGGTGGATGATTGCTCTACGGATAAGACTGCAGAGGCTCTCCCGCGAATACCAGGGGCCGTTTATGTGCGCAACGAGACGAATTCGGGTTTCATTAGTTCGTGCAATCGCGGTGGCGAAAAGGCACGCGGCCAATATCTCGTCTTCCTTAACAACGACACGCTTGTCAGGGCTGGCTGGTTAAAGGCACTCATGGATACATTTGTCGAAGATCCGTACGCTGGCATCGTTGGGTCAAAGCTTATTTATCCCGATGGTCGCTTGCAGGAAGCAGGGGGAGTCATCTGGCGAGACGCATCGGGCTGGAACTATGGCAAGTTCGATGACCCTGCGAAACCGGAATACAATTATCTGCGCGAAGTTGATTATTGCTCAGCGGCAGCCTTGATGATTCCGAAATCTCTGTTTCAGAGCGTGGGCGGGTTCGATCCGCGCTACGCGCCTGCCTACTACGAGGATACTGATTTGGCATTCAAGGTTCGTCAAGCTGGTTACAAGGTGTTATATCAGCCGCTGAGTGAGGTTGTTCATTACGAGGGAACAACTGGTGGAACCGACATAACAACAGGGACCAAGAAGTACCAGGATATTAACCGCTCGACGTTTGCGAAAGCATGGGCTGCACAACTGGTAACAAAACCAGCCAACGGCGATGCAGAATTCCTCCGGCAGGCGCCCGCGGGCCGAAAGAACATTCTGGTGATAGACCATTATGTTCCAAGCCCCGACCGGGATTCAGGATCGCTGCGCATGTTCCAAGTCCTCAAACTTCTCCGGCAACTTGGTCATCGCGTCACCTTCATTCCCGATAATTTAGCGAACGTGCCCCTTTACACACGTAAGCTGCAAAAGCGCGGAATTGAAGTGGTCTATCATCCTTACGTCAAGAACGTCCGTGATTACCTCATTTCGCACGGTTCCGATTTCGATATCGTGGTGCTAAGCAGGTGCGATTTTGCTCGCAAACATATTGCAGATGTCCGGCGGCACGCGCCGCGAAGCCGCATCATCTTTGATACCGTCGATTTACACTCGCTTCGTGCGCACAGAGAGGCTCAGATCAGCGTCGATCCGGAGGCGCGAGAAAAAGCACGGCAGAAAGAAGAAATGGAATATGATCTGATCCGCCAGGCTGATGAGACCTGGGTAACGAGCAGCGTTGAACAGAAACTCCTCCAGGAGAAGTGGCCCGAAAAATCCATTCAGCTCGTTTCAAACATTGTGGATATTCCCGGCTCGAGCACTCCTTTTGAACTACGGCGGGACTTTCTTTTCATTGGCGGCTTCCAGCACACGCCGAACACGGATGCCGTTCTCTTTTTCCTGAAGAAGATTTATCCCATAGTAAACGCACGCCTAGGCGAAGCCAAGTTCTACATTATCGGCGATAAAGCGCCGGCGGAAGTCGTTGCATTAGCCGATGAAAATATTGTGATCACGGGACTGCAACGCGATGTCCGTCCCTTCTTTGAGAGCGTTAGATTATCGATTGCGCCATTGCGATTTGGTGCGGGTGTAAAGGGGAAAATCAATCAAAGTATGGCGTGGGGTGTGCCAGTCGTCGCAACCTCAGTGGCCGTGGAAGGCATGGAGCTTACTTTCGGCGAAGATGTTCTTGTCGCGGATGAACCGGAAGAATTTGCCCGGGCTATAGTGACGCTCTACGAGTCCCCTGAACTTTGGAACCGGCTCTCCCAAAATGGGATTGCGAAAACTCGCTCACTTTACTCGACGGAGGTCGCCCGGGAGAGGTTGGAACGCTTGTTCAATAATCAACACGTCCAACCTGCGGAAGTGTTATCTCAGAGCTTAAAACAACGCGACCCCGGTGTCGGAATCAGTGCGTGAAACGCGAGGTTTTCGCTTTCAAACGAGTGTGATTAAGGCACCTCAACCAAAGACGATCACGGGCAAGATCGCGGCCATGCCCAACCCCGTGCCCTCTGAGGAAGAGTCGCCCGTTGTGATTGCATGGGAAACAAACGATCCTAGTGGCAGCGAGATTCGGGTGACGACCTCCGCCGGTGAAGAGAAGCTTGTGACCCGGGGAGCAAAATGTGGGCAGGTTGAGATAGATTGGATCGCGGACTCGACAGAATACGAGTTCCGCCTTTTTCCGGCCAGCCAACCTGACAGACAGCTCGATTCGGTAAAGGTGAGGCGCGACAGCAACTCGTTGCAACCGCTTCTGGATGAAGTCGTGCTAGAGGCGACGCGCGGAAACATCGGCATGAGTCTGCTATCACGCTCTCTCGCCAAAATCGTGCCGCGTTGCCTCCACAGCGCAAGGTTTCGCGACATTTTTCGATTGTGGGAGCGACACCGTTTTCATGTGACACCGGTCCATTTCTATCAACCGATTCCTGATACGCAGTCCCTGCCTGAAACTCTTTGGGACCGGCCCAGCGAATTGGTCGGCATTGACATGAACGACGCGATGCAGCTCGACCTACTACGGAATCACTTTCCAAAATTTCGTCACGAATACGATCAGTTCCCGGTCCAGCCAACCGGTAAACCAGGCCGCTTTCATTTTAATAACGGACTCTTTGATGGCACGGATGCGCTGGCCGCTTATTGTATGATCCGCCACTTTCAACCACGATTGATCATCGAGGTGGGCGGCGGGTTTTCTTCTCTCGTCGCAGCCGAGGCCATTGCAAAGAATAAGAACTCAGCCCTGATCTGCATCGAGCCGTTTCCGCCTGATTTTCTCCGGGACGGATTCCCCGGGCTACATTCCTTGATAGAGAAGAAGGTGGAAGACATCGACATAGGATTTTTCTCGCAACTTGATTCGGGCGATATTCTGTTCATCGACAGTTCTCATACCGTAAAGATCGGCGGAGACGTGAATTATCTTTTCCTGGAAGTCCTGCCGCGTCTCAAACCAGGCGTGATCGTACACATCCACGATATCTTTTTGCCTTTTGATTATCGCCGCGACTGGGTGATGGACGAGCTTCGTTTTTGGACAGAGCAATATATACTCCAAGCATTTCTGAGCTTTAATTCCGAATTCGAAGTGTTGATGGCCAATGCATACTTGGTTCACCGCTACATCGAAGAACTCAACGCTACCTTTACCAATTCACCACGGCCGCGCGGAGGTAGTTTTTGGATGCGCCGGCGACCTGCAAAAACACATTCATTATCTGCGCCGCAAGAATGATAGTTTCTGAAAGCAGGAGCGCACCGGACCGCTTTTGTAAGCCTTGATGTTATAGAGGAAAGGCGGAAAAGTCATAAAGTGAAGGGGCTTCCGAAGAGGGAGAACTTCTGCGTGAAATGCAAGATCAGATAAACAAGCCGATCTTTGTCGTGGGGTCACCCCGCTCCGGAACTAGCATTCTAACCTGGTGTCTGGGGCAGCACCCGAATATGTTTCCCGTGCCAGAGTCAAATTGGATGGGAGACTTCGCGGTCAGCTTGGCTATTAGCTACCAAATTGGCGCCGCGCGCGGCGAGCGCTCCATCTTGAGCGCAATGGAAATTCGAGAAAACGAATTGTTCGCTACCGTCGGTCAAAGCGTCAACGAGTTGATCCTGCGCCACCGCAAGGACCTAGAGCGAAAACGCCAGGCAACGATTAAAGGTTCGGAACCTAAAGGTCGTTGGGTCGACGGGACGCCCGAATATTCTCACCACATCTGTGGTTTACGCAGGCTGTTTCCTGATGCTCTCTTCGTCCACATCTGCCGTGACGTCCGCGCTGTCGTGCGTTCGATGCTCAATTTTCATCGGGTAACGGGGATTCAGTTGGTTCCTAATGAAGAAAAGGCGTACAAGTATTGGCTTCGAACTGTCAAGGCGTGCATCAAAGCCGAGGAAGCCTATGGACCGGAGGTAGTTTATCGCCTGCGATATGCAGACTTGATCAGTAATCCGGAACCGGCGATGCATTCGTTGCTCGATTTCCTCCAGGAACCCTATACAGGCAAATGCCTTGAACCGCTTGGACAACGGATTAATAGCTCTAACGTCCCTAATGATTTTGTCGCTGACGATCCGGCTACCGACCCGGCGCTGGTTGAGCAAGCAATAAGACTTTCAGCTGAATTGGAAATAACAGCCCAGTCGACTGAACCATCGCCTGCTGCAGCAGATGCACTCGAGACCGAATTTCAACAACGGACGCAATATGTGGCCGCCCTGGACAAGACCTGCAAAGAAGCTCAACGGCTTATTCGGACTTTTGAGAAGCAAAATCGCGGCTATGACTGAGCCCTTCAAACACGCTTAAATTTCTGATTAGTCTTTCCCCGGTTGTGCGCTCTCGATTGATCAAATTGCCAATGATGAAGGCTCCAAGCGGGATTGAACTTCGTAAGATTAGAACCAACGCACACAGCCTTTTTCGCTTTTTATACTGTTGGAAGGCCTTGGTCATCACGTGTCTTCTTCTCGTCGGCGTCGTAGGATACGTGGATTACCTGACTGGATACGAGCGCCCGCTGCTCCTCTTCTATCTTCTGCCCATTTCTTTAGCAGCCTGGTTTGGCACCTTCTTTATGGGTCTGGGAATTGCCGTTATCAGCATTGCAGTATCGATGCTGTCAGACGTTGCCGCCGGAATCCCTGCTCTCGGTTTCTGGAATGCGGGAATGGCCTTTGTATCCTATGCCCTGTTTGCTGCAGTCTTATCCAAGCTACGGATACTCGTCGGCGAGCTGGATCGACGCGTTCAGGAACGGACAGCAGCTCTGCAGCGCGAGATGGCTGAGCGCCAGCGGCTCGACCGGGAAATCGCACAAGTGGCAGATCGTGAACGACGACGTTTGGGACAGGACCTGCACGACCGGCTCGGCCAACACCTGACAGGGACCGCTCTGGCGGCTCAAGTATTAAAGGAGAAACTCGCCACAAAGTCCGCGCCAGAGGTAACCGAGG